>Ga0302190_10003471_pt1 | contig 10010 bp, 8 predicted proteins | sample II_Bog_E2_3_FD_198784 | JGI IMG/M metagenome (GOLD analysis project Ga0302190, IMG submission 198784) | Peat permafrost microbial communities from Stordalen Mire near Abisko, Sweden - II_Bog_E2_3 | ecosystem: Environmental > Terrestrial > Soil > Wetlands > Peat | place: Sweden: Abisko, Stordalen... | reverse complement strand
ACTCAGAAAAATACTTCAGGGGATTCTCCATATCCCCTTTTCACAGCCTCACCCCGTTTTGCATATAGCAAGACTGGTCCTTTTATATGCGTCGGCCCTGAGAAGAAGGCCAACGCCGAGGACTGAAACCTACCCGATCCAATACAATGAGGGCTGGGAGTGTTCACGATGGCACACATGGTTTTTTGCGTTCGCAACAAGAAGGAAATGGAGGGCCTGGAAGAGCCGCCCTTCGACTCGGAGTTTGGTCAGAAGATCTTCAAGAACGTCTCAAAAGCGGCTTGGACAGAGTGGGTGGAGCGGCAGAAGATGCTGCTGAACGAGTACCGGCTACAGCCCTGGACCCCGCAGGCACAAGAGTTTCTGGTGGCGCAGATGGAAGAGTTTTTCTTTGGTGAAGGCTCGGCCATGCCCGCGGATTATGTCCCGCCAACGCACTAAGAGTCTGCGGCAGAAGGCCGGCGCGGCGCTCATTCTGGTTTAGAGCAACGAAAGTTGTTCAAGTGCCAGCGCATAGGGCCGTGTTGTTGTAAACTGAAAAAGACCTCAAGCCGGCTCCCCCGAGCCGGCTCGATTGTGTCGGGACGTGGCTCAGCCTGGTAGAGCACTCGCTTGGGGTGCGAGGGGTCGGCAGTTCGAATCTGCCCGTCCCGACCATTAATTTGGATCGGATCGTTGGCGTTGTTTGGAGAGTGGATCACCTGCACGGAGAAATCCGGGCATGGGCAAGATCGACACGCTCCGGGCAGCGCCGATTCTGTTTTTATGAAGAGCGGGCATCCATTTCACTCAGGTGTACACAAAATGCCATGGTATTAGATTCCAGCAAGAGAGGTTACATCGTAACGAAGAGTACAGTCCTCAGGGGCTGAACCCCATGTTGATTTAAAGTGACTTACGGATGACTAAAGTCGTGCCCTGATACCAGACAACCGAAATTCGGCTGTTTCGCCCGTTTTTATTTAGGGGGCCTGCCTGAGTCTGATAGATAAGAGATTTATGAATATTGAAAGGGCGACACCGCTTGCTTGAGTTCCAAATCTGAAACGCCATTTCACTTTCGATAGATTTGGAGCGAGTGGAACGGCACCTTACGATGGCTACTTCCCTTCCTTCCTGCGGGCCCGCCGCTCCTGATTATTCCGATCCCCGGCAACCCGGAGTTTCAAGGCGGCGAAAAGACCTACATACTCCCGTTCGTAGCAGGCATGGCAACGCACTGGGTATTGAAAAAAGAACAACCGTTCAATGTCGACCGCCCGAAACTTAGACAATCTGACTCTTGACGACCCACAGTGAGGGCATTTCATGGTCAGTCAATCTCCTAGTCTAGAGAAAAAGCTTGCACTTTGGCCAAGGAGAATGCGGAAGATGCATCTTCCCAGCTGCTAGTGAAATCAAAATATACACAAAGTTAGCACGAAAATCGGCTCGCTTCGCGCCTTTTCTGGGTTATGGAATCTCTTGACCCTTAAATTGCAGAAAAGTCGAGCTTGTTTCAGTATCCCCGAAAGGTAAGCCTGCAGTCCCTCACCTAGCCGCAAAACTTTCTCCTCGAAAAGCACGCGGCGAGGGTGGAGCACCCAGACATTACTGTCTCTGTGAAAATGCTCAGGCGCGAGGGAATTGACTCTTCGGGACTGCGGCTTAATGCAATGTATTGAGAAGCGCTTCAGAGCGGAAAGAGGGAATCTGAAGGGGTTGGCATCGCGGTCAACCGGGAGCGGCGGCGCTGTGGTTTTGGCTCGGAAGAGGCCAGGAGGGTGGCAATTTCGCGCAACTCAGCGCGGGCGTGGCCGATGACGGCGGCAACGTCATCCAGGGGCTGGCCGGAGTCATCGCCAAGCAGCGGCAGGCGGGACTGCGGGTCGCGCTGCGGGGTAGAGCGGCGGTGGGCTTGCTCCATGACCTGGCGGGCGCCAGCGAGCGTATAGCCCTCGGCATGGACCAGTCGCTTGATCTCCAAGGCCAGTTCGACGTCGCGGCGGCGGTAAAGGCGCTGGCCGGTTCCGCTTTTGTTGGGCTTGAGCTGGGGAAACTGCGACTCCCAAAAACGCAGGACATAGGTCTCGACCTCGCAAATCCGGGCCACGTCTCCAATCTTGAAATAGAGACGGTCGGGGATCGAGGGCTGGTCGAAGGCGCGCTTATGGGAAAGCTGTGTGGCCATGATGAAGTCGAGGAGGACACCGCAAATTCGGTTCAAACCCTGCTCTAGACGAAGTATAGGCCACGATTTGCACAATTTGTGAAGCAAAATCGTGGGAAGGGACCCAGGTTCGGCAGCAAAAGCAAGGCGGGCAGGCCGGAAGCGATTCCGGCCTGCCTTTTTTAACCTTTTTCGGGGCGGATGACGGGGCTACGCGCGGCGGAGTGACGGGGCGCGGCGCGAAGGTACTGGGGCAGCCAACTGGCTGGCTCGCCGAGCGCGGCGGCCGCGTGGACCGGCCAGTAGGGATCGCTGAGCTGCGCGCGGCCCAGAAGCACCAGATCGGCCTCGCCCTGAGCCAGGATGGCGTTGGCCTGAGCGGGTTCGGTGATGAGACCGACGGCGGCGGTGGGAATGCCGGCTTCGAGGCGGATTCTGGAAGCAAACTCGACCTGGAAGCCGGGACCGGCGGGGATTTGAGCGTTGGGGACCTGGCCGCCGGAGGAGACGTCGACCAGATCGACTCCGTGTTCGCGGAAGAGGCGGGAAAGATCGACGGACTCATCGGCGTTCCAGCCCCCTTCTGCCCAGTCGGTAGCAGAGATGCGGACGAAGAGCGGCAAGTGGGCCGGCCACTCGGCGCGCACGGCGTCCACCACCTCGATGGTCAGGCGTGTACGGTTCTGAAAGCTGCCGCCGTAGGTGTCGGTGCGCCGGTTGGCGAGAGGCGACATGAACTGGTGGAGCAGGTAGCCGTGGGCTGCATGAATCTCGACAAAGTCGAATCCGGCGGCCAGGGCGCGATGCGTGGCCTGCCGAAAGGCCTCAACCACGGCGGCGATGCCGGCCTGGTCAAGAGCCTGAGGCACGGCGTAATCGGAAGAAAAAGCCAGGGCGCTGGGCGCGACCGGCTGCCAACCTCCCTCGGCGGGCAGCAGCAGACGCTCCCCAGCGAAAGGCACACTCATGCTGCCTTTGCGGCCGGCGTGGGCCAGTTGGATGCCGACGCGCACGCCCTGGGAGTGGAGAAAGGCGGCGATTCGCTGAAGTCCCGGGATGTGCTCATCCTTCCAGATGCCCAGATCGGCGGAAGAGATGCGGCCCTCGGGAACGACAGCGGAGGCCTCAAGAATGATCAGGCCGGGGCCACCCTGGGCGCGGCTGCCGTAGTGGACCAGATGCCAGTCGGCGGCAAAGCCGTCTTGCGCGGAGTACTGGCACATGGGAGGGATGCCGATGCGGTTGGCGAATTCTACGGAGCGAAGTTCGAAAGGAGAAAATAGAGGATGACTCATATCTGTAAGGATGAACGGGAGCGGCTGAGGATGCAACGGGGCCACCTGCGGTGGGGCTGGCGTGGTTTTGAGAGAGGCTTGTGCTTCGCCACCCATGGCGCAAGAACGCGCCCGCTCGTTTCTCTTGGTAGAGGGAGTGGTGAAGAAGAACCAATTCGGACCTTCCTGCTTTCCCACCCATGGCGCAAAGGCGCGCCATGGGTGGGGCACCCAATGAGTGCCTATTGGAGCGGTAAAGAACTAGTCGTAGCGCTCGAAGACAATCTGCTTGCGGTGCCAGCCTAAGCCGGCGAGGCGCTCGCGCACGGAGGCGACCATTTCATTGAGGCCGCAGACGTAGGCGTAGATGTCGAAGCGCAGTTCGTTGCGTGGGATGGCCGGATCGGGCGCGGGCTGAGGGAGCGGCAGGCCAAGACAGGCGGCGCGTTCTTCGACGATCTTGGCCACATGCTCTTGCACATAGCCGCGCAGGCCGGTCCAGTCTTCATGGGCGCGGCTGAGGGTGGGCAGGTAGTGGAAGTTGGGCTTGCGCCGAGCCAGCGCTTCGAACTCCTCGCGATAGTAAAGATCGGACTCGTAGCGGGTGCCGTAGACCAGCCAGATGTCTTTTCCGTTGCTGCGATCGGGGCCGTCCGCAGGAAACAGACTCTGGGTAAATCCGCGCATGGGCGCAACGCCGGTGCCGGTGGCCACCAGGATGGAGTCCGTGACCGGCTGATTCAGAATGAAGTGCCCGTGCGGTCCGTGCACCTGGATGGTGGCGCCGATGGGCAGGTCGGGCAGGTCGGCCAGGTGATTGGAAAAGAAGCCTTCTTCGACACGGTTCACGCACAAGTCGAAGCGGTTGTTGTTGGGCGCCGAGGCCAGCGAGTAGGCCCGCGTCTGCTGCTTGCCGTTGGCGTCGTCGGCCACGGCGGAGACAAACTGGCCCGGCGCAAAGGAGAAGCTTTCCAGTTCATCGAGAACGAACTCGAAGTGGTAGCACTGGGCGACTTCGGAGATGCAGTCTTTGCGTTCAAGACGCGCTGTATATAACTCACGCTCCAAGGCGACACCTTCCGGGGAAAAAGATGCGGCCCGTACGAGGGGCCGTGCAGGCAGTATCGCCAGCGGAGGTTCGCGGTGGCAAGGGATATTGCGCGCTTGATGGGGAGGAACGGTTGAGAGTCGTGGTTTCCCCGGTCTTAGAAACGAGACCGGGGGCACCCGACTTGATTGGGTCGATACGGTGCGAAAGCAGGTTAGGCGGCCGCCGCCACTCTTTTCAGTCCGGGGGCAAGCAGGACGATGATGAGCAGCGCCACAAGATAGGCGCTGGAGGCGATAGCAAACAGGCTCGCGTAGCTGTGGGTCATTTGGAGGATGTATCCCGCGAAAGTGGCAAGCAGGATGCTGCCGACCGAGCCGGCCATGCCGCCGATGCCGGTGACGGAACCAACGGCGCTGCGCGGAAACATATCGGAAGGCGTGGTGAAGATGTTGGCCGACCAGCCGCAGTGCGCTCCCGCGGCAAGGCTGAACATGGCGATGGCTGCCCACTCCGACTTGAGATAAGTGACGGTAAAGATGGGAACCACGAGAAGAGCGCAAAAGAGCATGGCGGCGAGGCGCGCGTTGGCGGGCGACATTCCCATTTTGCGGAAGGGCGCAGGCAGCCAGCCTCCGCCGATGCTGCCAATGGCCGAGGCGTTGTAGACGATGATGAGCGGCAGGCCGAGATGCGAGAGATCGAGGTGGAATTTCGCACTGAAGTAGGACGGCAGCCAGAACAGATAGAACCACCAGACCGGGTCGGTGAGGAATTTGCCGATGGCGAAGGCCCAGGTTTGGCGATAGCCGAGTAGCTTGATCCACGGCGTGGGCGGGCCGGGCTTCTCCGGCTCTTCCTGATTGATGTGGCGCAATTCTGCTGCGCTGAGAGTGGGATGTTTGGCGGGCTCGTGGTATGTGAAGAACCACAGGACGATCCACATGGCGCTGAAGACGCCGGTGACAAGAAAAGCCGCGTGCCAGCCGTAGCGGATGGTAACCCAAGGGACGATGATGGGAGCGAGGATGGCGCCAACATTGGAGCCGGAGTTGAAGATGCCAATGGCCAGCGAGCGCTCACTCTGCGGGAACCATTCGGCCACGGTTTTAATGGCCGCGGGAAAATTTCCGGATTCGCCGAGGCCGAGACAGAAGCGCGCAATGCCGAACTCAAAGACAGTGTTGGCCAGCGCGTGGCCCATGGCAGAGACGCTCCAAACGGCCATGATGATCATGTAGCCGATGCGCGTGCCGAGTTTGTCAACCAACCGCCCGGCGGCGAGCAGGCCGACGGCGTAAGCCAACTGAAACGCGTCGACGATGTAGCCGTAGCCAACCTCGGTCATGCCGATGCTGTGTTCGAGGGTGGGCTTGAGGATGGCGATGACCTGGCGATCCATGTAATTGATCGACGTGGCGACGAACAGCAGAGCGCAGATGGTCCAGCGCCCGCCGCCCGCAGGCGCACCGGTTGCGGAGTCTTCCTCGACCGGCGCGATTGTTGCCGCTTCACTTTCCATAGCAATTTTCCTTGCAGCGCATGTCAGGAAACGGCCCACTGCTGCCTGGCGAGCGGCGCGGCCAGCAAGGCGTTTGCGTAGTTGTTGCCTGTGAAGATTCCCTTGTCCGGATTCCAGCGCAACTTGTCTTCGACCTGGCAGGCGATGAGGCCGATTTGCGCAATGGAGATGGAGCGGTGGCCCACTTCAATCGGCTCAAGAGCGGGATGGCCTTCGCGAATAGCGGCGATGAAATCGTTTTTATCCCAGAGCGTTTTTGAGAAGTCGAGTTCGCCCGGCTCCGGCTCCAGGGTTACGAGTTCCGGCTTGCTGGCGGTCATCACGCCGGGATAGCCATCGATCTTGACCCATGCGCTGCTGCCGTAGTAGGTGATACTTGGTGTGCTGGTGGGCGTCTGCTCGCAGGTCATAATGACGCCGTTGGCGTAGGCGTACTGGACCTTGAAGTTGATCATGGTGTTCCACAGGCTGACGGGAAATTGGCCACGGCCTTCGACTGTGACGGGGCCGGAATGCTCGGTGTTCATGGCCCACTGGACGACATCGAAGTAGTGTGCACCCCAGTTGGCGATCATGCCCTGAGCATAAGTGGAGATGCGCATCCAGTTGGGCCGCATCTTGACCTGCTTCACATCGTGCACGCGCTTCTCGGTGTAAGGAACCGCGGCGGTGGGGCCGAGCCATAGGTCGTAGTTCAACTCCGGCGGGACTGCCATGTCGGGCTGCACACCCACCGGAGGCGGATCGAAGGGCAGCACGACCACGATCTTTTCCAGCTTGCCGATGTGGCCGTTGCGGATCAATTCGACCGCGTGGTTTTGCGCGCGGAGGGAGCGGAACTCGCTGTCTGTCCGGTTGGTTACACCAGAGCGCGCGACGGCATCCGCCAACAGGCGGCCCTGTTGCACGCTGAGGGTGAGTGGCTTTTCAAGGGCGAAATGCTTTTTTGCCCTGGCCGCGGCAATGCCTATGGGAACGTGCCAATGGTCAGGCGTGGAGATCATGAGGGCATCGATATCCGGATCGGCAAGAACGTCGCGGAAATCCGGCTTTATTGCGCAGCCATTGTAGGCAGCGAGGCCGTCGCGCTTGGCCATGAGCGAGTTCACCAGCGACTGGGCTTGCGCCAGCCGCCAACTGTCCACGTCGCACACGCAGACCGGCTGAACGCCGGGAACGGCCAGCATCTGCGGTATGTTCGCACCAAATGCCTGACGGCCGGTGCCGATGAAACCGACGTTGATGCGATTGCTGGGAGCGTTGGCTCCAAAGACGGACGAAGGAACGATGGTGGGCGCCGCGAGAGCGGTAAGTGCGACGCCCGACTTGAGGACAAACTCTCTGCGATTCATGGGCTATCCTGCTCCTAAGTTAGTAAGTAGGAATAACTACGGAAGTTGCTTGATTTTGATGTTCCTGAAGGCTACGTTGTGGCCGTGATCCTGCAGAAGGATGTAGCCGCTGGGAATGGAAGCAAAGCCGGGATACTTGCTGAATTTTCCGTCGGCTACGCCTTTCAGAAACAGGTCGGACTTGCGATCGACATTGAGAACCTCGACGCCGTCCAGCCAATGCTGGATGTGGTCGCCCCGCACGAGAATGCGCGAGCGATGCCAAACGTCCATCTGTGTGTCGGCTTTGAGATTTGCGGGGACGACGTCGTAGATGGAGGCGGTCTTCAAGCGTGCGGGAAGATGCACGCCGTTGTAGATGTAGTTGGCGTCGTCAATGATCTGATATTCGTAACCGGGTTGAGAACCGGCGGGTTTGGGCTGGCGTTCTTCAACGAAATATTAAGAAAGACGAAGCGATGACGACCTGCACAGAGACCGGCGAAAGCACCTTCAGCTACGAGTCGCGCATGCGCAAGCTGATGGAAAAGAAGAGGACCGTAACGCAGGAAAAGATTGACCGGGAAGGCGGCATGGACGAGGGCGACTACGGCCGCCATGTTGCGCCGGCCGACTTTCACTGGCAGATTACGCCGAACCATGCGGACGGATCGTTTTACGGGTACATGGGATGGACGCAGAACTTTGAGAGCCTGCTCGCGGCGCAGCCGGTGTATGTGAATCCGCAGGACGCGCTGGCTGGGCAAACGTATTTTTATTTATCGAAGATGAAGGGCTCGGTGGGTGCGGAGACAGAAGGCACGGACAGCAAGGCGCGGAGGGTGCCGGGCGCGGCCAGTTGCATCTGGAATCCGGATTTCGACTACGACCATTTGAAGCCGTATCACGCGCAATACAACATTGTGCACGGCATCGGCAACGATGCGCATTTTGCCTGCGACCTGGAGATGGGACTGGAGCTGGGCTGGGGCGGGATACTGGAAAAACTGCGGCGCTTTCAAAAGCAGAACGGACGCGACAAGCAGTTGTTTTATAGCTGCGAGATTCGCACGGTCGAGGCGATTCAAAACTGGATTCGGCGGACGATCAGCGAGATTGACCGGCAGTTGGCGGCAGAGAGCGACGAGCGCATCCGTGAGAATTTGCGCGCGATGAAAGCGGTGAACGAGTGGGTGGTGGACAAGGCTCCACGCACACTGCGCGAGGCATGCCAATGGCTGGCGTGGTTTGTGCTGGCCAAGCGCATCTATAACCGCTGCGGCGCGGGCGGGCAACTGGATGAGCTACTGCGGCCCTACTATGATCGCGATGTGAAGGCCGGGCAGATCAACGATGCGGAGGCGACGTTCCTCATTGCGTGTTTACTGTTGATTGACGCGCAGTACTACCAGGTGGCCGGCCCCGGACCGGACGGAAGAGATATGACCAGCAAGGTGTCGTATCTGATTCTGGACGCGGCCGAGTTGATGGACGGTCCATGCAACCTGACGATCCGCGTGCATGACGGGCTGGACCAGAAACTGTTTCGGCGCGGCGTGGAACTGCTGTTCAAGTACAAAAAAGGCTGGCCGCGCTTCAGCGGCGATCAGGCGCTGGTGGAGGGCTTCATGCGCGCCGGCTACTCCGCGGAACTGGCGCGCAAGCGGATTGCGGTGGGCTGCAACTGGATGTCGCTGCCCGGGCTGGAGTACACGCTCAACGACCTGGTGAAGGTGAATCTGGCCAAGGTATTTGAAGTGGCGTGGGAGGAGATGTTTGATTCCGGCGTGGAGCCGAGCCTCGACATGCTTTGGGAACTGTTCAGCCATCATCTGCAAATTGCGGTGGAGAAGGCCGCGGATGGGACCAATTTCCATTTGAGCTACCAGCAATACAACGAGCCGGAACTGGTGACCAACCTGCTGTGCCATGGGCCGGTGGAAAAGGGTTTGGACATGACGGCGGGCGGCGCGGAGTATTACAACCTGGCGATTGACGGTGCGGGAATCGCGGTGGCGGCGGACTCGTTTGCGGCGCTGCAGCAGCGCATTGCGGATGAAGGCAAGTTGAGTTGGGAGGAAGTCCGCGCGCAACTCACGAATAACTTTGCCGGGACCGCGGGCGAATATGCGCGGCTGATGCTGGCCAACAGTGAGCGCTACGGACAGAACACGGGCAATCGCGGCGAGCAGTGGGCGGTGAAGATTTCCCGCGAATTCAGCAAGCATGTGCGCGACCAGAACCAGCGCTATCCGGAGTACAACTACATCCCCGGGCTGTTTTCATGGGCCAACGCGCTGGAGTTTGGCAACGCCGTGAAGGCTACGCCGAACGGCAGGCGAGCGCATGAGCCGATCAATCACGGAGCGAATCCGCTGCCGGGATTTCGCAGCGATGGAGCGGTGACGGCGATGGTGAACGCGATTGCCGCGGTGCAGCCGGGCTACGGCAATACCGCGCCGGTGCAACTGGAACTGGATCCGGCGATTGCGGAAAGTTCGGAGGCGCTGGGAAAGATTCAGGTGATGATTCAAACCATGTTCGACGAGGGCTGCACGCTGCTGAACATCAATTTGATTGATGAAGACCAGGTGCTGGAGGCGCACAAGGATCCATCGAAGTTCCCCGACCTGGTGGTGCGCGTGACCGGGTTTACTTCCTACTTTTCCATGCTGTCGCCGAAGTT
>Ga0302190_10003461_pt1 | contig 10023 bp, 6 predicted proteins | sample II_Bog_E2_3_FD_198784 | JGI IMG/M metagenome (GOLD analysis project Ga0302190, IMG submission 198784) | Peat permafrost microbial communities from Stordalen Mire near Abisko, Sweden - II_Bog_E2_3 | ecosystem: Environmental > Terrestrial > Soil > Wetlands > Peat | place: Sweden: Abisko, Stordalen... | reverse complement strand
CGAAGCAGAACTCTCGCTTGAAAGCCGCATTGGTTCGCAGTGGTTCAATCGCGTAGGCATTGTGGCTGTGCTGATCGGCATGGCGTGGTTCTTGAAGCTCGCCATCGACAACCACTGGATCGGCCCAGCCGGGCGCGTGCTGATCGGTCTTGTCGCAGGTGCGGGCCTCATTGTCTGGTCTGAGCGCTTCCGCGCGCGCGGCTACGCTGCCTTCTCTTACTCGCTCAAGGCGGTGGGCAGCGGCACACTTTATCTGTCCCTATGGGCAGCCTTTCAGCTCTATCATCTGCTGCCTTCCGGCGCGGCCTTTGCGGCCATGGTTGCAGTTACCGCCTTCAACGGCTTCATGGCCTGGGCGCAGGACTCGGAGCTACTAGCGCTTTACTCCATTGCGGGCTGCCTAAGCACGCCGCTGCTGGTTTCGACCGGCGAGAATCACGAGATTGCGCTCTTCAGCTATCTGCTGTTGATGAATCTTGCAGTGCTGGTTCTGGTCGCGCTCAAGCCATGGTCGCGTCTCTTGTTTGTCACCTTCGCGGGTACGGAGTTGTTCCTGTTCGCATGGTGGGCTGAGTTCTATTCCGACGCGCAGGCGTGGTGCACGGCCTTCTTTGTCGCCTGCTTCTTTCTCCTCTTCGCGCTGGCTCCCCGAATCGCGTTCGACCGCGAAGGCGATGCAGCAGCTTCGGTGGCCTGGGGCGGGCTGGCGCAGGTTGTTCTCCCCATCCTCAACGCTGTCTTCGGATTCCTGGCGTTCTTTGAGTTGCTCGATCATCCAGGCGCAAGCTGGGCGCAGCCGTGGCTCGCGGTAGCCTTTGCAGCCTTCTATTTACTGCTGCTGCGGTTGCCGGAGAGTGAGCTTGTGCACGAGAGCCCCATGCTTCTCTCCTGCCTGCATCTGGCCGCGGCAATCGTCTTCCTCACCATCGCCATTCCGCTGAAGGCGCATGGCCGCTGGCTCACCATCGGCTGGCTTGCAGAGGCGGCAGCACTGGCCTGGGTTGCGCGGCGTGAGCGATCCGCGCTGCTGCAGGTGCTTGGCTGCTGCTGCCTCACGCTCGGCCTGGTTGCCCTCGTCACCGTCAACCCCGCCGCCGCGCTCATCCCCATCTTCAACCAACGGTTTGGCACTTACGCAATCGCCATTGCCGTCTGCGCTTTCATTGCCTGGATTTCGTGGAGGGCACATGCGGACGGCGAACCCGCTCTGCCCTTGCCCTGGATGGAATCTGCTGCGGCGCTTGCGCTGGTGGTGAATGCGCTCATCCTTCTGGCCGTGGGGCTTGAGATCGATGCTTACTGGTGGCAGTTGCGCTGGCAGGGCGATCCATCGCGGCTAGCGGACTTCTCCATGTATGCGCAATTCACGTACTCGGCTTGGTTCATGCTGTACGGCGCGGTGTTGCTAGCATTGGGCATCGCACGCAAGTCCGCCTTTCTACGCTGGCAGGCACTGGTGCTGCTCGCCATCTCCATTGGCAAGGTTTTTCTGGTCGATACCAGCGAGCTCAGCCAGGGTCTCCGCATCTTGAGCTTCCTTGCACTCGGCGCGCTGCTGCTAGCCGTCAGCTTTATGTACCAAAGAGACTATCTGCATCTGCGCGCAGATAACAGCAGCAGCGAAGCAGAGCGCACAGAGGGCGAGCGATGACGAAGCTGCTCGCCGCATTGCTTCTGCTGGCAGTTGCCGACGCCACACCGCAGCTCGAGTACTTCCACGCGCAGCGCACGATAGAAAACGTGCAGGCAAGCGGAGGTCAAACCTGCGCCGTACTCGATGCCGCAGTATTCGCTCATGGTGCGCCGCAGCTTGCCGATCTGCGTCTCTATCGCGATGGCGTTGAGACGCCGTACGTGTTGCGCACGGCGTCTGCTCCCATGGAGAGCCGAGCCCAAGCCTTTGATCTGCTCAATAAGGGCGAGCGCGCCAGCCGCACCAGCTTCGACGCTGAAATTGGCGGGATCACTTATAGCGACGTTGAGCTCGAAATCAGTACCAAAGACTTCATCGCCACCGTGACAGTGACAGGCAGTCGCGAGCAGAGCGCCAAAGATGCAACCAAGCTCGGCGCGTACACCATCTTCGACCTCAGCCGCCAGCGGCTGGGCCGCAGCACGGTGCTGCATCTACCAGCATCGAACCTGCCTTATCTGCACTTCGAGATTGCCGGACCTGTTCATCCGGAGCAGGTCACCGCCGTCGAGGTGGAGCAGCAAACTGCCACCGCACCAGTCTTCGTGACCGTTGCCGCAACCGCACCAGTCACGACCGAGGGAAAAAAGTCAGTTTCGATTTTCATGTTGCCCGCGCACGTGCCGGTGGACCGAGTGGTGGTTGTGCCAGGTGTACAACCTGCGCAGTTCAGCCGCGCAGCAACGGTGGAACTTGCTTCTGCCGCGCCGGCTGCCGAGGGCAGTGCGCCAGCTTCAACCGTAGTAAGTCCAGGAACGCTTATCCGCGTGCACACGGTTGAAAACGGCCTGCGCCTCGACCGCGAACAGCTCACCCTCGACGCTCCGCAAAACTACGCCGACGGCCCCACGCGCTGGACGGTCACCGTGGACAATGGCGACGATGCACCGCTCCCCATTCAGCAAGTGCGCCTGGAGATGCTGGAGCACAAGCTGTGTTTCGAGGCCACGGCCGGCGCGCGCTACACGCTCTTCTATGGCGATGCAGCTCTCACCGCTCCACGCTACGACTACGCAACGCTCTTCGCCGATCACGCGGATGCCGCACGCGCAACACTTGGAGCCGAGCAGCGGAACGCCACATTTAAGACCCGCCCCGACGAACGCGCATTTACAGAAAAACATCCGGCGTTGCTGTCTATTGTGCTTGTCGCAGTGGTAGCGCTGCTGGGCTTCATCGCCTTCCGTTCCATGCCCGCGCGCAAGAAACAACCCTGAAGCTAACCATTCGGTTTTTCCGGCCAGGCGTGGCGCGGGTAGCGGCGCATGAGCTCGCGCCGTATCTGCGGATAGAGCCGCTCCCAGAAGCCCGCGAGGTCTTGCGTCATCTGCACCGGTCTGCGATTTGGCGCCAGCAGATGCAGTACCAGCGGCGTCTGCCGCGGACCTATGCGCGGCGTTTCCATCATGCCGAAAAAGTCCTGCAAGTGCGAGGCTACCCACGGCGGCTTGCCGCGCTCGTAGCGAATCTTGGCGCGACGGCCCGAAGCGAGGCGCAAGGTCTCCGGCGCAGCCTCGCGCAAGCGATGCGCATCGAGCCGCTGTTCGAGCCACGCCAGGAATCCAACGCCGGCCGAACGCAGCTCTGCAAAGCTCCTCATGCCCGTGCAGAATTCCGTGAAGAGCGTCGGCAGATCTGGAACATCGACGCCAGCAAACTCCAGCCGCGCCAACCACTCTCCAAGAAGCACGCCATCAACAAACCGCTCGATGCCAGCTTCGAGCGCCTTCTCTGCCAACAGCGCGGCTGCGCGCTCCGCATCCGGTGTGGCGTGCTTCGACTCTTCCAGCAGGAGATTGTCGAAGAGCAGCCGGCTTACCGCATCCACGCGCTCCGCCTGGCGATTCCACTCGACAGAGCTCTCATCGCGCACCCGCTCCGGGAAGTGATCGAACAGCCATTCGGGCTCAATGCGCGCCGCCAGACGGATCACGGGCAACGCCTTCTCGGTGCGGTCTTCCACGTCGAGCGCGACGAAGAAGGTGGCGTGCGGCACATCGCTTGCAAGCTCAGCCGTGACGCCATTCGCCAACGTCACCTGGTTGCCGGCGCGACGCCGCGCCACACGATCCGGAAAGCCCACCAGCACCGATTGCAGCAGCGCATCGTCATCGTCCTTGCGTTCCGTGCCCGGCTTTGCCAGCCGCAACAGCGCACGCAGATGATGGCGGGTGCGCTCATCGAGAGGCTCGTCGAGTGCGGCCAGCAGGTCACAGTGCGGGCGCCGCGTACCGGCCTCAAGCAGTGCAGCCGTCATGCAAGCAGCCAGCGCCACGCCACGCGCCGTAGCTTCGTCGATCATGCGCGCCAGCCGTGGATGCACGGGCATGCGCATCATGCGCTGTGCCGCGCTGCCGTGCGCGCCGAGGCTGTCGAGCAGCGTCTCAGCCAGATCCACGGCCTCATCGGGAGGCGCATCGAGCCACGCAATCTCGCGCGGATCATAGATCCCCATGGCGCGCAGCAGCAGGCAGAGAGCGGCCAGATCGCTGCGCAGAATCTCCGGCGTTTCGTGCGCGGCGCGTTGGTTGAAGTCCATCTGCGGATAGAGCCGCAACACGCGGCCCGGCGCAGTGCGGCCCGCGCGGCCGGCGCGTTGCGTGGCGGAAGCCTGACTCACGCGGCCAACGGTGAGCGTGGGAAGCCCTGTCCATCGCGACCACGAGGCCTGCCGCGCCAGACCGCTATCGACTACTGCCGTTACGCCATCAATGGTGACAGAGCTCTCGGCCACATTGGTTGCCAGAATGATCTTCGCCTGCTCTGACGGCGCAACGGCGCGATCCTGCTCGGCCGGAGGCAGATCGCCAAACAGCGGCAGCAGCAAGCGCCCCGCCCGGCGCGCAACGGGTTCACAGGCACGCTGCGCGCGGCGAATCTCCGCGGCTCCAGGAAGAAAGACGAGGATGCCGCCCTTCTCTCCGCTATCGACCAACTGTTCCACAGCGCCGCGCACTTGCTGTTCTAGCGGAGCGGGCGAATACGGCAGGTGCGCGATGGTGAGCGGAAAGGCGCGGCCCTTGCTGTGGATCACCGGGCAGTTGTCGAGGAACTGCGCCACCGGTTCGGCATCGAGCGTGGCCGACATGACGACGAGCTTGAGTGCAGGGCGTCTCTGCTGCAAGCGCCGCAGCAGAGCCAGTGCAAGATCGCTTTCAAGGTGCCGCTCGTGGAACTCGTCCAGCACCACGGCGTCCACGCCTTTGAGGTCGGGGTCGGTCAACATGCGGCGCGTCAGCACGCCTTCGGTGAGGAAGTGCAGCCGCGTCGCCGGGCCTGCCACACGCTCAAAGCGCACTTGGTAGCCGACCGTCTGGCCGGGCTCCTCGCCCAACTCCCAGGCCACACGACGGGCCGCAAGCCGCGCAGCCAGCCTGCGCGGTTCAAGCACCAGCACTTGTCCCGTAATCGCTGAGAGCAGCGCCGCCGGCACGCGCGTAGTTTTGCCCGCGCCCGGCTCGGCCACAATCAACAGGTTTGGCGTGTGCGCAAGCGAACTGAGAATCTCGCCGAGCAGTTCGTCAATCGGCAACAGCGGCAATGGAGTTGTGCGAGGCATCTGCATCTCCATCCAAACGGATGCAGCAGCCCCGCGTCAAACGCCGGCAATTCTAAGTGGACCTCCTCATCGTCCATCCCCTGAACAGCTCTTTGGTCTGCTCTCGTAGGGAGCCATCGAAAATGGCCCAGGGCAAGCGTAGCGCGGCCCGGGGAGGTAAACAGAAGTTCACACCGCCCCTCCGGGGCGGGAATCTCTTGGTCGAACGCTTCCCCAGGGTTTCACCCTGGGCTATTTTCGTCTCCTCCCTCCGGGAGGAACGGCGCTGAATGCCTGCTTTTCCCTCATTTAGAATTGCTGGTCAAACGCCGGCGCGCTTTTGTTCTCTTCGCGCCGCTACTTTGCCGCAGGAACTTCGCTGAGAGGCACGCGCACAAACTTGATGGTCTGGCGCCGCCAGCTGTAGGTCATCAGTAGATCGCCGTTGGTCGCCTGCACAATGGCCGGGTACGAATACTGCCCAGGCCCATCCTCAAGCGTCTTGAAGACCGTGAAGTGCTCGCCATCGCTGCTTACTGCAAGGTTCAGCGGCGTGCGCGCGTTGGTTGAGTTATTGAAGATGAGCACAATGCGCCCATCGCGGAGCCGCACCGCATCGATGCCCGAGTTTGGGTTAGGCACTTGAATGAAGCGCGCTGCTGTCCACGTCTTGCCGTCATCGAACGAGTCGGCTACGGCGATGCGCGCCGAGCGCGAGTGGCCGCGCGCGAAAAAGCGCAGATGATGCGGCGCTAGCTCGACCACCGTGGGCTGGATGATGCCGACCGTCTCCTTTGCAGGCACGTAGAGTTTTGTCCGCTCGGCTCCTTGCACGTCGGGCGCATCGGCGGCGCGCGCGGTGGCCGCAAGAAATGCCGCATCGGGTACGTCTTCGTTTTCGGGAACGGTGATCGGTCCGGCTTTGGTCCACGTCTTGCCGTTGTCGGTGGAGCGCTCGATCCACGCATCCCACTTGCCATGCTCGACCGATGAACCGCTCACAATGGTGCCGTCAGCGAGCACCAGTGGCTTGTCCTTGATGGGGCCTAGAATGCCCTCGGGCAGCGGCTCGGCAGCGCTCCACGTCTGGCCCTCGTCGGTGCTTACCTTGCGCAGTCCAGTCCACGTGCTTGGATGCGTGCCGGTCTTGTAGTAGAGCCACAGCCGCCCGTCTTTGGTATGAAAGAGCGCCGGGTTCCAGCAGGCCACGCCCTCGGTCCGCGCCAGCTCGAACGGTGCGCTCCATGCGCCGGCGTGGAAGCGCGCGCCGTAGATCTTCACATTTGCCGCGCCTTCCCAGGTTCCGCCAAACCATGCGGCCAGCAGATCTCCGCTCTTTAACTCGACAATCGTCGAAGCGTGATTGTCCGGTTGCGTCCCAGCAACGGCGTGCCCGCTCTTGAGCGGCGCAAAGATGAAGCCATTCGATTCAGCAGCGCTCTGGGCCGCACACAGGCCCGCGCCCATCAGCAACATTGCCACAACTGCCAACAGTTTCTTCTGCATTATTCCCTCGTAAATTTGTATTGGCCGCTCTGTTCAAGCACAACGCGCTGCCGTGCGCCATTCTCTTCTGGCGTGCCCTTGACCACAGCGCCCGCGCGCTGCCATTGACCGGCCGGCAAAAGCAGTTCAGCCTTGATGCCGGCAGGAATCTCAACAGCAATCTTCTTTGCATCTGCATCGACCCGCACCGGACCGAACGGTGTGGCTACAGCCCCGCGCACCGCGCCCAGGCCCGCCAACTCGGGGCGAATCGTTGTCACACGGAAACCCGGTTCCGTTGCCGTGATACCCAGCAATTGCTCCATGAGCCATGCGGCAGGGCCGCTGGACCAACCATGCGCGAGGCTTGCGTAGTAGCCCACCTTATCGTCGGCTTCGAGTTTGGCGTGTGGATCGCTGCCTGCCCACGATGGGTCCCACGCCTCCCAGAAGCTGGTCGCGCCCGCGTCCAGCATTCCGCCCCAGTAGCTCTTCATCCACTGGATAGCTTCGGCGCGGTGCCCCAGCTCGGCCATCGCCGCCAGCAGATAGCTGCCGTAGTAAGGCGAGATATGATCGGTTGGTTTGCGTCCTCTTACGGTGCGCGCCAGCACCTTCCACACAGCCGCGCGATCGGCGTCGCTGGTTACCGCGCCCGCCAGCACGGCAATCGCATTCGTCTGCCAGCGGTCGCCGTAGCTGCCATCGGCCTCGCGCAAATATTGCTTCGCAGCCAGCGTCATGGCATCGGCGCGAGCGGCTGCGCGCGCTGTGTCGCTCTTGTCGCCAGCGAGTTCCAGCAGCCACGCCGCACGGCGGAAGGCTAGCAGATACTCAAAGTGCGTAGCGCGCCGAGCTTCCGGCGAGTCTCCGCTCAACCCCGGCGCCCAATCCACAAACGGCTTGCCGCCGCCTACTGCATCGTAAACGTTGCGCGCATCGAGCTCGCGCTCCATCACCGCCAGCAGCTCGACGAGTCGAGGCCGCATGGCGTGCAACTGCTCCAGGTCGCCCCAACTCTGGACGTACTCAGCTTCTGCCACCACCCACCACGCCGAGTAGCTGGGCAGGCCGTTCACGTGCTCACGCACTGGCTCCGGCCCAATCGAATCTTCGAGCGCCGTCTTCACCAGCCGCGCATCGCCATACACATCGGCCACTACACGATCGATCACCTCGCTATCGCCGATCCACAATCCGCGGTCGCGCTTGATGCCGTCCAGAATCGCATCCTGCATGCAGAGGTGCGCCGTATAAGTGGCAGATTCCCAGATGCGGTTCAGTTGCTCGTCGCTCGACGTGAAGCTGCCCACCTGCGGCGCTGGATAGACAATGCCCTCGGCCTCAACGCGTGCGCCCTCGCTCTCGCCGTCAAAGGTGATGAGTGCATAGCGAAAGCCCGACTTCGGTCCGCGCAGTTCGTGATTTGCAGGGACATACATCGGCACATCGCCCAGAAAACCGCCATGCCTCAACTCGCCCAACGACTCGGCATAGCGCACCTTTGCCCGCAGCGGCTTTGCGCCCGCAGCCAGTACTACGCGGCCATTCAGTTCGCGGCCAAAGTCCACCAGCAGGCCCTCGGGCATCTGCTCAGTCTTTGCAGGGGCGATGCGGTAGTTCGCCATGTACGGGGCCTCGCCCAGATAGCCGGGCCACGCGTACATGCCCGCATCGGCCTGCCACTGGAACATGTCCGCGTAGCTCTCGATGCCCACGTGTACCACCGGCTTCCATGCGGCATCGTCAAAGCCCGGCTGCTCCCATCCGCTCGCCGCCTGCACGCTGCTCTTCCACGCGCCATTGCTGATGAGCACGGGTTTGGCGTCGATGCCCTCGGCCGCGGGCACAATCTTTACCGCCAGCACTTCGCCGGAGTTCAGCCAACTGGTGCGGGTCGAATTGGTATGGTGGTGGCTCCCGTAGCCGCGCACCGCCTCAATGGCGATGGTGTTGCGGCCCTTGCGCAGATGCGCTGCCACATCGGCGGTCATGGTGGCAAAGGCCATGTGTCCCTGCACTTTGAAGGCCAGCTCGGTAGCCAGCTCGCCATTGATCCAGACCCGCGCACGCCGGGGCCCGGCCACGTAGAGCGTTGCGGTGCTGGGCAGCGCATCCAGCGTAAAGCTGCCGCGGAAGTGGTGCGGCTCCATCTTCCAGTCGTCGCTCTTTACGCGGCTCAGCTCCGGCAGATGTTCGAGCACGGCCGCATCGCCGGCGGTCCAGATGTACTCCTCCGGCAAGGGCGTGTGAAAGCTGCCGACTGTGGGCATCGATGCCAGGTCGCGAACCGGGTCCAGCGGTCCATTCTGCGGAACGCGCACAAACCCGCCGCTCTGCGCAGAAAGCAGCGTTGCGGCGGCAAACCACACAGCGCCAGCCAAAGCAAAATGCACGCTACAACGCACCGGAGTGCGCAAACCCTTGTTTTTTGATCGCATGAGACGTTTCCTGTCAGCACCGGCGGCACGGGGCCTGCCAGTGAACAGTAAGTGTAGCGCAGCATATACGGGATTCTGTAAGCACATTCGCGACCTGCAGGAGACTCGGCTGGCAGGGCGTTTCCCTGCTCTTTCGAGCTGCTGCTTAAAGCATTTCTCCTGTTGCTGTAGAGGGGTTCCTTGCTATCCCATCCTAGTACAACGTAACACGAATTATTTCGCATATTGACACCCGGAGTTTTTCGGTAAATGATAGGGTCATGACGCCCCGTTATCGAGTGACACTCCGTGAAGAGGAACGCCGCCGTCTGGAAGTTATGACGCGCAACGGAAAGACCGCAGCCCACACGTTTGTCCATGCCCGCGCGTTACTGCTGTGCGATGCCGGCCCACTTGGCAGTCCCTGGAAAGTTGCCGACGTGGCCGAAGCGTTGGGCGTCACTCCGCGCACCATCGAACATCTCAAAGAGCGCTTTGTGGAAGAGGGTATCGAAGCCGCGCTGCAGCGCAAACCCCGCTCAAAACCACCCAAGATTGACTTCGACGGTGCCTTTGACGCTCGCTTGACGGCCCTTGCGTGCTCACCCGCGCCAGATGGCCGAGCACGATGGACGGTGCGTTTGCTGGCCGAGAAGGTCGTGGAACTGAAGATTGCGCCGAAGGTTTCCACCATGAGCATCCACCGTGCTCTAAAAAAAACGAACTTAAGCCTCACTTGAGCAAATACTGGAAGATTCCGCCCGATGGCTGCGCCGCCTTTGTCGCGTGTATGGAAGATGTGCTCGATGTGTACCATGCGCCCTACGACGCGCAATTTCCCCTGCTTTGCATGGACGAATCCAACAAGCAGTTGGTGGGTGAGGTTC
>Ga0302190_10003459_pt1 | contig 10024 bp, 4 predicted proteins | sample II_Bog_E2_3_FD_198784 | JGI IMG/M metagenome (GOLD analysis project Ga0302190, IMG submission 198784) | Peat permafrost microbial communities from Stordalen Mire near Abisko, Sweden - II_Bog_E2_3 | ecosystem: Environmental > Terrestrial > Soil > Wetlands > Peat | place: Sweden: Abisko, Stordalen... | reverse complement strand
CATTGTCGCGGAAGACCAATAGGGCACGGGCCATCTCGCCGATCTCGTCCTTGTTGTCCAGGCTGTGAATTTCCACATTCAGGTCACCTTGCGACAGGCGGCTCATGCAGGCGGTGATGGAGGCTACTTGGGTGGAAATGCCGCGACCAATCACCAGGGACAGAGACAAGCCGATGACGATGCTGACGGCTCCGATGATGAGGGCAAGGGCCTCGCCGTCATGGATGATGCTTTCGGTGCTCAGGCTGGTTTCATCGGCGCGGCTTTGATAGATGCCGCTCAGTTCGTCGCCAATGGACTGAATCTCTTCCGACATGGGCAGGCTCTTGGCCAGGATGGCCTTGGCCTCTGGGCTTTCCAGGTCGGCGTTGGTGTCCTTGAACTGCTTCAGGCCCTGCACCAGGGACTGATAGTCCTGGATGGTCTTGCCCAGCTTTTCGACCTTGGCGCGGTTTTCTGGAACCTGGGTTTGGGCCAGCAGTTCGTCCTTTTTGGTCAAGGCTTCCTTGAAGGCTTCGTCAACCTTGGTCCAATGGCTTTCGTCGCCGGTGGCCAGAGCCATCCAGATCTGCATGCGGCCCTGGAGGACGCGCTTTTCCAGGCGCTGGTCGGTGGCGACATTGCCGGTCAGGCGTTCCAGATCATTGAAGGTTTGGATAATGCGTTCGTCGGAATAGACCGAGCTTCCGCCCATCACACCGATCAGCACCACGAGAATGCCGAAGCCCAGGAAAAGCCGGGCGGCGATGCGGAGTTTATTCAACATGGAGATATGTCCTAAGTGCTTGGTCTCACCCCTGGAAAGCATAGGAACATGGCTGTTGCGGCGATAGATGTGAATGGTTTCACTTTGTAACAGCCAGCCTTTCGGCAATGGCATCAATGATTTGCCCCCAGTTGCCGGGGGTAGTTTGACGTAGCGTGGTTTGGGTTGGATACCAGGGGCTGGCCTCGCTGTCCTCGCCCCAGCGCCAGCAGCCGTCGAAGCGCGACAGCATCCAACAAGGTACGCCCAAGGCTCCGGCCAGATGCACCATCGAGGTGTCGACGCTGATCACCAGATCCAGGGCGCTGACCAGGGCGGCGGTATCGGCGAAGTCGCCAATCTCATCCATGACGTCCAGCAGCGGGAAGGGGGCATGCTTGGCCTGAACGGCAGGGCCGCCCTTTTGCAGCGAGATGAAGGACAGGCCGGGGATCTTGCCCAAGGGGGCGAACAGCTCCAGCCGGGCGCTGCGGCGGCGGTCGATGCGGTTGGCGCCGGGGTCATGGGGCCGAGGATCGCCGGCCCAGACCAGCCCGACTTTCCGTCCCGGCAGAGAGGATAGGCGCTGACGCCAGACAGCGACCTGAGCCGGGTCGGCGGACAGATAGGGGCTGCGGGCCGGGATGGCGCCCGAGAAGACAAAGGGCGCACTCATCATCGGCAGGCGCAGGTCGGTATGGGGCTCGGCTTCGTCCTCGGCGATGACGGCGGCGGCGCTGGTGAGGCTTTGCATCAGGCGCTTGAGGGGACGATAGACCTTCAGCACCACCTTCGCCCCGCGCTCCTCCAAAAAATCCGCATAGCGGCAGAACTGCAGGACGTCGCCGAAGCCCTGCTCGGCGAACAGCAGCACCGACTTGCCGTCCAGTCTCTCGTCCGGTTTCAGGGGGCGTTGGAACAGCAGCGAGGGGGTCAGCCAGTTGCGTTTGTACCAGCGCCATTCCCACTCGGCCCAGCCTTCCTTGATGTGCCCTTGGGTCAGCAGGGCCATGCCCAGGGAGACATGGGCCTCGAAGAAATCAGGGCGTAAGGCAATGGCTTGACGGTAGCAGGCGATGCCATCGTCGATCTTTCGGCGAGACATCTGAACATTGCCGAAATTCCCATGAAATTCAGCGACTTGTGGGTTGAGGCTGAGAGCTTTGAGGAAAGCCAGTTCGGCCCCGTCAAGATCGCTCAGAGCCTCAAGAGACTTGCCTAAGTTATTGTATGGATGGGGAAAACTTTTATTCAGGGCGATGGCGGCGCGAAACTGGGCGATGGCCTGGTCGGAACGTCCGCACATCTCCAGGGCGGCCCCCAGATCGCTGTGCAGTTCGGCCCAGCCGGGCTTCAGGGCCAGGGCCTTGCCATAGGCCTCGATAGCCTCTTCCGGGCGCTCCAGCTCGTGCAGGGTGCGGCCCAGCTCGGCCCAGCTCTCGGCATGCTGGGGGCGCAAGGCTGTGGCTTGGCGGAAGGCCTCTTCGGCTTCTTCCAGCTTGCCCTGGCGGCGCAGGCCGATGCCCAGGTTGCGCTGGGCCTCGGGGCTGTCGGGCTTGAGGGCGATGGACTGGCGGAAGGCGGCGGCGGCTTCCTCGTCCCGTCCCAAGGCCTGCAGGGCGACGCCCAGATTGTTGTGAGCATCGGCATATAAGGGCCTGATGGAGATGGATTTTTTAAAGGCTTCGACCGCTTCCTCGCTGCGCCCCAGCCGATGCAGCAAGGCCCCCAGATTGAAGGGGATGCCCGGCTGCTCGGGGGCGCGCTCCATCAGGGCGCGGTAAAGCTGCTCGGCGGCCTCGAACTGCCCGGCCCCATGCAGGGTCACGGCCTGAGAGAACAGCTCTTCGGTGCTGACGTTGGGCGGCAGGCGGATCATGGTGTGGCGAAGGCTCTCAATTCCGCCTCCAGCTTGGTCAGGGCGGCGCTCCAGTCGTTGGGGGCGGTTTGCAGGAACAGCTTGGCCGAGGGATACCAGTCGGTGGTCTCCCGGTCCAGCAGCCAGCGCCAGCAGCCGTCATAGCGGGACAGAATCCACACCGGCTTGCCGATGGCCCCGGTCAGATGCACCATCGAGGTATCGACGCTGACCACCAGATCCAGGGCCTCCACCAGGGCGGCGGTATCGGCGAAGTCCTTGGCATCCTCCATCAGATCCAGCAGCGGGAAGGGTGAGTCCTTAGCTTGACCGGCAGGGCCGCCCTTTTGCAATGAGATCACCGAGATGCCGGGAATATCTCCCATGAAAGCAAAGGCTTGCAGGGAAAGGCTACGTTGCCGGTCCAGCATATTGGCGGCCAGATCATGGGGGCGGGGATCGCCGGACCAGACCAGCCCGACCTTCTTGCCCGGCAGATGGGCCAGCCTTTGTCGCCAGACCTCGACCTGGGCAGGGTCGGCGGCCAGATAGGGCGTGTTGCTGGGGATGGTCTCAGGGGTGGTGTTGAAGACCTTCAGGGCACTCATCATGGCCAGATGATAGTCGAACTCGACGGGCGGATCGTCGAAGGAGCGCACCTGGGCCACGCCCTGGATGGATTGGCACAAACGCACCAGCCCCTTATGCACCAGAACGATCACCCGCGCCCCACGCGCTGCCAACATAGGGGCATAGCGGATGAACTGCAGGACGTCGCCATAGCCTTGCTCGCCATAGAGCAGGATGGTCTTGCCCTCCAGCGGCTCGCCGTTCCATTCCGGCTGGAAGAAGGCGACGCGCTGGCGGGCCAGGGGGCCGGTCAGCCAGCGGGAATGATATTCCGCCCAGCCTTCCCGCCATTGTCCCTGCTGCAACAGGCCGATGGCCAGATTGAGGCGGGCGCCATGGTAATCGGGGCGGACCTCCAGGGCCTGGCGATAGGCGGCGATGGCTTCTTGCCCACGGCGGCGGCCCTTCAGGACATTGCCCATGTTGCTATAGGCCTCGGCATAGTCGGGGCACAGGGCGATGGCTTGGCCGAAGGAGGCCAGCGAGGCTTCGATCATGCCCATCTCGCCCATCAGAACGCCCAGGTTATTGAAGGCCTGGGGGAAGTCGCTGCGCAGGGCCAGGGCTTGACCATAGGCGGCCATGGCTTCCTCGGGGTGGCCGGTGGCCCGCAGGGCATTGCCCAGATTGTTGTGAACATCGGCAAGGGACGGGTCCAAAGCCACCGCCAGACGACCTTGCTCCAGGGCCTTGGTCGCATCGTCCTGCTCCAGGTAAAGCGAGCAGAGGTTATTGCGGGCAGGGGCGAAATCAGGCTTGATTTCAAGCACTTCGAAGTAAGTCTTCTCAGCCTCGTCAAAGTTTCGGGCGCGAAGGAAAACGTTTCCAAGACGGAAGCGGCATTCGGCATCGTCGGGATAGCGGGCCACGGCCAGTCGGCAGATCTGCTCCGCCGGTTCTATCATGCGGCGGTCCAGCAGGGAGACCCCCAGTTCCATCAGCACCAGCTTCAGGGTGCCCTCGGCCTGGGGGTAATCGGGGCGCAGGGTCAGGGCGGTGATGGTGTCGCGCACAGCCTCTTCCAGCCGTTTCAGGACCAGATGACAGCCGGCGCGATTGATCAGCGGCTCGGCGAAGGCGGGGTCGAGGGCGATGGTCTGGTCATAGGCCTCTACCGCCTCGGCGAATTTGAACTGCAGCTTCAGGGCATTGCCCAAGCCGTTCCAGGCGGTGGTGAAGCCAGGGCGATAGGTCACGGCTTGGCGGAAGGCCTCGGCGGCTTCTTCGAAGCGGTGCTGGTCTTTGAGCAGGGAGCCAAGATTGTTCCAGGCCTCGGGGAAGTCGGAGCGGGCGGCCAGGGCCTCGCGGTAGAGCCGCTCGGCTTCCTCCAGCCGCCCCTGACCGGCGCGGATTTGCCCCAGGTTGCACAGGCTTTGGGGCTGGTCTGGACGGAGTGTCAGCAGATGCTGGTACAGCACCTCGGCTCCCGCCTCATCGCCGCTCTTATGGCGGGCCAGGGCGCGGTCGAAGGCCAGGGCTTGTGTCACCTGGCCGATGCAGCCGGCCCAACCGTCAGGCCCACAGCGGAACAGCCGGGCCTGGGGATACCAGGAGGTTTCCCAGCGGTAATCCCGCTGCCCCGGCCCCAGCAGCACCCAGACCGCCTTGCCCATGGCTCCGGCCAGATGGGCGACGGCGCTGTCGACGGTGATGATCAGATCCAGCCCGGCAATGATCTTGGCGGTGGCCTGGAAGTCGGTCAGGCGGTGGGCGATGTCTTGGATGGGCAGGCCGCTGGCCTCCAGTTCCGCCGAAGTCCAGGCTTGCTGCAGGCTGACCAGCTCGACTCCGGGCAGACTGGTCAGAGGCTCCAGCAGGGTCACTGGGCAATGGCGCAGGCCATGCTGGCGGCGCTGGAAGGCCGAGCCCTGGATCGTCCGCCCGGTCCAGACGATGCCCACCTTATCTATAGGCTCGGCGGCTGGGCTGGACAGATAGGGGATGCTGGCGGCGGAACTCATTCCCAGGCGATGGCCCAGACTGAGCAGCGGCACCTGTAGATCGGCCTTGGGGAAGCTCTTGCCCAGGGTGATGGTGCGGGTCACGCCGGGAATCGATCCCAGCAGTCCTTCCTGCCCCGGATGGCATTCCAGAATGATGGCGTCGGCTCCCAACCCGGCCAAGGCCGGCAGGAAGCGGGCGTACTGGATCATGTCGCCATAGCCTTGCTCGGCGGTCACCAGCAGGCGCTTGCCCGTCAGGGGCTCACCTCGCCAGACCGGCAGGGTCGAGGCGGACTGGCGGATCTGCGGCTGCTTCAGCCGCCATTCATATTCGGCGAAGCCTTCTTCCCAGCGGCCAAGCCCCAGCAGGCAGGCGCCCAGATTGCCATGGGCCACGGCGTCCTTAGGATCAAGAATGATGGCCCGGCGCGACAGCTCCATGGCCTCGTCCCATTGCCCCAGGCTTTGGCGCAGCGTGGCCATATTGGCCAGGATGACCCCGGCCTTGGGGGCAAGGCCATGGGCCTCGGCCAATTCGGCCAAGGCCTCCTCGGTGCGGCCAAGCCCGGCCAGGACGGAAGACAGATCAAGCCGCAGGGCGGCATCCTCGGGCGACAGGCTTTTGGCCTTGGTCAGGGCTGCCAGGGCCTCTTCGTCCCGCAGCTGGGCGGCCAGGGACAGACCCAGCAGTTGCAGGGCCGGACCCTGCTCCGGCAGTTGGCGGCAGAGGGCTTCCGTATCTTGGAAGCGGCCCTGGTTATAGGCGGCAATAGCTAAGGTAATATCTGGGTCAAGGTCTGGGCGAGGCATGGAAATCGCTTTCACGAGGGTCAACCGGCGTTCCGGCCCAGACGCCGGGGGTCGCCGGGCAAGAGCATCCCATTGGCGGCAGTGCTTGGCAAGAGCATGAGAATGTGGGGGAAATGTGACGGCATTCAAGAGTCCCTTCCTTCGGGGGGGCGATTGCATTATGGTGCGCCGCATGAGCGAGCAAAATACGTCTGCCGATACCGGCAAATCCTCGCTGGGCGCCCTGTTTGTCGGTGCGCTCGGTGTTGTCTATGGTGACATCGGCACCAGCCCTCTCTACACCCTGCATGAATGCTTCGCTGGCGAACATCCATTGGATGTGGATCGTGGCAATGTGCTGGGCATCCTGTCGCTGATCTTCTGGTCGATCATGATGATCGTTTCGATCAAATATGTGATCGTCACCATGAAGGCCAGCAATCGGGGCGAGGGCGGCTCGCTGGCACTTTTGGCCATGCTGCATCATGTGGGCGGCAAGCCCTGGCTGACGCCTTTGGTCTCGACCTTGGGCATCGCCGCGGCGGCTCTGTTCTATGGCGATTCCACCATCACCCCGGCGGTGTCGGTGCTGTCTGCCATCGAAGGCTTGGAGATCGCCGCCCCCGGCCTGACTGATTACGTTATTCCCATCACCCTGGCCATTCTGCTGCTGCTGTTCGCCATCCAGCGCCACGGCACCGCTCTGGTCGGCAAGATGTTCGGCCCGGTGATGATTGTCTGGTTCGGCGTTCTGGCCGTCATGGGCATCAAAAATATCGCCCATGCTCCACTGGTGCTGGCCGCCATCAGTCCCCATTACGCCTTTATGTTCATGGTCCATCACGGCTTGTCGGGCTTTCTGGCCCTGGCGGCGGTGGTGCTGTCGGTGACCGGCGGCGAGGCGCTTTACGCCGACATGGGCCACTTCGGCCGCACCCCCATCGCCATGGCCTGGTATATGCTGGTCCTGCCGGCCCTGGTGCTGAATTATTTCGGCCAGGGCGCTTTGCTGCTGACCGATCCGGGGGCGCTGGAGAATCCCTTCTTTCTGATGGCGCCCCATTGGGCGCTGATGCCGCTGGTGCTGCTGTCCGCCGTGGCCACCGTCATCGCCAGTCAGGCGGTGATCTCGGGCGCTTTCTCGGTGACGGCCCAGGCCATGCAATTGGGTTATCTGCCGCGCATGCGGGTCATGCATACCTCGGCCCATGAGAAGGGGCAGATTTTCATCCCCTTCCTGAACTCCATGCTGGCTGTGCTGGTCTTCGCCCTGGTGATCGGCTTTAAATCTTCGTCCAATCTGGCGGCGGCTTATGGCATTGCCGTGACCGGCACCATGGGCATCACCACCATCATGGTGGGCATGGTGGCCGCCTTTATCTGGAAATGGAAAAGCCGCTGGGCCTACGGCATGTTGGGCGTTTTCCTGGTGATCGATCTGTCGTTCTTTCTGGCCAATGCCACCAAGATCGTCAGCGGCGGCTGGTTCCCGCTGGCCATGGGCGCCATCGTCTTCGGTCTGCTGATGACCTGGAAGCGTGGCCGCGAGCTGGTGTCCGACTGCCGCGAGGACAGCTCGATCCCGGTCGAGGACTTCCTGCGCTCGGTGCTGAACAGCCCGAACATTTCGCGCCCCAAGGGCACGGCCATCTTCCTGACCAGCGTGCGCGACGCCATTCCGCCGGCGCTGCTGCATAACCTGAAACATAATTCGGTGCTGCACGAGAATACCGTCCTGCTGACCATCGAGGTCCAGGATATTCCCCATGTGGCCGAAGATGGCTGCATCGAGAGCAAGCATCTGGGCGATGGCATTCATCGGGTGCTGCTGCGCTATGGTTATATGGACCATACCAACGTGCCGCGCACCTTGGCCAACGCCACGGAGCAGAAGCTGGGCTTCTTCTATGAGCCTATGAAGATCAGCTATTTCCTCAGCCGCGAGACCATTATTCCTTCGCCCAAGCCGGGCATGGGACCTTTGCGCGAAAAGCTGTTCGCCTGGATGTCGCGGAGCGCCGCCTCGGCCATGGAGTATTTCTCCCTGCCGGTGAACCGCGTGGTCGAGCTGGGAAATCAGATCGAGATTTGATGGCGGTTTGATGACGATAGTCCCCGGCGGTTGACAGCCGGGGGCTGGTCCTCAACACTTCCCTTCTGTTTATTGGAAGGGACTTTAAGTCATGGCCTTGGTCGTCAAGCCGCAGAACAGCTTCGCCCCTTGGAATGACCCCAAGGCCAAGCCGCTGATCCAGTTCGAGAATGTCACCAAGACCTTTGGCGATTTCACGGCGGTCAGCAAGGTCGATCTTTCCATCTATCAGGGCGAGTTCTTCTCGCTGCTGGGAGCCTCGGGCTGCGGCAAGACCACGCTGTTGCGCATGCTGGCCGGCTTCGAGCAGCCTACCGAAGGCCGCATCCTCATCGACGGCATCGATGTTTCAAACACCCCGCCCTATGAGCGGCCGGTGAACATGATGTTCCAGTCCTACGCCCTGTTCCCCCATATGACCGTGGCCCAGAACATTGCCTTTGGCCTTAAGCAGGACGGCTGGGCCAGGGCCCGCATCACCGAGCGGGTCAAATATGTGCTCGATCTGGTGCAGATGACCCCCTTCATCGACCGCAAGCCCCATCAGCTGTCAGGCGGCCAGAAGCAGCGTGTCGCTTTGGCCCGCTGCATCGCCAAGGAGCCCAAGGTGCTGCTGCTGGACGAGCCTCTGGCGGCCCTGGACAAGAAGCTGCGCGAACGCACCCAGCTGGAGCTGGTAAATATCCAGGACCGGGTCGGCATCACCTTCGTCATGGTCACCCACGACCAGGAAGAGGCCATGACTATGTCGTGCCGCATCGCCGTGATGAACGCCGGCCAGATGGAGCAACTGGGCACTCCGGTCGAGATCTATGAATTTCCCACCACGTCCTTCGTCGCCGACTTCATCGGCATCGCCAATATGTTCGACGGCGTGGTGGCCGGCGAAGACCCTGCCCAGATGGTGGTCCATTGCCCCGAGTTGGAGCGCGACTTGGTGGCTTCTCACGTCGGCAAGCTGCCGGTGGGCCAGCCGGTGACGGTGATGGTCCGCCCGGAAAAGATGACCGTCAGCACCATGAAGCCGGCGGACGAACTGAACTGGGTCTTCGGCAAGGTTAGCGACATCGCCTATCTGGGCGATATCTCCATCTATCACGTGGAGCTGACCTCGGGCCGCAAGCTTCAGGTCTCCCTGGCCAACCTGCGCCATACGGGAGAGCAGCGCCTGACCTGGGACGACGAGGTCTATCTGGTCTGGCATCCGGCAAACTCTGTCGTCGTGACGGTGTGACGAGGCCAAGGCCCGCTTGCGTCAGCAAAGATCAGATGACGGCCGGCATCATCCCCGGCGGCTGGGCCAGGGTGGTGGCGATGGAGAGCAGGGTGGCGGCCAGCATCTCGCGGCTGATCGATCCGCCCAGGCATAGGCGCACGGCCTCTGGCGCAGTGGAGCCTTGGGCGATGAAGGCGTCGCTGCCCATCACGCCGATGCCCTTGCTGCGCAAAGACGCCAGGAAATCGGCCCGGTTCCAGGGCTGAGGCAGCGGCAGCCACAGATGGAAGCCCTGATCATGGGCGAAGAAGCCGTTTCTGGGCAGGATGGCGGCGGCGATGGTCTGGCGGGCTTGGCTTTCCTCACGGATGGCTTGGATGATGTCGGTGGCCAGCCCGTCGATGATCCATTGCGAGGTCAAGGCGGCGGCAATGGGCGAGGCCATCAGGCTGGTGGCCCGGGTCGAGGCGGTCAGGCGCGATAGCCAGGCCGAAGAGGGCGCCGTGACATAGGCCAGCCGCAAGCCGCCCCCTAAGCATTTCGCCAGCCCCGAGACATGGAAGGTGATATCGGGGGCGATGGCGGCAAAGGGGGTCGGAGCCTCGTAGGGCAGGGCGCCATAGGCGTCGTCTTCCAGGATTGGCACCAGATGGGTCCGGGCGATCTCGGCCAACTGCATCCTGCGCCGGGCCGAGATGGTCCGGGTGGTGGGGTTATGCAGGGTGGGGTTGAGATAGATGGCCTTTGGGCT
>Ga0302190_10003438_pt1 | contig 10070 bp, 7 predicted proteins | sample II_Bog_E2_3_FD_198784 | JGI IMG/M metagenome (GOLD analysis project Ga0302190, IMG submission 198784) | Peat permafrost microbial communities from Stordalen Mire near Abisko, Sweden - II_Bog_E2_3 | ecosystem: Environmental > Terrestrial > Soil > Wetlands > Peat | place: Sweden: Abisko, Stordalen... | reverse complement strand
CTCGGCCCGCAGCAGCATCTGGTAATAGCCGGCGAAGGGATGGCTGGGCTCAAGGCTGATGAGCTTCTGCAAAACCCCCAGGGCCTCGCCATAGTTTTTGGCGGCCAGCAGGCTTTTGGCCTCGGCGGCGAGGGTGGATTTTACCGGCATTAGGGGCCCCTTCATTTCCCAGACAGTCTAAGGCTCGCATAGGACAGGGCAAAAAAGAAGCCCGGACGGCATTTGCCATCCGGGCTTGAGGCTTACAATCGCCCAAGAAGAAAGGGGACGAAGGGCCGGCGGGCCGCAGAAGGTCTTCCCGCCGGCGGGGAGTAAGGGCTAAGGAACCATCCAGGTCAGGACATAGGCCTGCAAAGCGGTGATGACGCCGACGATGGTGACGAAGAACAGGCTGTGCTTCAGGGTGAAGCGGAACAGATGTGCTTCCTCACCCACCAATCCGGTGGCGGCGCAGGCCACGGCGATGGATTGCGGGCTGATCATCTTGCCGGTGACGCCGCCGGTGGTGTTGGCCGCCACCAAAAGCGTATCGGGCACGCCGATCTGTTGGGCCGTGGTGGCCTGCAGGCTGCAGAACAAGGCGTTGGACGAGGTATCCGACCCGGTCAGGAACACACCCAGCCAACCCAGCAGCGGCGAGAAGAACGGGAAGGCGGCACCTGTTCCGGCCAGCAGCAGCGCCAGGGTCGAGGATAGGCCGGAATAATTGGCGATAAAGGCGAAGGCCAGCACCGTGCCGATGGTGTAGATGGGCCGCTTCAGCTCGAACAGCACCTCGAAGAAGGTCTTCACACCCTGCAGCGGGTTCATCTTCAACATGGCCATGGAGATCAGGGCAGCCAGGAAGATGGCGGTGCCGGTGGCCGAGATCAGGTTCAGGTCGAACACCGCCGGCAGGGCGGTGGTCTTGGCCACGATGGGCGCACCCTTCAGCACCAGCTTATCCAGCACGGTGATGGGGAAGGAGAAGGTGGTCTCGAACAGAACGCCGCCCTTGACGAACAGATCCTTGAAGGGCTTCAGGCTCCAGATGGTGACGACGATGGTCAGGATCAGGAAGGGCGACCAGGCGCGGATGACCTGGAAGTGGCTGTAGTCGTGGGAATGAACCTCTTCCTCGGTGATCTCGTGGAAGCGGAAGATGCGCTTGGGCTTCCATACCTTCAGGAACAGGGTCAGGCTGACCAGGCTGAGCAGCGACGAGATAATGTCCGGCAGTTCCGGGCCGACAAAGTTGGAGGTGAAGAACACGCCAATGGCAAAGGAGCCGCCAGCCACCAGAATGGCCGGCCAGGTTTCCTTGATGCCGCGCCAGCCGTCCATGATGAAGACCACCCAGAACGGCACGAAGCAAGACAGCAGCGGCAGTTGGCGACCGGCCATCTGGCCGATCTTGAAGGCGTCCAGGCCGGTGACCTTGGCGGCGACGATCATCGGGATTCCCATGGCGCCGAAGGCGACGGGGGCGGTATTGACGATCAGACAAAGACCGGCGGCATAAAGCGGATTGAAGCCCAGACCCACCAGCAAGGCGGCGGTGATGGCGACAGGTGCGCCGAAGCCGGCCGCACCTTCCAAGAACGCGCCGAAGGAAAAGCCGACCATCAGCATCTGCAGCCGCTGGTCTTCCGTAATGGCGACGACGGACGCGCGGATGATGTCGAACTGGCCGGTCTTGACCGTGATCTTATAAAGGAACACGGCGGCGACGATGATCCAGGCAATGGGCCACAGGCCGTACATAAAGCCATAGCCGACGGCGCCCAGGGCCATGCTGACCGGCATCTGATAGAAGAACACGGCGACGGCCAAGGCGATCAGAACCGTGCCGGTTCCGGCCACATGGCCCTTCAGCTTGAAGACTGTCAGGGCGGCGAAGAAGAACAGGATGGGTAGGGCGGCGATCAGGGCGGATACCCAAAGATTGCCGGCCGGGTCGTAGATTTGCGTCCAGGGTTGCATGAAACCTCCCGAAGGTCTTGTGGCTGGCCGGGAGGGTCCCTGGCCGGGCCGGATGGCGTTTTTTTGCGGTGCGGTGCGTTTTGGTAAAATTTTATGACCGCATGTCTGGCATGCATAAACAAAAATGCCATAAGCTGTAAACCAGAAAATTCAACTGACCCAATATCAGCATATGGCAAAGTTCCTCAGGGCCAGATAAGCTTGGGGGATGAATAGCGACCTGCCTCCGGCGCTGGAGGGGATGGAGCTTCTGGCCCGCCTGCTGGCCAGCCACCCTGAAACCGCCTTCGATTATCTGGAATTCCGCGGTCTGTTGGGCGGCGAGGCGGCGGCCTATGCGGCCCAGCGCTCGACACCTCAGGAAGTGGCCCGCATGCGCGCCTGTCTCGATGCCGTGGAAAAAGCCCATGGCCTGGACGATCCGGCGCAAGAAGCCCATGCCGACGCCCAGTTCCATCTGGCCATCTATGAGGCGGCACATAACGAGGTCATTACCCACATCATGCGGGTGGTCTTCGAGATGCTGCGTTCCGACGTGTTCTATGACCGCTCGGTGCTCTATCAGCGGCGCGGCGTGCGCGATAATTTCCTGCGCCAGCATCAGGCCATCTTTGCCGCCATCGAAGCCCGCGATCCTGAAGCCGCCCGCGCCGCCGCCAAGGCTCATCTTGATTCCGCCGCTGAAGCCTTGCGGGAAAATCTTCTGGCCGATCGTCGGCGCGAGGTCTCGTCGCGCCGGGCCGAGGGCAGCGCTCTGACCCTGTCGAAGGGACGGCGGGGCGAAGCTTGATTTTATCTGGATAGTTTTTTTTACCGCTTGTAATTGGCGGTCAAATTTGGCAACCATTGCCGACGGCCCGGATAGAAGGCCATCTGCGAGGTACCGCCATGACCGTGAGTTCCAAGCCCAGCCGGGTTTATTTCTTCGGCACCTGTGTCATCGATCTGTTCTATCCGGGGGCCGGTCTGGCCGGGATGGAACTGCTGCGCCACCAGGGCCTGAAGGTGGTCTTTCCGCCAGAGCAAAGCTGCTGCGGCCAGCCGGCCCGCAACTCCGGCTATTTCGACGAAGCCCGCGCTGTGGCCCTGCGCCAGATGGATAGCTTCCCCGGCGATGATCCCATCGTCGTGCCCTCGGGCTCCTGCGCCGGCATGATGAAGATCCATTATCCCCAGCTGTTCGAGGGCCGTCCCGAACATGCCCGCGCCGAGGCCTTTGCCGCCCGGGTTTACGAGCTGACCGCCTTCCTGGTCAATGTCTTGAACATCAAGCTGACGGACAAAGGCGAGCCCATGCGGGTGACCTGGCATGGCTCCTGCCATTCTATGCGCGAGATGGGGGTGGTGGACGAGCCTAAGGCTCTGCTGCGTCAGTTGGCCAACGTCACCCTGGTCGAGAACCCGCGCGAGAAGGAATGTTGCGGCTTCGGCGGCACCTTCGCCGTGCGCCAGCCGGAGATTTCCGCCGCCATGGTCAAGGACAAGGTCGAAGCCCTGGAAAGCACCGAAGCCGCCAAGGTGGTCTCGGGCGACTGCGGTTGCCTGATGAACATCACCGGGGCCATGAAGAAGTCTGCTTCCCCCATGAGTGGGCAGCATATTGCCGAATTCCTGCTGGAGCGCACCCATGGCTGAGGCTTCATCGAAAGACGACTTCACCCTGCGCGCCCCCAAGGCGCTCAATGATCCTGTTTTGCGCGCTAACTTCCGCCGGGCCATGGATGGCCTGATGACCAAGCGCGCTGCCCAGTTTGCTGATAAAGACGAGTGGACCGCCTTGCGGGCCCGTGGCACCGCCGTCAAGGCCCGTGCCATTGCCCAGCTTCCCGATCTGCTGGAAAAGCTGGAGGCCAAATGCACGGCCAACGGCATCCAGGTCCATTGGGCCGAAAGCATCCCCCAGGCCAATGCCATCGTCCTCGGCATCCTGCAAAAGCATGGTGCGAAGTCGGTGATCAAGGGCAAGTCCATGGTCTCCGAGGAGATGGAGCTGAATCATCACCTGGAGGCTCACGGCATCCGCGCCGTCGAGTCCGACCTGGGTGAATATATCATCCAGCTGGCGGGCGAGGCTCCCAGCCATATCGTCATGCCCTGCATCCATAAGAACAAGGCCGAGATCGCCAAGCTGTTCGAGGAGAACATCGACGGCCTGGGCTATACCGAGGATGTCGACGCCCTGACCGCAGCCGCCCGCAAGGAACTGCGTGGAGCCTTCGCCGCCGCCGATGCCGGTATTTCGGGCGTGAATTTCGCCGTGGCCGAAACCGGCACCCTGGTGCTGGTGGAGAACGAGGGCAATGGCCGTCTGTCCACCACTCTGCCGCCGGTCCATATCGCCCTGATGGGCATCGAAAAGCTGGTGGAACGCCTCGACGATCTGCCGCCGCTGCTGTCCTTGCTGCCGCGCTCGGCCACCGGCCAGCATATCACCACCTATGTCAATATGATCACCCATCCCCGCCGCGACGGCGAGCTGGACGGGCCGAAGGAAGTGCATCTGGTGCTGCTGGATTCGGGCCGGTCGCGCGTTCATGCCGACCCCGAGCTGCGCGACACCCTGCGCTGCATCCGCTGCGGCGCCTGTATGAACCATTGCCCGGTCTATTCCCGGGTCGGCGGCCATACCTATAAGTTCGTCTATCCCGGCCCCATCGGCAAAATCCTGACGCCTCAGCTGGAAGGTTTGGACTGCGCCGGCGATCAGCCCCATGCCTCGACCCTGTGCAATGCTTGCGTCGAGGTCTGCCCGGTCTCGATCCCCATCGCCGACATCCTGGTGCGCCTGCGCGCCGAATCGTCCCATCCCTCCGACAGCCCGGCGGTCAAGGGCGGCGGCTCTCAGCGCAGCCTTCGGGAAAGTCTGGCCTGGAAGGGCTGGGAATGGGTCTATGCCAAGCCCTGGCTTTATAAGCTGGTGACTTTTGCCGCCTCGCGCCTGGGCAATCTGGCCCCTGCCTCCGTGGGGCCGTTGAAGGCCTGGACATCTGTCCGCGCCAAGCCGGTCTTCGCCCCCAAGACCTTGCATGAACTGGCCCGTGAAAAGGGATTCTGCGATGAGTGACGCCGCCCGCACCAACATCCTCGCCCGCCTGAAGGCGGCACCCCGCACGGCGGTGCCGGATCTGCCCGCTTGGACACCGCCCGCTTTCGGGGATGGCAAGCTGACCCAGTTCCGCCGGATGATCGAATCCGTTCATGGCGAAGTCCACGAGACCAGCCGCGCCGATTGGCCGGAACGCCTGCGGACCCTGCTGGCCAACAAGGGAGTTGAGGCTGTTCTTTATGGCCCGGCCTCCGAGCACGGCCCAACTTTGGCCAAGGCATGGGAGGCCAAGGAGGCTCCGGCCCTGGTGCCCTATAGCCGCGCTATCGAGGAGATGAAGGACGTCCTGGTCCATCAGGTCCAGGCCGGCGTCACCTCCTGCCGCGCCGCCATCGCCGAGACCGGCTCGCTGCTGCTTTGGCCCACCGCCGCCGAGCCCCGCCTGATGAGCCTGCTGCCGCCGATCCATGTGGCGTTGCTGTCCGCCAGCACCCTCGCGGATTCCTTGGCGCAACTGATCGCCGAGCAAGGCTGGGTGGATGAGATGCCCACCAATGCCCTGCTGATCTCCGGTCCCTCGAAGACCGCCGATATTGAACAGACCCTGGCCTATGGGGTGCATGGCCCTAAGGAGCTGATCGTCCTGGTGCTGACTGATGCCTGATTACGCTGCCCTTAAGTCCGCCCTGGCGTCTTTCCTGCCGGCAGACCGTCTGATTGATGACCCGCTGCGCCTGTTCGCCTATGGCACCGATGCCAGTTTTTATCGGTTGGTGCCTAAGATCGTGGTCAAGGCCGAGACCGAGGCCGAGGTTGCCACCATCCTGGCCGCCTGCCGCGCCGCCCGCGCCCCCATCACCTTCCGCGCCGCCGGCACCAGCCTGTCGGGGCAGAGCATCAGCGATTCCGTGCTGCTGATCTTAGGGGACGGTTGGAACGGCCTGCATATCGAGGACGAGGGCAGGCGCATTCGCCTGCAGCCCGGTGTCGTGGGGGCCGAGGCCAATCGCAAGCTGGCCGGCTTCGCCCGCAAGATCGGCCCCGATCCGGCCTCTATCGATTCTGCCAAGATCGGTGGCATTGCCGCCAATAATTCCTCTGGCATGTGCTGCGGCACCGCCGAGAACAGCTATCAGACCCTGCTGTCCATGCGCTTGATCCTGGCTGACGGCACGCTGGTGGATACGGGTGACAAGGCCTCGGTAAAGGCCTTTCGCCACAGTCATGCCTCGCTGCTGGCCGATCTTCAGGCCCTGTCGGAGCGCCTGCGGGCCAATGAGACCCTGGCCGAGCGGGTGCGCCGCAAGTTCGCCATCAAGAACACCACCGGCTATGGCCTGAACGCCTTGCTGGACTTCGACGATCCCTTGCAGATGTTGCAGCATCTGATGATCGGCTCGGAAGGCACCCTGGGCTTCATTGCCGAGATCACCTATCGCACGGTGGACGAACATCCCAACAAGGCCAGCGCCCTGGTCTTTCATCCCGATATGGAAGAAGCCTGTCGCGCCGTCGTTGCCCTGAGCAAGGCTCCCGTCTCGGCGGTGGAGCTGATGGATCGAGCCTCCTTGCGCTCCGTCGAGGGCAAGCCCGGCCTGCCCGAGGGCTTGAGCGAGCTGGGCCCCGAGGTCGTCGCCCTTCTGATCGAATGCCGCGCCCCCGACGCGGTAGGTTTATTAGCAGCGATCAAGGAAACCAGCGACGTCATCAAGGGCTTCCGCCTGGAACGGCCCTTCGCCTTCACCGCCGATCCGGTGGAATTCGGCAAGCTGTGGAAGGTCCGCAAGGGCTTGTTGCCCGCCGTCGGCGCCGTGCGCCCGCTGGGCACGGCGGTCATCACCGAAGACGTGGCCGTGTCCGTCGATCATCTGGCCCAAGCCTCCTTGGATATGCGGGCCGTTTTTGCCAAGCATGGCTATGACGACGCCATCCTGTTCGGCCATGCCCTGGCCGGCAATCTGCATTTCGTCTTCACCCAGGACTTCGGCATTGATTCGGAAGTCCTGCGTTATGCCGCCTTCATGGATGATTTGTGCGCGCTGCTGGTCAATAAGTACGATGGCTCTTTGAAGGCCGAGCATGGCACCGGCCGCAACATGGCGCCCTTCGTGCCGCTGGAGTGGGGAGCCGAGGCCACCGGCCTGATGCGCGATCTGAAGTGCTTGCTGGACCCCATGGGCCTGCTCAATCCCGGCGTCATCATCAATGATGACCCCAAGGCCCATCTGGCCGACCTCAAGCCCATGCCGCCCGCCGATCCTTTGGTGGACAGCTGCATCGAATGCGGTTTCTGCGAGCGCATGTGCCCGTCTCACGGACTGACTCTGTCGCCCCGTCAGCGCATCGTCGGCTGGCGCGAAATATCCCGGGCCAAGGATGCAGGAGAAGCCCAGCGGGCCAAGGCCCTGAGTGGTCTTTACGACTATATGGGCCTGGATACCTGCGCCACCTGCGGCCTTTGTGCCACGGCCTGCCCGGTGGGCATCGAAACCGGGTTCCTGGTCAAATCCCTGCGCGGACAGCGGGGCTCGGCCTTTTCGCGGGCGGCGGGCAAGCTGGCTGCTGATCATTTCGGCAAGGTCATGGGCGCGGCCCGTCTGGGTCTTGCCGTCGGCGGTCTGGTCAAGCCCAGCCTGCCTCGCGCCGCCCATCCCGATCTGCAGAGCAAAGCCGGAACGGGTGTGCCGGTGATCTATATCCCCAGCTGCGCTTCCCGTTCCATGGGTCCCAGCCGCTCAGACCCCGAGACAGCCGATCTGCCCGAGGTGGTGGTGCGCCTGCTGACCAAGGCCGGCTTCCAGGTGATCATTCCCGAACGCATTGACAATATGTGCTGCGGCCAGCCCTTTGACAGCAAGGGCCAGACCGTCACCGCCGACGCCAAATCCTCCGAACTGCTGGCCGCCGTCGCTGCGGCTGACAAGGGCAGGGGACTGCCGGTGATCATGGATACCGCCGCCTGCACCAACCGCCTGAAGACGGTTAAGGATGCCGGAGTGGCGCTGTTCGATCTGGTGGAATTTCTTTACGACCAAGCCCTGCCGCGCCTGAAAGTGACGCCGCAGAAAGGTGCGGTGATGCTGCACATCCCTTGCTCCATCCGCAAGCAGGGGCTGGAGGATAAACTGCTGTCCCTAGCCAAGGCCCTGGCCGAAGAGGTGGTCATCCCCGACGGCGTGGTCTGCTGCGGCTTTGGCGGCGATCGCGGCTTCGTGGTGCCGGAACTGAACGACTTCGGCCTGCGCAAATTAGTCCTGGGCGACGGTTGCCAGGAAGGCTTCTCGGCCAACCGCACCTGCGAGGTGGGGCTGACCAGCCATGCGGGGGTGCCTTACCGGTCGATTGCCTATTTGCTGGATCGGGTGACGCGTTAGAAGTCCACTGTGACTTGCAATGTCCCGGAATTGCCCCAGTAACGGTCGGCGAGGTCGGCGTCGTATTTCAGCGATAGGCGCATGCCCTGGCGATTGTCGAGGTCGAGGCCAAGGCCCAGGTCGGCATGGTCCAGTCCCGGTTTGGCGCCGGAGGTGCTGAAACTTGCTCCGCCGCTGGCGTAGCTGGAGGTCTGGGTCTGGGCCTTGCCGTTATATTCATGCAGCCAGACGGCCTTTACCGACGGTTTGATCTCCCAGCCGTTCTCGGTGTGGAAGGGCAGTGCGGCCTTGCCGCCAAGACCGGTGCGGATGGAATCCGTATCCATGGATGACATGGTCAGATCCGCCGCCGCGCCGCTCTCGGTGTAACCCGGCTGGTGGAAATGGGCATAATCCAGCGAGACCAGTGGAGTCATGGTCGCCAGTCCCAGAGAGGTGCCGAGCGACAGCGGTGCTCCGACCTCGGTCTTCGCTTCGATCTGGTGGGCGGTGAAGGAGGCGTTTGCGACCTGGATGGCTGTGCCGGGCACGGCGATCAGCCGAGTGGAATCGGTGGCGTGCCAGCCATAGCTGAGGCTGCTGTCGGCGTACCAGTGGTCGGCGCCGTAGTTGCCGTAGAGGCTGGCGATGGTCGAGTTGATGCGCAGGCCGCTGCCGTCGCGGCTGCCGGTGTCGTCCACATGGCTGAAGGCCTGGGCCAGCGATAGCCCTAAGCGCAGATTCGCCAGAACGGCGGTGTCGGCTCCGGCGGCGAAGCCCCAACTGCGGCTGTCATATCCATCCACGCCGTCGCGGCTGCCCTGGCTATTCATGGCGCCGAAGGCCTGAGCCCAGGTGGTCAGGCCGAGCATCTCGTCACCAGCCGAGGCGCCGGTTACTGCGTCGGCGGTACGCAGCGAATCATTGTGGGCCTGAATGGTTCCTAAGGCCTGCGAGGCGGCGGCCAGCGAAGCCTGGGTCGTCGCGCCGTTGGTCACCGGCTGCAATTGGGCGGCAGCTTTGGCCATGGATGTGTCGGACGATTGTCCAAGGATGGCTAATGTCGTATTGAACAGTGTCGGATTGGTCGTTTCCAAGGACGAAATCCGGCTTAGCAGGACACCCAAGGGGGAGGACGTCGTTGTCGTCGCGGTGCTTCCGAATGGTGTTACGATGACGTATTGGATCTGGTTCTGAGCGTTGTACAGAACCGTGACGTTGGCTTTCGTCTTTAGGAAGTTGAGGACGTCCGTGATGTCCAGTTGAGTCTCTCTGATCTGCTCTTGAACATACTGATCGTAGTACTGGTAGTTGATTGCGGTGGTACAGGCGCAGATTGGGGGCGGCGGATATCCGTATTGGTCCGCGACATTCGTCACGGCGGCATCGACCGAGGTTAGTTGGACCCAGGAACCGTCGTTGTTGTTGAAGGCCAGTGCGTCGGCCCAGGCAGAAGAACTCGCCACGCCAACGCAAAGCGTTGCAAGCGTAACTCCCGTCAGTAATCCCCACGACCTAGCCAAAGCAATCCCCCAGGGAAAACCCCATGGGCTGTAATGTTGAGGGAGAGCAATGGACCCGTAAATCCCCTAAAGGGGGTATTGGAATTCCGGCCTTCTTCTTAAAACGGAATATCCTTCTTTACCATATGATCCACCAGCCGGCCCTGGATCAGGCGAATGCCTAATGATTTGGCGAAGCGGATGGAA
>Ga0302190_10003436_pt1 | contig 10074 bp, 12 predicted proteins | sample II_Bog_E2_3_FD_198784 | JGI IMG/M metagenome (GOLD analysis project Ga0302190, IMG submission 198784) | Peat permafrost microbial communities from Stordalen Mire near Abisko, Sweden - II_Bog_E2_3 | ecosystem: Environmental > Terrestrial > Soil > Wetlands > Peat | place: Sweden: Abisko... | reverse complement strand
AGAGCAGGCTCATGCCATCGGTTCAATAGGAAGATTGAGGGGGGAATTGTCGCTGGGGTTCACGAAACACCGGGTGGATGGGGGGGAAGAGTGGCCCGCGCTCCTCCAGCGACGAATATATGATTAACATAATACGCTACCCGGTAGAAATGCACTCCCCGCATTGCTGACCGGGGCGCGAAGCATATCCCTAACAATTTTATTGAAATGCAATTATTTCCCACCGGGTTTGAGCATCTTGGCAATACGCTGAAGCAAGGTCGGCGGCGGCGGGGGTTTGATGGCCTTTGGCCGGGGCTTAAAGTCGCTCTGCATCCCCGCCCGGCGCACCGGCTTGGCCCCCGGGTTGGGGTTGGTATAAGAATGCAACATGCGAAAGCGGCCGTCCTCGCTCACCAGATAATAGGCCACCTTGGCCAGAGTGGGATCGGCCTGACAGCGGCGCTTGGCGTCGGCCTCGGCCTGTTCCTTGGTCTCGATATGCGGGGCATAGTCCAGCCGTCCCTCTTTCAGCTTCTGACCGGGCTTGGCGCTATAGACTTCCGTGGTGCTCATGTCGGGCTGGGGCCATATTGGATGACCCGGACCTTTTCCACCGTCACCAAACCACTGCCGACCATGGCGCCCAGGCGCGGTAGGAAGGCCTCGATCTTCTCCGAATCATCGACGATCTCGACGATCAGAGGCAGGTCTTCGGACAAATCCAGGATTTTGGCCGAATGCAGCCGGCTGGAATGGCCGAAGCCCATGGGACCGCGCAGCACGGTGGCCCCGGCTAGGTGGCTCTCGCGGGCAGCCAGAACGATGGCCTCATAGGCGGGATGACCGCCGGACCGCTCGCTCTCACCCAGATAGATGCGCAGCAAGGAGGCTTCTTTGGGAATTTGCATGATCAGGCTCCCTCCAATCCATTGATCCAAAGGGCCAGCCCATGACCGGCCCAGACACCCAGCAGGCACAAGACCACCGACAGCAGGATATTCATCCCCGCCCCCAGCCATTCGCCGCCCAGCGCCAGATTGAGCGTCTGCAGCGAGAAGGAGGAAAAGGTGGTATAGCCGCCGCAGATGCCGATCATGAAGAATTGCCGCCATTCGCCGGGCACATAGACCCGGCCTTCGGTGCCGGTCAGAGTGGCGAACAGGCCGATGACAAGGCAGCCGCTGATGTTGACAATCACCGTGCCCCAGGGAAAGCTTTCACCGAAGCTGCGGGAAATGGCTCCCGAAAGCCAAAACCGGCTGACGCCGCCGATGGCGCTGCCGATGGCGACCAGTAGATAGGCGTACACCGCAAGCCCTTCCGATTATTACGAATTTGATGGATTGATTATGCGCCTTCACCCCACAGGGTCAATCCTGGAAGGGTAAGCGTCGTAGGAATGTAAGGATAGCAACAGTTTGCGCATACGCTGATCCTCGGTTCCATGGTATTGACTCCAATGAGGGAAAACTCGCTAAAGCGAATGACCATGCAGCAACCTACGGAATATCGTTCTGGGGTCGGCATCGTTCTAATCAACCGCGAGGGCCTGGTCTTCGCGGGAAAGCGCCGCGACGAACGTCCGCCGCCCTGGCAGATGCCCCAAGGCGGACTCAACCTTGGCGAGCACCCCCAGGCTGCCGCCTTCCGCGAGATGATCGAAGAACTGGGCACTCCCCATGCCGTGGTCGCCGCCGAGATTACCGAATGGCTGCGTTACGATTACCCCGATACCAAAAGCACCAAGAGAGCCCAAAGCTTTCGCGGCCAGCAGCATAAATGGTTCCTGCTGCGCTTCACCGGCCAGGACCGCGACATCGACGTCAGGACCCGCCACCCTGAATTCAGCGACTGGCGCTGGCTAGCCCCGCAAGAGGTAATCGAGCGGGTCGCCCCCTTCAAGCGCGAGGTCTACCGCCAAGTGTTCGGTGAATTCGCCGAACACATCCACTGCATCAGCCGTGGCGACATTCCTCTTCCCTATTCCATCCTACGGGATATGCCCTAAGAGGGGGCTGTTGTCCTATCCTTCGTCCTGGCGTAGGATGACTTCCTAATACAAGCCAGGAGGGATTTGCGTGTCGGACCAGGGCGGAAAGCCTCAGGACCATGCTTCCTCGACCCAAAGCGATTTCGCCATGGGGCCTGAATTCATGGACTTATCGGCCGCCTTCTGGCGTCGCGTAGCCTTGATATTCTTTACCTGGACTCTGCTGATCAGCCTGTCCATGGGCGCTGCCCTGAACGGCGATTCCCGGCAATCCCAGCGTTTGTCCATGGTTGCCGCCAGCGCCGCCGCCAGCGGCGACCGGCATTTGCAAGATCAGGTTGCCACCTGGCAAGGCGAGATCACCCGCTCCAGCATGTCGATCGTAACCCTGCATGGTGTCTGCTGGCTGCTGGGCGGCGGCATGATCCTTTGGCTGGGCCGGCGGATGAACAGCCAAACCCTGAAGCAACGCTTGGCCGAGGCCATCCAGCGCGAAAACGAGGTTGAGTTCCGCACCACCATGGAAGCAACCACGGTGGGGGTCTTCCGCATCAAGAATATGAAATTCGACTTCGTCAATCCGGCCATGGCCGCCATGTACGGCTATACGGTCGAAGAATTCCTGACCTTGGCCGCGACGGACGTCGTGATACCCGAGGAACGAGATTGGATCGCCGACAACACCAAGCGCCGCGCCAGCGGCGAACCGGGTCATCCCTATCAGGTCACCAGCCTGCGCAAGGACGGCACGACCTTCAACGGTCTGGTCTGGAGCAACCGCATATTCTATCGCGGCAAGCCCTCGACGGTGGGCAGCATGCTCGATATCTCGGACCGCATCCATGCCGAGCAGGACATGCGCCGCATGGTCGACGCCCTGGCCGCCTCCAACATGGAGCTGGAGCGCTTCGCCTATGTCGCCTCCCACGATCTGCAGGAACCCTTGCGAAGCATCACCAGCTTCAGCCAGCTGCTGGAGCGCCGCGCCGCCGATAAGCTGGACGACGAGGCCAAGGAATATCTTCACTACATCATCATCGGCGGCAAGCGGATGTACAGCTTGGTCAACGACCTGCTGACCTTCTCGCGGGTGTCGCGCAAGGGTTCGCCCTTTTCCCTGGTCCAGACCAGCGAAACCGTCGATCTGGCGCAGCAGAACCTGCGGGAAAGCATCCATGAGTCCGAGGCCCAGATCACCCTGGGCGATTTGCCAGCCGTCTTCGGCGACGCCATGCAACTGGCCCAGCTGTTCCAGAATCTGATCGGCAACGCCATCAAGTTCCGCCAGCCCGGCACCATTCCCCACATCGCCGTCCAGGCCCGCCGTCAGGGCGAGGATTATCTGTTCTCGGTCACCGACGACGGCATCGGCATCCCCCCGGAATACCAAGAACAGATCTTCGCCCTGTTCCGCCGCCTGCATAAGGGCGAGGCCTATCCCGGCACCGGCGTCGGTTTGGCCATCTGCAAGCGGGTGATCGAGCGCCATGATGGCCGGATATGGGTGGAATCCAGCCCAGGCCATGGCAGCACCTTCCTCTTCACCCTGCCCGCCCCCGGCACTGAACGAGCCCAAGCCCTGGCCGCCCGCGCCGAGGAAACCGTCAAGGCCGGCCAGGCTGCTCCCTCCGCATGAGCGGACTTGGCGATCGCATCCTTTATCTCGACGACGACATCCTGGTGCTGAACAAGCCCAGCGGCATTGCCGTGCATAAGGGCAAGGGAACCACCGACGACCTGGAGGCCCATTTCCCCGAGCTGGGCCTGGAGCAACTGCCCCGGCTGGCCCATCGCCTGGATATGGACACCTCGGGCTGCCTGATCCTGGGCCGCCATGACGAGGCCATGACCCTGCTGGGCCGTCAGTTCGCACGCAATCGGGTGAGCAAGACCTATTGGGCTCTGGTGCATGGCGCACCTATCCAGGCCGAAGGATGCCTGTCCCAGCCCTTGCGCAAACTGGCCGGGCCCGAAGGTGGACGCATGCGCCCCGTCGAGGATGGTCCATCCGCCATCACTCACTGGAGTGTCTTAGACCATGATGCAGAAAATCTGCATCATGTAGGTCCCTCGCCGGGCGGGAGCATCCGCACCCTTGGCCGCGGCCTCAATGGCCGCCAGTCGCGTCGTGCGTCAGGTTTAACGCTGGACGCTCCAGGCAAAAGCTGGCTGGAGCTGCGCCCCGAGACCGGGCGCACCCACCAGCTGAGGGCCCATTGCGCCCTTCTTGGCTGCCCGATTGTCGGAGACCGGCTCTATGGCCCGCCGGGCGAGGCTCCGCCCCTGTTCCTGCATGCCCGCAAGATCGCCCTGCGCCTGCGCCAAGATTGGATCGAGGTCGAAGCGCCTCTGCCCGACTACTTCCAGCCGCAGGCCTTCAGCGCCTCCAGCATATGATCCGGCGGCGGGGCCTCGACCTGGATCGGCTCGCGGTCGGCCCAATAGGGGATGGCGACGGCACGGGACAGAAGATGCAACATCGGCCCCACAGTACCATAGACCGGATCACCGATGATGGGTGAACCCAAGCCACTGGCGCAATGAACACGGATCTGATGGGTACGCCCGGTTTCCGGCTTCAGTTCAAGCCAGCAAAGGCCCTTGCCCCGGCCCATGACCTTCCACTGGGTGGCGGCGACAGAGCCCTCGGGATCGCCAATCATCCGCCAGCCCTCTTCCGCCGAACTGATCTTGCGCAAGGCCATGTCGATCCGGCCTTCGTCGCCATCGGGGCCACCTTCGACCACGGCCCAATAGGTCTTGGCCACGGCCCCGGCAGAGAATAACCGGCCCAGGCGGATCAGAGCCTTGTCGTGGCGGGCCAGGATCAAACATCCCGCCGTATCGCGGTCCAGACGATGGGCCAGCTTAGGCGGATGGGATAGGTTGAAGCACAAAGCCCCCAGCATATCTTCCAGATGCACAGGCGTTTTCGGCCCGCCATGCACCGCCAGACCCGCCGGTTTGTTCAGCAAGATCAGGTTGGAATCACGAAACAGCACCAAGGCTTGAAGATCGTCAGGGCTCATGGCGGCAATCTATGGCACAATTGCCGATCAAAGCAAAAGATAAGGACCTATTTTATGACGGACAAAATCCGCCAGATTCTCACCAGCTCCAAGACCATCGCCTTAGTCGGCGCCTCGGCCAAAAAGAAGCGGGCCAGCCATTACGTCATGGCTTTCCTGCAAAAAAAAGGCTATCGGGTGATCCCGGTCAATCCCGCTCTGGATGGGCAGGAACTGATGGGCGAGAAGGTCTATGCCAAGCTGACCGACATCCCGGTTCCGGTGGATATGGTGGATATCTTTCTTTCCAGCGAACTGGTCGGGCCGGTGGTGGACGACGCCATCGCCATCAAAGCGAAATATGTCTGGATGCAGCTGAAAGTCATCAACGAAGAGGCCGCCGCCAAGGCCGAGGCCGCCGGGCTGCTGGTGGTCATGAACCACTGCCCGCAAATCGAAATTCCCAAGTTAGGATTATAGCCCTTATCGGCCGTAAAGGCTGACAGACGGCTTGCTATCCACCGCGCCAGCCCCGGTAAAGGGGCTGAGCGCCGCAACTGCCAGCAAGATCAGAGCGGCAAAGGCGAATGCGCGGGAAGCCATGGCTCGAGTAATTCCACATTGTTATTTAGTGTATTAATTTTATATACACCGACCCTATCAGTCAATCAAATTAATGGAATAACATCTTGCAACTGTGATATGCGGCATTCCGAGCCTATGCTAAAACCAAAAAATAGTTTAAAATCTTAGTCTTATCATTCTGTAGGGGGACTCTCCCGAATGAAAAGATACCTCGCCGTCGGGCTCGTCGCAGTCCTACTGACGGCCCTTACCGCTATCTGGTATTGGCATCAGCCTCAGGCCAGCACCAGCGGACTGACCCTGCAAGGCAATGTGGATGTCAGGCAAGCCGACCTGGCCTTCAAGGTCTCGGGCCGCATTGCCGAAATGACCCCGCAAGAAGGCGACAAGGTCACCGCCCGCCAACTGCTGGCCCGACTGGAACAAGGCAATTTCCAAGCCGCCCTTGACGAGACCCAAGGCCAGCAAGCCGCTGCCGCCGCGGCCCTGGCCGAACTGGTGAACGGCTCGCGACCCGAAGAAATCGATGAGGCCAAGGCCCAGGTCGTCCAGGCCGAAGCGGCCCTGGTCAATGCCCGCCTGACTTTCAAACGCCAGCAAGAACTGGTGAAAGACGGCTTCACCCCCCGATCCAACTATGACTTGGCCGAAGCCGCCTTAAGACAGGCCAAGGCCCAAGTGGACACGGCCAAGGCGGCTTTGACCCTGGCGGTCAAGGGAGCGCGCCAGGAACGCATCGACGCCGCCCGGGGCCAGTTGGATCAGGCCAAGGGCGCTCAGTCCCTGGCCCAGCAAAATCTGGCCGACACCAGCCTGACCTCGCCTGAAGACGGCGTGGTGATGTCGCGGGTGCATGAACCCGGCACCATCGTCGCCGCCGGCGACACGGTCTATAGCGTCGTCTTCACCCATCCGGTCTGGATCCGGGCCTATGTACCGGAACAGGCCCTGGACCATGTGCGCCCCGGGCAGAAAGCCGATGTGACCACCGACGGCGGACGCCATTACACTGGGCAGGTGGGCTATGTCTCGCCCCTGGCCGAATTCACCCCGAAGACCGTCCAGACCCCCGAACAGCGGGCCGAGCTGGTCTATCGCCTTAGGGTCGTGGTGACGGAAGAAGACGGCAATCTGCGCCAGGGCATGCCCGTCATCCTAACGCTGGGCGACTGAACATGGAGCCGCTCATCCAGATCGAGGGGGTGAGCAAATGCTTCGATGGCCAGGAGAAACCAGCCATCGACAAGCTGACCACCAACTTTACCGCCGGGCGCATTAACGGGCTGGTAGGGCCAGACGGAGCCGGCAAGACCACCCTGATCCGCCTGATGGCCGGGCTGCTGGCCCCGACCTCGGGCTCTATCCGCATTGCCGGGCTTGATCCCGTCACCCAGTCGGCGGAACTGCGGCGCATCGTCGCCTATATGCCCCAGCGCTTCGGCCTCTATGACGATCTGACGGTGCAGGAAAATCTGACCCTGCATGCCGACATCCGCGATCTGGCCGGGCCTGAGCGCAAGGCCCGCCTGGAGCAGCTTTTATCCTTCACCGATCTGGCCCGCTTCACCGACCGGCTGGCCGGCAAGCTGTCGGGGGGCATGAAGCAGAAGCTGGGACTGGCCTGCGCCCTGGTCAGCGTTCCCAAACTGTTGCTGCTGGACGAACCCAGCGTCGGCGTCGATCCCATCTCCCGGCGGGAATTATGGCGCATGGCCGCTGATCTGGTGAGCCAAGGCATCGCCGTGATCTGGAGCACCGCCTATCTGGACGAGGCGGAACGCTGCGCCTCGGTGCTGCTGCTCAACGAAGGCAAGCCCCTGCATGACGGTCCGCCGCAGGATCTGACCGCCGAGGTGGAGGGCCGCAGCCTGCTGGTCACCGGACTGGCCCATCAACGCCGCGCTGTGCTGGAGCGAGCCCTGAACCTGCCCTCAGTCATCGACGGCATCGTCCAGGGCGAATCCCTGCGTCTGGTCCTGGCCAAGGGAGCCGAAGCGCCCACCCCCGCAGACTTGCAGGCCCCCGAGGGCGCTACCGTCAGCCACACCCCGCCCCGCTTCGAGGACGCCTTCGTCGCCCGCCTAAACCATCGCCGCCACACCACCTCGCCCTATGCTTCACGCGCAGCCTTGGACTCCAGCAAAGACATCACCGTCAAAGCCGAAAGCCTGACCAAGCGCTTCGGCGACTTCACCGCCGCCGACAAGATCAGCTTCGCCATCAAGGGCGGGGAAATCTTTGGCCTGCTAGGCCCCAATGGGGCTGGCAAATCCACCAGCTTCAAGATGTTGTGCGGCCTGCTTAAACCCACCTCGGGCAAGGCTTCGGTGGGCGGGCTGGACCTCAGCCGCGCCGCCTCCCAGGCCCGTGGCCGCATTGGCTATATGGCCCAGAAGTTCTCTCTCTACGCCGATCTGTCGGTGCGCCAGAATCTGGACTTCTTCGCCGGCATCTATGGCCTGGGCAAGCGCACCGCCGAGGTCACTGATCGCATGGTCGAGGCCTTCGACCTGCAGCCCTATCTGGCGCAAAACGCCGGCGGCATCCCCTTGGGTTTCAAGCAGCGTCTGGCCCTGGCCTGCGCCACCTTGCACGATCCGGCGGTTTTGTTCCTCGACGAGCCGACCTCGGGCGTCGATCCCCTGACCCGGCGCGAGTTCTGGGGCCATATCAACGCCATGGTCGGGCGCGGCGTCACCGTGGTGGTGACCACCCATTTCATGGACGAGGCGGAATATTGCGACCGCATCGCCCTGATCTATCGCGGTCGCATGATCGCCGACGGTTCCCCCGACGCCCTGAAGGCCAGAGCCACCACCCCGGCCCTTCCCAATCCAACCCTGGAAGACGCCTTCATCGCCCTGGTAGAGGAGGCCGAGACATGACCGTGCGCCCCCTCCTCGCCCTCATCCGCAAGGAAAGCCTGCAGATCCTGCGCGATCCCAGCAGCCTGATGATTGCCGTGGTGCTGCCGCTCATCCTACTGTTCCTGTTCGGCTATGGCGTCAGTTTCGATCAGAAGGACAGCCCGGTCTGCGTGGTGGTGGAACAATCGAGTCAACCAGCCGAAAGCCTTGCCGCCTCGTTCCAGGCCTCGCCCTTTTTTAAGGCTCACCGCGACAGCAATACGGTCCGATGCAAGGACGAGCTGGTGTCCGGAGCCATCAACGGCATGGTGGTGATCCCATCCGACTTCGCCGCCCTTTTGGGAGCCCAAGAAGCCGCCCCGGTGCAGGTGCTGGTGGATGGCTCGGACCCCAATACCGCCGGGCTGATGCAGAACTATCTGTCGGGCTCCGTCCTGGTCTGGCAGGCCATCAATTCCGACATGAGCGGACGCAACGGCCTGGGCCGCATCACCGTCACCTCGCGGGTCTGGTACAATCCCGCCAAGCAGAGCCGGCTGTTCCTGCTGCCCGGTCTCGTCGCCGTGATCATGACCCTGATCGGCACCATGCTGACCTCGCTGGTGGTGGCCCGAGAATGGGAGCGCGGCACCATGGAGGCGATGATGGCGACGCCGCTGTCGGTGGCGCAATTGCTGCTGGGCAAGCTGATCCCCTATTTCATCCTCGGCCTGCTGGCCATGGCCGTGACCACCGCCATCGCCGTCTGGCTGTTCGGCGTACCCATGCGCGGCTCCATTTTGGTGCTGGCGGGGGTGACATCCATCTTTCTGCTGACCACCTTAGGGCAAGGCCTGTTGATCTCCACCCTGGCCAAGAACCAGTTCGTCGCCACCCAGGCCGCCTTGTTCACAGCCTTTCTGCCGGCCTTCCTGCTGTCGGGGCTGGTCTATGAGATCGCCTCCATGCCCTGGCCGATCCGCTGGTTCACCTATATCATTCCCGCCCGCTATTACGTCCCCAGCCTGCAGACCCTGTTCCTGGCCGGAGACGAGCCGGGCGTCTTGATCCCCCATTGCCTGTCCATGCTGGTCATCGCCGCCGTGCTCTTTGCCATCGTGGTCTGGAAAACACCCAAACGGCTGGATGATTGATCATGTGGGACCGCATCATCGCCCTGATCATCAAGGAACTTTGGGCAGTCTGGCGCGACCCGAAAAGCCGGATGGTGCTGATCATCCCGCCACTGATCCAGATGGTGCTGTTCAGCTTTGCCACCACCCTGGAAGTGAAGAACATCGAGGTGGCCGTGCTCAATCGCGACATGGGCGGCCATGGGGTCGAAGTGGTGCAAAGGCTGGCCGGATCAAAGGATCTGATCAAACGCATCCGCATGATGAACGGCGAAGCGGAAGCCGCCCAGGCTCTGGCCTCGCAAAGGGTGCTGATGATCCTGCGCATTCCGCCGGATTTCTCGCGCGATCTCGACGCCGGCAAGAGTGGCGAGTTGGAGCTGATGCTGGATGGCCGCAAGTCTAACGCCGCCCAAATCCTTGAGGGCTATGTCACCGCCATCGCCGAGCAATATGCCGACGAACTGCCGGGCCGACCCGTCGGCCATCCGGTGGTCATGGCCCGGGCCTTCTTCAATCCCAATCTAGAG
>Ga0302190_10003422_pt1 | contig 10094 bp, 4 predicted proteins | sample II_Bog_E2_3_FD_198784 | JGI IMG/M metagenome (GOLD analysis project Ga0302190, IMG submission 198784) | Peat permafrost microbial communities from Stordalen Mire near Abisko, Sweden - II_Bog_E2_3 | ecosystem: Environmental > Terrestrial > Soil > Wetlands > Peat | place: Sweden: Abisko, Stordalen... | reverse complement strand
GAATGGTACATTGCCGTATAAAGGTTCTTCTCCATATCCGGCGATGCTTTGAAATCCACCCTTTGGAGTTCCCTTGTCCATGCAGCCGTCGCCGCGGAGCGCACCGCGTCAAAATCAAAGCCAGGCACTTCGGCATCCATGTTCGCAATTGCATTGGCTTCACTGACGGGCGAAAGCGCGACCTTCACCACCAGAGGCTGCGATTGCGGCTTGAATGTAAACACCGCAATGATGCCCCGACCCTCGATTGCCTGAGTGTCCTCCGGACTGGTTCCGGGAGTCTTGAAGCCGTGATACTCCACCGGCAAAGGCTCGTGGTCGTAGAGGCTATGCTGCTCAAGGGGCTGCGAAAAGCGCATCGCGAAATAGAGTTGACGCCCTGGCGCCCAGCCGCGGGTTTCTCGCATGCCGGTTACCGTGCCATCTTCGCGGATGCGCAGCCGGGACCAAAGCACTTTGCCGGGGTAGTTGTAGATTGAAGATCGAAGATCAACCAGAACATGGGCCGGTTTGCCGGCAGGGTAGGAGTACCGATGTACGCCGACGCGTGCGGTTGCCGTCAACTCGGCATGGATGCTGTAGTCGAGCAGGTCCACGGCGTAGTAGCCGGGCGTGGCGAGTTCGTGGGCGTGACTGAAGCGGGAACCATACCCCGACCCAGGCTTGGCAGGGTCGCCAGGGTCCAGGCGCACATCGCCGGAGATTGGCTGGAGCAGTACGTCGCCAAGATCGGAGTGCCCGCTTCCGGAGAAATGCGTGTGAGAGAAGCCGAGGATCGTAGCGTCCTCGTACCGATATCCCGAAGCCCACTTGTAGCTCTGCTTGAAGGGACGAATCTGCGTATCGGGAGAAAGCTGCACCATCCCGAACGGTACCGTCGCGCCCGGAAACGTATGACCGTCCGGCCCAGTCCCCACAAATGGATCGACCAGGGCCAGCCTGGCCTGAGCGGAAAGCGGCTCCTGAGCGATCGCGACGGTCTGAACGCCGAAAAGCAGGGCGAATACAGCAATCGATACAGCTTTTGCCTGGCGGCTGAAACAAAGCCCACCAAAGAACGACTTCTTCATGACGATCATGCCAGCTACTTTCTTTGACTTTGAACTTTGCGAAACCAACGGTGTCTCCCATCAATGCGCGCTGCGTGTGGCAGAGTTGAAGAGGAAACGAACTGCCCATTGTAAAGATACTGAACCGGCACCGCCCCTCGACGTTGCATTCTCGTTTCTCAGCGTCTTGCCTTGCGGCAGGCGAACCGTGATCCCTGGAAAGAATGCTTGTCCCAAAAGTGTACTCCGCCGTCCCAGGTCAAACCGGATGGAACCCCATTGCGCTCAGTACGAACCACGCGCACATGGAACATGTAGCGGACATGGAACCTGTGGGGAAACAGTGGGAGAGTCTACCGATTCACATCCCCCAAAATTCTCTCTTGCTTTTTGCAGTTAATTCGCGGAAACGCGCACAATTCAATCATGGCCGCCAAACCACAGATCGAGATCCACCAACTCCACCCGTCAGCCGTCCTCCCGGTCCAAAACACGCCGTACCCCCCTCCCCTCCCCGCCTTTTGTTGACAGCAAAGCACTTAGCCAGTGCCGTAAATCGCGACACAACAAAACAAAGCACTTACAGACCACGCCCAACCGGAAAACCTACTTTTTGTACCAATAAAGTGCGGAAAACATCCAAATCCAGCTCCTCCCCAATCGGCTATCCTCGATAGATGGTCCGCTTCACCAGGCTCGCCTCCGGTGCCAACGGCAACTCCAGGTGCCTTTACTCTGGACGGGTTGCATCGGAGCCCCAATGACCGCCAGCCAGCAGGACCAACCCGCCCAGACTCCTGCCCAGGTCTACACCCATCGCCTGGCCGCCCTCACCGAGATCCAATCCGCCGACCAGCGCCGCGAAAAGCGCCTCGGCTACGCCAAGCTCATCGTCGCCGCCCTCACCCTGATCGCCGCCCTCGCATTCCTTCACTACCTCAAACTCCTCTGGTACCTGGCCCTGCCGGCATTGGCATTCGTAGCCCTCGCCATCCTCCATGAGAACGTCCTCCGCCAAATCCGCATCCGCGCCCGAGCCATCAACTTCTATCATCGCGGCCTCGCCCGCCTCGAAGGCCGCTGGGCCGGAACCGGCGAAACCGGCGACCGCTTCCTCGACCCCGTCCACCCCTACGCCCGCGACCTCGACCTCTTCGGAGCCGGCTCGCTCTTTGAACTCCTCTGCACCGCCCGCACCCGCGCCGGAGAAGAGACCCTCGCCAAATGGCTCCTTGCGCCCGCTCCAGTCGATGAAGTCCAACAGCGCAGCGAGGCCGTCCGCGACCTCAAAGGCCGCACCGATTTTCACGAGCACCTCTTCTGCCAGGCAGACACCGTTCGCCTGGGTACCTATCCCGAGACGCTAGCCGCCTGGGGTGAACAAATCCCCATCTTCAGCGGCAAGGGAACTCGCATCACCACCCGTATTCTGGCCGCACTCTGGCTCTCAAGCGTCGCCTACTGGGCCCTCTCCGGACACAGCGACATCGTCCTCGCGCTTACTTTCCTCAACGCCGCCTGGGCCCACCGCATCGTCAAGCGTTCTGAAGCCGCGGCCGCTTCCCTCGAACGCGCCGCCGACGGCCTCCAACTCCTCGCCGGAATCCTCGACATCATCGAGCAGGAGCAGTTCCAGGCCCCTCGCCTCATCGCGCTCCAGGCCTCGCTCAAGCACGGCAGCATCGTTCCCTCCGCCGCCATCCGCCGCCTCCGCTCCCTGGTCGAGCACATCCAGTCCCGCCACAGCCTGTTTCTCCGGCCCTTCGACATCGTCACCTTCTGGAGCACACAACTGGTCTTTGCCGCCGAGTCCTGGCAACAAAAGCACGGCTCCCAAATTCGCGGCTGGCTTCAAACCGTCGGCGAATTCGAAGCCCTCACCGCCCTCGCCGGATACGCCTATGAGCATCCCGCCGACGTCTTCCCGGAATTCGCCGCCACCGGCCCCCTCTTTGAAGCCGAAGCCCTCGCCCACCCGCTGCTCCCCATCGCCAAAACCGTAAGCAACGACTTCAAACTAGGCGACGGCCTTCAACTCCTCATCCTCAGCGGCCCCAACATGGCCGGCAAAAGCACCTTCATCCGCAGCATCGGCATCAACGCCGTCCTCGCCCAGTGCGGAGCCCCGGTCCGCGCCACCCGCCTTCGCCTTTCCCCCCTCACCGTCGCCGCCTCCATCTGCATCCTCGACTCGCTCTCCGGCGGCGTCTCCCGCTTTTACGCTGAAATCCACCGCGTCAAGCTCATCTCCGACCTCGCCGACGGCACCACCCCCGTACTTTTTCTCCTCGATGAACTACTCTCCGGAACCAACTCCCACGACCGCCTCGCCGGCAGCGCTTTCATTGTTCGGAGCCTGGTCGCGCGCAACGCCATCGGCATTGTCAGCACCCACGACCTCGCCCTCACCGGCATCCCCGACGAGATGGGCGCCCGCGCCATCAACTGCCATTTTGAAGACCGTTTCGATGACGGCAAGCTGATTTTTGACTACAAACTCAAGCCCGGCATAGTCAAAACCAGCAACGCCCTCGAACTCATGCGCGCCATCGGCCTCAAAGTCGACGCCCCAGCCCTATAGCTCCCACCAATCCAGCAGCAGCATCCGCGGATAATAAAGTCCCGCCCGCACCACCGCGTCCGCCCCATGCAGATTCCGCAACACCCGCGCATATGCCTCAATCTGCGGCGCAAACAACGGCCGCAACTGGGGCAGGGAAGCCGCCGGGGCAGGTGAATCCGCGTGCGCCGTCTTGTAATCCACAATCCACCAGGCCGCCGCGCCTTCAGACTCCGGCGCAAGCCCCGCCTGAAACACCCGATCCACCCGCACCGTCTTCACCGCGCCGTCCACCACGCCCGACCAGCAAACCTCGCTCGCCGCCTCCGCATGCGGCGAAAGAATCCAAGCCCCAACTTCATCCCGTGACACCTCAAGCGCCATCGCCAGCGCTTTCCCCGCAATCTCAGCCGCCTCAATCAGCCCAATCCCAGCCCCACGCGCCTCTGCCGCAATCCGCGGCCGCAACCGAGCCAGGCCGGCCCGCGCCGTAGTCCAGTCCATCGTCATCCGCAACCGCGCCAACTCCTCCAGCAGAGAATGCACCGCAGTCCCCAGCGCACGAGAGACCACCCCTCCCTCATGCCGCGAGTACAACCGCCCCACGCCTACCCCGGAATCCGCCCCCGCTGCCAGTCCGCTCAACACAGGCGCCACGTACCCCTCCGGCAGCCTCCTCAGCAAAGCCGGCCTCACCAAACGCAACGGCATTACCAGCAAATTGGACCCTTCTGAAAGCAAGCCCGCTGCCGCAATCGACCCAATCTCGCCCGCGGAACCCTCACTCTCCGCCAGCAACTCTTCCCGCCAAGCGTCAAACTGCTCCTCGATCTCCGCTTCCAGCCCCGGCCACCCCGTCGCCAGCAGGCTCGCCTGCGGGTGGACCAACGACGCCCCCCCGTCGTCCTCCGACTTCGCCCCCATCCGAGCAAACAGGTGCAGCTCTTCCCGCGCCCGCGTCGACGCCACATACAGAATCCGTCGCGTCTCTTGCGACTCCCGCTCGCCATAAACCCGGTCAACCCACCTCTTCGACGCGCCGGAGTCTTCGCCCTTTGACGCCATCGGCGCCACCAGAAACTCCGTAATCTCGTCCGAATCCTGTTCGCTTTCCAGCCCGCGTTCCAGCCAGGCCAGCAGCTTTCGCTTCCCGCCGCCCGTCTTCGCCTGCAAGTCCGGCACAATCACCACCTCAAACTCCAGCCCCTTCGACTTGTGGATGGTCATCAGCTGCAGCAAGCGCCGTCAACTGCTTCAGCGCCGCCGCAAGGCCCGGCCCAGTCAGGTCCTGCTCCCCCTCCGGCAACCGGTCCAGGCAGTTCCACAGCAGGTCCAGATTCGCCAGCGCCGTCCGGTCGCAGCAGTCCGCCCCGCCCAAACTCAGCCACACCTGTTCCAGCCACGTCCCCAGCGCCGCCGTCGGCTGATTCGCCCTCAGTACCGGCGCCTTCGCCAGCGCCAAAAGCACCCGCTCCGCCGCCACCCGTCCCGCCCCGCTCAGCTCCAAAACCCGTTCCGTAAGCAGCTCCGGAACCGGTCTGGCCAGCGAATCGGCCTCATCCCCGCCCGCAACCTTATAGAGATCCTCAAGACTCAGCCCGCACCACGGAGCCCGCAAAACCCCAAGCCACGCCACCCGATCCAGCGGATTCATCAGCGCCCGCCCCAGCGCCAGCGCGTCCAAAACCTCCGGCCGCATCGCCAACTGCTCCAGCTCAACTGCCCGAAATCGGATCTTTTCGGCCTCGTCCGTGGCCTTCAGGTTCCATTCGCGCAGCGCCTCGGCAACCGGAACCAGCGACTTCCGCGCCCTCGCCAGCACGGCTATCCGATACTTGCTACCCGCCACCTGAGCCTCCTCCATCGCCTCCCGGTGGCTGCGAATCAACTCCACAATCTCCGCCACCTGGCCCGTCTCAGGATGCGCATCTGTATCCGCACCGCCAGCGTCATCTGTCGCTCCCCGTTCGTTTTTCGAAGAAAACATCAAGTACAACTTGAAGGTCTTCGGACCCTCACCCTGCTCTTGCCCAACTGAAATCTCCCGTGCAGCCTCGGCTCGCGAAAAGCTCACTCCGCTCCCGTCGTCCTCCAGGAATACAGCCTCAAAAACCCGGTTCAGCCGCTCCACCAGCGACGGCGTCGTCCGGAAGTTCGCCGAAAGAGAAACAGACTCCAGCGCCAGCGGCTCGCCTCCCGGCACATCCAACCCGCTGTCCCGCACCCGCCCAAACAGCTCAGCGTCCGCATCTCGAAAGAAGTAAATCGACTGCATCGGGTCGCCCACCGCGAACAGCGTCCGCCCCACCCGGTCCGGCCAGGCCCCAACAATCCTTCCGAGCAGCTGATGCTGGCGCCGGCTGGTGTCCTGAAACTCGTCCACCAGCAAGTGCCGAATGCCGTCCGCGATCGTCATCGCCGCCTCACTCGGAAACTCATCCTCGCTCTTCAGCACCTCCTGCGCAATCTGCGCCACCTCAATAAAGTCCACTGAGCCGGTCTCGGCAAACACCACTTTCAGTTGTGCGACCGCATGGCGCAGCAGGGTAAACGAGGCCCTCACAATCTCCCAATCCGCTTCTGAATAGCGCAGCGGCGGCAGCCAACGCACACCGGCCAGCGCCGCATCCAGCCCCGGAACCCGTTTCATATCTTCAATCAGCGTCAGAATTCTAGCCTTTTCCGGCTTCCGATCCGCCGGGAAGCCCAGCCGCTTATCCACCTGCCGCCGGAACCCGCCATTGTTGGTCAAAACCAGATTCGCCACCACCAGCATCGCTTGCTGAGCCTCTTCAAGCTCCCCTCGCGTCACGAAAGAGGGCTGCGGAAACTCCGCCAGTTCCGCCAGCTCCCGGTGCAGTTCGCCCCCGGTCTGCGAACACGCAAACCGTGCCAGCAGCAGCACCTCCTCCCTCGCCCCTGCAACCCTGTCCAGCAGCCCGCTAACCTCTTCCAGCCCCTGCAAAACCGGCCGCTCCAGATACTCCCGCAGCGCCTCCCCATCCGCATCCAAATTCCTATCCTGGCTCAGCAGAAAGTCATGCATCCACCGGTCCCGCTTGCCCAGCATCTCCACCAGCAGGCCTTCCAGCTCCTGCCAGTTGTTGTCGTCCCAGTCCAGCAGCCGCGTCACCGCCGCGCCCAGCGCCGTACCTGACTTTTCAATCTGCTCAATCGTCTTCCGAGCCGCCCGCCGATAGAGTTCCTCGGGCTGTTGCGCCACATCCAATTCGCCGCCAAGGCCTGACAGCAGAGGCTGTTGCAGCGCCAGTTCGCGGCAAAACGCGTCAATGGTCATGATCCGCAACTGCGCCGGAAGGTCCACCAGCTTCCATTCCCGCGCATTCGACCGTTCCATCGCCCCCTGTGCCAACACCGACATCTCCTCGTCTTTCGGGTTCACTATGCCGTTGGCCGCATTTTCAAGCTCGCCCAGAATCCGGTGCCGCATCTCCGCAGCCGCCGCAATCGTAAAGGTGATCGCCACAATCTCACCCGGTTCGTCCACCTCGGCCAGCAGCCGCAGAAACCGCTTCGTCAGCAAATTCGTCTTGCCAGAACCCGCCGGAGCCTGCACCAGGACTGACCGGGTCGGGTCCAACGCCCGGTCCCGTTCCTCTTGATCCGGCGGAGTCTTATTCATCGAGAGCCTCCACCGCGTCCTCTTCGCCCGTTGCCGTCATCCGATGCTCCTGAATCCGGCACAGTGCCTGCAATCCGCAGCGCTCGCAAGTCTTCGGGTAATCGCGAGGGTCCACCTCCGCCTTCCCCGCCAAAAAATCCTCCGCCAGCCGCCGGATCTCCTCCTGCCAGGCATCCACATGCTCGGCTTGCAGCGTGTTTTTCACCAGCGAACTCCCGTTTTTCAGTCCGGCAAACAGCATCTCGGCTGGCGCGCCAACTCGCCCCGCGAACGCCAGATCCCCCGGCCGCATCTGTGCGAACACCAACCCGCCCAGCACCTCCTCCCCGGTAAGCCCAAAGCACCCATAAAGCGGCAATTGCACGTCCTCCGGCCGCGGCGGCTCCCACGATTTCGGCGTCACTTTCCCAGTCTTGTAATCCACCACCAGCACAGTGCCATCGTCCAGCCGGTCAATTCTGTCGAGACGCACCTTGAATTCCAGCTTTCCTATGGGAATCACCCGCTCCGCCTCCGTTTCAGCCACCTCAAACGGAACCCGCCCCGCCTCATAATCCAGCCATGCCACCACCAGCCGGGTCAGCCGCAGTTGTTCCAGCGCCAGGTAAGGCGCCGGCATTCGCTCTATCACACTTGTCTGAAGTTTCTCTTGAAATACATGCTCTACATGTATGGAAACAAAAAAGCTGCGGTCATTAAGTTTCAGCAATTGCTGCTGCGTCCGAATCCCCTCCGGCGGTCCGTTCCACACCCTGTGCAAAACCTGGTGCAACAAACTCCCGCGCTGCATCGGAGTCAGGCTCGCCTCGGCAGCCTCCCAACCGCTCGCTCCCAGACGAGCCGTTGCAAACGCCTTGAACGGGCACTGGCTCTGCGCCGTCAGCACCCCTGCTCCTCCCGCAACCAGCCCCCCTGCAAAACCCACCCGGCTCGAATCCTCCACCATAATCGTCACCGGCTCCGCAACAGCCTCCAACTCCTCCAGCAAAGGCTCCACTGGCCCGGCAATCTGCACCACCAGCCGCGACGGCCGCGCCTCCGTCCCATCCACCTGTCTGGCATAGCTGAAGTGCACCTCCCGTGCTGAAGCCATCAGCCGCCGCGTCACTGCCTCCGCCAGTTCCCAGTCCAGTTGCGGCTCGGCGTGCGGCATCCGCGCATCGCGCTGCACCTCCGGCGGCAGCAGCGGATGCGACCTTCCCCCCGCCGGCCACGCGTCCTCGGTAACCCCCAAAAACCACACCGCATCCGCCGTCAACCCTGCCGACTCCGCAGGCCCCGCAATCAAAATCGGAGCGTCCTGCGACTCGGCCGCAAACAGCGTCTCCTCCAACGTTCTTCCCAGCCCAGAGAGAAACTCCCGCCACTCCATCCGCCGTCCGTCAAACCCCAGCGATCCCGTCGTCTCCACCGCCTGCTGCCACCGCCGAGCCGCTTGAAACTCCGCGCTCGAAAGCCGTACTCCACTCGCAAATTGCAAAGATTCAAGCAGTTGCGGCACAAACTCAGCCCAAGCGACAGGACTCCGCGCTGGCACGCCAAACTCCTTCAGCCGGCGTTGCGCCTGCGTCATCCGCTCCACCCATTCCGCCGGAATGCCGCCACTCAACTGTTCCCGCGCATACGGCCGAACAAAGCTCGCCAGCGTCCATTCCGGACGCTCCAGACCCCTCCGCCGGACCGTGCGCATCTGCCCTTCCAGAGCCGCCTTCTGCTGCGCACTCGCCGTCGCATACCCGGTCGAAATCAACCAGTCCAGCTCGTTTTCGCTCAGCGCACCCGTCAGCCAGCGCAGCAGCATCTGCGCCGCTCGCGGCAAGGCAACCTGCCCCAGCGGAATCCCCAGCGAGAACTCAAATCGCGCCCCAGGCCCCAACCCCGCGTAGCGAAGAAATGCCCGCTCAATCTGCCCCCGCGCCTGCCTGGCATCCTGAGTAATCACCAAGATGGAGCATGGCCCGCGCGCCCCCGGCTCCTCTTGCAGTCGCCGCCCACACCACCGTGCACACGCCGCAAGCTCCTCCTGGTTGTCCGCAGTTTCATGAAAATGAACCACTTCCGCCGCGTCTTCGGCGCTCGCCTCGCGCCATTCGCCCCACGCGTCAAACACCGCGCGCTGCGCAGCAACCAGACGGTCAAATCCCACCAGCAGCAACCGCTGCCGCTGTTCACCATCCGCTCTCTCCAGCAGGCTCAGCAACTCAAGTGGCAGCCGCGCCGGGCTTAGCACGCTCTCCGTCCGGCATCTCTCCTCAAAAGCAGCCGTCCACAGGCTAAACGACGCAGCATCCCCCGCCCATCCAGTGCGCGCAGCCGTCCTCAAGAACTGGTGCGCGTAGCCACAAATCAGCTCATGCGCCTCCATCGCCAGCCCGGCCAGCCGATACCGCGGCCCCTCCAGCAGCGTTGCCAGCCGCTCATCGGCTGCGGCGATTCCCTCCCAAAGGCGCTGTTCCTGGGTCGAATTCAGCAGCAGCCGTCCATCGACCGATCGAGCTTCCCACGCCCAGCGCACAAACCCCTTCCAGTCCAGAATCCGCGCTGCATTCCAGGCCGTCAGCCCCTCTGCCTGCCGCGCCCGGTTGAACGCCGCCGTCAAAGCCCGCGCCGCCCGCTCGCTGGCCGCAACCACCAGCCCACCCTGCCGCAACCACTCGTCCACCTCTATCGCCGCCAAGGCTCCCATTCCAGCTTTATACGCCGCCCGCCCCCGTCAATGCCATTCCATCTCCCAACCCTCTCCCAGCTCCCCCTCCCCCCGCCCGCTGTAAACTAACCCAGTGATGCGTCGAATCCTAGCTGCTCTAGTCCTACCCGTTTTCCTGCTCGCCGGATGCCATTC
>Ga0302190_10003421_pt1 | contig 10096 bp, 9 predicted proteins | sample II_Bog_E2_3_FD_198784 | JGI IMG/M metagenome (GOLD analysis project Ga0302190, IMG submission 198784) | Peat permafrost microbial communities from Stordalen Mire near Abisko, Sweden - II_Bog_E2_3 | ecosystem: Environmental > Terrestrial > Soil > Wetlands > Peat | place: Sweden: Abisko, Stordalen... | reverse complement strand
TCAAGAAAAAGTTACGGTTCTGCGGTGATAAGACCTGTCAACATTGGTTGACTGGTGGAGAGGTGATGCACGCGGGAAAATCCGGCCTCTGCCAGCAAGGCTTCGATCTCCGCAGGGCGGCGCGCGCGGCCACTACCCATGGCAAGCAGGTAAAAGCCAAAATAAGCCGCGCCGATGGGCTCGGCGCCGCGCGTACCGGCCATGGGCTCGGCCAGCAGAAGTTTCGCTTCCGGCGGCATTTCGGTACGAATCTTCTTCAAAAGGCCAAGCGCTTTGGGATCGTCATGGTCGTGGAGCACCCGCACAAGGGTGATCAGATCCGCACCCTGGGGCAACGGATCGCGCGTAAAGTCGCCGCCGAACGTCGCGGCCTGGACAAGACCCATGTCAACAAAGCGTGCGCTGGCGCGCGCGGCGACGGGCGGCAGATCAAATAATTGCAGACCAAGCCGGGGCGCGCGTGCCGCCACAGCCGCCAGGAAGCTGCCATCGCCGCCGCCGATATCCAATACCACGCGATGTTTTGAAACATCATACGCATCGAGTATTTCACCCGCGATCATCGGCTGCGTCGCACCCATCAGCGCCGAATAGGCCAAGGACTCGCCCGCTTGCCCGCGATAGGGCCAGAAACCGGACAGTTTTGTTTGCACCTGCCCTCGCAATAGGGCTACGGGGTCCGCGACGTCGTCATAAAACAACCGATGATGCGCCACCATTGCAGCGATGCCCGGATTGCCCCGCAATGCCGCACCCAAGCCACCCAGGCGAACAACGCCCCGCCGCTCCGACAGCAACCGCAACGATGCCGCCGCACCTACCAACATGCGCATGGATGCCTCCGGCACCGCACAGGATGCCGCCAGGGCCTCGAGCCTCAAGCCCCTGCCCGCCACACGCTCGAACACATCCAGTTCAACGCAAATATCGAACAACGCCCTTGCCTCGCGCCGCGCCACAGGCCGCGTCAACACAAACCGCGCCGCCCAACGCTGAAACGTCGCCTGGCCCAAAAGCCGGTCACGCCAGACGTGAAACAGGCTCATACGGATGGACCAAGAAAAATAAGGCGAGCGGGGTACGGATCCTGCCATCTTCCGCTCCGCCGCAAGCCTGGATCAAGCGGCAGCGTGGCTGAGGCTTTTGGGAACGAGACGGCGGGCCTCCTGGGCGATGAGGGTTCGCAGGGGGGCGGCGCCGGGGCAGTCAGGGATCGAGTCGGCAGCGGCCTGAGCGAGGGAGGTGAGAAGATTGAGGGCGCCTGGGATGCCGTATTGGCGCACGGCGCTCGGGCGATTGAGCGCAGCGTCCTGGCCGACGGGCTTGTTGGTGTCGGCGGCGGTGGCGACAGCGTCCAGCAGGTCATCCGCGACCTGGTAGGCCTCGCCGAGTGCTTCCCCGACATGACGCCAGGGTTGCGGGTCTGCCCCCGCGGCCACCGCGCCGGCAATGGTCGCGGCGGCGAAGAGAGCGCCCGTTTTGGCGCGCTGATAGGCGCTGAGATCCGGGCTGGGTTCGCTTTCCCAGGCCTGCCCGGCAACGATGCCATTTGGCATGCCGGTGGCCTGCGCGATGGTGAGCGTGAGCGGGCCGAGTCGGGTTGGGGTGGAAATGGTACCCCAGGCGAGGGCCTGGAAGGCGAGGACGATGAGTGCATCTCCGGCGAGGACCGCAAGCGGTGCGCCATAGGCGGCGTGAACGGAGGGTCTGCCGCGGCGGGTGGCAGCGTCGTCAAAGCAGGGTAGATCGTCATGCACCAGGGAGGCGCAATGCAGGAGCTCGATGCTGGCAGCGGCGGCGTCCGCCGCGGCTTGATCGTCATCGCCGCAGGCATGGGCTACGGCAAGACAAAGCCGGGGACGAACGCGCGCGCCGCCCGAGAAGACCGCGTGACGCATCGCCGCGGCGAGAAGCGGTGGCCCTGACGGCGCCTGCGCGCGGGTAAAGGCAAGATTGAGGGCCGAATCTATGCGTGACATAGGATCCATGGGTATGCTCCGCCGGCAACTATCCGTTTTATAACTGTTTTATAACTGTCAACTTTTATTGTCACTTTTAATGTGCATCTTAGTTGACACACGGTCAAGGGATTTCGATAACGGAGAATGACCAGAATCGCCATTATCGGCTCGGGCATCGGCGGTTTGGTCGCGGCATTGCTGCTGGCAGCGGCGGGCCGCGAGGTTGTGTTGTGCGAGGCAGCAATCGCGCCCGGCGGCAAGCTGCGGCAAATGGTGGTGGACGGCGTGGCGATCGATGCAGGCCCGACCGTGTTCACGATGCGCCCCGTTTTTGAAGCGATTTTTGCGCAGGCAAGGCTAAATTTCAACCATGAGGTTTCGCTGGCGCCGTTGGACTGCCTTGCGCGGCATTATTGGGAAGACGGCGCGCGGCTGGATTTATTCTCTGATACGGCGCGCAACGTTGCGGCGGTGGCAGCATTCGCCGGTGCGGCAGCCGCCCGGGGCTACGAAGAATTTGCCGCGCGAAGCCAAAAGATTTTCCAAACATTGGATACAAGCTTCATGCAAATCCCACAGCCGGGCCTTGGCGGGCTGATGCGCCGCGCAGGTCCGGGCTTACTTGGAATATCGCCCTTCGCCAGCCTTTGGGGCGAGCTTGGCAAATATTTCAAAGATGCACGGCTGCGGCAGCTTTTCGCGCGCTATGCGACCTATTGCGGTTCCTCACCCTTCACCGCGCCCGCGACACTGATGCTGATCGCCCATGCCGAGCAGCTTGGTGTTTGGCGGATTGAGGGTGGAATGATCCGGCTCGCAGAGGTGATTGCGACTCGCGCCGCAGCTTTGGGGGCTGAGTTTCGCTACGGCGCTAAAGTAACTGAAATTCTCTCGCGGAACGGGCGGGTAAGCGGCGTGCGGCTGGCGGGCGGCGAGGAAATTGCGGCGGATGCGGTGATCTCGAATGCCGATGTCGCGGCGCTGGATGATGGCTTGTTCGGGGCGGCGGCGAAATCGGCGGTGGCAGGGATGATGAAGGGGGCACAACGCTCCCTCTCAGCCTTGACCTGGGCTGCCACGGCAACGATCACCGGCGAGCTGGCCCATCACAATGTATTTTTCTCGCAGGATTATTTTGCGGAGTTCGTGACACTCGGGCAAGGAAGCTTGTCCGAAGACCCTAGCGTTTATGTCTGCGCGCCGGAGGGCGGGGGCGTGTTTCTACTGGTGAACGCGGCGGCGGGAAGCACGCCGAACGAAGAAGAGGTCGAAAAATGCCTGAAGCAAAGCCTGCGGAAGATGAGAAACTGCGGTGTGGAGATGGAGATCCGGAGCATCGCGCGCACCGGGCCCCAAGAATTCAGCGCGATGTTTCCGGCGACTGGCGGCGCGCTTTATGGCCGGGCGCTGGAGGGCTGGCGTGATTCCTTCAGCCGGCCGGGAGCAAGAACAAAATTGCCGGGGCTGTATCTCGCGGGCGGCTCCGTGCATCCCGGCGCTGGACTACCGATGGCGGCCATCTCCGGCCGGATTGCGGCGCAATGCGTTTTGACCGGGAAATAAAACCGGGCGGATATGTCTGGTGGTATATGGACGCGATCAGCGATGACGGAACGCAGGCGATGACGTTGATCGCCTTCATCGGCAGCGTATTCTCACCTTATTACGCCTGGGCCAACCGGAAATCCCCTGCGCCGGCTGAGAATTTCTGCGCCATGAATGTCGTGCTGTATGAAAGACGTGGCGGGTATTGGGCGATGACAGAGCGGGCGCGGAAATCTCTGCGTCGCAGTATGAATGTTTTGCAGATCGGTCCTAGCGCGCTGCAATGGGATGGATCCGTTCTGCGCGCCGAGATCGATGAACGTTGTGCACCGGTTCCCCGGCGGCTACGGGGACGGATCGCGCTTACGCCGGGTGTCATTCAAGAAAAGATCTTTGAGCTGGATGCGCGAGGACGCCATCGGTGGCGGCCCATTGCGCCGCGCGCGCGGATAGACGTGGCGTTCGATGCGCCCGGCATTTCCTGGTCCGGCAACGCGTATTGGGATTGCAATGAAGGCGACGCACCGTTGGCCGAGGATTTTTCCGAATGGCATTGGTCGCGCGGCGACGGACGAATTCTATACGATGTAACGTGCAAGGACGGCACAACGCGCGGGCTGGCGCTACGCGTCGAAACGGATGGCGGGCTGGAAAATTTCGAGCCGCCGCCTTTATGCGATCTCCCGACAACGTTCTGGCGTGTAAGGCGTCGAACGCGCGCCGATTCCGGACGCGACGCGCTGGTCGTGAAGACGTTGGAAGATGCACCGTTCTATGCGCGCTCGCTCGTCTCCACGGCCATTGCGGGCGAGGCGATAACCTGCGTGCATGAATCGCTCTCGCTCACGCGGTTTTCATCGCCTGTTATACGCGCGCTACTGCCCTTCCGGATGCCCCGTTTCGGCTGACTCGCGTTCGCGCTCTTTGGTACGTTTGATGTCACGCGTGATAGAGACATATTGCTGCACGGCGATGACCAAAAAGATGAGATCGGCAAAGCTCCAATCCAGCAAAACGCCGAGATGCCTCGTCATGCGGTGATGCGCTCTGCCGCCTCACGCTGATTGCGCTCCAGCCGCTCGAAGAGCAGCAGGAGTTTGGTGACGCCGCTGGACTCGATCACAGGTTCGCTGGCGGCAGACGTGACAAGGAATTGATTGGCGGCGAGCGCGGGTTGGGCTGAAGCGCTCCAGGCGAACATATCCGCCATCCCGCGTAAAGCGAGGGATAGTTTCTCACGCCCCGAGACGCGGGCGCGCCGCGTGATGGAGTCGTGCCGCGCCTGGGCCAGCTTGTCGCCGATGCCGGAATAAATGCGCCGCGCGGCGGCGATACCGATGCGGCAATCGAGCGGCAGGCGGGGTATGCCGGCGCGGGACCGGTTGTAGAGCATCTCCGCCTCGCCCAGGAGGCGTGCCACAAGCCCTGCGATTGCTGGAGTGTACTGTGGATCACCCAAAAAAGGCTCGGGGTCGAGCCCGGCTTCCGCCATCCAGTCCAACGGCAGAAACAGCCGGCCGGCGGTCGCGTCCTCGCCGACGTCGCGGGCGATGTTGGTCAGTTGCATGGCCACACCCAGATCCGCCGCGCGGGATAAGGCGGCGGCGTCGCGCACGCCCATGACGAGCGCCATCATCACGCCCACAGCTCCCGCGACGCGGGCGGCGTAATCCAGCAACTGGTCGAAATTTTCGTAGCGCCTGCCCTGCGTATCCCAGGCCAGCCCCTCGATCAGCGCAGCAGGCAGGGCTTTGGGGATGGCGAATGCGGCGATCGTTTCAGCAAATGCGCGGTCCACAGGGTTTGGTGCCGGGTTTCCGGCATAGGCAGCGTCGAGCCTTTCGTTCAGCGCGGTGAGCGCTGCTTGCGGGTCGGTTCCGAGATCGATCGCGTCATCCGCCTCGCGGCAAAAAGCGTAGAGGGCGGTGGCGGGACGACGCACGCGGCCCGGCAGCAGCAGCGAGGCGGCGAAGAAACTGCGGGAACCGCCGCGCAGCAAGGCACGGCAGGCATCGAGGTCGCGGGAGTCAGCGGCGAAATGTCTTGGCATCGGGGACGACCTCATCGAGTACACGCGCGGAAGAGAGAACACCCGGCACGCCGGCGCCGGGATGGGTGCTGGCACCCACCAGGAAGAGATTTTCGACTTCCTCGCTTTTATTATGCGGACGGAACCAGGCACTTTGCAGCAGGCGCGGGGCAAGACCAAAGCCCGCACCATGGGTGGAGAGATAGTTCGATTGGAAGTCTTCCGGCGTGAAGACTTTGGAAGTTACGATTGAAGTGCTCAAACCTTTCAAAACCGTTTCGTTTAGCGATTTTTCGATGGCCCGTCGGTAGGGTTCAGCGGCACGGGACCAATCGGTTTTGCCTTGCAAATTGGGGACGGGCGAGAGGACGTAGAAACCATCGCAGCCGGGCGGTGCCAGACCTGGGTCGGTCGCGGTTGGGCGATGGAGGTAGAGGCTGAAATCCTCGGCGAGGATTTTGGTATCAAAAATATCGCGCAGCAGCTTGTTGTGGCGCGGGCCGAGCAGAATCGTGTGGTGCGGCACATCTTCAAAACGCCGGTTGGTGCCGAAATACCAGACGAACAGGCCCATGGAGAATTTCGCGCGTGCAAATTTCGTATCATTCCATCTGCGGTTTGCGTGATGGCCGAGGAGCTTTTGGTAGGTATGCGCGGCACAGGCATTGGAGATAACGATATCCGCGTCCAGCACCTCCCCATCGGCCAGTTCCACGCCTGTGGCGCGGTTGTTTTCCGTCTGGATTTTGGTGACGGTCGCGCGGGTGCGCAGGGCGTTGCCCTGGCGCTCAATAAGCCGGACCATGCCGGAGACGAGCGCTCCTGTGCCGCCTTCGGGGAAATGCACCCCGAATTTTCGTTCCAGATGCAGGATGAGACAGTATATGCCGCTGGTGTCCAGCGGATTGCCGCCAACCAGCAACGGGTGGAAGCTGAGCGCGATGCGCAGGCGCGGGTCGCGGATGTATTTGTTCACAAGCCCGCTGACATTGCGGTAGCCGGAGAGGCGCACGAGGTCCGGCAAAATGCGTAGCATGTCGACCCAGCTGCCAAAGGCTTTATGGGCAAGCTGCTCGAAGCCAATGGCGTAGATTTTTTCGCTGAGTTGCAGGAATTTTTCATAGCCTTCGGCATCTCCAGGGGCGAGGCGCTGCACTTGCGCGCGCATCACCTGCGCATCGCCGGAACAATCAAGCGTCGATCCATCGTTGAACTGGATGCGGTAGAAGGGTGAGATGGAATGCAGGGTTATATCATCCGAGAGCCGGCGCCCCGCGAGCGCCCAAAGCTCTTCGAGCAGGAAGGGCGCGGTGATGATGGTGGGACCGGCATCGAACGTGAAACCGTCCTGCCGGAAGACAGACGCGCGGCCGCCGGGGGCCGGTAGATGTTCCAGCACGGTGACACGGTAGCCGCGCGCACCAAGGCGGATGGCAGAGGCAAGGCCGCCGAAGCCGCTGCCGATGATGACGGCATGGGGGCGCGTGTCGCTGACCGAGCCCGTGGACTGGACGCTCGGGGGCGGCACGGCGTTCATTGGCAGAAATCCTGAATGATCTTCACCAACTCCGCCGGGCGTTCTTCATGTGCAAGGTGGCCGAGGCCGGGCAGACGCGTGATCTGGGCGGCGGGCAACAGGCGTTGGATTTTCAACGCGTCCGATGGCGGGATTGAACGGTCGTTCTCACCGACGACCAGCAATAGTCTGGGGCAAAGCGCGGGCAGACGTTCGGAGAACGTCGCGAGGTCCCAATTCGCCATCATCGTGAGCGCCGCACCGGCATGACCGCTGCGCCGGGCGAGCCGGGCGTAGAGTTTTTCGCCCGTGGCGTCGATGATGGAGCCTGTGCCTTTCAGCAGTTTTTGCACCACCCGGCCATCCGCCGCCTGCCAGGAGAAAAGCATGGGAACAAACGGATTGGCCGCCAAAAGCTTTGCCAGCGGGCCCATCAATGGCGCGGCGATGCCGTGGAACGGTAGCGGGAGCATCGCGCCGTTCAGACTCACCAGCGCTTTCGGCGCCGCTTTCCCTTCAAGGCACATCTGCGCCACGACGGCGGCACCCGCCGAATGGCCTGCGGCGTAATACGCATGCAGCCCCAGCGCATCCAGCAAAGCAGCGACGCCACTTGCCATGCCTGGGAGTGTCATCCCGGCTTTATCGGGCTGCTCGGTGAACCCGTGGCCGGGAAGATCCGGCGCGACGACGGTATAATGCCCGGCGAGAGGGCGCAGAAGATCGCGCCAGGAATGGGTGGCGGCGCCTGTGCCGTGGAGCAGGAGGAGCACCGGCCCCTGCCCTGCGACCTGCACGTGCCAGCGTATGCCGCCGGCGGTGATGAAGCGGCTGGCGGTCCGGTTCGGCCAGTCCTGCCCATCCTGCGCCCAATCCGGCTGGCCTGGCTTTGCCGGGCGAGTCCGCGCCGCGTTTTGCACGAGATCATGCTGCAGCGCGTGCATCGGCTCCTCCTTGCGATTGCACGGCGGATTGCACAGCGTAAGCCAGGCGTTGCGCGTCCGCATAAGGGAGCGGCAGGTATTTTGCCCCCATGGAGGCGGCAAGCTGCGCGACGAAGGCCTGTTTGCGGGGCGAGGTGTCGACCACCAGCGCGGCGAGATTCTGCGCCGCGCAGGCTTTGGCGACGGATAGCGCATCCTGCCCCGCCATGGCACGGCCGGGCGCGCCGCTCAGGGCGATATTCGCCCCGCCATCGGTGAGAAGAACCAAGAGCGGCTGTTTGCCCGCGCGCCGCTCGGCCTCGGCCAGGTGGCACGCGGCGGTAATGCCCGAAGCAAGCGGGGTAGGGCCGCCACCGGGCAATGCGGCGAGCGCACGGCGGACACGGGCCAACGCATGGGTAGGCGGCAACAGGATTTCGGCGCGTTCCCCCCGGAAGGCGATGAGCGCCACTTCATCGCGCTGCACGTAGCAATCCGCGAGCAAGAGCAGGATGGCCCCCTTGGCTTCGGCAAGGCGGTTGAGCGCGCTCGAACCGGAGGCATCAACCGCAAAGATCGCGATTTTCCTTGGTTTTTCCTTGAAGCGTTTAATGTGAAAATCCTCGGCCCGAACGGCGATGCGGCTAGATCCGGCAGGTTGCCGGAGGCGCTGCCAGGGTGCCGCCGCGCGCAGCGTGTCCAGCACGCTGAGGCGCGCTTGACCGGTGAGCGCACCGCGCCGCGCGCCTACTGGACGGCCACGCTTGAGGCTGTGGGTGACGCCGGACGTGCCGGCGCCCCGCGCCATGCGACGCGGGCCGACATGCGCCGCGAGCGCAGCCAGGAGATGTTCCGGCAAAACCGCGCTGGCGGCGTCCTCGATTTTGTCCTCCAGCGTCTGCGTGTTTTCCGCCTGCTGAGATTCCTGTTCCTTTTTCTGCGGCTGATCGTCGGGCGTTTCCGGCGGCGGTGGCTCGGAGGATTGCGGGATTTGCGTCGCGCGGGGGGCAAGGATGAGGCGCGCAGCGAGTGCGATGTCCTGCGCCTCAATCACCTTGCTGCCGCGCAAGGCAGAAGCGGCGCGGGCGGCGCGGGCGGCAAAAATTTCTGCGCGCGGCGATGCGACACCCAGCATAGCGGCGAGCGTGCAAAGCTGAGCGGTAACTTCCGTCCGCAGCGAAATCTTTTTCAGTCTCCGGCGGGCGGCTTCGATGAGGTTCACCGATGGCCAGATATCATGCGCCGAAGGCAGCGCATCGAGTGTGAAGGCAAGCCGGTCCAACAGGGATTTCGGCGGCACCTCGTCCGGACCGACGCCTTCATCCAGCGCGACCAACGTGATTGCGGCTCCGGCATCGACCGCGGCGTTGATGCGCGCAGCAACGCCCGGCGTGAGGCGCTCCGCCATGGCGAGGACCAGAATGCCGTTTTTGGATTCTTCTAGGATTCCGAGGGCATAAACCGGGCGTCCGGCGGCGAGCGTGGCAGCGAGATCCAGGCCGCCCAGCAAGCGGTCATCCGAAATATTCAGTGGCATTTTACGGACCGGTGCTTTGGGCGAAAGTGAGACAAGCCGCCTGAGAAAATCATCCCGCACGGGGCCCGACCAGCTTCGGACGAGAACGCCGCCAAGGCCAGGGTCGACCGCCAGAAAGGCGCTGGCGCAGACCGCATCGGTAAATTGCGGTGCTGTGTTCCAATTTGGGTCGAAAGGACTCACCTCGCGAAGACCTCAGCCACGGCGCGCTCCACGCGGGTTCCGGCGAGGCTGTCATCCAGAGGATCGCGCCGCAGGCGGTGGCGCAACGCCGGAGCGGTCATGCGGCGCAGATGCTCCATAGTCACGGCGTCGGAACCTTCATAAGCGGCCCAAGCACGGGCGGCGCGCAGGAGCGTGAGTTCACCGCGCAGGCCATCCGTGCCGAGCGCCGAGCAGATTTCGGCGGCACGGACTAAAATGTCATTCGCGACGGCGATGCCTGGGAGTTTTGCGCGGGCCGCCAGAATAGCATTTCGTAAGGCCGTTTGTTCTGGCGCGAAACGCTTGCAAAACGCCGCAGGGTTGCGGTCGAATTCATCGCGGCGGCGGACGACTTCCACACGCGCGGCAATCTCGGTGGGG
>Ga0302190_10003420_pt1 | contig 10096 bp, 9 predicted proteins | sample II_Bog_E2_3_FD_198784 | JGI IMG/M metagenome (GOLD analysis project Ga0302190, IMG submission 198784) | Peat permafrost microbial communities from Stordalen Mire near Abisko, Sweden - II_Bog_E2_3 | ecosystem: Environmental > Terrestrial > Soil > Wetlands > Peat | place: Sweden: Abisko, Stordalen... | reverse complement strand
TCAAAATAATTGCAAATGCAGTTACTCCTGCAATAAAGAATTTTCCTATTGACACCCCCACACACGATCTCTATATTCGCTTTCCGTACGTTCCCTCTGGTCTGACCAGAGGCTTGATTGGTTGCTGCCCCCCCTCAAAGGGCCTGTTTAGAACCATTGAGGGCAAGGCATGAACAACAGCAAAAGCGACGAAGCAAAACCAGGGAATACACCTGGAAATGTCATGCTTCTGCTGCCTCCCCGGTAGATTCGAGGAGGTCCGATTCGGCTTGCAATCCTGGACTTTCTCGGCGATTAGAGCTGCCTTCATGAAACATGGGCAGAACGCCTTGAAGGCAAACATCGTGGGATAACACCTGCACCTGGAGGCTTTAAGCAAACTTCTATGAAAAAAATCACACGTGTACACCGGACTCCAAATTTGTTGGGGGCTTTGTTGACGCACCGTGCGTCGAATCAACCCCCATGCACCGGGCGCCGTTCGCTGTGGGCTTTGGCGAGCATCGTTGCGATCGTTAGCCTTTGCTTCGGCTTTTCCGCGGTCAGTCTGCACGCGCAAGGCTACGGAACCATCAGCGGCACGGTAAGCGATTCTTCCGGCGCCGTTGTAGCCTCGGCTACCGTGACTGCGACCCAAACCCTGAGCGGCAACGTCATGACCGCGGTAACGGACAAGAACGGCCGTTACGTTTTCCCGTCGCTGCTGCCCGCACCGTATACGGTTGCGGTTACAGCCACTGGCTTTGAGATGTACCAACAGATTGGAATCGTACTCCAGGCCGACCAGGCGCTCGTCGTGAATCCCTCGCTGAAAGTCGGCGCGCAATCCCAAACGGTGAGTGTGTCGGCCGACGCAGCACAGGTTGACACCACCACTGGCACCTTATCGCAGGTCATCGACCAGGCGAGCGTGGAGGATATGCCGCTGAACGGCAGAGCCGCGGCCTCGCTGATTACGCTTGTCGCTGGCGTCGTGGATGCCACCAACGAGGGCAACGGCGCCAATCAGGGCAGCGGAAAAACATTCTCCAGCACTCTGCTGAATCCCGTCCAGATTGCCAGCGTCAACGGCACCCTGCCCAACCAGGACAACTTCCTGCTCGACGGCGGAAACAACGTCGACGAGATGACCAACGTCAACGATCCGTATCCGATGCCGGATGCGGTGCAAGAGTTCAGCATCCAGACCAGCAACTACAACGCGGAATTCGGCCAGAGCGCCGGCGCCATGGTCAATATCGTCACCAAGTCGGGCGGCGAGCAGTTCCACGGCGACCTATTCGAGTTCCTGCGCAACGGCTTCTTCAATGCCGAGAACCATTTCTCGCCCGCAGGCACTCAGGACACGCTGCACCGTCATCAGTTTGGCGGCACCGTCGGCGGTCCCGTGATCATCCCCCATCTCTCCACGGGCAAGGCCACGCAGTTCTTCTTCGGCTATCAGCACACGCTGATTCACACGGGCAGCGCGGCTTCCACGTACACAGCTCCCACCGCAGCCGAGGAAGGCCTTACCTCCAGCGGCAGCTCGCTCGGCTAAGCCGATTTCAGCAATCTCTGCACCAGCGGCTTCAACAGTTCTGGCTATTGCAACACCGCCAGCCAGCAGATATACAATCCGTTCACGGCCGTGGAATATGCCAACAATCACATCCCGAGCACCGACTTCGATCCGGCATCGGTTGCGTTCGAGAAGGCATTCCAAAGATCGTCCACGGATGCGGCTGCTGGAAAAGTCGGCAACCTGGTCAACTATTTTTCCGCTACCCAGAACTACTTTGACGAGTATAACGCGCGCGTCGATCACAACTTTGGCGCCAACGACCACCTCTTCGGCCACTACTTCTACGACTGGTACCAGCAGCCGGCCATCTACAACTCGGCCGACCTCTACAGCTACACGTCGTATTTCGACACCCGCTACCAGAACGCGCTTCTGTCTGAAACCCACACCTTTACCAACAACCTGCTGAATAACCTGATCCTCAATTACCAGCGGGAAGTCTCCTTGCGTGGCGGGCCTCCGGGAACCAGCGACATAACGCAATTCGGCGTCAACAACATCTGGCAGCCCAACACCGGCCCCTATATGGCCGCGAGTGTTTCTGGATATTTCAAGGTTGGATCGTCGGCCTTCGCCGAATTCGAACGCAACAACTACACCCTCAACGACGACCTGCACTGGGTCAAAGGTAAACACAACTTTGCCTTTGGCGGACACGTGGAGTTGAGTAAGTTCGACGTCACCAACGTGTACACTTCTTACGGCGCCTTCACTTCAGCCCTGGCCGGCGCCTCGCTGGCGATTGCCAACGTCAATGCCATGGCCAATTACCAAACCGGCTTCTTGAGCTCGTTCACCCAGGGTGAATTTGAACAGGTGAACGACCGCAACAACTTTCCGGGCGTCTATGCGCAGGACAGTTGGAAAGCGAATCAGCGCCTGACCCTGAACTATGGCGTGCGCTGGGAACTGTTTGAACCGTGGGCAGACCACCTCGGCAACCAGACCGCATTCAGCCCCACCGAGTATGCCGCCAACACGGGCACGTCCCAATTCCAAATCGCGACGGCTTCGGGAACCGCAGGATTGCCGGCTGGCATGGTGCTCTCCGGCGACCCTGGCTTCCCCAACAACGGCGTGAAGAACCAGTACAAGCAATTCATGCCCCGTCTCGGTTTCGCCTATGACGTATTCGGCAACAGCAAGACGGCTGTGCGTGGCGGCTTTGGCGTGTTCTACCAGGACCGCTTGCCAGGCTTCTTTAACCTCAGTCAGGCCACTTTTGCCCCCAACACCATCACCGTTGGCCTCACGAACCTGCAGAAGACCGCGGCCAGCCCCGGTGGTCCATTCAGCAACCCGTATTGCACCGGTTGCACGACAGGCGCGTACGCCAATCCGTTCCCGTTCACCCTTCCGTTCAAGTCCACACAGGTCTTCCCCAACCAGATGGAGGTTAACGAGTACGATCCCTCCGGTAAGTTCCGGGTGCCGGTCACTTACTCCTACAACCTGACCATCGAACAGCAGTTGGGCTCGAGCTGGGCGATGCGGCTGGCTTATGTCGGCTCTGGATCGCGCCACTTGTTCGTGAATCTTGAAGTCAATCCTGCGGTGAACACGGGCACTATGGTTGGCGGCAAGCTGACCTTCCCTGGCGGCACTTCCGCCGCCAACGACAGAAGGGTGTTCAACACCGCTCCCACCGTCGGCCCTTGCCTCACGACCACGGGTTGCAATATGAACTACTCCCAGATCGTCGAAGCAGCCATGATCGGCAGCGCCAGCTTCAATTCTCTCCAGGCAACGCTGGAGAAGAAGATGTCGCACGGGCTTCAGGTGCTGACCAATTTCACATGGTCCAAGTCCTACGACGACATGCCGCAGGCTACCAGGGACTCGAATACCGAGGACCTCAACGCCGGCGAATCGTATGTCTATCCGCTGTATCCCAGCAATGCGACCAACATGCCGGCAGCCGCCAACGTCAGCGACATCAAGGGTCTCGATCGCGGCCTGTCCGATATCGACCATCCATTCGCCTTCTCAGCCTCCTACGTCTGGGCGTTTCCGAAGGTCAACACCGGCTACCGCGTCCTCCGTGCCATTGTGAACGACTGGCGGACCTCCGGTTCCGTTCAGATCCACTCCGGCGACGCGCTCACCCTATGGACGGGAACCGACAACTCCTCGACCGGCCTTACCCAGGACCGCGGCCAGCGCGATTTCACCCAGTCGGCTTACCTGAAGAACAAAATCGACGGCGGCGATTGCGCTGCCGGCAAACTCTGCGAGAGCTGGCTGAACCCGTCTGCCTTCTCGGTTCCCGCCAACACGGGCGCCGGCACCGGCTTCGGCAACATCGTCAAGGACACGCTCCGCGGACCTCGCTACACGGATTGGAATGCCGCAATTGTACGCACATTCCAGATCTACCACGGAACCAACCTGGAGTTCAGAACCGAGTATTTCGACGTTCTGAACCACACCATTCTCAACAACCCGGGCACTTCGGGTCCGCTCAGCAGCAGTACGTCGTTCGGAACCATCACGGGTGAGAATGGCGCTGGACCGCGCGTCGGGCAGTTCGCGCTCAAGTTGAACTTCTAACCTGCACCATGGAACACGACTGGCGGGAGATCGCAGAGGGTTTGCGGTTTCCCGCCAGAACGTTTTAGGGGTGGGTCTTCAAATAGAAGCCCCGTACCCCATCCATTGCGCAGTCTTTATCGCGAAGATGAATATCAAGTTAGCTCCGGCCCGGCAGTCCAAGGGACGAACGGCCAAGGCTTTGTAACTGGGCACGGCTTCAGCCGGGCCACAACAGCAACAAAAATAAAGGGTCGGGCTTTAGCCCTACACGCTGCCTCACAATGTGACCGGCTCGCATCCGCGAAGGCCAAGCACTAGCCTGAACGGCGCAGAAAGCCTTATGTTTTAGTGGAATCTCAGTCGGCCCGACTGAAGCCATGCTCTTTCAAAACAATCCAAATGCGATTGCCCCTGCCTGGAAGCTGTTTTCATTGACTCTGCAACCTGGATAAAGTATTCTGTAGACCTTGCGCGGTGTTGCGCCTGGGGTCTGTGTGTACTCACCCGGACTCGTCTTGTGGATGCCCTGTCGGGTCCGCTGGAACAGGCCACCGGCTGCTGGACGATCTTAAAGGTCCAGCCGAGCCAAAGCCCTTCGGGGCCAGCTCCCGCAGTTCTCACCCGAACAGATTTGTTTGGCAGTGGGTATAGTTCAGGCCCTTTCGCTCCTGGAGCGAGGGCTGCGGAATGCGCACGGTTTTTTTGAGGGCAGGAGAGAGATGTCAACCTTTGTTCCGAGCGGTAAGGATATTGACCGCAAATGGTATGTTCTTGATGCTGACGGCAAAACGCTGGGACGGCTGGCCACCAAAGCTGCCGACCTGTTGAGCGGCAAGCTCAACCCCCAGTATGTTCCGTACATCGACGTAGGCGACCACGTCATCGTGATCAACGCGGAGAAGGTCCGCATCACCGGATTGAAAGCGCAGACCAAACTCTATCGTCGCTATACCGGCTTCCCCGGCGGCCTGCGTGAAGAGTCTTATATGCGCCTGCTCAGCCGCAAGCCCGAAAAGATCCTCGAAGAGGCGATTCGCGGCATGTTGCCCAAGAGCAAGATGGGCCGCAAGATGGGCTCCAAGCTCAAGGTCTATCGCGGCGACAAGCATCCCCACCAGGCTCAGCTGCCGGTGGCCATGGAAATTGCATAACAGCGGCTATTGGCTGCTAGGAGCGAACTAAGAATGGCAGATCTGGTTCAGTACTACGGAACGGGACGGCGCAAGTCAGCAATCGCGCGCGTTTTCCTGCGTCCTGGCACGGGCGAGTGGAAGGTGAATGGCAAGGGCTTTGAGGAGTACTTTGTCACCGAGCAGCAGCGTGTTTCGGCCAAGAAGACCTTGGTCGTGGCTGAGATGTCTGCAAACTTCAACGTCGTCACGACGGTGCAGGGCGGCGGCGTTGCCGCTCAGGCCGATGCCGTGAAGATGGGCCTGGCCCGCGCACTGGTGATCTTCAACCCCGAGCTGCGCAAGCTGCTCAAGGCTGAAGGCCTGATGACCCGCGATGCGCGCCAAAAGGAACGCAAGAAGTACGGTCAGAAGGGCGCCCGCAAGCGCTTCCAGTTCAGCAAGAGATAGTCTTCTGTGGTCAGTTCTCAGTTTTCAGTTGTCAGTGCCGGGGGGTTCCCGTTGCTGGCTGCTGACGACGGAGAACTGACAACTTGTTTTCAAATCTCCGCATCAGCGGACTTAATCCGGGCCTGACGAAGGTATGCCCGGATGCGTGCAAAGGAGGCCCTTATGGCCACAATTACCATGAAGGAGTTGCTCGAAGCCGGCGTTCACTTTGGGCATCAGACCAAGCGCTGGAACCCCAAGATGAAGGAATACATCTTTGGCGAGCGCAACGGCATTTACATCATCGATCTGCAGAAGACCCTCAAGCTTTTCAAGGACGCTTCGAAGTTTGTTACGGATATGTGCGCATCCGGCAAGACGGTGCTTTTCGTCGGCACCAAGCGCCAGGCGCAGGACGCGGTTGCCGAAGAGGCCACCCGCGCCGGTATGCCCTACATCAACAACCGTTGGCTGGGCGGCCTGCTCACCAACTGGGTGACGGTGCAGAAGTCGGTCAAGCGGCTGCAGGAGCTGGACGAGATGGCTGTGGACGGCCGCTACGAGTTGCTGACCAAGAAGGAAGTCATTCGCATGGAGCGGGAGCGCAAGCACCTGCAGGCGAATCTGGCCGGCATCAAGAACATGAAGCGGTTGCCTGACGCGCTGTTCATCGTCGACTCCAACAACGAAGCCATTGCCGTGAAGGAAGCCCGCAAGCTGGGCATCCCGGTGGTTGCGGTGGTTGACACCAACTGCGACCCGACCGTGGTTGACTACGTGATTCCTGGCAACGACGACGCGCTGCGCGCCATCCGTCTGTTCACCTCGAAGATTGCCGATTCGGCAGCCGAGGGCGTGAACCTGGTTGGCGACAAGGCCTTTGCCGAAGTGACTGCGATCGAGGTTGCTGCCGAATCGCCGGTTGAGGAAGCCGCGGTTGCCGAGGTTGTGGATCTGGAAGCTGCTCTGGGCGGTGGTATCCGCAAGGCTCCGGTCGCGGTTGCCGCTGAAGAGGAAGTCCCGGCCATCGAGGGCGCTCTCTAATTTTTTCCGCGCGCTTCGGTGCGCATCCTGAGAGAAGCGTGGCCGCCAACACTGCCACGCTTTTCTTTTGCCGGAGAAGAATCCGGTGTGTTGACTCTAGCACTGGCTGCGAGCCAGGAAACACCGCTGGCCGAGCCAGCAAAAGTGAGATGAGACAGTGAGCGAAAAGATTGATGCCAAGCTCGTAAAGGAGCTGCGCGAAAAGTCCAGCGCCCCCATGGGCGACTGCCTGAAGGCTCTGCAGGAGACCAAGGGCGACATCGAGGCGGCGTTCGTGGTGCTGCGCAAGCGCGGCATGGCCTCGGCGCAGAAGAAGGCCTCCCGCAGCACCAATGAAGGTGCGGTGGGCACCTACATCCACGCCGGCGGCAAGCTGGGCGTGATGGTTGAGCTGAACTGCGAGTCAGACTTTGTGGCCCGTACCGATGACTTCCAGGAACTGCTCAAGGACATCGCGATGCACATCGCCGCCGCCGATCCGCGCTACGTCCGTTCCGACGATGTGACGGCCGCCGACATGGACCGCGAGAAGGAAATCTACCGCGCCCAGGCTACCGCCACCGGCAAGCCGGCCCCGGTGATCGAGAAGATCGTTGAGGGCAAGATGGCCAAGTTCTACGAGGAGGTCTGCCTTCTGGATCAGCCCTTCGTCAAGGATCAGACCGTCACCATCAAGGAACTGATCGCAACCAAGGTTGGCAAACTCGGTGAGAACATCACCGTTCGCCGCTTTGTCCGCTTCAAGGTTGGCGCGCAGGATTGGACCATCGCCACCACCAAGGCTGCCGAGCCGACCGAAGCCGCAGAGTAGTTTTTCCGCTGCTTCAAGCACAAGAATAACGAACCGCCCAGGGAACTTCCCTGGGCGGTTTTGTTTTTGCTCGAAAGCGGTTGAGTGCCTACCTCCTGGGTCCCCAAACGCGAGGGACCCTGGGCACCCGCATTCGACCCGCCACAACATTGAGGGCCCCCACCCTTCGCTTGTTTCTAGCGAAGGGTGGGAGTGCAAGACCCCGGATATATAAGGATCAGCCGCCGAGGTCGATGAGGTGCACATGTTCCACGGGACGGCCGAGAAAGCAGGAGCCCAGCCGCTCGAACTTCTCGATTGAATCGGTGGCGAAAAAGTGCAATTCCGGCTCGTGACCTGCGACGGCTGGCGCAAATTGGCTGCCGAACTCGCGGAACGCGGTCTCGGCCGTGGACTCGGCGGAGTCGATCACGCGCACGCCGGGCGTAACCGCCTGCTCAATTAGCGGCCTCAGCAGTGGGTAGTGGGTGCAGCCCAGCACCAGCGCGTCTGGCTTGAGACCGGCGGCGGCGGCCTGGGCGCGCAGTTCTGAAAGGTAGACGTCGATGACCTGCGCGGTCACCGTGTGGGTGGTCCAGCCCTCTTCCACCAGCGGAACCAGCAGCGGGCAGGCTTTCTCCAGCGCGCGCAACCCCAGCGCCTGGCAGGCGGCGGCATAGGCGTGGCTCTGCACGGTGGCGTCGGTGGCGATTACCAGCACGTCGCCCTTGGTGGAGGCAGCGCGGGCGGCCTGCGCGCCGGGCTCAATCACGCCCAACACCGGCACCGGAACCGCGTCCTGAATGGCGTCCAGAGCCAGCGCACTGGCCGTGTTGCAGGCGATGACCAGGAACTGCGCCCCCTGCTCGCGGACCAGAAACTGCGCGCTCTGCACAGCGTAGCGGGCAATGGTGCGGCGGGATTTGGAACCGTAGGGCAGCCGCGCCGTATCGCCCAGAAAGGCGTAGCGGGCTTGGGGAATGCGATCTACCAAGGCTCGCAGCACGGTGAGACCGCCAAAGCCCGAGTCGAAGACGCCGATGGTGGGGGTTTGGCTGTTGGGAGATAGATTTGCGGAGCTCATGGATGACTTCCTTCGCTGGGCACGGCTTGGTCGGCGAGATAGGTACGCGAGAGGTCGGCGTGGCCGGCGAGAGTAGCGCGCGGCTGGCCGTCCACCAGGAAGCGGACCTGGGTAACGCCGGGCAGATTGGCGTGCAGCGTGGCGCAGATGGAAAGCACGGTCAGCGTCTCGGTCTCGAGGCCGGATGGATGACTGGCGGCAAATGCGCCGGTGAGATTGATGACGGCCAGCTGCGGACCGGAGTCCTGCACCGGCGTGGAAGAGGCGGCACTCGCGCCCGAAGCGGGCGGCTGGGGCGGCGCGGTGGCGGGCAGTGTGAGGCCTTGCGCCGTATCGCCCTGGGCCGGCAGCAGAAACACCTGCGCAATGGCGCTCTCGCCGCCAGCCACCGGATGCGGAGCGTTGGGCGCGGCGTACAGGTCCAGCAGGCGGCCCAGAATGGCGCGTGCGCGCGGGCCGGGGCTGGCTGGAAGTGGTAGCGTCAAGGGCTGAGCCACCAGCGTGTTGTCGGCGTCAGAGGCCACGTAAAGCGTTACCTGCTCGGCTGGAGCCACCAGTGGAGCCTCGATGGGAGCCGTATCCTCACCCTCCACCAGCCGCTTGTGGGCGCGGTCGCGCATCTGCCAAAGAAAGACGCCCATCACGGCCGAGGTGAGCAGCAGCACGATAAAAAGAATGGTTTGGTGGCGAGGAATCACGGTTGCGGAGCCTCCGAGCGCCACTCCACCAATGCGGCGGCCACGGCGTCAGCCACCCGCACCTGGTAAGCGGGGTCGTCGAGTGCGGCGGCCTGCATGTGGCTGGTGGCCAGCACCGGAGCCAGTTCCACGGCCACCGCCGGGCAAGCCATGCTGTCCAGCCCCGGCAGCGCGGTGCGGCCCAGTGTAACGGGCACACCGGCGTGGGTGAGCGCGGCGTTCAGGCTGCCGGCCAGCGCCAGGCTGCGCGTCACCCATGCGGCCTGCACGGTCTTCCATGCGGCCAGCCGCGCGGGCTCGGCCGGGGCCAGCGAAGAGATATACAAATGCGCCCCCGAACCGCTCGTGGAGGCATGAATACTGAGGCAGGCCTGGGCTTTGGCGCGGTTGGCGGTCTCGGCGCGATGGTCGGCGTCCATCGCGCTGTCGCCGTCGCGCGTTGCCACCACCGTGATGCCGCGCGCCACCAGCAGCGAACGCAGGCGCACGCTGAAGGCCAGCGCAAAGGCTTTTTCCGGCTGGGTCTGTTTTGGATCGCCGCTCAGGGCCAGTTGAGCGCCGTTCTCGTCGCCGCCGTGGGCCGCATCCAGCACCACCACAAAGCGCGCGCCGGGTGCGGGCGGGGCCTGGGCAAAACAGGGGACCACAGTCGCCAGCGCCGCCAATGGCAGAACCCCAAGAAGAATTGGAATCGCCAGAATGCCGCGAAGCGGTGTGCGCATGGAATCGAACCCTTTCTGTCCATCCACTATAAACGGATGGGAGAACGAAAGCATTTGAGGCCAGGGAGCGTGTCCCTGGCCTCAAAAATATGCCGCGCGCTCC
>Ga0302190_10003419_pt1 | contig 10096 bp, 10 predicted proteins | sample II_Bog_E2_3_FD_198784 | JGI IMG/M metagenome (GOLD analysis project Ga0302190, IMG submission 198784) | Peat permafrost microbial communities from Stordalen Mire near Abisko, Sweden - II_Bog_E2_3 | ecosystem: Environmental > Terrestrial > Soil > Wetlands > Peat | place: Sweden: Abisko... | reverse complement strand
CGCACTGCCGAGGAATATCAAGCAGGTTTGGAGCGCTGCCTGTCCGATAGCCAGCGTCTGGAAGATCTGGTCATCAAGATGCTCACCCTCGCCCGAGCCGAGAGCGGATCACCGAGTAACGGCGGTGCTGCCACTTCCAATTTGGAAGGTTGCCTACGCCAAATCATTGCTGAACTGAGTACGGCAACCGAGTTGCGCTCAGTTCAGGTCAACCTCGCGGTTGCAGGCTCCATTGGTGTACCTCTGGCAGCTGATGATTGCTCATTGCTCTTCACCAATCTCGTTCTCAATGCCGTACAGCACAGTGCTCCCGGCTCCATTGTCGACATTCGCGTGGATACACGTGCTTCTGGCGCGGGTCTTCAGGTTGAAATCGAAGATCATGGCGAAGGAATCGATGCTGCGGCTTTGCCCCACGTCTTCGACCGCTTTTACCGCGGTGATCCCTCGCGGACCCGCAATACCGGCGGTACCGGTCTCGGCCTTTCTATCTGTAAGGCCATCGTTCATCGAGCCGGGGGATCTATCGCAATCACCAGCCAGGCCGGATTGGGAACCACTGTAACCGTGCAACTGCCACTCGATGTTGTGGAGGCGATCCGTGAATAGTGCCCTCCATGCCCCATCCTTTCCGGGTTATTTATTTGAAAGAATGCGGAAAGGGCGGAAGTCCAATCCCCCCCTGGAGGACCTGGACATCAGGATGGTTTCTTAGCGATTGATAATCCGGTATTCAGCGCGTATTAACGCAGTTGTGGCAGAATCTTATCGCTGGTCTTCCCTTGACCAATCTCTTTCTGGAGCAGTTCATGTCTCTGCTGTGCAAAGCGTTTCGCTTGTCCAAGCTGGTTCGGCCCACAGTGGCCGCAGCCTTGTTGTGCGGCAGCCTCGCCGCTTCCGCCCAGCCCTATCGGGTTGTCGATTCGTGGAAGATCGGGGGCGATGGCGGTTGGGACTACCTCACCGTTGACTCCACGGCTCACCGCCTTTACATCGCCCGTGGCGCTCGCGTCGATGTAGTGGACACCCAGAGCGGCAAGCTGGCCGGTTCCGTCGGCGGCCTGCACGGCACCCACGGAGTAGTTCTGGACCCTGCCGGCAAGGTGGGTTACATCTCCGATGGCGCGGGAAACGCCGTTGCGGTTTTTGACCGCTCGACACTGGCTATCGTCGCCACCATCGCCGCCGGCACCAACCCAGATGGCATTCTCTATGAGCCTTCCACCAAAACTGTCTGGGCCTTCAACGGCAAGAGCCACGATGTAACCGTCATCGACCCGGCGCAGCAAAAGGCTGTCGCCACCATCGCCCTGCCCGGTAAGCCGGAGTTCCCCGCCGCCGACGGCAAGGGTACAGTCTTCGTCAATATTGAGGACAAGGGTGAGATCGTCCGTTTGGATGCGAAAACTCAAAAAGCAACCGCCGAGTGGCCGCTGACCGGTTGCGTTTCACCTACCGGCCTGGCCTTTGATGTTGCCGGCAGCCGCCTCTTTTCTGTCTGTGATGGAAGCAAAATGGCTGTAACCGACGCCAACACCGGCAAATCACTGGCCACCCCCGGCATCGGAGACGGCCCCGATGCCGCAGGTTACAGCGCCAGGTTCAAGCTGGCCTTTTCCTCCAACGGTGAGGGAACGCTGACGGTTGTTGATACCGCAGCAAAGGATTACCCCTCGATTCAGACCTTGACCACGCAGAAGAGCGCCCGCACCATGGCCTATGACGCTGCTGCCGACCGTATCTATGTGGTCGCAGCTGAGTTTGGTCCAAAGCCCGCGGCTACGGCCACCAACCCGCATGCCAGAGCCAACGTACTTCCTGGCTCCTTTACTGTTTTAGTCATGGGACGTTAAGTTCCCCCCTGCCTGCGGCTTCCCCGCCACAAAGGCCTGTGGAATTCGGCTTCGGCCATAAATTCCACAGGCTTTCTCTTTTTCGATGGAAGTGAAGGAAAATCAGCCTTTACTGTTCCCTGTTCCCTAATCCCTGTTCCCTCGTTTTACAATCTCCCCATGCAATTTCTTTCTCTATCCCGCCGCCGCACCGACGTCTTTCCGCCTGAAGCCTTTACCCCAGAGCTTGTTGCCCACGAGGGCTTGCGGGTCAAGGAACTGTACGCCTCCGGAGTTTTACGTCAGGTCTGGAAGCGCGGCGACATGCCGGGCGCATCGATCCTTTGGGAAGCTGCCAGCGAAGCCGAGGTGCGCGCCGCGATCCAGAGCCTGCCTATCTTTCAGGCTGGAATGCTGGAACTGGTTGCTCTGGTCCCGCTTGAACCCTATCCTGGATTTGGCCCTCCCAAATAGGCTGGGGCGGCAGACCGCTCGGGCTCATCCACTGTTTTTGGCCGTCCCAGCCGCCGTTTGCATCTACTCCGATGAATCCCGCTCCTTGGCTTTACCCAAAGTCGTACACTAAAGACTCGGTATATCACCACATCCAAAGCAGGAGTTGCCCGCCATGAACTATCCGGCGAACTATCGCTACACCCGCGAGCATGAGTGGATCGTGCTCGACGGCTCGATCGGGACCATCGGCATCACCGACTACGCACAGAGCTCACTCGGCGACATCGTCTATGTCGACGCGCCCAAGGTGGGTGATCCGGTCACGGCTGGCGCCGTCTTCGGTTCCGTGGAGAGCGTCAAGGCCGTCAGCGATCTGTATTCGCCAGTCACCGGCGCAGTCACTGCGATCAATGAAGAGCTGACCGACGCACCCGAGAAGATCAACACCGCTCCCCACGAAGCTTGGATCATCAAGGTTGAAGTGACGAATCCAGCTGAAGTCGATTCTCTGCTCGATGCCGCTGCCTATGAGGCATTTGTGGCAGAAGAGACGGGGCACTAAAAGCAGCAAGCTAGCTGCTAGCCTCTAGCTTGCAGCGGTTGATGCAGGCCTAAGCTATTCTCCTTCACTATTGATTGGCTGGCGGGCTCACAAATGCCTGTCCAGCCGCTTTACCGCTTTGGTTTCTTCTCTTGGCTTTTGGCAGATCGCCATAAGACTGCACGCCTGAGCTAGAAGCTGAAAGCTAGAGGCTAGAAGCTAAAAATGCGCTATCTCCCCAAGTCCCCCGCCGAACGCGAGCTAATGCTCAAGGAAGTTGGCGCTGCCGCCATCGACGAACTGTTTACCGTCATTCCCGAAGAGTACCGACTCTCTCGAGATCTGGATGTACCCCGCCAACACGCGGAGAGCGAGGTCGTCGAGTACTTCCGCGCCGCCGGCGCTAAAAACGCGACCGACTACACCAGCTTTTTGGGTGCCGGAGCCTATCGCCACTACCGCCCTGTGGTCATTGATTCTCTGGTCCAGCGCGGTGAGTTCCTGACCAGCTACACCCCTTATCAACCCGAGATCACCCAGGGGACACTGCAGGCCATCTTCGAGTTTCAGACCATGATCGCCGAGCTGACCGGCATGGACGTGGCCAACGCCAGCATGTACGACGGCTCGACCGGCGCGGCGGAAGCAGTCATGATGGCCGTGCGCATCACTGGCCGTCACAAGGCTGTCGTCGCCAAGACCGTCCATCCCGAGTATCGCGAAGTACTGGCCACCTATACCAAGCATCAAGGCTTGCCCGCCTCGCTGGCCGGTTACGATGCCGAGACTGGGCGACTGAACCTGGCCGAGCTTGAAGCAGCCATCAGCGACGAAACCGCCGCTGTACTGGTGCAGAGCCCCAATTTCTTTGGCGTCATCGAAGATATTCCCGCCATCGCTGAGATCGTTCACGCCAAGGGTGCGCTGCTGGTCGTAGCCATTGCCGAGGCGGTTTCGCTGGGTGTGGTTCGTCCGCCCGTAGAGGCCGATATCGTCAGCATGGAGGCGCAATCCTTCGGCGTCGCGCTGAGCTACGGTGGTCCCGGCTGCGGCGTCATTGCAGCCAAGGAAAAATATGTACGTCAACTGCCGGGTAGGCTCGTTGGTCAAACAGTCGACAGCAACGGGAACCGCGGTTTTGTGCTGACCCTCTCCACCCGCGAGCAGCATATTCGCCGCGAGAAGGCTACATCGAATATCTGCACCAACCAGGGACTGGTTGCTCTGATGGCCGTGATCTTTCTTTCCGTCTATGGCAAGGAAGGCATTCGCGAGTTGGCAGAGCATAATCTGGCCAAGGCGGACTACGCGGCTCGCACGTTGAGCGCGCAACCAGGTGCAAAGTTACTGTTTCAAGGCGCACCCCGATTCAACGAGTTCGTCTTGCAGACCGAAGAGGATGTTGAGTCGTTGAGCCAGCGACTCATCGACAACAAGATCGTCGGCGGCGTGGATTTGCGCAAGTGGTATCCAGAGCTGGGCAACGCGACGCTGTGGTGCACGACCGAAGTCGTTCCGCGAGAGCGGATCGATGCGGCAGCAACAATCTTTTCAACTGACACGGTGGAGGCATAAATGACCAGCTTAATTTCCAATCCTCAAACCCTGTCGAACAAGAAAGTCCGCCCCCACCAGACGCAGAATGAGGCGCTGATCTTCGAGAAGTCCGCGCCCGGCAAATGCGCCTACAGGATGCCGCCGCTGGATGTGCCTGCGGTTGATGCCGTGGAACTGCTTGGCGCAAGCCATCGTACACTGTACGCGGAGCTCCCCGAGGTCAGCGAGATCGAGGTCATTCGCCACTTCACCCGGCTTTCGACCTGGAACTACGCCATCGATCTGGGCATGTATCCACTGGGCTCCTGCACCATGAAATACAACCCGCGAGTCAATGAACTGGTCGCCCGCACCGAAGGTTTGGCCGAAGCTCATCCTTATAGGCCCGACACGCTGGCGCAGGGGTCACTGGAGGTCATCGACCTGTTGCAGCGCACGCTGGTCGAGATCACCGGCATGGACGCCATCACCTTGCAACCAGCCGCCGGGGCGCATGGCGAGTTCACCGGCATTCTACTGATTCGCGCCTGGCATGAATCGCAGGGGAATGCCCGCAAGAAGATTCTTATTCCCGACTCGGCACACGGAACCAACCCGGCGACGGCGGCCATCTGCGGCTATGCCGTCGAGAATCTCAAGTCCAACGCCGAGGGCGGCATCGACCTGGAAGCGCTGGAGCGCCAGGTGGACGGCGACACTGCCGCGCTGATGCTCACCAATCCCTCGACCATCGGCGTCTTCGAGAGCCAGATCCACAAGATCGCCGACATTCTGCACGCCAAGGGCGCTTTGCTCTATATGGACGGCGCCAACATGAACGCGCTTGTGGGCAAAGCCCGCCCCGGCGACTTCGGCGTGGACGTGATGCACCTGAACCTGCACAAGACCTTCTCGACGCCCCACGGCGGCGGCGGTCCCGGCGCTGGCCCTGTAGCCTGCAAGGCGTTTTTGGAACCATTTCTGCCAGTGCCAGTGCTGGCAAAGACAGGGACTGAGGGACTAGGGACTAAGGGACTGGGAACTGAGGGCCTGACCTGGGATTATGACCGTCCTCAGTCGGTCGGCCGGGTCCGCGCCTTCTACGGCAATGTGGGCGTTCTGATTCGGGCTTTGGCCTACATTCTGGCCAACGGTCCTGACGGATTGCGCCAGACCACCGAAGACGCCGTGCTCAACGCCAACTACATCCGCGCCAAGCTGGAAGATCTGTACGAACTGCCCTACAAGACCGCTTCCATGCATGAAGTCGTCTTCAGCGACAAGAAGCAAGCAGCCAAGGGAGTGAAGACAGGCGACATCGCTAAGCGACTGATCGACTACGGCTTCCATCCTTATACGGTGAGCTTCCCGATGATCGTCTCCGGCGCTTTGATGATTGAGCCTACCGAGAGTGAGTCACTGGAAGAGCTGGACCTGTTCATCGACGCCATGCGCTCCATCGCTCAGGAAGTTGAAGAGACTCCGGAACTGGTGAAGTCTGCTCCTCACTCCACCCGCGTGGGGCGCATGGATGAGGTGATGGCTGCCAGAAAGCCTGTTCTACGCTGGAAGCCGACTGCGTAGGAAATGTTGGTGATCGGATGCCCAGGTCCCGGAAACGGGATCTGGATCGTCCGGCCTGGGTTACGATTGAAGAAAAGGAAGAGATCCCATGTTTGTTGTCGTCTGGCAGTTCGAGATTGCCGAGGAAAAGACCGTCGCTTTTGAGGCTACCTATGGTCCCGATGGCGCTTGGGCAACGCTTTTCAGCACCTCCGCCGAATATCGCGGAACGGAACTGCTGCGCGATGCCTATGCACCTGGCCTCTACCTGACCATCGACCGCTGGAGCAGCGAAGATGCTTTTCGCGCCTTCCGCAAGAATCACGATGCCGAGTACGAGTCTGTGGATCGCGCCTGCGACGACCTGACCAGCCGGGAAACCCGCATTGGAGCTTACACCGTCTGATTCTCCTTGATCCCTGGGTGAGTGAGACAACTCTTCCACGTAACACTGCATCCTGTGAAGCGGGCGAGTAGTTTCATCTTATCGATTTGCCCAACGTTCGCCGTGCGCGAAGCATCTTTGCCATTTCTTCGCCATTATTTGCTGTCATTCTGCAACGCCATCCTGCTACAATCCCCTTCGAAGGTACTGCGTACGGCAGCCTTGGCGCATCATTTGCCCGGAAAGTTGCCGCACGATACAGAAAAGGAGTTCGCCCCATGGCCATCGCCGAAGACCGCAGCAAAGCCGTTGAACTTGCCCTAGCCCAGATCGAGAAACAGTTTGGAAAGGGCTCCATTGTGCGGCTCGGTTCCAAAGAGGCTCTGGTTCCCATCGCGGTGATCTCCACCGGCTCCATCAGCTTTGACGCAGCGCTTGGCGTGGGCGGCATTCCTCGCGGCCGCGTTTGCGAGATCTATGGCCCTGAGTCCTCGGGCAAGACCACCATCACCTTGCAGATCATCGCAGAGGCTCAACGGATGGGCGGTCTGGCGGCCTTTGTCGACGCCGAGCACGCGCTTGATCCCGGCTATGCCAAGAAACTGGGCGTCGATGTGGACAACCTGCTGGTTTCGCAGCCTGACAGCGGCGAGCAGGCATTGGAGATCACCGAAGCCCTGGTTCGCTCCGGCGCAATCGACGTGCTGGTGGTTGACTCCGTTGCCGCACTGGTTCCCAAGGCTGAGTTGGACGGCGAGATGGGCGATAGCCACGTCGGCCTGCAAGCCCGGCTGATGTCACAGGCGCTGAGAAAGCTGACCGGAACGGTCTCCAAGTCGCGCACGGCTCTGATCTTTATCAACCAGATTCGCGAAAAGATCGGCGTCATGTTCGGCAACCCCGAGACCACCACCGGTGGACGCGCTCTCAAGTTCTACTCCTCGGTACGCATCGACATTCGCCGCATCGCTGCGGTCAAGGACGGCGACGTAGTGGTCGGCAACCGGACCAAGGTCAAGATCGTCAAAAACAAGGTAGCCGCGCCCTTCCGTGAGGCGGAGTTCGACATTCTTTATGGCGAAGGCATCAGCCGCGAAGGCGACGTGCTCGATCTGGCCGTGGCCAACAATATTGTGGAGAAGTCCGGCGCATGGTACAGCTACTCTGGCGAGCGCATCGGCCAGGGCCGCGACAACACCCGCAACTTCCTCAAGGAGAACAAGGAGCTCTTTGCCCGCATGGACGCCGAGCTGCGCAAGAAGCTCAACATCGGTGCGCTGAAGGCTGAAATTCCCGAGATTCCCGCCACCGGCCCTGCCGAAGCCAAAGAAGCGGTTCGCGGTCGCAAGGGCTAAGAGAAAGATTCATAAATAGAAAAGGTGGCCAGAAGCAGATGGCCGCTTTTTCTATTTTGAGTTCAAACTGCGTTCTCTCCCTGTAAGTGTTGTTCTGGACCAGATTTAGCTTTTCCTTTAGCGGTTGTACCACTTACAGGTCCAGCAAGGTTCCACCGCTGCTAGAATCCGCATAGAGCCTTATGACCGTTAAAGCCATCTTCCCCGGAACCTTCGACCCGCCCACCAATGGGCATGTGGATCTGATCCAGCGCGGCTCCCGGCTTTTCGGGCATCTCACTGTCGCTATTCTCAATAATCCCGGCAAAGACCCCATGTTCTCGGTCCAGGAGCGGGTGGAGATGCTCGAAGAGGTAACGCGGCCGATTGGCAATGTCTCGGTCGCCACCTTCGATGGCCTGATGGTCGATTTCGCCCGCCAGCTCGGAGCATCGGCGGTACTGCGTGGCATTCGCGCCATCTCCGACTACGAGTACGAATTTCAGATGGCGCTGATGAACCGCCGTCTGGCTCCGGAGATCGAGACGGTCTTTTTGCAGCCGGCCGGGCGCTACTCCTTTGTCAGCTCGCGCATGTTGAAGGAAGTCTTCACCTTTGGCGGCGACGTTACCGGCCTGCTTCCTCCCAATGTCTACAAACGTCTGCGCGAACGGATGAACAGCATATAAATCGAGGCTAGCCTGACCTTCCAGCTGAAAATTTCAGAGGCCCGGTTTCACGTCTGCGCGTGCTTTTCTTCCCGACTACCGCACCAAGGGTCCAGACCTGTACACTTTTCAGTTCCCCGAATGCTTTGAAATCTGCAAAGATAGGTACTGCCATGAACCCTTCCTCGAAAGTTTTTGCCGACCGCATTGGACGGATTGAGGTCTCCGCCACGATGGCGGTAGCCGCCGAAGCCGCCAAACTGCGCGCCCAGGGCGCCAACCTGATCGATTTCGGAGCGGGAGAACCGCATTTCTCCACTCCGCAGCACATCAAGGACGCCGCCGTAGCCGCCATCGACGCCAACTTCACCCGTTACACCGTGGTCCCTGGGATTCCCGACGTGCGCAAGGCGATCATTGACCGCCACGCCACCGATTTCGGCTCCGACTACGCGCTGGACGAAGCGATCTTCACCACCGGCGGCAAGCTGGCGCTCTTCAACACCTTGCAGATTCTGGTGGATCACGGCGATGAGGTCATTCTGCCCGTCCCCTACTGGGTCAGCTTCAAGGACATCATTCAGTACGCCGGCGGCAAGGTGGTTTTTCTGCACACCGAGGAGGCGGAGAACTTCCGCATCACCGCCGACGCCATCGAAAAAGCCATCACTCCCAAGACCAAGGCCATCATCCTGAACTCGCCATCGAACCCGGCTGGTTCAGTGGTTTCAGCCGAGGACTTGGAGCGCATCGTTCATCTGGCTCACGATCGCAATATTTTTCTGCTTTTGGATGAGTGCTATGTCTACCTGAACTATGCCGGCAAGCCAGTCTCGGGAGGCTCCTTCACCTGGGCTAAAGAGAATATCGTGGTGCTGGGCTCGCTGTCGAAGACCTATGCCATGACTGGCTGGCGAGCGGGCTTCGCTCTGGCTTCAAAGAAGGTCGTTGCCAACCTGAGCAAGTTGCAGTCGCAGTCCACCTCCAACGCCACCAGCTTTGTGCAGAAGGCGGCCATCGCCGCGCTGGCCGGATCGCAGGAGTGCGTCAGCGAGTTCCGCGCCGAGTTCATTGATCTGCGCGACTACATGCTCGCCAAACTGGCGACGGTCCCCGGCATCACCTGCACCAAGCCCGAGGGCGCATTCTACGTCTATCCCAACATCTCGGCGTTTTTGGGCAAGGGCGGCGTGCAGACGGCAACTGATCTGGCCACCCGCCTGTTGCATGAGGCGCATGTGGTAGCGGTTCCCGGCGAGGCCTTCGGCACGGCGGAACATATTCGTCTCTCATACCCGGTCACCAAGCAGACCATCGACGAAGGCGTACGGCGCATGGCCGAGTACCTCGGCAATTTGAGCTGACAATTCTGCTCGCGGCGAGCGTGAAGCAATGCGTGGCCTGCTGTTCTCTCTGAAACAGCAGGCCGCGCGCTTTACTGGGCTCCAACGTCTTCTCTCAGAGATTCTTTAGAGCGATCACGGAAGAGGTGGCTCCCCGCTTTGGAATCTGAGGCGGCTTTCTCACCAGAGGCCGCATTTCCGCAAAAATTATTTCTTCTTTCTGGGCAAACGTTGTCCCTGTCGGATAGGATGTGTCTTCGATGTCGAACCCTATTGATTTTCGTCCCGTGATTCTTGCCGGAGGCAGCGGAACACGCTTCTGGCCCCGTTCCCGCCGCGCCCGCGCCAAGCAGGTATTGGCCCTGGATGGCGAGCGCTCCATGATTCAGCAGACCGTGGAAAGGCTGAAGCCGCTGGCGGGCCTGGAAAACACATGGA
>Ga0302190_10003400_pt1 | contig 10132 bp, 5 predicted proteins | sample II_Bog_E2_3_FD_198784 | JGI IMG/M metagenome (GOLD analysis project Ga0302190, IMG submission 198784) | Peat permafrost microbial communities from Stordalen Mire near Abisko, Sweden - II_Bog_E2_3 | ecosystem: Environmental > Terrestrial > Soil > Wetlands > Peat | place: Sweden: Abisko, Stordalen... | reverse complement strand
TCGCGGCGGTTCTGATCGTGGCCGCCGTTTTCGGCATCCAGCGGATTCAGATCGACGATTCGCTGAGTCAGCTGTTCCGCACGGACACGCCCGAGTTCAGACAATTCCAGCGCATTTCGCAGGCTTTTCCCTCCAGCGAATACGACGTTCTGGTGGTGGTCCAGGGCAAAGCCCTGCTGGAGCGGGACAATATCGAGAAATTGCGGACCCTGGTGACCGACCTGCAACTCGTCGAGGGGACGCGTGGCGTCATCTCGCTGTTTTCGGCGCGCGAGCCAGGGCAAGCCGGCGGCGCGTCGTCGCCGCTTTTCCCCGAGGACCTGCCGGACGGCGCCGCCTATCGAGCTTTGATGGATCGCGTGAAGGCCAATGCCCTCATACGCGGCCGGCTGCTCTCGGAACAGGGCGATCTGGCTTTGGTGGTGTTGTCGCTGGAGCCCCAGGTGGTCGACGGGCGACAACTCGCCCCGGTTATCGCCGAAATCCGCAAGACGATGGATACGGATTTGCAAGACTCGGGCGTATCAGCGCAATTGTCCGGCGTCCCGGTCATGCAGATCGCCATCCGCAAGGCGCTGGAGCGCGACCGCATCGTCTATAACGCGCTCGGACTGCTCGCGGGCTGCGTCATCGCCATCCTGTTCTTCCGCCGCGTCTCCTTCATGATCATCGCGGCGGCGCCGCCGCTGATCGCCATTGTGCTGTCGCTCGGCGCGCTCGGCTGGCTCGGTTTCAGGCTCAACATGTTCCTGAACGTCATGACGCCGCTGATCATGGTCATCAGCTTTTCCGACAGCATGCAGATCACCTTCGCCGCGCGTGATCGCATGATCGCCGGCGCGGACCGGGAGACGGCTTTCCGCGACGCCTTGCGCGTCGTCGGCCCGGCCTGCGTTCTCACCCACGCGGCGGCGGGCCTGTCGCTGCTCGGCCTGCTTTTTTCGAGTTCCGACCTGATTCGCGCCTTCGGCCAGGCGGGCTTCCTGTCGATCCTGATCGCCCTGGCGGCAGTGTTGACGCTGGTCCCGCTGCTGGGGAGTGTGCTCGCGCCCAGCCAGTCGTCGCTCGGCCCAGAGCTTGCCCGCGGCGATGTCGGCGTGCGCGCCTTGCGCCGGTTTTGCAGTTTTGTCGCGGAACGGATGTTGCGCCGACCCGGTCTTTACGCCGGATTGGGCCTGCTCGCGGTGGTGGCGCTGGGCGGGGTCTATGCCGGCTTGCAGCCTCGCTATCGCCTCGCCGACCAGACGCCGGACCAGGAGCACGCGGTCGAAGCCAGCCAGAGCCTCGACTCCAAATTGAACGGCGCCAATCCGATCGACCTTTTCATCGCCTTTCCGCCCGGTTCGGGACTTTTCACGCCCGAGACGCTCGAGGTGATCGCCCAGGCCCATCGCGAAATGGAGCAACAGCCGGGGATCGCCAATGTGTGGTCGCTCGATACCCTGCGCCGCTGGCTCACTGAGAAGCTCGGCAAGCCCGATGCGGCGACGCTGAAGCAATATGTCGATTACCTGCCGCCTTTCCTGGTGCGGCGCTTCATCGCGCAGGACCGCGAGTCGGCGCTGATTTCGGGACGCGTGCCCGACAAGGACTCCGGCCGCATTTTGCCCATCGTCGAGCAGCTGAATGGCCACCTCGACGCCCTGCGTGAAAAGCATCCCGGATACACCATCGCGATCACGGGTCTGTCGGTGATTTCGGCCCGCAACAGCGCCGGCATGATCAACAAGCTCAACCACGGACTGACGCTGGAATTCGCCTTCATCGCAGCTTTCATCGGCCTCGCCTTCCGCTCGGTCCCCGTGGCCTTGTCCTGCCTGCCGCCGGGCGTTTTCCCGGTGCTGGCGGCGGGATCGATCCTGCGGCTGCTCGGCGACGGACTGCAATTCGCCAGCGTCATAGCGCTGATCGTTTCCTTCGGACTCGGCCTCAGCGCGACGATCCATTTCCTCAACCGCATGTGGCGCGAGGACCGGCCCGACGCCGATCCAGCCATTGCCGTGGCCCGCGCCACGGTGCTGATCGGCCCGGCGCTGATCCTGACCGCCTTCGTGCTCGCCTGCGGTCTGGAGGCCCTAGCCTTTTCCAATCTGCCGCTGTTGCGCCTCTTCGGCTGGCTCAGCGCTTTCGCCATGCTCGCCGCCCTGGTCGCCGATCTTCTGATCCTGCGCCCGACCATCACCTTCCTGATGCGCCTGCAGCGGAAAACGCCACCCCGAAGCCGCCTCGACCCAAGGATAATCGATCCTGACCCGCTGCTCGAAGGAGATCGTCATGTTCGCGTCTGACAAGATGTTTACGCGCGCTGCAGCGCCGGTTTTGGCTTTCGCCGCCGTCCTGTCGGCGCCCGTTTCAGTCCCGGCGCAATCGGCGGGACCCTTTTCGCCTTTCGCCGGCAGCTTTCATGGGGGTGGCGCGGTGATCGGGTCCGATGGCCACAAGGAGCGGCTGACCTGTCGCGTGAATGGGACCGTCGGCGACGGCGGGGAGTCCCTGAGCCAAACCATCGTCTGCGCCAGCGATTCCTATCGGCTCGATATCCATGGCCATGCCGTTGCCGCGCAAGGCGGCGGCGTCAGCGGCGACTGGCAGGAATCGACTCGCGGGGTTTCCGGCGCGCTTTCCGGCCGCGTGAGCGACGGCCATTTCAGCGGCAGCGTTGCCGGCGGAAGTTTCAACGCGAGCGTCTCGCTGCGCGTGAGCGGGCGCCGCCTGAGCTTCGACCTCAGGCCGCAAGGGGGCGATGTCGCGCGCGTCGACGTCAGCCTGTCACGATAGGTTTTCTATGCAAGAACACAAGAAATTGCGGTTTCGATTTTTGCGGGCTGGGGAGGCGGATATGCGGAATGAGTGGAGTTCGACAGACAAGCTGGAAACGGCTCCGGAAACGCCTGCGGTTTGCGAAACGCCCCGCCAGCGAAGCGTCCAACAGGGACTCGATGCGATTCGCCGCCCTGAAGACCTGCGCCGGCTCGACCGCTCCGCGCTACGGCTGGTCGCGGACGAATTGCGCGACGAAACCATCCGGACGGTTTCCGTCACCGGCGGCCATCTCGGCGCGAGCCTTGGCGTGATCGAACTCACCGTTGCCTTGCATTATGTCTTCGACACGCCCGCCGACCGCCTGGTCTGGGACGTCGGCCATCAGGTCTATCCCCACAAGATCCTGACCGGCCGGCGCTCCCGCATCCGCACCTTGCGCGCGCCGGGCGGCCTGTCCGGCTTTACCAACCGCAAGGAGAGCGTTTACGACCCTTTCGGCGCCGCTCACGCCGCGACCTCGATTTCCGCCGCGCTGGGCATGGCCAAGGCCCGCGACCTGACGGGCGGCTCGCATCATGTCGTGGCGGTGATCGGCGACGGATCGATCTCGGCGGGCATGGCTTATGAGGCGCTCAACAACGCCGGCGCCGACGGCGGCCGCCTGATCGTCATCCTCAACCACAATGGCATGTCGATCGCGCCGGCCGTCGGCGCGATGACCGAATATTTTGCGCGCCTCACCTCCGACCACTCTTTTCGCGCGCTTGCCGGGGTCGAGGCCCAGCTTGCCGCGCCCTTCCCCGGCCGAGGCCGCGCCCGGAAGGGCGGGCCGCGCGATGGCGTTCTGTTCGAGGAGATGGGGTTCCGCTACGCCGGTCCGGTCGACGGTCACGACGTCGGGCTGCTGGTCGATGTGCTCGAACGGCTGCGCGATGAAAGCGGGCCGGTCCTGCTGCATATCGTGACTGAGAAGGGCAAGGGCTATGGCCCGGCCGAGGCGGCCGCCGACAAATATCACGGCGTGGTCAAATTCGACGTCGCCACCGGCGCGCAGCACAAGCCGCCCGCCAAGGCCCCCGCTTTCACCAAGGTTTTCGGCGACGCGCTGGTCAAAGAGGCGGCGAAAGACCCGCGCATAATTGCGATCACCGCCGCCATGCCGTCGGGAACCGGCCTCGACCTTTTCGCCAAAACCTATCCCCAACGCTTTTTCGACGTCGGCATCGCCGAACAGCACGCGGTGACCTTCGCGGCGGGGCTGGCGGCGGAAGGCTTCAAGCCCTTCTGCGCGATTTATTCGACCTTCCTGCAGCGCGGCTATGATCAGTTGGTGCATGACGTGGCCCTCCAGTCGCTGCCGGTTCGCTTCATGATCGACCGCGCCGGCCTCGTCGGCGCCGATGGCCCCACCCATGCCGGCTCCTTCGATATCGCCTATCTCGCCTGCCTGCCGGGCATGGTGGTGATGGCGGCGGCGGACGAGGCCGAACTCGTCCACATGGTGGCCACCGCGGCGGCGATCGACGACCGGCCCTGCGCCTTGCGCTATCCGCGCGCCGACGGCTCGGGCGTTCCGCTGCCGGCGGAGGGCGTCCCGCTCGAAATCGGCAAGGGCCGGGTGTTGCGGCGCGGCGACCGGCTGGCGCTGCTGTCCTTCGGCGCGCGCCTCGCCGAATGTTGCAAGGCCGCCGACCAGCTGATGGAATTCGGCGTCTCCACCACGGTCGCCGACGCGCGTTTCGCCAAGCCGCTTGATCTCGACCTGATCCTCGAACTCGCCGAAAGCCACGAGGCGCTCGTCACCATCGAAGAGGGCGCGTCAGGCGGCTTCGGCGCCGCCGTCATGCAGGCGCTGGCCGAGCATGGGCGGCTCGACGGCGATTTGAAAATCCGCGCGATGGTCCTGCCCGACGTGTTCCAGCCGCAGGGCGACGTGTCCGCCATGTATGCCCAGGCCGGCCTCGACGCGGCCGGGATTGTCACCAAGGCGCGCGAGATTTTTTCGCGCGACACTGCCAAGGCGAGGCGGCCAAAGCTCCGGCAAGCGGTGGCTTCGACAGGACGCGCGCCCCTGCGGAAGGACAAGCGGGCCGCCCTGAAGGTGGTGCTGGCCCAGCCGCGCGGCTTTTGCGCCGGCGTGGTGCGCGCCATTGAAATCGTCGAGCGCGCGCTGCAAAAATATGACGCGCCGGTCTATGTTCGCCACGAAATCGTGCACAACAAACGCGTCGTCGACGACCTCAAGGCCAAGGGCGCGCACTTCGTTGACGAAATTTCCGACATTCCCGACGGCGCCGTGGCGATTTTCAGCGCCCATGGCGTGGCCGGGAAAGTCGAGGACGAGGCGGCGCGGCGGCCGCTGACGGTCCACAACGCCACCTGCCCGCTGGTCACCAAGGTCCATAACCAGGGCAAGCGCTATGTCGCGCAGGGACGCCATCTGATCCTGATCGGCCATGCCGGGCATCCGGAAGTGGAAGGCACCATCGGGCAGATTCCCGCGCCCGTCCATCTGGTCCAGACAGAGCAGGAAGCGGCGACGCTCGATCTTCCCACCGACGAACCGGTCGCCTACATCACCCAGACCACGCTGAGCGTGGACGACACCATGGGGATCATCGCCGCGCTGCATCGGCGCTTCAGCGACCTGACCGGCCCTGACACGCGCGACATCTGCTACGCGACGCAGAACCGCCAGTCGGCGGTGCGCGACCTCTGTCGGACCGTCGATGTCCTGCTGGTGGTCGGCGCGCAGAATAGCTCCAACTCCAACCGACTGTGCGAAATCGGCGCCGAAATGGGCGTGCCCAGCCATCTCATTGCTGACGCAGACGAATTGCGGCGCGAATGGATAGCCGACGCGCGCGCAGTCGGCGTGACCGCCGGCGCCTCGGCGCCCGAGGAGCTGGTGCTGGGCGTGGTGGACTGGCTCGCCCAACTCGGCCCGGTCGCCATTTCCAGCGTCGACGGGCGCGACGAAATCATCGAATTCCGTCTGCCGCAGGAACTGCGAGACGAGTGAAATTGCGGGAAGGGGGCGGCAATGGCGTTAAGTTTTTTCCGCGAGCGGAAAATCGCGGTCTATTTGTTGAAACAGCTTTTGGCGGGGCGGCGGCGCTATCCTCTGGTCCTCATGCTCGAACCCCTGTTCCGCTGCAATCTGGCCTGCGCCGGCTGCGGCAAGATCGCCTATCCCGAGGCCCTCCTCAACCGGCGCCTGTCGGTGCGGGATTGTCTCGAAGCGGTTGACGAATGCGGCGCGCCCATGGTGGCGATCCTTGGCGGGGAGCCGCTGATCCATCGCGAAATCGGCGAGATCGTCAACGGCATCGTGGCGCGGAAAAAATTTGTCAATCTCTGCACCAATGCGCTGCTGCTGGACAAGAAGCTGCATCTTTTCCAGCCCTCGCCCTATTTCTGCCTTTCGATCCATCTCGACGGGCTGCGGGAGGCGCATGACCATTCCGTCGCGCAGCCCGGCGTGTTCGACATCGCTGTGGCCGCCATCAGGAAGGCCAAGGCGCAAGGCTTCAACGTCAATGTCAACGCCACCATTTTCGAGGGACAGGCGCCGGAGGCCGTGGCCGCCTTCCTCGATTTCGCCAAGACACTCGATGTCGGCGTCTCGATCGCGCCCGGCTACGCCTATGAACGCGCGCCCGACCAGCAGCATTTCCTCAACCGCCGCAATACCAAAAACTTGTTCCGTCGCATCTTCTCGCTGGGCGAGGGCAAGGGCTGGAACCTCATTCATACCGGCATGTATCTGGATTTCCTGGCCGGAAACCGCCAGTTCCAATGCACGCCCTGGGGCATGCCGACGCGCAATATCTTCGGCTGGCAGAAGCCCTGCTATCTGCTCGGCGAAGGCCATGTCGACAGTTTCACCGCCTTGATGGAGACCACCGACTGGGAGCGCTACGGCACCGGACGCCACGAAAAATGCGCCAACTGCATGGCCCATTGCGGCTATGAGGCGACAGCCGCCGACGCGACCCTTCGCCATCCGCTCGCCGCCCTCGCGCTGGCGCTGCGCGGCCCGCGCACCCGGGGTCCGATGGCGCCGGAGCTCGCCCTTCGCCCGCGCCTTGCGCCCTCTGTCGCGCCGCAAATCACGCCAGTTCCCGCCGGGGAGGTTGTCGTCTTGAAAAGGCCACAAGCAAAAACTTGATATTCCGCGCGGGTTGGACGAGGGTAAGGTCCTCATGCTGACATCCACTATCGTCCGGCTCATCAATTTTTGTGTACGCCACGCCCGCATCGTCGTGGCGCTTTTTCTGCTCGCCGGTGTGTTGGCGGGCGGCTATGCGGCGCGCCATTTCAAGATCACTTCCGACATCAACGCCCTGCTGTCCGCCGATCTGCCCTGGCGTCAGCGCGAAACCGCGTTCGAAGACAATTTCCATCGCTTCCAGATGCTGGTGGCGGTGGTCGAGGCGCCGACGCCCGAACTGACACAGGCGGCCACGGCCGAACTGACCCGGCGCCTGTCTCAGGACAAGACGCATTTCCTTGAAGCGACCAATATCGCCGGCCTGCCGTTTTTCGCCCGCAACGGCCTGTTATTCCTGCCTTTGGAGTCTTTGCGCGGCACGCTCGACGGACTGAAGGAAGGCGCGCCGCTCATTCAGGACATGGCCTCAGACATGAGCCTGCGCGGCCTCGTCGCGGGTCTCGAAGACGGTCTTCTCGGCCTCAACGCCGGCCGCTTGAAGCTGGACGGCATGACGCCGCTGTTGAACGGGGCTTCGGAGCCCATCGAGGCGGCGCTGGCGGGCAAGCCCGCGTCTTTCTCCTGGCGCGTCCTCACCCAGGGCCATCCGGCCACGCCCGGCGACTTGCGCGGCGTGATCGAAGTGCGGCCGGTTATGGACTTCAAATCCGTGCAGCCCGGGCTCGAATCCAGCGACGCCCTGCGCGCCATCGCTGCTCAGGTTCTGCCCGCCTATCAGGCCCGCGTGCGCCTGACCGGGCCTGTGGCCATGGCGGACGAGGAATTCGGCACGATCAAGGAAAACGCGGCGCGCAACGGGATCATCACCGGCGCCATCGTCCTGTTGATCCTGTGGCTCGCGTTGCGGTCGTGGAAGCTCATCGGCGCCGTCACCCTCAACCTTATGGTCGGCCTCGCGCTCACCGCCGCCCTCGGGCTGGCCATGGTTGGGGCCTTCAATCTCATTTCGGTCTATTTCGCCGTGCTTTTCGTCGGCATAGGCGTGGATTTCGGCATCCAGTATTGCGTCCGCTATCGCGACGAACGCCATGGCAACGACAATCTGGTCAAGGCGATCTCAAGCGCCGGCTTCCATGTCGGCGCGCCGCTGACGCTGGCGGGCCTCGCCACCGCCGCCGGATTCCTGTCCTTCCTGCCGACCGAATACAAGGGCGTGTCGGAACTGGGACTGATCGCCGGCTTCGGCATGCTGATCGCCTTCGCCACCAGCGTGACCATGCTGCCGGCGCTCATCTATCTGTTTAATCCGGCCGGAGAGCCGGAGCCGCTCGGCTTTGCCGCGCTGGCCCCGGTGGACAGCTACATGGCGCGCCATCGCATCGGCATCATCGCCGGCGTGGCCATCGTGGTGATCGCCGGTCTTCCCCTGTTCCACTGGCTGAAATTCGACTTCAACCCGATCAACCTGCGCGACCCCCACACTGAAGCGGTCGCCACCTATCTCGAACTCGCCCGTGATCCGGCGGCCGAAGTCAACGCCATTCAGGCGCTCGCGCCGTCGCTGACGGAAGCGGACAGCCGCGCGAAAAAACTGGAGAGGCTGCCGGAAGTTTCGCATGTGCGGACGCTGTCCTTCTTCGTTCCCCAGCAGCAGGACGAGAAGCTGCCCCTCATCGCCAAGGCGCTGGCGAGTTTGGGTCCGGCTTTGAATCCCGCGGATGTCTCGCCGCCGGCGACCGACGCTGAAAACATCGAAGCCCTCAATGAGGCGGCGCAGCGGCTGAACGAGGCCGCGGACGATCCCCACAACAGCGGCCAGAAAACCGGAATCGCGGCGGCGAAACGGCTTGCGGCGGCGCTGTCCGCCCTCGCAAAGGCCGACACCGTGCGGCGGCTTCAGGCGCAGGAAGCGATGATCGCGCCGCTCAAGATCGATTTCGACGGGCTGCGCGCCGCGCTGACAGCCGAAAAGGTGACGCTCGCGACTTTGCCGCCTGAACTGACCAGCGAATGGATGGGCGAAAAGGGCGTTGCGCGCATTTCCATCGCGCCCAAGGATGAGTCCGGCGGCAACGAGGCGTTGCGCGCCTTCGCTCGCGCCGTGCTCAGAGTGGAGCCAGACGCCACCGAGGGTCCGATCTCGATCCTCGAAGCCGGCGACACCATCGTCGGGGCCTTTTTCGAGGCCGGCGCCCTGGCGCTGCTGTCGATAGCCATCCTGCTATGGGTGGTGCTTGGCAAGGTGAGCGACATGCTGCTGACGCTCGTTCCGCTGCTTCTGGCGGGCGTGGTGACGCTGGAGATCACCGTGCTGATCGGCCTGCCGCTGAATTTCGCCAACATCATCGCGCTTCCCTTGTTGCTCGGCGTTGGCGTCGCCTTCAAGATTTACTACATCATGGCCTGGAGGCAGGGGCAGACCGACCTCTTGCAGACCAGCCTGACGCGCGCCGTGATCTTTTCCGCCGCGACAACGGCAACGGCTTTCGGCAGCCTGTGGTTTTCGAGCCATCCCGGCACGTCGAGCATGGGCAAATTGCTCGCGCTTTCGCTCGCCTGCACGCTGGCTGCGGCCGTGTTGTTCCAGCCGATCCTGATGGGCAAGCCGCGCAAGGTGGCGGAAGAAGAGTGACGCCAGACGCGTCTTTCACAAGCGCGTCCTGCACAAGCGCGTCCTTGGAATGCAAACTGGGAGAATGAGACGATGAAAAAGCGATTTCTTCTGGCGTTGGTCCTGTCGATCGGCGCTTCGACCGTGGTTCAGGCGGCCGGTACGCCGGAACAAGAAGCCGCCTGCCGGCCAGACACCCGCCGTTTTTGCCATCAGATTCCGGCGGGCGGGGGTGACAGCGCCTTTCTGACCTGCCTGCAAGCCCATCGCGAGAAACTCTCGCCAAAATGCCGTCAGGTGCTGGAAAGCAACGGCGTTTGATGTCCCGCTTTGCTCCGGTCTGATTTTCTCCACAGATCTTGGGCAGGATCAAGCGACCCTGCCTTCCCGACTGGACTAAAGGAGATAAAATATGCGGTTTTATTGCGGTCTCCCGAAGCTGTTTGCACAAAACCCCTTTTCAACTGCTCTTTCTGGAAACGCCTGCGCGGGCGTCGGCGCGATGGTTTTGACTTTAGCATTATGCGCCGCCGCGAGCGGCGCCCTCGCCGAAACGCCGGCCCCGGCCCCTCGGACCGCCCCGG
>Ga0302190_10003380_pt1 | contig 10164 bp, 7 predicted proteins | sample II_Bog_E2_3_FD_198784 | JGI IMG/M metagenome (GOLD analysis project Ga0302190, IMG submission 198784) | Peat permafrost microbial communities from Stordalen Mire near Abisko, Sweden - II_Bog_E2_3 | ecosystem: Environmental > Terrestrial > Soil > Wetlands > Peat | place: Sweden: Abisko, Stordalen... | reverse complement strand
CCAGGACGGCGGTGTCGAAAGGCGCCAGACCGATAAAGCCGACCAGTTCGATACTGTCCGAGGCCGTACCCTGCTGTCCGATATAATCAGGCAGGCTCGCGGCGGCGAGCGTCGCGCCGCCGCCTTGCGACCAGCCATAGACGATCGCCTTCTTGCCGGCGCCGGCCGCCTTCATCGAACTGACGGCGCGAATTGAGTCGATGACATCGCGCGCCTGCGTGGCGGCGACCGCGTATTGATGCTTGCCGCCGCCGCCCAGCCCCTGATAGTCGCTGGCGACGACAACGTAGCCTTCCTGGATGAAAGCCTCGAGGCTCGGCAGGCCGTAATCCGTCCAGGAATCGCCATTCAGCAGGAAATATTCATTGAGGTCTTTCGCCGGGTTCTCGATTTGCGAGGGTCCGCAGTTTTGCGCCGAACCGGTCGTGCCATGCGCCCAGGCCATGATCGGCCGGCCCTCGGCCGTCGTCGCGCCCACCGGCGCCACGACCAATCCCGTCGCGAGAGTCTTTCGGCCTGCGATGTCCGACGAAATATAGGCGATGCGCCAGGCTTGCGCTCCGGCGACCGACGTCGCTATCGCTTCCTGACTGACGATCTGCCCCAGCGTCCCTTCCGGCTTGAGCTTGCCGACGGCCTCGTAAAAGCTCGGGATCGCCGGCTCCGCTTGCGCAAGGTTGACCAACAGACAAGTCAAGCAACCGAGCGTCATCACCAGCATAGTATTTTTTTTCATCGGCAAACTCATGTTTAACCTCAATATTCAGAATCACGCCAGCGCAAAAATGCTGCTCAGTTGCGGCGCGTTTTCCGTCGTCACGAAACCCCTGGCGGCAAGGTCCTCGAGATGGGCCAGCGTCGTGAGCGCGGCGGCGTTCTTCAGGCGCGGGTCGAGCTTTTCATAGACTTTCTCGACGATTTTCTGGACGCTGAGCGGACCAGCCTCCAGCGCGCCGAGAATGGACATCTCCCGCGCGCGCCGATGATGCAGCAAGGCGCGGAGAAATCGTTGCGGCTGGGTGACGGGGCCGCCATGGCCCGGCCAATAGAGCGCATGGTCGAAACCGCGCAGCTTTTCCAGCGAGTTGAGAAAGGGCCGCATGGCGCCGTCCGGCGGCGCGACGATGGTGGTGGACCAGCCCATGATGTGGTCGCCGGTGAACAGCGCCTTTTCCTCGGCCAGTTCGAAACACACATGGTTCATGGTGTGGCCGGGCGTCGCCACCGCGCGCAGCGTGAAACCGGACCCGCCCAAAATGTCGCCATCGGCCATCAGGCGGTCGGGGCTATGGTCGAGATCATTGGCGGCGTCGAGCTTGTTGGTTTCTCCCAAGGCAAGCTCGCGCGCGGGAAAATAGGGGGCGCAGCCGATGATCTCCGCGCCCGTCGCCTCTTGCAGTCGGCGGGCGGCGGGAGAATGGTCGCGGTGGGTGTGGGTGGCGAGAATTTTTGTAATTTTCTCGCCGGACAAGGCGGCGAGCAGGGCCGAAACATGGGCGGGATCGTCCGGGCCGGGGTCAATGACCGCGACTTCACCCTCGCCGACGACATAGACGCAGGTGCCGGTGAAGGTGAAGGGACCGGGATTCGGGGCGACCATCCGCCGCACCAGCCTTGACACGCGCTGCAACTGGCCGGGCGGCCCGACGAAGGAGAGGTCGAAATGCGGCTCCTCGTCGGAGTCGCCGTTTTCGGCCGCGCCTTTGGCGCCGTCTTCAGCGGATCTTTGGGTCATGCCCCTCCACGGGTATGGATTTCAATCGATCTTATGTGCGGTCCAGCGGCCGCCGCAATAGTCGGTTTGCGACGACCAGGGGCCGGAGGCGGAGTTGCCTTTGACGTCGCCATTGGCGCGCAGCATTTTCGAGCCGGCGTTGAAATGGCCGACGAAGGTATTGCTCTCGTCAATATAGCCCCAGGGCGAAACGCCGGACGTGTCGATCGCGGCGAGTTGGCCGCCCCTGACGGTCAAGATGGCGACGCCGCTTTTCGCACAATTGCCGACGGTGGTTTCGAGTTCCACCTGCCAGCGGCCGTCATGCGACGCGCCGAAGGCATGCGCCGCGAGGGGAGATAAAGAGGACAGGATAAGGGCGGCGAGAATTGGACCGGGGCGCAAGGCAAAGGCTCCTTAAAAAGGCTACGTGGACGCGGCGTTGGCTTTCCCTTCGCTGCCACGATTCCGCCACTTTGCAAAGCGCGACCGGCCCTCTCGTGTCGATTTTTTCGCAGTGCAGCGAAAAGATCACGCCGCCTGCAGGGCTTGGCTCAACTGCGCCAGCAAATCGCTGCCGACAAAGACGAAGTCGCGCACGCCCGCCTCGCGCCATTGCGCCTCCAGATCGCCCGGACGACCCGCCAGATAGAGATGCGCGCCGGCCCCGGCGAGCGCCTTGGCCGCCGCAAGCCCCTGTTCGCCATAAAGGGCGTCGGAGGAGCAAAGCACCGCGAGCTTGGCGCCGCTGGCCGAGAAACCGGCGGCCAGCGCCGCCGTGTCGGCAAAACCGTCATTGCCGAGCGCCTCGACGCCGCCAGCCTCGAAGAAATTCTTGGCGAAAGTCGCTCGCGCGGTAAAAGCCGCGATCGGGCCGAGATTGGCCAGGAAAATGGTCGGGCGTTTGTCCGCCGCCTCGGCCCGATCGCGCAAGGCTTCAAAAGCTTCAGCGATGCGATGCGGCGCCAGCGCCTTGGCGGAGAGCTTTTCCGCAGCCGGGGCGGGCAGGAGCACGCTGACCGGCTTTTCATGGATGTCGGGAAATTCGCTGGCGCCGGTGAGCGGCTCCTTGCGGCGGGCGACGTTTTTCGCGCGTTCGTCGGCGACCTTGGCTACTTCCGCCTGAAAGGCGCCGCTTTCCAGCGCCTTCGTCAGGCCGCCAGCCTTTTCGATGTCCTGAAACAAGGCATAGCCGCGCTCGACCAGCGCGTCGGTCAGCGCCTCGACGCCACCCGATCCGGCCGCCGGATCCGCCACCTTGCCGAGATTGGATTCTTCCAGCAGCACGAGCTGGGTGTTGCGGGCGACGCGGCGCGCGAAGGCGTCCGGCAGGCCGAGCGCCTGGGTGAAGGGCAGGACGCAGATGGAATCGGCGCCGCCGAGTCCGGCCGAAAACACCGCCACGGTCTGGCGCAAAATGTTCACCCACGGGTCGCGGCGCGTCATCATGCGCCAAGCGGTTTCGCCATGCACGCGCACCGGCTGCGGATCGAGGCCGCAGGCGCGCTCGATGGCCGCCCAAAGCCGGCGCAGGGCGCGGAATTTGGCCAGCGTCAAAAACTCGTCGGCGTCGGCGGCCAGCCGGAAGTCGATCATTTTACGCGCGACGTCGAGGCTGAGGCCGCCCGCTTCCAATGCGCGAAGAGAGGCAACGCCGCTGGCCAGTGCGAAGGCCAGTTCCTGCGCAGGCGAACCACCGGCCGCATGGACGACGCGGCCATCCGCCGCCACAAGGCCCCGATCGAATCCTTTGGACAGCAGCAGCGCGGCCTGTTGCGCCAGCTTTGGCCCGGCTTCCGCCCAGTCCACGACCTCGCCGCGCGCAACGCCTGCGCCGATGGGGTCCAAGCCGAAGGAAACGTCGATTTTTTTAGCGTCATAGCCCCGCGCGGCAACCAGATCGAGCCAGGCGGCGACAAAAGGCTCGGCATTGGACGGCAGGTCGAACACCAGCGCCAGGCCGGCGTCGAGATGCACAGAGTTCAGCGCGCGGGCGAGGGCGGCGTCCTTCAGGCCGAAACCGTAAGCGCCGACCGAACCGGCGAAGGCGATGTGCAAGCCATTGGCGCCGTTTTCGAGATCGGTGAGAGCGGAGGCGTTGGCCGCCTCGGCTTCGGGATGATCCACGCGGGCGGTGACAGCCCATTCATTTTCGGCGCGGAAGGCGCGGGGTTTTCCGGCGGCGCGGGCGTAAAGCGGCTGAATGTCGAAACCGTCGTAAGTCCTGGTGACCAGCTTTTGCGGGGACCCGCCCTTGAGGGCCGCCTCAACGCGCTGGCGCCAGTTTTCCTCGGTCGCGGGCGAAAAAACGTCGGCGAAAGGCGCGGTCGCGGACATGGCGGAGTCTCCTGAAATTGCAATTCGCGCCCTTTTGCCATTTTGCGCGCGCCAGCGCCAGATGTCCTTTGTCGAAGGCAGGCGGCGCGTAGCGTGAGTTGAGTCTTTTTTGTGAGGCGAATTCCTTGCTCCGAAGGCGTATCGTGCGCTCCGAACAACGAGATGAGAGTCGCGCTTCCTCCAATCGGACAGACAAGATGAATATACAGGCTATCGACAAAAAACCGGATCCGGAAACCCCGCGTGGTCTGGCCCGCATCGCCTACGCCTTCACCGAATGGGCGGAGAAGTGGTTTCCCGACGCCTTCGTCTTCGTCATCTTGACGACCATTGTCGTCGCAATCGCCAATCTTGCCTCCGGAGCGTCGCCGCTCGCCATCGGCAAGGGGTTCGGTAGTGGTTTCTGGACCCTCATTCCCTTCACCATGCAAATGGCCATGGTGGCGATCACCGGCTATGTGGTCGCAACGTCCCCGCCTTGCTCGCGCCTGATCGACCGTCTCGCCGCCTTCCCCAAGACCGGCCCCGGCGCCGTCGCCTTTGTGGCCTTTGTCTCGATGGCCGCGTCCTATTTCAACTGGGCGTTCAGCCTGGTGGTCGGCGCCTTGCTGGTTCGCGCGCTCGCCCGGCGCAACGACTTGAAAATGGATTATCGCGCAGGTGGCGCCGCCGCCTATCTCGGCCTCGGCGCCACTTGGGCGCTCGGCCTGTCGTCCTCCTCGGCCATGCTCCAGGCCAACCCGGCGTCGCTGCCCAAGTCGATCTCCGACATCACCGGCATCATTCCGCTCTCGCAGACGATATTTCTGTGGCAGTCGGCGGCCATGGGCCTCTGCATCATGGCCATGTCCATCGTCATCGCCTATTTCTCGGCGCCCCGGGGCGGGAATGTGAAAACCGCCGCTGACATGGGCTGCGACGTCTCGCTGGAAACCGCCGTGGGCGAAAAGGCGACCCGGCCCGGCGAATGGTTCGAGTTCACGCCGATCCTGCCGATCCTGATCGTATTGCTCGCGGTCGGCTTCTGCTGGAGCGAATTCTCGACCAAAGACCCGTTGCTCGTGATCTCCAACCTCAACACCTATAATTTCATCTTCCTGATGATCGGGCTGCTGCTGCACAGGAATATTCGCAGCTTTCTGAAGGCGGTGACCAAGGCGGTGCCGACCACGGCCGGCGTGCTGATCCAGTTTCCCTTCTATGGCGCGATCGCCGCCATGCTGACTGGGATACCCGGCTCGGACGGCGTGTCGATCTCGCACCACATCGCCAATCTTTTCGTCTCCATCGCCACACTGAACAGCTTCCCGGTGGTGATTGGCGTCTATTCCTCCATCCTCGGCTTCCTGATTCCGTCGGGCGGCGGCAAGTGGATCATCGAGGCGCCTTACGTCATGCAGGCGGCCAAGGACCTGCATTTCCACATGGGCTGGGCGGTGCAGATCTATAACGCGGCGGAAGCCTTGCCGAACCTGATCAATCCCTTCTGGATGCTGCCCTTGCTGGGCGTGCTCGGGCTCAAAGCAAAAGACATCGTCGGCTTCTGCTTCACCCAGCTCCTGTTCGCCGCGCCGCTGGTGATGTTCCTGCTGTGGGGACTGGCCCGGACGCTTTAAGGAATTTCCGGCGACAAAAAAAGAACACAAACGGGATCGGATGGCTTCCCATCCGATCCCGCTCGCAATAGGCCCACTAAATTGATGCTCAGGCCTTGACCAGCTCAGGGGCGGGGGCGACCTCGCCTGTCGTGTGATTGACGATCACGCCGGCCAGAATCGTGTTGTTAGGAACAATCTTCCGCGTGTTTTCGACAGTGATGATCGAGGTCGTGAAGATAGACACGTTCTCCACCCGGCCTTCGATGTCGCCGCCGACCGTAACCCTGTCGCCAATGTCGAAGGGCTTGTTGACCATGATGAGCAAGCCGCTGGCGAAATTGCTGAGCGTGCCCTGCAAGGCGAAGGCGACCACGAAGCCAGCCGCGCCGATGACCGCGAGCAGCGGAGCCAGGTTGATTTCCAGCGCCGAAAGCCCGGCGAGCACGCCGCAGAACACGATGGCGCGGCCGGACATGTCGACGATGAAGTTGCGCAGGAGTTTCGACGTCGCCGCCGCGTGGCCGATCGAGCGCTTGATGATCGAGCGCACGATTCTGGCGAGCGCCATGGAGCCGACCACATAGGCCATGAACAGTCCGAGGTTGCGAATCCAGCGCAACCCGCCCTCGTCCGACATGGCCCATGCCTTCAGGCGAGCGAAGGTCGCCACATAATCCGAAACCTCAACCTTCAGACCGCTCACTGCGGCAATATAGGCGCGCTGGGCCTTTGAATCGCCGCCTTCCGCGTCGAGTTGATCGAGCACGACCTTGAAACGGTCGATGATGTCTGTGCGCTCGAGGCCCAGCTTGGTGGAATAATCGACCAACTCCACTTTGACCTCGCTTTTCGCGGCGGCGGCCTCGTCGGTCTTGGCGACGAGCGATTCCGCTTTGGAGGCCTGAGCGGCTGCTGGCGGGGCCGCCTGGCTGCCGGCCGCGGGCGCCGGGGCCGCCAATGCCGCGATGTCCTTGGCAGCGGCGGCTTCCTTGTTCGCGGCGGCCTGTTTTTCGGCGACTTCAGCGTGGTCGCCGGTCTTGTCGGCAGTTTTCTGGGCCGCCTCAACCGCACGTTGCATGATCACCTTGTCGGCGGGCGGAGTCGCTGGGGCGGCGCTTCCCCCCTTCGGCTGGGCGGCGGCCGCCGGCGCGGTCGGCGCGGCGGAGGGAGAGACGCTGGCGTCTTCCTTCCTGCTCTCCGCGACACTCTGCGCGAGTTTGGCGTTGGCGTCGGCCAGCTTGGCGGCGGCGGCTTTCGCTTCGTCCGACTGGGGTGCGGCGTCGGCCTTTTGCTCGACCTTGGAAGCATCGGCGACCTTCTCGGCCGCCGCCTTCACTTCCTTGAGCGAGACGATTTCGCGGTTCTTGCGCCGGACGGCCAGTTCGGCGTCGCTGATCTGGGTCGCCTTGTTGCGGAGCAGCGCGAACCAGGCCTCGGACTCGACGTCGAGCTGGGCTTTGGTCAGAGGCTCGACCAGCAGCTTAAGATCTTCGACTTCAATATTGGGATCGACGGTTGTCAGCGCAGCGGGTTTAGCGGCGGGCGGCGAATCGGCGCGTGTCGGCGTCGCGGCCGTCAGAGCGAGAATAAAGGCCATTCCTCCGACGCGGAGCCAGGAATGTCGCAATTTGACCGCCATGTCTTATTTCTCCAATTGAAAGGCAGAAAGATCGTCGCGGACGAAGGGTTCGCCCGGAGAAAAGCACCAATTTGACAGCTATATCTTGGCCTCTTGACATTAGACAAGTCGCGGTCGCGCACTATCCACCGGCTTTGGGCATGGGCCGCTCGGGCCTCATGGATTCAAACGAAAAGCGGCGTTCCGCGACGGGGCGAGGGCGTGGATGATCGAACTGCGCAAATCGACATGTGGCGGATTTTCGCGCGAGACGGCCTCGCCGGGGCGCAGATCGCAGCCTGGCGCCAGGACGCCGACAAGGATTTCGCCATCGGTGAAATAGCGGTCGCCGCCGCCATTTCTGGAATCAAGGGTCGGGCCGACGCCCTGGACCTGGAAAAACGAGCGGATGGCGCCGATCCGGGCAAGCGCCTCGCCTACAAACTCGCGCTCGGCGTCCAGATCGCCGTCGATGCGATGGGTGAGTTGCAAGGTGTAGCGGTTCGCGCCGATCCCGCGGTCGAAGGAAGCGGCGGCGAGCCACAGCGGACGGTCGTCGAACACCGATGAGCCGACTTGCCACAGCCGGATATGATGGCGGCGCTTGGCGGACAATCCATCGGGCGACTGAAAGGCGAAATCCTCGACGCGGCCGTTGTAATAAAGAGGGCTGACCGGCGCGGTGGGGTCGGGTTTGCCGAAAGCGACGCTGCCGGCGATTGCCAGACTTGTCCGCAAGGTCACGGAATCGGCGAGCGTCCAGCCGGCCGAGCGGAAGGCGCACAGCATTTCGGGCTTGTCGCCGACCAGGCCGAAGTTGATCGGGTCGCCGGCGAACCCCTCGCTGGTGCGGGTGATCATGCTCTGGTCGCTGAGGAGGGTCTGTCGTTGCGAGCGTTTCCAAACCGCTGGCAAGGCGAGATAGGCGAGCGTGGCCCAGACCAACAAAGCGGCCGCGACCAGAAAAAGGCTCTCGCGCAGGACGCGCCAACGAAATCGGAATCGGGCTTTGCTTTCAAGCGTCGAGAACATGACGCCGATTGTGCAGATTTCTCGTGCTGGCGCGAGAGCGCCTTTCGCGGCGCCATGCTGGGCGACATCGTTTGCAAATCTTGACGGCGGACGCCCAAACGGCCCGTCCCATTGTCGCCGCCTTTGCAGCGCACAAAACGACTGCTTCGTCCCGGCGCCGCTTATGTTTTGTTAAGGCGGCGCTGGTTTTGTGCGTGGCGGCGCCCTTTTTGCCGGGCGCGCGGCGATCCCGAAAGTTCTTGGTTCAACATGATTGATGTGAAATTGCGAGCCGCCGGGTTGTTGTGCGGCCTTGTCCTGTCGCTCGCGACCTGCCTGTCCGCTTGCAGCCCCGTCGGCATCGCGGAAGCGGGCGGAAATATCGGCTCGGGCGTGTCAGAAGGGGTTTCGCACGGCGTTGGCCTGTTCGGCGGCGGGTCCGATGCGCCCGCCCATTCGACGCCAATCTTCGTCGTCTCCACCCGCCGGGACGGGGTGAACTCGACCCAGCTCACGCCGGGCGGGCAGGCGCGTTATGCGCTCGATTTCATCTCCGTGCCGCCCGGTCATCAGGCGGGCGCGATGGAAAAGCCGGTGTTTGGCGCCGCGGACTCCTCCCATCATTTCGTGGTCGCAGATCACAGCCCGCTGGAGGAGGAGACCTTCCGCTCCCAGATCGCGTCGCATGTGTCCGGCCGAATCGGCGTCAATCGCGATGTGCTGGTTTATGTGCATGGCTTCAACACCTCGTTGGAACAGGCGCGCTTCCGGCTGGCGCAAATCGTGGTCGATGGGCAATTCGGCGGCGTGCCGGTGCTGTTCACCTGGCCGTCCAAGGCGGCGCTGCTGGCCTATGGCGCCGACAAGGAAAGCGCCACCGCCTCGCGCGACGCCTATCTGAAACTGCTTGAAGACCTGTCGGTGACGCCGGGCGTTGGCCGCATCCACATTCTGGCCCATTCCATGGGCACCTGGCTGACCATGGAGGCCCTGCGGGAATCGGCACTGACCGGTTCGCCCGATCTGCACGGCAAGCTGGGCAATGTCATGCTGGCGGCGCCGGATATCGACCTGACGGTGTTCAAGAACCAGATGCAGCGGCTCGATCCCTCGCATTTCTCGGTCTATGTCTCCAAGGGCGACCGCGCCCTGCAAGTATCGGCCAGCATCCAGGGCGACCGCCGCCTCGGCTCCATCGATCCGGGCTCCGAACAGGACCGCGAGATGATCGAAAGCCTCGGCGTGAAAGTGTTCGATATTTCCGATCTTTCGACCGGGTTGATCGGCCATGACAATTATGCCGACGCGCCGCTGGCGGTGCGCCAGATCGGCGCCAAGATGACGGAAGCGCGCCCCGCCGAAGCCGGGGAACAGGCGGTGATCGACGCCGGCGCCGACCGCACGCCGCATCCGCCGGCCCCGCCGCCCGGCTCGGTGATTTCGCAGGACCTGCCGGCGCCCGCAATGACGCCCGATGCGGCGGCGTCCGCCGCGCCCGAGGCGAAATAGACCTTACTTCATGCCGCCGGTCAGATTGCGCAGGATCGCCTTGGTGACGGCGTTGGTCACGTCGCGGGTGACGGAGGTTGCCGCCGAGCGCACAGCCGCCTCGCCAATCGACATGCGACGCCCTTTGGGGCGGAAAAGTCCTTCCAGCCCCGCGCCGATCTGCGACAGGACGCCGCCGTTCTGACCACCGACCGGCGCGCCGGACGCGTGTTGCTGAGTGCGCGCCTGCAAGATTTCAAACGCCGATTCGCGGTCGATGGCGATGTCGTATTTGCCCTTGAACGGACTGGAGTCCTGCACTTCCGCCAGTTCGGCGGCAGTGATCGTCCCAACGCGCGATGCGGGCGGCGCGATCAGGGCGCGCGACACGATGGCGG
>Ga0302190_10003370_pt1 | contig 10183 bp, 9 predicted proteins | sample II_Bog_E2_3_FD_198784 | JGI IMG/M metagenome (GOLD analysis project Ga0302190, IMG submission 198784) | Peat permafrost microbial communities from Stordalen Mire near Abisko, Sweden - II_Bog_E2_3 | ecosystem: Environmental > Terrestrial > Soil > Wetlands > Peat | place: Sweden: Abisko, Stordalen... | reverse complement strand
TAGCACAGAGGATTCTCCGCGCAACTGTATCGCTCATTGCGCCTTCAGCTCGGCGGTCTCCAGAAAGGCGAAGCTGCCCGAGGGCGTGGGCTCGACGTGCGTGAGCCGCCGGTTGTGAACGACGATCGTATCCAGAAACCAGAGATTGAAGGCGGGCAGATCGCGCGCAAGCGTCTGCTGCGCCTGGAGGTAATCCGAGCGGCGGCGGGCAAAATCGGGACTCTGGGCCGCATCGTCCAGCAGCTTGTCGAGCTCAGGATTCGAGTAGTGGCCGCGATTGGCCCCATGCGGCGAGAAGCTGGCCGTCGAGAAGACGTAGTTGAAGATCTCCGGCTGCTCGTTGCCGCCCAGCCACTTGAGCGAGTAGATCTGAAATGCGCCGCGCGTGACGTCGGCGTAGAAGGTGGCGAACTCGTAGCTGCGCAGATCGAGGGCGATGCCGACGGCGGCCATCTGGCGCTGCAGGACGGCGGCGAGCAGGCGCGTTCCCTCGTCGGTCGAGGTCTTCATCGTCAGGTGGAAGCGCAGGCCTCCGGGGCCCGGTTTGCGGCCGGCCTCGTCCAGCAACTGGCGGGCGCGCTCGGGATCGTAATCGTAATGCGCGACGTCGCCCGTGTAGGCCCAGTGATTGGCGGGCAGCAAACTCTCGGCGGGGTGGGCGTGGCCGCCGAGCAGTGAGCGGATGATCTCGTTGCGGTCGATCGCACAGGCGATCGCCTGACGGACGCGCGCGTCCGAGAGCAGCGGATCGCGCAGATTGAAGCCAAGGTACTGCACCTGCGTTCCCGGCACGTCTTCAATGGCGAGATTGGGCCGCGCGGCGAGCACCGTGAGCGCATCCATCGGCAGCGCATTGACGGCCACGTCGGCCGAGCCTTTCTCCAATTCAAGCGAGGCGGTGATGGCGTCCGGCACCACGCGGAAGCGCACGCGCTCGATCTTCGGCTCTCCAGACCAACTGAAGGGATTGCGCTCGATCACGACATTCTGATCGATCTGCTGGCTGACGAAGCGAAAGGGCCCGGTGCCGACAGGATGCCGCCAGAACTCGCGCCCGCTGCCCTCGGGAACGACACCGAAGGCACCGGTGGAGAGATTGGTGAGCAGAAAATTATCCGCGCGCTTGAGATGAAAGACGACGGTGAGCGCATCCCGCGCTTCCACCGAATCGACCGCGGCATAGGCGGCGGCCTTGGGCGAAAAGACAGCGCCGGTACGGATCGAGTTGACGGTCCACGCAACGTCGCGGGCGCTCAGTGGACGGCCATCGTGGAAGCGAATGCCTGAGCGCAGATGGAAGACGAGGGAGAGCGGATCAGACTGCTCCCAGCTCGCGGCCAGCGCGGGAATGAAGTGATAGCTCGCATCGCGAGCGACCAGTCCGTCGAAGAGCAGCTCGTCGATGTGCTCCGATTGGGCATCGCTGCCGATGCGCGGATCAAGGCTGGCCGGGCTGCTCTCGATCAGGAAGACAACCGTCCGCGGATCGCGCGATGCGCTGCGGCAGCCGGTGAGCGCGAGCAGTGCGACGAGCGCAATCAGCTTACGCATAGGTCACCTGGCCAAGAATCGCCGGTCGCGCCGCGCCAGTCGCCTTGGGCAGATTGCCCGGCAGACGATGCCAGGTCTGCCAGGCGAGCAGCGCAAAAGCCGCGGCCTCTTTGGCCTCGGCGGGCAGACCGAAGTGCTCGCTCGATGCCAGCTCGCAGCCCAGCGGCGCGAGCCTCGTGCGAGCATCGCCATCAGCGTTGCGTTGCGCGCGCCGCCGCCGGAGACGATGTAGTCCACTGCTGCGCCCTTCATCGCGCGCCGGACAAAAGATTGATAACTCAGCGCAATCGTCTCGGCAGTCAGCGCGGTGGCTGTCGTCAACGCGTCTTCGGGCCGCTTGCTGTGCCTCCCGCACTCGACCAAAAACTCCGCCGCATACTCGCGTCCGAATTGCTCACGGCCTGCCGTGCGCGGCGGCTTCAGCCTGAAGTAGGGATTGCGCAAGGCCTTCTGCAGCACCGGCGCAATCACCGCGCCCTCAGCCGCAAGATTGCCGTTGCGATCGAATTTCTTCTGGAATAACTCGTGCGCCAGCCAATCGATGACCATGTTGCCGGGACCCGAGTCGAAGGCGATGACTTTATCGGCTGTGGCTGCGGCGGGAATGGCCGTCAGGTTGGCGATGCCGCCGATGTTCTGCAGCACGCGCCCGCGCCTGGCGTCGGCGAAGAGCGCATAGTCGAGCAGGGGAACGAGCGGCGCGCCCTGGCCTCCGGCGAGCATATCGGCGGGGCGGAAGTTGGAAACGACTGGAACTTCAAGATGCGCGGCAATCACCGCGGCCTCGCCGAGTTGCCAGGTGCAGGCAAAGCCGCGGCCCGCGTAGCTTGCCGCGCGCGGCTGATGATAGAGCGTCTGTCCGTGGCAGCCGATCAGATCGAGCTTGACATTGTGTTTGGCGAGCGTTGCGCTGACCGCTTCCGCGTAAGCCAGGCCCAGCCGCCAGTTGAGCCGCGCCAGTTCGGCCGTCGAGATTGATTCGGCATTCATTGCCGAGAGAATCGCGCGTCGCAATGCGGCGGGAAAGGCGAAGCCCTCATGGACGATCAGTTGAACGCTGGGCCGCAGCCTGCCGGGCGCAATGCGTACGATGGCAACGTCGATGCCATCGGCGGAGGTGCCGCTCATGATGCCGGCGACGGTCATTGCCTTCGCGCTCATGCGATTTGCGCCTCCATGGCTTTGTCGATTTTTTCGCGAAACTGCAGAATCCGTTTGCGCAGCGCGTCGAATTGCTTGGCGGTGAGCGCTGGCGTTGCGCCGCCGGCAAACAGCTCCGCGCTGCGCCGCGCCGTCTGCTGCGCGCGCTGAACGAGTAGCCGGGAAAACGCCGGCGAACGCTCGGCTTGCGCAATCAACGCCTCATAGGCGCGCAGAATCATCTCCGGCGAGTGGCAGATCTCCAGCAGATCCATCCCCGCGCGAATGGCCGCAACCGCCGCCTCTTCGATGGGCATGAATTTGAGAATGCCGCCCATCTCCAGATCGTCGGAGAAGATGAGGCCGCGATAACCGATGCGCTTGCGCAGCACGGTTGTAATCCAGTAGGGCGATGCGCTCGCGGGCCTGTCCTTGCCGGGAGTGTCGGGATAGGCCGCGTGGTTGACCATCACCATCGGCAGCTCATGACGCAGTTCCCAATAGGGCGCCAGGTGCTTTCGCCACTCCGCCGCGCCGCGACGGCGGATCATCGGCGTCTCGACGTGCGAATCCAGAGAGCCGCCGCCGAGGCCGGGGAAGTGCTTGCCGCAACCGATCACATTTTGCGAGGCCAGACCGGCGAGAAAGTTGCGCGCGTAATCGACGACTTGATGGTGCGTCTCTCCGGCGACGCGCGTGCCCATCACGGCAGCAGACTCCGGCAGCGCGAGATCGAGGACCGGCGCCAATGTGGTGTTGAAGCCGAAGGCCTTCGCGCCGCGCGCGACGAGCTCGCCCTGTTCGCGGATCAACGCGCCGCTGCCCATGCGCCGCGCCGCATCCGCTACAGCCTGCGCAGAGGGCACGGGCGCGAGCGCATCGCGCAGGCGGTCGACGGTTCCGCCTTCAACATCGACGCAGCGAAAGCTGTGCGGCGCGCAGAGAGCCGTCGCCTCATCGAGCAGCGCGCGTGTCTGTTGGACATGAGTGATGTTGCGGCGGAAGAGGATCACGCCCGCGGGGCGCACCAGCCGAAGCCATGCGCGTTCGAGCGAGGTCAGCTCCACGCCTTCCAGGCCGACGACGAGCAGGCCCCCCGCGGCTTTACGCAGATTCGTCTTCATCCTTTTTCCTTTAACTCGCTTTGTAACTCTTCCAGCAGATTCAGCGCCTGCAACGGCGTCAGCGCATTCACGTCCGTTGCTTCTATGCGGTCCACTATACGCTGCGAGAGCGGCGTGAAGATGGTCAACTGCACCGGCTCAGCCTGCGTTTCCACTTGCACGCTCTGGCGCTCCTGCTTCTCGTGCTGGCGCAGGACGTGACGTGCGCGCTCGATGACCGCCACTGGCAGCCCGGCCAGGCGCGCCACTTCAATGCCATAACTCTTGCTGGCCGCGCCGGGTTCAATGTTATGCAAGAATACAATTCCGCTGGGCGATTCCTTCACGCCGACGCGCAGATTGCGCACGCGCGGGAGCTTTTCGGCGAGCATGGTCAGTTCGTGATAGTGCGTGGCGAAGAGCGTGCGCGCCTGCGTCTCGGCGTGCAGATACTCGACCGTCGCCCAGGCCAGCGAGAGGCCGTCGAAGGTGGCCGTGCCGCGGCCCATCTCGTCGAGCAGGATCAGCGAGCGATGGGTCGCGGTATTGAGGATCGTCGCCGTCTCGGTCATCTCAACCATGAATGTGGATCGTCCGCGCGCCACGTTATCGCTGGCTCCAATGCGCGTGTAGATGCGGTCGACGAGGCCGAAGCGCAAACTGTCGGCGGGCACAAAGCTGCCCATCTGCGCGAGCAAGACCAGCATCGCGGCCTGGCGCAGATAAGTGCTTTTGCCGCCCATATTGGGGCCGGTAATCAGCAGTAGGCTGGGCCCATCGGCGGAGGCGTTGAGAAAGAGGTCGTTCGCAATGAAGCGTCCCTCGCGCGTCTCCTCCATCCACTGCTCGATGACCGGATGGCGCGCGGCGGCGGCCTCGATCACGGCTTCGTCTGCGATGACCGGCCGCACGTAGCGGCGCGCGGCGGCCAGGTGAGCAAAGCAACTGAGCAGGTCGGCCTCGGCGATGATCGCCGATGCGCGCTTGATGCGCCCGGCGGAGGCGAGGACCGCTTGGCGCAGTTCGGCGAAGATGCGCTTTTCAATTTCAATGGAGCGCTCGTGCGCGGAGAGAATCTTGCGCTCATACTCTTTCAGCTCGGGCGTGGTGAAGCGCTCGGCATTCACGAGCGTCTGTTTGCGCTCGTAATCGGCGGGCGCATGAGCCATGTTCGCCTTGGTAATTTCAATGTAATAACCGAAGACCGAGTTATACCGAACCTTCAGCGAAGTTATGCCAGTGCGCACACGCTCGCGCTCCTCGATGGCTGCAATCTGCCGGCGGCCGGTGGTGGAGATGGTCTTCAGCTCATCCAACTCCGCGTCCACTCCAGAGGCGATCGCCCCGCCATCGGCGAGGGTGAGCGGAGGCTCTTCAACGAGCGAAGAGAGCAGCCGCGCAGTCAGCTCATCGAGCGTGTCGAGTTGCTCGGCGAGCGTGCGCCAGCGCGCCGACTGCATCGCGCTTAGCGCTCGCTTTACGCCCGGCAATCGGCTGGCCGTCGCGGCCAGCGCGCGCAGATCGCGCGGACCGGCGGAGTCAAGCGAGAGCCGCCCGAGCAGGCGCTCCAAATCCAGAAGCCCGGAGAATGCGCGGCGAATCTCCTCGCGCTTGACCAGGTCGCCGTGCGCCTCGGCGACGGCCTCGTAGCGCGCCTCGAGGGCCGCGGCATCGACCAGCGGGCGCAGAATCGTCGCGCGCAACAACCGTTTGCCCATCGGCGTCAGGCAGGCGTCGAGTGTGTAGAAGAGCGTGGCGCGCGCGTCCTGGCCGGCGAAGAGAGGTTCCACCAATTCGAGATTGCGCACCGTGACCTGATCGAGTTCGAGCGCCGTCGAGTGCTCCTCGAACTTCAAGCCATCGACGTGCAGCGCCTCGTTCTTCTGCGTGGTGCGCACATAGTGCAGCACGGCGCCGGCGGCGATGGCGGCAGCGGGATGCGCATCGAGGCCGAAGCCTTCCAGTGTGCGCACATTCAACTGGCGCTCGACCAGCGGCACGGCAAAGTCGCGCGTCCAGACCCAGTCCTCGACGCGCGTGCGCGCCGGAATGCGTTCAAGCTGCGCGGGCAGCGCGGCGCTCGCGGGCACGAGCACCTCGGAGGAGCCGGCTTTGAAGATCTCGTCCACCGCCTGCTGGCGAGCTGTGGGGCCAGTGAACTCTGCGGTGCGGAATTCGCCGGTGGAGAGGTCAAGCAGGGCTACGGCGCAGAGCTGGCCGGTTGCAGGGGCTTTAGTCCCTGAGGGTATCGGCTTGTCGATCCCGCCCGCCTCAAAGTACGCCGCCAGAAAATTGTTCTGCTCCTGGCCCAGGGCCGTGTCCAGCGCGGTACCCGGCGAGAGCACGCGGGTCACCTCGCGGCGGACGATCTTCTTGGTCAGCTTGGGGTCTTCCATCTGATCGCAGAGGGCGATGCGGTAGCCCTTGCGCAGCAGGCGCATCAGATAGCTCTCGACCGCGTGATAGGGGACGCCGCACATGGGCTGCGAGCGCTCGCGGTCGCGCGCCGTCAGCGTCAGTTGCAGCTCGCGGCTGACCGTGACCGCGTCGTCATAGAAGAGCTCGTAGAAGTCGCCCATGCGAAAAAACAGCAGCGCGTCGGGATTCTCGCGCTTGGCCGCCGTCCACTGGCGCATGAACGGCGTCAGCTCGGCGGAAGGCTTGTCCAAGGGCGAAGCAAGCGGCGTTTCGGATTGAGGCTCTTCAGGGATCACGCTGGCTTTAAGAGTAACGCGGCGGGATTGGGACGGGAAAGTCCGGGTGCGAGAGAACAAAGACGATGGAGCCGGAAGGCAGTGGAAGCGCCTATCAGGTATTGCGTCACACGCATCATCTGTGCAAGAATCTTCCTATGGCCAAACGGGGCAGCCTGCTCAAGGATACCGATGACGAGGCTCGGTTTCGCTGTGCGGGCGGCGTAGGCATTCTGCGCGAAGAGGTCTGGGTCGATGCGGAGGGTAAGGTGGCGCAATACAACCTTGCCTTTCTCCTGCCCCATTTGAGCGGAATCGATAATGGCCGCGTGCTCGGCTACGATAACTCGCATGGTTTTCATGAGCGTCATTTCATGGGTCAGGTGAGTCGTGTCGAGTTTCAAGGTTATCCAGCCCTGGCGAAAGGCTTTTACCGGGAAGCCGAGGCGTTGAGAAGAAGTTATGAGGAGAAGCGATGAGGACTATGGTATTTGCGGACGGATTTGAAGGTCATGTGCGCCGTTCACTGGACCGCGCCAAGAGACGGCAGAGCGGGGAGCGGCTGGAGCCGGAGAAGATTATCACCTTCGCCGATCCGCTGGATATGCTGGAATGCCTGACGGCGCAGCGCGTCCGTTTGTGCCAGACGGCCCGCAAGAAGCGTCTCAGCATCTCCGCCCTCGCCGAGGAACTCGGTCGCAATCGCGGTTCGGTGACCCGCGATGTGAACAAGCTGAAGGCCTATGGTCTGATTCGTCTTCGCCAGCAGATCAATCCCGGCCACGGCGTGGTCCAGATCGTCGAACCCATCGCCCAGAAGTTTGATCTGCGAGCCGCCCTCTAGGCATTCCCTGATTACTGGCCCGGCAAGGGGCGACCGATTACACTCACAACAGGCGGACTGCAATGACGATGGTCCGGTTTCCGCGCACAGATTGCTGTAGACCATTGAATCGAAACGAGCAGGAGCCAATGGAGCCGAATTCCCCCGACTTCCCCTTGAACGAAGAGAGCGCCGAGCCGCAGACGCCGGCCGACGACTTATCGCCCGCGCCATCGCCTATGCCGCCCAAATCCAGCGGCCTGGGCCTGTGGGCGCGTGATCTGGTAGTGGCCGTTGCCGCATCGATCTTCATCATCACCTTTCTCTATCAGCCGGTGCGCGTCGAGGGCACCAGCATGCTGCCCCGGCTGGAGGACTCCGACCGCCTCTTCATCAACAAGTTCGTCTACCGCTTCACGGCAATCGAGCGCGGGGATGTGGTCGTCTTCCGCTATCCGCGCGATCCGGAGAAGAGCTACATCAAGCGCGTGATCGCGCTGCCCGGCGACCGGCTGCGCATCGATCAGGGCACGGTCTGGGTGAATGGCAAGCGGGTCAGCGAGCCGTACGTGCCGGAGGAGTACCGCGACAACGAGTCGATGGCCGAGACGATCATCCCAGCGGACAATTACTTCATGATGGGCGACCATCGCTGTATCTCGTGGGATAGCCGCAAGTTCGGCCCCGTGGAGCGCTCGCTGATCTACGGCAAGGCGGTCTTTGTGCTGTGGCCGGCGCGCGATGCGGGCGCGGTGCGGTAGCGGCGCGGAAGTTACGACCCGGAAATCCACCGGCACGATCCTGCTCAAACTGGTAAAATCAATAGAATCCACTCCTCGGAGAGGCAATGCAATCGATTCTCGCGCTCGAAGACGGGCGTATCTTCCGCGGCCTCGGCTACGGCCACCCAGGCGAATGCCAGGGTGAGGTCGTTTTTAACACTTCCCTTACCGGTTACCAGGAGATCGCCACCGATCCCTCCTACGCCGGTCAAATCGTCGTTCTCACCAACCCACAGATCGGCAACTACGGAACCAATCAGGCGGACAATGAGTCGGCCCGGCCCTATATCGAGGGTCTGATCGTGCGCGAGTTCTCGCCTATCGGCTCCAACTGGCGCTCGGAACAGGTGACCGACGAGTACATGGAGCGCTATTCGGTTCCCGTGCTGGCCGAGATCGACACCCGCGCGCTGGTGCGCCATCTGCGCACGCACGGCGTGATGCGCGGCGTGATTTCGACCATTGAGACGGACACCGACAAGCTGGTGGCCAAGGCGCGCTCGATTCGCAAGATGGACGGAACGGATCTGGCGCGCGTGGTATCCACCAAGTCGGTCTACACTTTTGACGAGACGGACAGCCGCAACCAGACTGGCGATTCTTTGTTGGCGGTTGGATTCAACCAAAAGGACGAAGAGCGAAAGCCCCTCCACGTCGTCGCTTACGACTTCGGCATCAAGCTGAACATTCTGCGCATGCTGGTGCGCGAGGGCTGCCGCATCACGGTTGTTCCGGCTGAGACGAGCGCCGAGGATGTCTTCGCGCTGAAGCCCGACGGCGTATTTCTGTCGAACGGCCCCGGCGACCCCGAGCCGGTCGATTATGCCGTGCGCGCCATCCGCAAATTTCTGGGCCGCGTGCCGGTTTTTGGAATTTGCCTGGGCCATCAACTCACCGGCATCGCACTCGGCGGCAAGACTTACAAGCTCAAATTCGGCCATCACGGCGGCAATCATCCGGTGCAAAACAAAATCACCGGCAAGGTGGAGATCACGGCGCACAACCATAACTTCGCCGTCGATCCGGATTCAATCAACGCGAACGAAGTCGAACTGACCCACGTGGACCTGAACGACCAGACCCTCGAAGGCCTGCGCCACCGCACGCTGCCGCTCTTCAGCGTGCAGTACCACCCCGAAGCCGCGCCCGGTCCGCATGACTCGAATTATCTCTTCCGCGACTTCCGGCGGATGATGGAGGAGTGGAAGGGATGAGGCGTCGAGAGTTACTTTCGATGTCTGGTTTTGCCACTTCAGCGGGGCTTAGGCTCCGTTGTTTTTTGGGACAAGAGTTTTGATAGGGCACGACTGGAGTGGTGCCGTAAGAATGCTAATAGAAGCTGGGCTTTAGCCCCTGAGGGAAGAGTAAAGGTTACAGGTGAAGGGTACGGGCTTTAGCCCGTACATCAAAGTGGCATGAACAAGCGGGGCTTTAGCCCCCGAGGGAATCAAATGCGTCCCATGCGAGAGACAACTCGGAGCAATGAATACGCCTACTTCGTCTCGACACAGACGATTGGGCGCAAGTCTCTTTTTCAGGTTGACCGCTGGTCGCGGCTAATGCTTGATACATTGAAACACTATGACGGAACAGGCTACAAACTCCATGCCTATGTCATCATGCCAGACCACTTGCATTTGCTCATCACACCAGTAGAATCGGTCGAAAAATCAATGCAGCTCATCAAGGGTGGCTTTTCATTTCGAGCAAAACGAGAACTCGAATGGAATGGAGAGATTTGGCAGCCGGGCTTTACCGATCATCGCATCCGGGATGAAGAGGATTGGAAGAGGCATCTGGAATACATTCGCTCCAACCCTATTGGGGCCCGATTGGTTTCTGATGATCATCCATATGAGTTCATTGGTTTCCCCAGCAGTGAATTCCCTCGGGGGCTAAAGCCCACCGGCTTTACTGACTCTGATGTACGGGCTAAAGCCCGTACCCTTCATTCCCCGAATCAAGAGCTTTGAATAAGGACTAGAAGACAATGCCACGCAGAAATGACATTCAGAAGATTTTGGTGATCGGCTCGGGGCCGATTGTGATTGGCCAATCGGCGGAGTTCGATTACTCCGGCACGCAGGCCTG
>Ga0302190_10003363_pt1 | contig 10193 bp, 7 predicted proteins | sample II_Bog_E2_3_FD_198784 | JGI IMG/M metagenome (GOLD analysis project Ga0302190, IMG submission 198784) | Peat permafrost microbial communities from Stordalen Mire near Abisko, Sweden - II_Bog_E2_3 | ecosystem: Environmental > Terrestrial > Soil > Wetlands > Peat | place: Sweden: Abisko, Stordalen... | reverse complement strand
GCAGAAGCTGCGGGGATCGGCCCGTTTGCCGGTGGTGCCGGTCTCGCCCTGGAACCAGTTGGAGAAGGCGCAGGCCGACAGACAGCCCATGCAATCCACCTGATCTTTGCGGATTTCGGCGGATTTTTCCGGGGTCACATAGACCAGGGTCGAATCCGGGGTGCGCAGGGGCTCGGAGAAGCCGGCGGCGATCCAGCCTTCGGCATGCTTCTTGTCTTCCGGCGTGACGAAGACCGAACGACCGCGCAGGCCGATGTTCATTTCCTCGGTATGTTCGCCGACGGCTTCAGGGCTGAAGGCGATCTGATGTTCGGACCGCTGGTACAGCTCGTCCAGGAAGGGGTTCTTGACCGCCGACGAATAGAAGCCGGTGGGGCTGAAGCGATGCAGCTTGATGTCGCCCGGCTTCAGGGTGGTCAGCTTGCGCTTCCAATCCACGGAGATGGGGCTTTCCACCGTCAGCAGCGGACGGGTGCCGTACTGGAAGGCGATGGGGCCCAGCTCGGGGTTGCCGATGAAGTCTTGCCAGTCGCGCAGGAACCAGACGCCGCCGGCCATGAAGATCGGCACCTCGGGGCAGCCCATCTCGCGCATCAGGTTGCGCAGCTCGCGTACGCGGGGCAGCGGGTCCTGGGGAAACAAGGGGTCTTCCGAATTGGTCAGACCGTTATGGCCGCCAGCCAACCAGGGGTCTTCATAGACCACGCCGCCCAGCAGTTCGGCATATTTATGGTAGGACCGCTTCCACAAAGCCTTGAAGGCGCGGGCGGAAGAGATGATCGGATAATAGTGGATGCCGTAATGAGCGGCGATCTCGGCCACCTTGTAAGGCATGCCGGCGCCGCAGGTGACGCCATGGACCAGGCCCTTGGCGCCTTCAAGCACGCCGGTCAGTACTTCCTCGGCGCCGCCCATTTCCCACAGCACGTTCATATGCATGCGGCCATTGCCGCCGGAAATGTCGTGGGCGATGCGGGCCTGGGCGATGCCGCCCTTGATGCCATAGGCGATCAGTTCGGCATGGCGCTCGCGGCGCGTCTTGCCATTGTAGATCACCGGCACAAAGACGCCGTTCTCGTCAAAGAAGTCGGCGTTGACCCCGGAGAAGGTGCCGACACCGCCGGCGGCGGCCCAAGCACCAGAGCTAGCTCCGGTGGAAATGGCAACACCCTTGCCACCTTCGATGAGGGGGAGGACTTCCTTGCCCGAAATGACCATGGACTGAAGGGGTTTCACGTCGACGAACACTCCACTACGGGGCCGTTCCGCGGCTCCCGAGAATTATCTCGATTTTGCAACACTGGTATATAGATTTTGGCGTCACTCCGCAAAGGAAGACGCAAGCCTCTCCGACAGTCGTTTGGGGTCATCGGAAAACACCCCATCGACACCCCAGGATTGCAGGCGTTCTGCCTGGGCGGGGTTGTTGACGGTATAGGCCAGCAGGCCGTAACCGGCCTGCTTCACGTCATAAGTGATAGCGGGGGTGAGCTTTGTCCAGTCGGCGTTGAGACTGATGCAGTCTAAAACCTCCAACCGTTTGCACCAGTTTACCGGCACCTTGCCCACCAGCAGAGCCCGGGGCCAGATGGGCACGGCGTCGCGGGCGGCGGCCAAAGCGCTTTCGGCGAAACTGGAGATTAGCGGCAGGGGAAGGCCAGCCGGCCAATGGGCGCGGGCGACGGACAGTGCCGACAAAGCGGTGGCCGCACCTTGCTTTTCGTCGGCCTTGATCTCGATATTCACGCCCAGCCCCAGCCCGGCGATATGACCCAGGGCCGCTTCCAGGGTGGGAATGACCTGCCCGGCGAATTCGGGGGCGAACCACGAACCGGCGTCAAGCTTGGATAGAACGGCAACGGGCTGGTCGCACATCCGGCCATGGCCGTTGGAGGTGCGTTCCAGCCCGTCATCGTGAAAGACCATGGGGACGCCGTCGGCTGAAAGCTGGACATCCAGCTCGACCCACGACGCCCCCAGATCCTTTGCCTTGGAAAAGGAGGCCAGAGTGTTCTCCGGGGCATGGGCGGCAGCGCCGCGATGCCCGATCAGGTTCGGAAAGCTCACTCTGGCAGTCGCCATTGGCTTTAGGCCTCGGGCTTCTCTTCCTTGTCCTTCTTGGAGATGTCCTCGCCGGTTTCCTGATCAACCTGCTTCATGGACAGCTTCACCTTGCCGCGGTCGTCGAAGCCGATGACCTTGACCTTGACCGAGTCGCCCATCTTGATGACGTCGGTGACCTTCTCGACCCGGCGGGGAGCCAGCTCGGAGACATGCACCAGACCGTCCTTGGATCCAAGGAAGTTCACGAAGGCGCCGAAATCGACGGTCTTCACGACCTTACCATTGTAGATGACGCCCAGTTCCGGCTCGGCGACGATGCCCTTGATCCAGTCGATGGCGCGCTGGCCGGCATCGGAGTCAACCGAAGCGACCTTGATGGTGCCGTCGTCGTCGATGTCGATCTTGGCGCCGGTCTGCTCGCAGATCTCGCGGATGACCTTGCCGCCGGTGCCGATGACTTCGCGGATCTTGTCCTTCGGAATGCTGAAGGTCACGATGCGCGGAGCATTGCCCGACACGGAGTCGCGAGCGCCTTCCAGACCCTTGGACATTTCGCCCAGGATATGCAGGCGACCGTCCTTGGCCTGGCCCAGGGCGATCTTCATGATCTCCTTGGTGATCGAGGTGATCTTGATGTCCATCTGCAGGGCGGTGATGCCGTCGCTGGTGCCAGCCACCTTGAAGTCCATGTCGCCCAGGTGATCTTCGTCACCCAGGATGTCGGACAGAACGGCGAAATCTTCGCCTTCCTTGATCAGACCCATGGCGATGCCGGCCACCGGACGGGGCAGGGGAACGCCGGCATCCATCAGAGCCAGGGAGGAGCCGCAAACCGAAGCCATCGAGGACGAGCCGTTGGACTCGGTGATCTCGGACACCACGCGGATGGTGTAGGGGAAGGCTTCCTTGGTCGGCAGGGTCGGGTGAACGGCGCGCCAGGCCAGCTTGCCGTGACCGATTTCGCGACGACCGGGCGACCCCATGCGGCCAGCCTCACCCACCGAGTAGGGGGGGAAGTTGTAGTGCAGCATGAAGTTTTCGCGGTATTCGCCAGCCAGGGCGTCGATGATCTGCTCATCCTGGCCAGTGCCCAGGGTGGCGACAACCAGGGCCTGAGTCTCGCCACGGGTGAACAGAGCCGAACCGTGGGCGCGGGGCAGAATGCCCACTTCCACTTCGATGGGACGGACGGTCTTGGTGTCGCGGCCATCGATGCGCAGGCCGGTCTTCAGGATATTGCCGCGAACCACGTCGGATTCCAGGCCCTTGAAGACTTCGCCGCCAACAGCCAGTTCAGCGGCATTGTCAACCAGCAGAGCCAGAGCCTGCTTCTTGACGTCGCCGACGGCGGCATAACGGTCCTGCTTGACCACGACCTTATAGGCCTCGGTCAGAGCTTCGATGATGCCATTGGCGGCGAACTTTTCGCGGACAGCGGCGACTTCGGGGACCGGGCCGGCAACGTCCCAGGGTTCCTTGGCGCAGAGTTCGGCCAGCTCGATGATGGCGGCGATGACCGGCTGGAAGCCGTCGTGACCGAAGGTGACGGCGCCCAGCATGATCTCTTCCGACAGCTCTTTGGCTTCGGATTCGACCATCAGCACGCCTTCGACGGTACCGGCAACCACCAGTTCCAGAGCCGAGGCTTCAACCTGGTCGGTGGTGGGGTTCAGCACATACTGGCCGTCGATATAGGCGACGCGGGCGGCGCCGATCGGACCCATGAAGGGCAGGCCGGAAATGGTCAGAGCGGCCGAGACGCCAACCATGGCGACGATGTCGGGATCGTTCTCCAGGTCGTGGCTCAGCACGGTGCAGACCACCTGGGTCTCGTTGCGGAAGCCATCGGCGAACAGGGGGCGGATCGGACGGTCGATCAGGCGGGAGACCAGGGTCTCCTTCTCGGACGGACGGCCTTCACGCTTGAAGAAGCCACCGGGGATCTTGCCGGCCGCGAAGGCCTTTTCCTGGTAGTTCACGGTCAGGGGGAAGAAGTCGATCCCGGGCTTGACGGACTTGGCGCCGACGACGGTGCAGAGCACCTTGGTCTCGCCATAAGTGGCCATCACGGCGCCATTAGCCTGACGGGCGATCTTGCCGGTTTCCAGAACCAGCTTGCGGCCGCCCCACGTCAGCTCTTTGCGGTAGGACTTGAACATGGACATACGAGTATTTTCCTTATCATCGGGCGCGGGCCGGATTGCCGGCGCCCAGCGTACTCGAAAGGCGCATCCCAACCATTGGGCGTCGCACCTTTTGTCTCACCCGCGGGATGTTCGACCCGGCGGAAAAGACTGACTCCAGACCGAACAGCCGGCCTGGCGAATTTCGGTGGGGGAGAATGCCCCCATTAGAGCGGCATGCGTCAAATCTGACGCAAGCCGCGATTAGCCGCCGTTAAGGCGGCGGCCAAGGGCGCGGATGCGCCCGCCCGGCGAGGGACTTACGTGATGCGGTTATGCATCACGGTCTAAATACGCCAAGACCCGCGCGAGGAGACCTCGCGCGGGTTCAAGGCGAAACCGTCAGCCAAACAATCGGAAACTGTCGGCAGCGGGATCTTCATCCGGACGCTTACTTGCGCAGGCCCAGGCGGCCGATCAGCTTCTCGTAACGAGCGACGCTGTTGGCCTTAAGGTAGTCCAGCATGCGGCGACGCGCACCGACCAGGATCAGCAGACCGCGACGGGAATGGAAATCCTTCTTATGGATCTTCAGGTGCTCGGTCAGATTGCGGATGCGCTCGGACTGGATGGCAACCTGGACTTCGGCGGAACCGGTGTCACCTTCGGTGACGGCGTATTCCTTGATGACTTCCTGCTTACGCTCGGGAGTAATCGACATCGGGGACTCCTATAATCAAAGGTTCAAAACGCGCACCGGACGGACCTCGCCGTCTTCGATGCGGGCCAACGCCACCAAACGCTTCTCCGCCATCGCTCGCATGGTGATCCCCGCGGGAATGGAGGAGAGAGAGTCGCAAGCAGCCAATCGGAGAACCGATAAGGACTGCCCGCTCTGCAGGCGGCGCGCCTCTTCTTCTGTCAGGGCCAGGGCCGGGATGTCGTCCAGCGCGGTCTCGACGGGAAGAATGAAGTTCGCAGACGCGGCACTATGCCCAAACTCCTCCAGCATTTCTAGGGAAATCGCATTCCCCTCGTTGAACGGGCCGCAAGAGGTTCGTCTGAGCATAGAAACATAACCGACCGTGCCCAAAGCAAGGGACAGGTCGCGGGCAAGGGATCGGATGTAAGCGCCCTTGCCGGTACCGACTTCGAATTCGGCCCAATCGGGCGTTGCTTCGACCAGGCGGAAACTGTTGATGCGCACGATGCGCGATTTCAGTTCGACCTGCTGGTCCTTGCGGGCCAGATCATAAGCGCGCCTTCCATCCACCTTGACGGCGGAATAGATGGGCGGTACCTGCTCGATGTCGCCGGTGAAGGCGGGCAGGGCGGCGATGATCTGGTCGTTGGTCGGGCGGACGTCCGAGGTGGCGATGACCTCGCCCTCGGCATCGTCGGTGGAGCGGGCTTCGCCCCAGGTGACACGCCAGCGGTAGGTCTTGGCCCCATCCATGACATAGGCCACGGTCTTGGTGGCCTCGCCCATGGCGATGGGCAGAATGCCGGTGGCCAGCGGGTCCAGGGTGCCGCCATGTCCAACCTTGGCGGCGCCGGTCAGCCAGCGCACCTTGGTCACCACGGCGGTGGAGCTCATTTCATAGGGCTTGTCGATGGCGATCCAGCCGTTGATCGGCTTGCCGGTCCTCTTACGCCCCATCGTCGCGGCCTTCGTCCTCGTCCACGTCGAGGCGTTCTTCCGCACCAAAGTCGCCATCCTGCCCGACTTCGATGTCGCGCAGGACTTCCGGACTGTGCAGCAGGGCGTCAATGCGGCTGGCCACATCGAAGGTGGTGTCAGAGACGAAGGAGAAGTTGGGCACCGCGCGCAGTTCGACCATCCGGGCCACTTCATGGCGCAGATAGGGATTGGCCCGCTTCAGTCCGGCCAGCAAATCCTTGGTCTCGCCGCCGCCCAAAGGCACGATGAAGACGGTGGCGTTGCGCAGGTCGGGGCTGACGCTGATCTCGGTCACGGTGATATTGCGACCAGCCACGCCGGGATCGCGGATTTCTCCGCGTTCCAGGACGGTGGCAATGGCGTGTCGCAGTTCCTCGCCAACGCGCAACTGGCGTTGGGTGGGGGGCTTTTGGCCTCTAGGCATGGCCGTACCTTTCGATTCGAATTAAAGGGTCGCCCGCGTCCCTTAAAGGACGCCGGCGATCTCCTCGATTTCGAAGCATTCGATGATATCACCAGTCTGCAGGTCGTTGTAGTTCTCGAACGACATGCCGCACTCGTAGCCTTCCTGGACGTCCTTGACGTCGTCCTTGAAGCGCTTGAGCTGGCCCAGTTTGCCTTCGTGAATGACCACATTGTCGCGCAGCAGGCGAACGCGGGCGCCGCGCTTGACCTGACCTTCGACGATACGGCAACCGGCAACCTTGCCGACCTTGGTGATGTTGAAGACTTCGCGGACCTCGGCATTGCCCAGGAAGCGTTCCTTCAGGGTCGGGGCCAGCATGCCGGTGAGGGCCTTGCGCAGGTCGTCGGCCACATCATAGATGATCGAGTAATAGCTGATATCGACGTTGTCGCGGCGCGCCAGATCGCGGGCCTGCGGGTTGGCGCGGACATTGAAGCCGATCACCAGGGCATCGGAAGCCTTGGCCAGAGTGACGTCGGATTCGTTGATGCCACCCACGGCGGAATGCAGCACGCGGACCTTGACCTCGTCGGTGCCCATCTTTTCGAGGGTCGAGACGATGGCTTCGACGGAACCTTGGACGTCGCCCTTGATGACCACGGGCAGTTCCTTGGCTTCGCCAGCGGCAATGCGCGAGAACATCTGCTCCAGGGTGCCACGAGCACCGGCAATAGCCTTGTTGTCGCGGTCCTTGCGCTGACGATAGCTGGCGACTTCACGGGCGCGGGATTCGTCTTCGACGGTGATGAAATCATCGCCGGCAGAGGGAGTGCCCTGCAGACCCAGCACTTCGACCGGGCAAGCCGGACCGGCTTCCTCGACCTTGTTGCCGTGATCATCGACCAGGGCGCGGACACGGCCCCACTCGGAACCAGCCACGAAGACGTCGCCGACCCGCAAGGTACCTTTCTGGACCAGGACGGTGGCGACCGAACCGCGGCCGCGTTCCATCTTGGCTTCGACCACCACGCCTTGGGCGGCGCGGTCGGGGTTGGCCTTGAGGTCGAGAATTTCAGCCTGCAGGAGGATGGCTTCCTCCAGCTTGTCCAAATTCAGGCGCTGCTTGGCCGAAACTTCCACGGTCAGCACGTCGCCGCCCATGTCTTCGGTCACCAGTTCGTGGTTCAGCAGTTCCTGACGGACCTTGTCCGGATTGGCGCCGGGCTTGTCCATCTTATTGATGGCGACGATGATCGGCACCTTGGCGGCCTTGGCGTGGCGGATGGCCTCGACGGTCTGCGGCATGATGCCGTCGTCGGCGGCCACCACCAGCACGACGATATCCGTCACCTTGGCGCCGCGGGCGCGCATGGCGGTGAAGGCTTCGTGGCCGGGAGTGTCGATGAAGGTGATCTTGGCCCCAGACGGCAGACGCACCTGATAGGCGCCGATATGCTGGGTGATGCCGCCGGCTTCGCCCGACACCACGTCGGTGGAGCGCAGAGCGTCCAGCAGCGAGGTCTTGCCGTGATCGACGTGACCCATGATGGTGACGACCGGCGGACGGGAGAACAGAACCTCGTCGGTATCGGTCTCACCGGCCAGGCCGATTTCCACGTCGGATTCGGCAACGCGCTTGGCGTTATGGCCGAACTCGGACACCACCAGCTCGGCGGTATCGGCGTCGATGACCTGATTGATGGTGGCCATGATGCCGCTGCGCATCAGGCACTTGATTACATCCACGCCACGTTCGGCCATACGATTGGCCAGTTCCTGGACGGAGATGGTCTCGGGGATGATGACGTCGCGGATGACTTTTTCCGACGACTTCTGCATCTGCTTCAGACGCTCGCGCTCACGGGCCCGCTTGACGGCGGCCAGAGAACGGCCACGCTGGCCACGATCATCGTCGTCAAGAGCGGCGGTGATGGTCAGCTTGCCTTCGCGGCGGCGGGGTTCGGCGCGCTTGACTACCGGAGCCGGCTTGTGAGGAGCAGGACGGACACCCGGACGCTTGGTCCGATCGTCTTCTTCTTCCTCTTCGGCGGCGGCGGCGACGGGGGCCGCCACGGCGGGAGCGGCAGGCGCAGCAGCGGGAGCCGGTGCAACGGGGGCGGCAGCCACCGGAGCCGGAGCGGCTTCGACCACCGGCTGGGGTTCGGGCTGAGGTTCAAGGGCGCGGCGGGCGGCTTCTTCGGCTTCGAGCTTCTTGCGCTCGGCCTCTTCGGCGGCACGACGGACGGCCTCTTCCTCGGCGCGGCGGCGGGCTTCTTCCTCGGCCTTCATGGCATCCTGAAGGGCGCGGACACGAGCGGCCTTTTCACCGGTGGTGAGGTCGCGGTGCGCGTTCGATTTCGGCGCATGGGCGGCCGAGGCCGGAGTCTGCGGCTGCTGATGCTGCCTTTGAGGCTGCGGGACCGGAGCCGGAGCCGGGGCCGGAGCCTCGACAGGAGCAACGGCCTCGGATTCGGGCGGCTGATGGTCGGTCAGGCTGGGCCCGTCCTTCACCTCGTGCAGGGCGCCACCGGCACCGGCTGCGAAGGTGCGCTTCTTGCGCACTTCGACGGTGACCACTTTGGAGCGGCCATGGGAGAAGCTCTGGCGGACCTGTCCGGTCTCCACAGTCTTCTTCAGTTCGAGCTTGCCCGGCGACAGCTTCAGCGGCGCTTTCCGGTCGTTGTCGTTCTCGGTCATAGGTTGGCTTTACTCTCGCTACCCGCGGGGCAGTTGCCCGCGCCCTCAAAATTCATAGTGCCGCTGGCCGGGCGGAACCCGGACAGTCTGGCGGCTTCTATCCGCAAGCCCTCTGCCAGCCTTCCCGGCAGCAGCAGGACATGAACGGCTTGGCTCCGCCCGAAGGCGGCACCCAATTCGTCTATGCGCAGCAGCTCGATCAGCGGCAGCGCAGGGGCCAAGGCCTTGATTTTTTCCCGCCCATCGGCGGCCCCGTCGTTGGCGGCCAACAACAGGGCGCCACGTCGGGATTTCAGCTCGGCCTTTACTTTTTCGAACCCGACGATGGCCTGTCCGGCCCGGCGGGCGAGGCCCAGCAGCTCGATGCAGCGGCGGGCCAGCAAGCGTTCGATCAGGTCTCCCAGATCCGGCGGCACCACCAACTTGCGGCGCGCGGCCTTGGAAAACAGATTCTTCGCCGCAGCGGTATTTACCATATCCCGCTGGGCACTCAACCAGATTCCCCGTCCCGGCAAACGACAAGCCAAGTCGGGAACAACAGTTCCATCCGGTCCGGCGACGAATCGCAGCATGCCCTCGGCGGGCTGGACCTGGCCGCTGACGATGCAGCGGCGGTTGGGGCCGGTCTCGTCCTGTTCGGGAATGTCCCCGTCTTCAGGATCGAAACCGTCCCCGGTTTCCGTCAGTTCGACCGTGTTCAGGCCTGTTCCCCTTCGCCTTCGTCACCGGTGAACCAGTGAGCGCGGGCCGACATGATCACCTCGTTGGCCTGTTCCAGGGTCATGGCATCCTTGCCGATGACCTCGAGCAGTTCGTCACCGGCCAGATCGGCCAGATCGTCGAGGGTCTTGACGCCGGCTTCGCCCAGCTTGACCACGGAGGTCGAGGACAGGCTTTCGATGGCGGTCAGTTCTTCCGACACACCCAGCTCCTTCGAGCGGATGGCATTGCGGGCGTCCTGCTCTTCCAGGAAGACGCGGGCGCGCTGCTGCAGCTCGTCGGCGACGTTTTCGTCGAAGCCTTCGATGTCGCTCAGGTCTTCCAGCGGCACATAGGCCACTTCCTCGACCGACGAGAAGCCTTCGGTCACCAGCAGGTGAGCGATGACGTCGTCGATATCCAGGGCGTCGATGAACATCTGCGAGCGGGACTTGAATTCCTCGACGCGACGTTCGGACTCAGCGGCCTCGGTCTCGATGTCGATGTCCCAGCCGGTCAGCTG
>Ga0302190_10003360_pt1 | contig 10205 bp, 15 predicted proteins | sample II_Bog_E2_3_FD_198784 | JGI IMG/M metagenome (GOLD analysis project Ga0302190, IMG submission 198784) | Peat permafrost microbial communities from Stordalen Mire near Abisko, Sweden - II_Bog_E2_3 | ecosystem: Environmental > Terrestrial > Soil > Wetlands > Peat | place: Sweden: Abisko... | reverse complement strand
CCGGCACGACCGAGCGGGATCATCTGCTCAGTCATCGCTTTGAGTTGCTCGCTCATTCCAACCTTGATGGAGTTGCCTGCCACATCAATGTGGTCCGCGCCGTCCGTCGCCGTGAGACGAGTCTGGATGTAACCGAAGGCCACAGCGTTCACGGTGACGTTGTAGCGACCCCACTCCTTGGCGAGGGTCTTCGTCAGGCCAACGATGCCGGCCTTCGCGGTGGAGTAGTTCGACTGCCCCGCGTTACCGCCGAGTCCCGCGATGGACGAGATGTTCACTACCTTGCGCGTGACTGCACCGCCCTCCGCCTTTGCGTAACCGGATATTACCGGCTGGGCGGCGCGGAGGATGCGAAATGGGGCCTTTAGGTGCACGTCGAGGATCGCATCCCACTGATCATCCGTCATCTTTTGAATGACGCTGTCCCACGTGTAGCCCGCGTTGTTGACGATGATGTCGAGGCCACCGAAAGAGTCGACGGCCGTCTTTACGAACCGTTCGCCGAAATCGGCGTCCGTGACGCTGCCTATACAGGCGACCGCTTCTCCGCCGGCCGCGACGATGTCGGCCAGCGTCTCGTTGGCCGGCTCGGCGTCGAGGTCGTTGATGACGACCTTCGCGCCCTCCGAAGCGAGCTTCAGCGCGATCTCACGACCGATTCCGCGACCGGAGCCGGAGACGATCGCGACCTTGCCGTCGAGTGTTCCCATTTGTGTTGTTCCTTCTGTTCAGTCGGTGTATTCAATCGATTGCGATGACGGCGCCGCCGGAGAGCGTAACAACGCCGTCGGCTAGGGTTACCGTCAACTCGAGCGTTGCGAGTCGCTCGTTGTCGATGATCTCGATCGACGTGACCCTACCCGTGCAGGTCGGCGCGCCATGTACGGGCGTGATCGCGGCGAAGCGCACGTCGAACGAGCGGATCCGCTCCTGTGGAACCCAACTCGTCAGCAGGCGCCCGAGGTATGCCATCGACAGCATGCCCTGGGCGAAGACGTCATCAAGACCGGCGGACTTCGCGACATCCAGATCCAGATGGATGGGGTTGTGGTCTCCCGAAGCCCCTGCGAACAACGCCAGGGTCGTCCGGCTGATCGGGGCCAGCGTGAGGGTGGGAAGCTCGGTGCCGACAGTCACGACATCTAGGTTGATCATCGGGCCGCCTCCAATTCCGGATGGCGAACCACGATGGTTTTCGTGAACATCGCAATTCGCTCGCTCCGCCTGGTGACGACGGTGTCGACGACCACGAATTCGAGCGCCCCGCCACGCTTCTCATAGACGCTGGAGATGGTCGGTGTAAGCAGCAACTCGTCGCCCGCGAAGGCCAGGCTCTCGTAGTTGAAGCGCTGCGACCCGTGGAGGATGAAGCGGAGGTCCACCCCGAAGTCGAAGAGCCAGGCGAACGGGGCGGGTGCATCAAGTTCGAGACCAAATAAGAACGTCGGCGGCACCGGCAGGTCCTCATAGCCCGCGGCCCGCGCGGTCTCGAGGTCCGTGTAGAGCGGATCGGTCTCGCCGATCGCCTCGGCGAAGAACCGCAACCTTCCCCGCTCAATCACGGCCGAGGTTGGCGGCAGCGGGGTGCCTACCGCACTGCTGGGTATCATCACTCGACCCTCCTTGATCTACCTAACCAACATATACTTACACTCTGTAATCTAGCACGCATTGGAAGTGCAGGAACGCATTGACGAGGTCTGACAACGACGCCGTGCATAACCTCTCGTCGCGGCGGTGGTGGGTCAGATCAAGAATCCGCGGCGGCAAACGATGGTCTGCGCGCTGATGTAATCGGACTCGGGAAGGCACATAACGTAGACGGCTCCGGCGGCTTCCTGGGGCGTGCCCGAACGCCCCAATGGAATTAGTTGCTCGGTGCTTGCCATCAGTTCCTTGCTGATTCCACTTTGATCTGCTGACCGGAGACATCTATGTGGGCGTCGTAGTCTGCGGTCTCGGTGAGACGCGTCTTGATCACGCCAAACGCCACCGCATCGCCGGCGTGCGCTGCGTTTGGATCGATAAGCAAGACAGCTCGGAGGGGAGCATCGTCTACCTTCACGGCGGAAGCTATGTCACGGGCCCCATCAAGTTGCAGTGGAATTGGCTCGCTACCTTGGCGAAGGAGACCGGGACGGCGGCTTTGGCGATCGATTATTCCCTCGCCCCTGAACATGCTTATCCGATTGCCCACAATGAGTCCGTTGCGGTAATGAAAGCGATCCTTAGCAGCGCTTCCGGCCCGGTATTTCTCATCGGCGGCAGCACTGGCGGGCGGGCTGGCCCTGGGGGTGGCGCTCCGGATGCGTGACGAGGGCGGATCGTGCGCCGATGCGCTCGTCCTTTCGTCGCCCTGGGTGGACGTGACCATGAGCAACCCCATGATTCGCCAGCACGAACAAGAGGACCCTGTCCTCTCCGTCGCGGCCCTAGAGCAGAGTGCCCAGCCGTACGCGGGGCTGGCGGACCCTCGTGACCCATTCATCTCGCCGTTATTCGGCGATCCGACTGGGCTGCCGCCGATGCTCGTATATATAGGGACGCGCGAGATATTTCTGTGGGAGAACCGTCAGTGGGCCCAGCGCTGTTACTCGACGGGCACCTCTTGCCGGCTCGTCGAAGTACCAGGCGGATTCCACACCGTTGGTTCTGTCACCATGGTGCCCGAAGGGCGGAAAGCCGTCCAAGATCAAGCGTCCTTCCTCACTCAGCATGCGGCGACAATGAAAGATCTGCACACTCGTGCAGTATGCGCCCACGAACCTGCTCCTGCGCAGGCTTCGATCCCGCGGTGGCCTGAAGTGGGGCGTGCCTTTCATGGTACTTGGAGTCGCCTACCTGCTCGTGGCCGCCTGGCTCACGGGTTTGCTCCACGACAACGGCCCGGGATGGCTCAACCTACTTGTCATCGTCGGCCTCTGGAACGGCATCAAACTCATCGTCTTCGGCCCCATCAGCCTGATACTTCTCGCCCGTGTGCGGTTCGCCGAACACGAACAGAAAACCCACGGCCGCGTCGCCAACTTATAACTCCCCGCCGAACTGCTAACTCACCGGTGCCGCCAGTGACGAGAACGCGCACGTTGTTGCCTCTCGACGCTCTTCTTTGTGGCTTGGGCTTCTTTGTGGCTTAGGCCGCTTTGCGGGCGCCGCGTTCAGCGAGCCTGCGTCCCTCGATCTCGGCTGCGCGTACTGCCTCGACGCGCATCCCGTCGGCCATGTCCTTGAATGCGTCGAGGGCGGGGTTGACCCCGACCAAAGTAAACCGGCGGTGCACGGTGGCGAGGTCGAATCCAAGGACGTCAACGAGGACGCGTTGCAGCCACGAAGAGGAGTGGTCCCATCCCTCTTTCGGAGATCCGGGACCGTAATTTCCTCCGGTGACGGTCACGAGCAGGGCCGGACGGTCGCGCAACTCGGAACCACCCTCGTTGATGCGGAGATCCGTGTAAAGGATGTCGAACCAGGTCTTGATGTGTTGCGAGACGCCGTAGTTGTACAGAGGCACCGCGAACAGGAAGGTGTCAGCCGTGATCAGTTCATCGGCCAGCGTGGTGGCAAGCTCGACGGCGGCCTGTTGCGCAGGGGTGCGGGCGTCTTCGGGGAGCTGCTGCCCGACGACGGCTTCCGCCCACGCGGTGGACGGGAGGGGGCTCGTACCGATGTGACGGCGGATGACGTGCTCGTCAGGGTGTGCTGCCGTCCATTCGGCTTCGACAATGTCGGCCAGCTCGCGGCTCACGGATTGGTCAGGAAAGATGCTCGCGTCAAGGCGGAAGAGGGTCATGGGGGATTCCTTAATTTGCTCGATTGTTGTTGGGGTTCGTTCGAAAGATGGACGTCAGATGATGGTGGCGCCGCCGTCGGCGACGAGTTCCATGCCGTTGACATAACTTGAGTCGTCCGAGGCGAGGAACAGCGCGACCGACGCGATCTCTTCAGGGCGGCCCATTTCCCGTCGCGGGATCACGGACTCGAATGCCGCCTTCATCTCCGGGTCCAACACCGACTCCATCATCGGCGACGTAACCGAGCCTGGAGTCAACACGTTCACCCGGATCTTCCGGTCTCGCAGCTCGGACACCCACACCCGAGCGAGGGCGGGCAGCACGGCCTTGCTCGCCGCGTACACGCTCCAATCCGGGTAGCCCCGCAGCGACGCGTTGGACCCGGTCATGAAGATCGAGCCTCCGTCCTTGAACAGCGGCAGGGCTTTCTGGACTGTGAACAGCGTGCCGCGCGCGTTCAGCGAGAAGGTTGCGTCGAACTGCTCCTCGGTGATTGCGCCAAGCTTGCTTTGCGCGCCCCCACCGGCACTCGCCCACAGCACGTCGATCGCGCCCTTTTCCTGCCTGACCGCCTCGAACAGGCGGTCCAGATCATCGAGGTTGGTCGAGTCGGCCTGCACGCCGGTCACGTTCCGGCCGATCAGCTTGACGGCTTCGTCCACCGCGTCCTGCCGCCGGCCCGAAATAAAGACATGGGCCCCTTCGTCAACGAACAACTTCGCACCGGCCAACGCCATCCCACTCGTCGCGCCGGTGATGACCGCAACCTTGCCATCGAGCTTTCCCACGATTACTTGGCTCCCAACGCGATGCCGAAGCCGCCGCCGTTGCGGGCCAGGCCCATGATGAGGATGCCGGCCCATTCAAGAGCATGAGTCGTCTCGAGCCCGCCCGCGTCGAGTGGTCGCGTGCCCAAACTGTCGAAGAGCGTCGCGACGCGCGCTCTTGCCTCGGCGTTGCCTCCAGCGAAGATGACGTCCAACGGCTTGTCGGCTGCGAGCACGTCGCGGAAGACGGTGTTGAACGCCTTTAGAACCTGGGTGTCGGCGGGAGCGACGGCAGCGATCTGTTGCGTTACCGAATTGCCCGGGGTGGTGACGACGCCAGTTGCGTCAGCATTGAACGGGTTGGTGATCTCGATGAGGATCTTGCCTGCCAGGGCGTCGCCGTAGTGCTTGACCGCGTCAACAGCGCCGCTATACAAAACGGCCAGGAAGACGATGTCACCCGCCGGCTTCGCACCGTACTCGCCGACGGTGGCTCCCTTGCCGATCTGCTCGGCAGCTGCCTGAGCCTTGGCGGTGTCGCGGCTCATGATTTCGACGGTGTGGCCGTGTGCCGTCGCCCGGGCGCCGATGGCGGTGGCCATGTTGCCGGCGCCAATGATGCTGATGGTGGTCATAACGTTTCTTCCCTTGTGGTGTGTGAATCAGTTCGTCGGGGATGTCTCAATGTGAGGCACCCCTCCGGTAATGGGCCCAACCTGAGGGGAGCCTCCCCTTATTCCCGATGACGGCGACAAACTTCATATCGGTCGCGGAAGGAGGAAGGGGGATCGTAGAAGCGGAGGCCATCCTCACTTTCGAAGTAAACTGGCCGCGTGGCCGGTGACGTTGAGCAGATGCGGATGCCGCGGCGCCGCGACGCTATCGAGCGCCGCGACCGGCTCATCCGTGCCGCGCAGCGAGAGTTCGCCGCTCGAGGCGTGAACGGCTCACTGGAAGGAATCGCGCGCGATGCCGGTGTGGCCATCGGAACTCTCTACCGCCACTTCCCCACTCGCATGGATCTGCTCATGGCAGCATTCGAGCCCCGACTCCAGGAGTTCCTCGACGGAGCCGAGAAAGCCATGGAGATCGACGATCCATGGGACGGGTTCGTCTCCTACCTCGAGAACCTGTTCCGGCTGCAGGCGGGAGACCGGGGTTTCAACGACTTTCTCTCTCGCCGCTTCCCCAGCAACGCTGACACCGAACGCATCCACGACCAGATGTGCCGGCAAATCGAGAGCGTGCTCGTCCGAGCACAAGAAGCGGGACAGGCGCGCTCCGACATTGCTCTGGCCGACATCGTCAACCTCATCTGGTCCAACGGTCGGATGATGGACGCCACCAGCACCACTGCACCGGGCGAGTGGCGGCGTCAGCTGTACCTCATGCTCGACGCCTACCGCGCCGAGCGCGCGCATCCGCTGCCCGAGCCGCCGATGACGGACAAGCAGCTCTACGACGCAATGGTCCATCTCGGCAAGGCGAACTGAGAAACGGTCCGCGCGGCGCGGCGACTTCGCGTGCCGCGCAGTCCCAATCAACCGACGACCAACGGGTATCCTTGCTCGCCTTACCCACCGGGGAGAACTGAACGAAGTGGACATTTCGAGTCCACCTTGTCCGCCGGTTCCCTTAGGAGGTGTCCGAGAGAAACTCCCGCTTGCGTACCTGGTCGGGAGTCCTCTGATGACCCGCTGTCACCCGTCACCAGGACTGGGTTCCTTTGCACTGGCGCTAGGCGGGACCAATGATTTCACCCACAGGGCTATGAAGGTTGTCGAGCCATTTCAGGAGTAAGCGTTGTTCTTCGTCTCCCAGCTGCGAAGCAGGAGCGCTTCGCAGTTGGGCGGCGAGCTGAATTGCGGAACGTGGGACCGAGGAGTCCTTCGCGTAGTGCGCCGGCTCGGCGATGCAGCTGGCGAAAATCGCATCCCGGACCCGATCGGAGAGTCCGGGATCGGTGTATATCTCCGGGCGCACCAACAGCGCGAGGGCCACCCCGATGTTGGCGGACAGGATCGCCTGCGCGGCCTGGACCGGCGGCACGAGCATTGACCCGACCTCGGCGCAGCGTTCGAGGGTGTGGACGAGCAGTTCGAAAATCGATCGCGGAGCCGCCGGCACGTTGGACAGCATCGGGGAGAAGATCAATCGATACAAGGCTGAGTTCTCGAGCGCGAAGGCGATGTGGTCGTCCCAGTCCCGGCGAAGGTCATCGACCGGGTTCTCCGTAAAAGTGAGGGCCATCTTTCGCTGAATATAACGGTCGAAGCCGTAGTCCACGAGCGCGCTCAATAGTCCCGCTTTGTCCCCGAATAGCCGGTAGAGCGTTGGCTGGCCAACGCCGACCGCGTCGCAGACTGCGCGGGTAGAGATGTCGTGCTCGGGGGATGCTGCGAGCAGTCTCTCTGCGGCATCCAGCATCCGGACTCGGAGGTCTGTCGGCGTGGGCATGCTGCTAACGCTACGACAAGAGCGGCGGGAGCCCCGGACGCATGCCTTGGGCGCCACGATGTCGCTGACGTGTTCGAGTCCGCTGGGATCCCATCGACTGTCGTATCATTGATACGCGAAATATGTTGTCGATGATTTACCATTGTGTTATCGTTGAACACATGAAAGAGCGTTCGATGATATTGGAGGCGGCCGCTCGGCTGCTGGCCGAGTCGTCGACGGGTGACGTGTCCACGCGCGCAATCAGTGAAGCAGCGGGGGTGCAGCAGCCAACATTGTTCAGGATGTTCGGGGACAAAGCGGGCCTCCTTGCCGCCATAGTCGACTACGGATTCGAACAGTACTTGGATTCCAAGCGCACGATGGTGCCCTCTACGGATCCGGTGCTGGACCTCCGCGATGGATGGGATAATCACGTCGCCTTCGCGCTCGGCCATCCGCACATCTACCGGTTGATGTTCGCGTCGAATCCGAGCATCGTGCCGAGCGCTATCCGTGATGGGTACGAGCTGCTAGAGGAGGTGCTCGATCGCTGCGCGCGACAGGGCGCACTCCGGCTACCCCCGCGCGCGGCCACGCAACTGATCATGGCTGCCAACACCGGCGTCGCACTTGCTCTGGTGATGCGGCCCGACCTGAACGCGGTACCGGAGTTGTCGTCGCGCTTGCGTGAGATCGTCCTCGCCGGCGTGCTCGCGAAGGGCACGGAGGCGGGGACGGGATCGCTGGCACAGTCGGCGGTCACCGTCGGCGCGCTGGTGCGGCAGAAGCAGCCCGACGCGATGACATCAGCCGAAGCGGGGCTTCTCACCGAGTGGATGGATCGGCTCACCGAAGTCGCCTGATGCACGGTCCCGCTCTGCTAAACACACGAACCAATCAAGAAATCCACATAAAAGGAGTACAACACCATGACCGACACCACCAACACACGAGTCGCCCTTGTAACAGGCGGTTCCGGCGGCATCGGCCGCGCGGTCGCCGAACGACTCGCCAAGGACGATATTGCCGTCGGCGTGCACTACGCGGGAAACAAGACCAATGCAGACCAGACTGTTGCCGCGGTGATCGCGGCCGGCGGTCGGGCGATCGCCGTTGGCGGCGACGTGGCGGACGAAGCAGCGATGTCTGCGGCGTTCGACGCGGTTGAAGCCGCGTTCGGCGGCATCGACGTGGTCGTGAACACCGCTGGCGTCATGATCCTCTCGCCGATCGCGACGCTCAACCTGGACGACTTCGATCGGATGCAGCGCACAAACGTCCGAGGCACCTTCGTGGTCTCCCAACAGGCGGCACGGCGGGTGCGTCCCGGAGGGGCGATCGTGAACATCTCGACATCAGTCACCCGCACCTCATTCCCGACGTATGGCGCCTACGTCGCCAGCAAGGCCGCAGTCGAGGGCATCACGCTCATTCTCGCCCGGGAACTGCGCGGCAAGGACATCACCGTCAACGCCGTCGCCCCTGGCCCGACCGCAACCGCCCTCTTCTTGAATGGCAAGGATGACGCGACCATCGCGAACCTCGCGAAGGCCGCACCGCTAGAGCGCCTCGGCCAGCCCGAGGACATAGCCGAGACCGTGGCGTTCCTCGCGGGACCCGCGCGTTGGATCAACGGCCAGGTGCTGTTCGCTAACGGCGGCCTCGCCTGAGCGATAGCAAAGACCGCGTGCCCTGAATCCCAACAAGAACATCTAGAAGTCGCAAGGAGAGAACTTTGAGCAACATCATCGTCATTACGGGCGCCTCGAGCGGCTTCGGTGCACTCACTGCCCGCGCCCTGGCCGATACTGGCAACACCGTATACGCGGGTATGCGCGAGACGACCACGCGAAATTCTGTGGAAGTTCAGGCCGCAGTCGACTACTCGAAGGAACACGAGGTAGAACTGCGCGCGATAGAGATGGACGTCAGCTCCCAGGAGTCCGTGAATGCCGCGATCGCCCAGGTGCAAGCGGAGCACGGTCGCATCGACGTTCTCATCCACAACGCCGGCCACATGGTCGTCGGCCCGGCCGAGGCCTTCACGCCCGAACAGCTCGCCGAGCTTTACGACGTGAACGTGCTCTCCACCCAGCGCGTCAACCGCGCCGCTTGATCCTGACCTCATGGCCCAGATCGAGGAGTTGAATCGTGACTTCGCTCGAGCCCAATTTGGGCTTGGTCTGCAGAGATCGACGGCCGAGACCACGGACCCGGTTGAAGCGGGTGCAGTTGGCCCTAACGGGTTCCCGATTGGGTACACACCTCAGGGTGACAAAGTCGAGTGGATCCCGAGCGATGACGACGATGACCCCGAACCATGGCCAATGCTCCTTCGTCGGAACGACGAAGAGATCTTGCGGCTTTACAACGAGTTCTGGGACAAAGTTTCGTGGAATCGGAGACAGGTGCGGCTCGAAAAGCTGGGGCAGGAAGATGAGACTGACGCGGACGAGACACGGTCCCTCCAGGTGCCCCCTTCACCCGCGACCCAAGTCGTGGACAGCGAGGGTCGAAAGTCCTTGGGATGGAGCGATTTCGAGTGGGGACTGCTGCAGGGACGGATGTCCGCACTCTCCTGGGTGCTAGGGGCGAGCTGGGACGAGTCGCTCGACACGTAATCTGACCGGCGTGGAGAACCCAGTTCCAGCCCGCACGGGATGGATTTTGCTGGTAACCAGCATTGTTCGCGTTGACAGTATTTGGTTCAACCAGGTCGTCGAAACGACGATCCTGAGCTGGGGGCGCGAGCCGGTTCCACCGACGTTCATCGGGTCGTGACGTCTAGCTCTTCACCGCCTCGGCAATTTGCAGTGCGGCCTCAGCGGGCGTGAGGTCGGTGGTGTCGATGACCTCCGCTTCGTCGTGCAGCCAGTCACGGAACGCGTCGGCATAGGGGTCGAGGAGCTGAGGCGAAATGAGGAGGGGCCCAGAAACCGTGTCACCCTCGATGCGTCGACGAAGTACGCCCTGATCGGCGTGGAGAACGAAGTGTCGCACCGGTATCGCGTGGAGAGCGAGGCCCTCGCTAATTTCTCGCCAGTACTGCTCGACCATCACGGTCATCGGCATCACGAGAGTCCCGCCGGTGTAGTCGAGGATGCGGCGGGCGGTCTCGACCACGAGCGGACGCCATGGCGGCCAGTTTTGGAAGTTATCTGTCTCGGGCAAACCTGGCCGGACGTCCATGAGCGTTTCGCCGACCTTC
>Ga0302190_10003356_pt1 | contig 10213 bp, 8 predicted proteins | sample II_Bog_E2_3_FD_198784 | JGI IMG/M metagenome (GOLD analysis project Ga0302190, IMG submission 198784) | Peat permafrost microbial communities from Stordalen Mire near Abisko, Sweden - II_Bog_E2_3 | ecosystem: Environmental > Terrestrial > Soil > Wetlands > Peat | place: Sweden: Abisko, Stordalen... | reverse complement strand
GGGGGATATTGGCCGCCAGTTCGAGAATTTTGCGATTATAGATGTCGTCGAGCATGGCATTGAGATAGAGCGCCGACGCCGGCGGCGCAACCGCTGGCGCAAATCTACCCGCGGCTTACCAGCGCCAGCCAGGCGTCTTCGTCGATGGTTTCGACGCCCAATTCCCGCGCCTTGGCGAGCTTCGAGCCCGCGTCGGCGCCTGCGATGAGCAGATCGGTCTTTTTCGAGATCGAACCGGAGACTTTGGCCCCAAAACGCTCGGCCATCGCCTTGGCTTCGTCGCGCGTCATTTTCTGCAAGGCCCCTGTGAACACCACGGTCTTGCCGGCGACCGGACTGTCGCCTTTGACTGCCTCCATTGCCGTCGTGCGCACCTGAGCCAGCAAAGCGTCGAGCGCCGTCTCGTTATGCGGCTCCATGAAGAAATCGGCGACCGCCTCGGCCACGACCTCGCCGATTCCGTCGATACTGATGAGCTTTTCGCGCGCATCGCTGCCGGTCCGCGCCTCCCGCGCCGCTTCGCGCAGGGCGTCAAAAGTCTCGAAAGCACGCGCCAGCCTGATTGCATTGGTCTCGCCGACATGGCGAATGCCGAGGGCAAAGATGAAACGGTTCAGCACGATCTCGCGCCGCGCCTCGATGGCGTCGAACAGCTTTCGCGTTGAGAGTTTTCCGAAACCTTCGAAATTCTCGATCCGGGCGAGGCTGGCCCTGTCACGCTCCTGCAACGTGAAGATATCGGCTGGCGTCCTGATCAGTTTCTTTTCGTAGAAAAAAGCGATCTGCTTGTCGCCCAGCCCCTCGATATCGAAGGCGTTGCGGGAGCAGAAATGGCGCAGTCTCTCCACCGCCTGCGCCGGACAGACCAGCGTTCCGGTGCAGCGGCGCGCCACGTCGGCCTCGCCGGTTTTGGGGTCGATTTCGCGCAAAGCCGCCGAGCCGCAGGCTGGGCAGACATGAGGGAAAACATAGGGTTTGGTGTCGACCGGGCGCCTATCCAACACCACGCCGACAATTTGCGGGATCACGTCGCCCGCACGCTGCACGATCACCGTGTCGCCAATGCGCACGTCCTTGCGCGCAATTTCGTCCTCGTTGTGCAAAGTCGCATTGGAGACGACGACGCCCCCGACCGTCACCGGATCGAGCCGCGCCACCGGCGTCAGCGTTCCGGTGCGCCCGACATTCACTTCTATGCCGCGCACCGTGCTGGTCGCCCTTTCGGCGGGAAATTTATGCGCGGTGGCCCAGCGGGGGGCGCGCGACACAAAGCCAAGGCGCTGCTGAAGCGCGAGGTCGTCCACCTTGTAGACCACGCCGTCGATGTCATAGCCCAATTGCGCGCGGCGGCTTTCGATATCGCGGAACTGCGCCAGCATTTCATCCGTGCCATGACAGAGGCTTGTCAGTGGGTTAACAATGAAGCCGAAATCGCGGAACGCTTGCATCATACCCGTTTGCGTAGCGGTGAGCGGGATCGAGATTTGACCCCAGGCGTAAGCAAAAAAACGCAAAGGGCGCCGCGCCGTCACGCCCGCATCGAGTTGGCGCAGCGATCCGGCCGCCGCATTGCGGGGATTGGCGAACACCGGCTTGCCCTGCGCCGTCTGCCTCTGGTTCAAGGCGGCGAAATCCGCGTGGCTCATATAGACCTCGCCGCGCACCTCCAGAATATCCGGCGGCGAACCGCTGAGACTTTGCGGAACGTCGGAAATTGTTCGAGCGTTGGCGGTCACGTCCTCGCCGGTAAAACCGTCGCCGCGCGTCGCGGCGCTGACCAGAACGCCGTTTTCGTAGCGCAGATTGCAGGACAGCCCGTCGATCTTCGGCTCGGCGGTGAAAGCCAGCGGGACCTCGGACGGTCGCCCGAGAAAGCGTTTTACGCGCGCGACAAATTCGACCAGTTCGTCGTCGGAGAAAATATTGCCGAGCGACAGCATGGGAACGGCGTGGGTGATCTTGGCGAATTTTTCCGCCGGCGCCGCGCCGACCTTCCTGCTCAGCGAATCGTCGTCGGCCAGTTCGGGGAATTCCCCCTCCAGCGCGACATAGCGGCGGCGAAGGTCGTCATACTCCGAGTCGGTGATTTTCGGCGCATCGTCCTGATAATAGGCGCGGTCATGCGCGGCGAGTTCCTCGCCGAGCCGTGCGTGTTCCTGTCGCGCTTGCGCGAGAGCGTCATTTTTTGTCATGACGGAAAAATAGCGAAAAAACCGCGTCAATGCCACAGTCTGTCGGCGGGCGGATCACCCCAGATGGGATAGCCGCTCCCATGTGCCGGGATGGGTGCGCCACGAGTGCGAATCCGCGTGTTCCCGCATATGCGCATGGAAGGGCGAAAGCCCGGTATGGAAAAATTCCAGCTTGCACAAGGCCGCCGCCAGAGACCGCGGGTGGTCGATCAAGTCCAGCGCGAGGGCGTCGGCTGCAAATTCCCGCACGCGCGAAAGGGCCAGAAACAGCAGGCGCGCCAGCGCGGGCGCTGCGGCGAGCAGCATAGCGAGCGGAGCGGTCGTCGCATGGTCCCTGCCCCGCGCCATCAGTTCGGCGATGCCGCGCAGCGCCGAATGGGTGATTTCGCTCTCTATCGCGGCGGCCCAATTCATCGCGCCCGTGTCGTGGTGGAGAATATGGCCGACCTCGTGGGCGAAAATGCCAGCGATCTCCTCGTGCGAAAGTCCGTGAAGCAGGCCCTCGGTGACCGAAATGCAGGCATTGTCCGGGCTGCCGAGGGCATAGGCGTTCATGCCCGGGACAGGCAGCAGAAACAACTCCGGGACGCGCTCCATCCCGGCGCGGACACAAATGTTGAGCAGAATCGCATAAAGTTTAGGCGCCTCTGTGCATCGCAGGGGTTTTCCGCCCAAGGCGCGCAGGGTGGCGCGCGGCTGGCGCTCCGCCGTCTGCAAGTTGGCCTGGATTTCATCGAGCGTTTGTCGCGCCCCGCGCGATTTGCCATTCGCCTGTCCGCAGAGATCCAACAGATTGACAAGGCCCGAAAGGACGCGACGCGAATGATGCGAATGGAATTCCCGCGCCAGCCGCCGCCGCAACTGAGCGAGGGCGAGCGCTTGCTTGTGCGGCTCCCCGAGGTTTTGGCCGCATTCGACACGAAGGCCTCCGCGGGCAAAAAAACCGGCGCCAGCTTGTCCAGGAAGTCCCACCGAATGCGACACCACTCGACCCTCCGTCCACCGCGCCAGAGACACAGTAAACGGAGTTCGAGCAAACGCCATGCCAATTTTATGATAAGGTGTTGGGGCGCCTCATCAATTTATTTTTATTGACTTGAGAGCATTTCCAATAAGCGAAGCTCCGTGCTAATGCGCCGGCCTTGCAGGGGCGGCGTCCGGCTGCGATTCGCCGCTGTCGCCGCGCGCCATTGCGGCGGGTTTGATCGACGCAGGCGAAGGCAGTGTTGGATCCTCGACGCGGAAAACGGCAATGGCGCGATACACGTCGAAAATCAAGGTGAAGGATCGCGCGTAATCGCCGGCCGCCAGCGCATGGGCTGCCGTGGTGACGAGCGGAACGCAATTTTCAAGCGCCTCGAATTTTCCGGCATTGGCGTCGAGATAGGCGGTGAGACGCCGCAGGCTGTCGGCGCCCATGTCCGAAACCAGCGCGACTGCCGCCGCCGATTCCGCCGAAAGGTGGCTGGAGGACCCCCGCTGAGGCATTTGCGGCGCACGCATCTGAAGGCGCGCCAGCACCGGCATGATGTCCTGCAAAATTTCTTGCATGCCGGAGCCGAAAACGCCCGGCGTAAACCCCGGAGTCTCCGGGCTCGGATTGGGCGAAGTTGGCGCGCCCCGTTGAGAATGAGCCATTTTGCGCTCCTGATGGCTGAACTGGCGATGAAAGAGGGCGAACGGGCGGGACAACCCGCCCGCACAACTCTCGGCTCGTTACATGCGCTGGCCATAGGCAAGCGGAATGACTTCCGCCAATTGCCGCGCGATTTCATTCACGTCCTGCGGGCTCAGCTGGCGGTGTTGCTGATGCTGTTGCTGACCGAACTGCCCCATGTTCTGCTGCGACTGTCCGTAGGCGGCTTGCCCCTGCCAGCCAGAACCCTGCTGGCCGAAACCGCCCTGCTGCCCGAAACCGCCCTGGCCGTAGCCCTGAGGCTGCTGCAACAACTGGGGAAGGATCGGCAGGATCTGGCGCACGACCTCATTGACGTCCTGCTGTGACAGGGACCGTTGACCGTAGCCGCCACCGCCGAACGCCGCCAAAGGCTGCGGCTGGCTTTGCTGCTGCGCCTGAGCGATGATTTGCGGCAGGATTGGTGCGATCTGCTGAAGGGCGTTACTAACCTCGTGTTGAGTCAACTGACGTTGGCCGCCGCCCCAGTTCTGGGCGCCGCCGAAGGAGTTCTGGCCGAAAGCGCCTTGCCCTAAAGCTCCTTGCCCGAAAGCGCCTTGGCCCAATTGCCCCTGGCCAAGCCCCCCTTGCTGGGTCTGCTGATTCTGCTGAAGAGCCTGCGCCAGTTGCTGCAACGCGGCGGCGACTTGTGGATTTTGGAAAGCGTTCTGCTGCGATGTGTCGGAATGTATCATGATGATTTTCCTCTTTCGCTTTAGACCCCACCGAGCGCCCACACCAAAGCTCAAGCCCCGGCTCGTCGGCGGGGCGGTTGGATTAGCTCTCGAAAACGGTCGATTCAAGGCGCGTGAACGGCGTCGCCAGGAGCGCAAAGCCGGCGCAGGCGGATCGGGGCGGCGGCGTCCGGGTCCATCGCCGGCGCGAAAGGCCTGGGCGGCGGCGCGCCCGCTTCACCGTTTCGCGGGCGTCTTAGCCGCTAAGCCAAAGCCTTGTTTGCGCAAGATGCGCGTGCTCTGGTCGAGATCGGATTGCGGTCCGTTCGCGGCCGGATAACTTTTCGGTGAGCTGTTGCGGAGACCGGCCTTAGCCGTCGCTTTTCATCAGGCTTGCCGCCGCCGCCCGCGCTTCATCGGTAATGGTCGCGCCGGCCAGCATGCGGGCGATCTCCTCACGCCGATGCTCATCCTCCAGCGGCGCGACGCGGGTGGCGACGCGCGCGCCCCCGTCCTCCATAACCTCGGCGACATCCTTGGAAATACGCAAATGCCGCTCCGCCCGCGCCGCGACCTGCGGCGCATGCGTCACGGACAGCACCTGCACGCGCGACGCCAGCCGCGCCAGTCTTTGGCCGATAGCGTCAGCCACCGCGCCGCCGACGCCGGTGTCGATCTCGTCGAACACCAAAGTCGGGGCGGAGCCGCGATCGGCCAGAACCACTTTGAGCGCCAGCATGAAACGCGACAATTCGCCGCCCGAGGCGACCTTCATCATCGGCCCCGGCCGGGCGCCGGGATTGGTCTGGACCCAGAATTCGATCTTTTCCGCGCCCTCCGGTCCGAAAACGCTGGCATCGGTGGCGATCTGCGTCATAAAGCGCGCCCGGTCCAGTTTGAGAGGACCAAGCTCCCCGTTGACCGCCGCATCCAGTTCCGCCACCGCCGACTGGCGAGCCTTGGTCAGGTCGGCGGCGCAAAGCCGATAAGCCTCATGAGCCGCGTCGCGCGCAAGAGTCAGTCTCTTGAGAAGGGCCTCGCTGGCGTTGAGCGCGGCGAGGTCGGCGGCGAATTTTTCCGCCAGCGCGGCGAGATTTTCCACGGGCGCGGAATATTTGCGGGCGGCCGCGCGCAGGGAAAACAGCCGCTCCTCCGCCCGCTCCAGGGCGCGCGGGTCGAATTGCGCGTCACGCAAGGCCTGATCGAGCGTCTGCTGCGCCTGATCCAACGCCGTCAAGGCCGCGTCCAGCGCCTTGAGCGAGGGTTCTATGAGCGCGGGGGCCTGAGACTGGCGCCGGTCGAGCCGGCGCAGGGCCGACGACAGCGTCGATATCGGCGAGCCGTCGCCCGAGACGCTGTCGAGCGCGTCGCGCAGATCGCCCACGACTTTTTCCGCCTGCATCATTGCCGCGCGCTCGGTTGCGAGCTTTTCCTCTTCGCCCGGCTGCGGCTTCAGCTTCGACAATTCCTCATGCGCATGGTGCAGGAAATCGGCCTCCTTGCGCGCGGCCTCCAGCGCGAGGCGCTCTTCCTGCAAGGCCTTTTCAGCCCGCTTGACTTCGGCATAAGCGGCTCGGGTTTTTTCGACCAGCGGCTCCAACCCGCCATAGGCGTCGGCCAAACTGCGGTGGGCGGCGGGATCGATCAGGGCGCGGTCGTCATGCTGGCCATGGATTTCGACCAGTTCGCGGCCAATCGCCTTGAGCGCCTGCACGCTGACCGGTTGATCGTTGACAAAGGCGCGGGTGCGCCCGTCGGCCATCTGCGCGCGGCGCAGGATCAGGTCGCCGTCGATGGCGAGGCCCTGTTCGGCGGCGGCGAGGCGGGCGGGATGGTCATGCGGCGTATCGAAGACGGCGACCACCTGGCCTTGCGGCTGGCCGGAGCGAACCAGACCGCCGTCGCCGCGGCCGCCGAGCGCCAGTGAGAAAGCGTCGAGCAGGATGGATTTGCCGGCGCCGGTCTCGCCGGTCAACACAGTCAGGCCCGCGCCGAAATCGATCTCCAGCCGGTCGATCAGAACGATGTCGCGTATCGCGAGCTGGACCAGCATGGAAACCCGTCTCGTCTGTTACATGGCGAGGCTGAAATGAATGCGAATTAAATGGGGGTTCAACCCAATCCGACCTTCTTGAAAGTCTTGGAAATCCACGAATCCTCGTGCTCGTGCGGCGACAGGCCTTCATTCTTCAGCCGGTCGAAGGCTTCCTGATACCATTCGGAATTGGGATAATTATGCCCGAGCACGGCGGCGGCGGTTTGCGCCTCGTCGACAATGCCCATGGCGAGATAGGCTTCGGTCAGGCGCTCGAGCGCCTCCTCGGCCTCGCGGGTGTTTTGATATTTGAACAACACTTCGCGGAAACGGTTGATCGCCGCGGTGTAATTGTGGCGGGTCAAATAATAGCGGCCGACTGTGATCTCGGCGCCGGCCAGCTGGTCGCGAGCGATCTGGATCTTGAGACGGGCTTCGGGCGCATATTCCGACTTGGGATATTTATCGAGGATCACCTGGAAATACTTGATCGCCCTGGAGATCTGTCCCTGGTCGCGGTGCACGTCGGGCATTTGGCCATAAAGGCTCATTCCGGCCAGGTAATTGACATAGGCCGATTCTTCGGAATTGGGATAAAGCTGAAGATAGCGGTCGGCGGCGGAAGAGGTCTCGGTGTAGGAGCCGTTGAGGTAATCGGCATAGACCTCCATCAACAAGCCCTTGCGCGCCCATTGCGAGAAGGGAAATTGCCGCTGGACATCGGCGAAACGTTTCGCCGCGTTTTCGTAATCCTTGCTTTCGAGCTTGGACAGACCCTCGTTATAGAGACGATCCGCCGGAATATTGGGCTCGACCTTCATCTCGTATTTCGACGGCCCGAAAGGATTCAGGTCTTCGAGCGACCAGCACCAGGCGGGCGAGACCGCGCAGGTCGACGCCAGGACCGCGATGGCGGCGGCGACGATAAGTTTCTGGCCATTTCCATTCGGACGATTCATTCAAGACGCTCTGCTATGGGGTCGCGAGGCTCGGGTAGAGCCTTCCGCGGAAATGCTTTTAACCTGAACCGCGTCGCGGCGAAACCCGCCACGCGACGCTTCCAAAGCGAAAGCGCGGGCTGCCGGTCAGCAAAAGCGATTTTTTACGGCTATTTTAAGACGCTGCGCTTCGGAACTGTCGATCGAAATCTTGCCGATCGAGGCTCTTGCCGCGTCAGACCTCGCTGGCATGCGACAGACTGCCGCGACTCCGCCCGGCGCAGGGCGGCTGGAAACGCGCGGCGTTCTCCGCCGGGACCGGTTCAGCTGCGCTCAGGCAGGAAAGCCGGCGAGGCGGCCATGCCGAGATCGGCGCGGACGCCTTCCCGATGCGCCGGGGCCGATTCGACGATGCGATAATTGGCGCGGTCGGAAAACAGCGCCTCGAGCACCGCGACATTCATCTTGTGGCCGCCGCAATAGGAATGATAGGAACCGATCAGCGGCGCGCCCGCCAGGGCGAGGTCGCCGACAGCGTCCAGCATCTTGTGGCGCACGAATTCGTCGGTATAGCGCAGGCCTTCGGGATTGAGGATGCGGCCGTCGTCGATGCCGACCGAATTGTCCAGCGAGGCGCCCAGCGCGAAGCCGGCCTTCACCAGACGCTCGACGTCGGCCAGGAAGCCAAAGGTGCGGGCGCGGGAAATCTCGCGACGGAAGGCGGCCGGTTCGAGATCGAGGATCTTGCGCTGGCGGCCGATCACATCGCTGTTGAAATCGATCTCGACGTCGAGGCGGAAACCGCTGGCGGCGGGACGCAATTCGGAGAAGGCGCGGCCATGTTCTACGCGCACGGTCTTGAGGATCTTTACGAAACGGCGCGGGGCGGTGAGATGGCGGACGCCGACGCGGTCGATCGCCTCGACGAAGGCCGCGGCCGAACCATCCATGATCGGCACTTCCGGCCCGTCGACTTCGACCAGGCAATTATCGACGCCGAGACCGTTCAGGGCGGCGACCAGATGCTCTATGGTGCTGACCATGTGCTGCGCGCCGTCGCCGATGACGGTGCAAAGTTCGGTCATGGTGACTTTGGACCAATTCGCCTCGATACGCCGGCTGCCGCCGTTGGGCAAACCGCTGCGCAGGAACACCAGGCCAGTATGGGCGTCGGAAGGATTGAGAACCAGGCGAACAGGCTTGCCGGAATGAACGCCAATGCCTCCTGAGAGCGAGACGCGGTCCCGGAGAGTGGTCTGAAAGCTCGGCTTCATTTGCGTTCCGTCGGCTCGCCCCGCTCGAATGGCGGGATCGTTGCGGGACCCCTGTTCCGCCATATTTGCGGCGAGGAGGGGCGCATGGCGAGCGGAAGAAGGATTTCCGTTTCGGAGGGGAGTCAGCGTCGAAAGCGCCGAATCCCTTGGCTCACCATATCGCGAAGGTAACTTTTACGACGCGACAAACCAAATCACTCTTTCTTACGCGGCTGTTACAAATTAGCCTGATTTTCGCCCCTGCCCGCCTTAATCGAAAATAAATCCGGACTTTCCGGCGGCGGTTGTTGTTGCGGCGATGCCCACTGGAATTCAGCTGAGGCGCAAGAAAACTGTATTCTTCGTTAAAAATGTATTGCGTTCTTTTGCTTGATCTATCCGCCGCGATGAAACTGATTCGCGGCGGATGTTGTTTGTGGCCTGCGGACCGGGTTCAGTTCGACTGGCGGCGCAGGAAGGCCGGGATTTCGAGCTGGTCGTCTTCGGCGCGCGGCTGGGCGCGGCCATGCGGGTCGAGAGGCGCGACCGGGCGCTGCGTCGCCGGACGCTTGGCGTATTCGGCATGCACCGGCGACGGGCTGGGCTGGCGCGGGGGATAGGCGCGGGGGGGCTGCGGCTGCGGCGCGGCGAGGCGCGGAGGCTGGGGCTCCACCGCATGTTCCTCGGCCCGGCTCATGCCGAAGGTGGCGAGGCGCTCAAGCAGGGTGCGGCGGCGTGATTCCGCGGCCGGAGCTTCCGCGACAGTTTGCGGCTGGCGGCGCATCAAGGCCTGGGCATGTTCGGGAAACTCCTCAATCGAGGGCATGCGCTGCTGGCGCAAAGGCTGTTCGGGCGCAGGCGGAACGAAGACCGACTGAACGGGCGCCTCGACGCGGCGCGCCGGCGCGGGCGCCTGCTCCGGATAGGCCTGCGGCTGCACGCGCTGGACGCGCACATCGCCCTGGTTTGGCGCATAGGCTTGCGGCGCCGGGGGCGCATAAGGCGCTTGATAAGCCTGCGGCGCTTGGGGCGCATAGCCTTGCGGCGCGTAAATCGGCTCGACAGGCGCCGGGGCGGCCTGGACCGGCTCGGGCTGCGGCGCGGGCTGGGCGAAATAGGTTTCAGCCGCAGGCGCGGTAGCCGCCGGGCGCAGGGACGGGTTGGCGTCGGCCTGACGGGCCGCCGCCGCCTGAGCGCGCATGCGCTCGCCGAGTTCGGCGAGGCGCTGATCGTTCATGTCGACGACGCCGGCCGGCTTGTCGATGCCGGTGGCCACCACCGAAACGCGGATGATGCCGTCGAGGCTCGAATCGAAAGTCGCGCCGAGGATGATATTGGCGTCCTCGTCGACTTACTGGCGGATGCGGCTGGCGGCCTCGTCCACTTCGTAAAGGGTCAGGTCATTGCCGCCGGTGATCGAGATAAGCAGACCCTTGGCGCCCTTCA
>Ga0302190_10003320_pt1 | contig 10269 bp, 8 predicted proteins | sample II_Bog_E2_3_FD_198784 | JGI IMG/M metagenome (GOLD analysis project Ga0302190, IMG submission 198784) | Peat permafrost microbial communities from Stordalen Mire near Abisko, Sweden - II_Bog_E2_3 | ecosystem: Environmental > Terrestrial > Soil > Wetlands > Peat | place: Sweden: Abisko, Stordalen... | reverse complement strand
CTTGCGGGTAACAAAGGTCTCGCCACGCACTGGGGACTCATGGTTGAACAAGATGCCATTGCAAGCGTACATGCCGTACGCCTCGCGGTAATTTACGGTGATCCAGTGTGCATAGAGCTTGGCCACTGCATAGGGTGAGCGCGGATAGAACGGTGTCTTTTCCGTCTGCGGCACCTGCTGTACCAGCCCATAGAGTTCTGATGTGGATGCCTGGTAGAAGCGGGTCTTCTTCTCGGCGCCGAGTATCCTGATGGCCTCCAGTATTCTCAGTGTCCCCAGTCCGTCGACGTTCCCGGTGTACTCTGGCAGCTCGAACGACACCTGGACATGACTTTGCGCGCCGAGGTTGTAGATTTCGTCGGGCTGCACCTTCTGCAGGATATGTAAAAGGCTGGACGAATCGGACAGATCCCCATAGTGCAGGACAAAGTTTCTTTCTCCGAGATGAGGGTCCTGATAGAGGTGATCGATGCGGTCCGTATTGAAGAGAGAGCTGCGCCGCTTGATGCCATGGACCTCATAGCCTTTGCCTAGAAGAAGCTCAGCCAAATAGGATCCGTCTTGGCCGGTTATGCCAGTAATCAAAGCGGTTTTGGCCATGCCCGTCCTTACGTCGAATCGTTTTGGATGCTGTTCAAAGGCGATTATATCGGAGGGGGGAAGCTGCGGGAGGGAGCGAGGGCTGCGCGCAGGGTGATTGCGGAGAGCAGGGGCATCATCGGTGACGAGAACGCAGGCAAAAATGAGGATCGTTGAGTTGGACGATGCGGAGTGATGCTGAATTTGAAATTGCAAATCGGCAAAACCATCGACGATCGGGGCCTGTCAATCGACGTCTGGTTTAAACTGGCTGCAAAACGTGTAACGAGGTTATGTGATGTGGCCATTTTCTAAGAAGGCAGAGGCGCCGCTTCGCGCTTCAGGGCCGGACGACTGGAGCCTGGCGCAAGGCCAGCGAGACGGTTTCCCGATGATTGTGCGCATGGCAAACGCTTATCGCGACCTTGCGCCGCTGCCCGGCTACGACCACCATTTGATCATCTCCGTCCACCTGCGCAATCCGCAGCCAAATGGTTTTCCTTCCTCTGAAGAAGGCGATGACCTGGCGGCGCTTGAGCAGAATCTCTGCCGACTTCTAGAGACGGGCAACGATTCGCTTTGCGTTCTGGTGGTTACCAATAATGGACTGCGTGACCTCATCTTCTACACGCGGGATATCGAGAGCGCGAAGCATCGGACCGAGGGCACCTTGGTCGCAGGTACAGGATTTGTGATCGAGTTCTGCATTGAGCCGGACGAGTTGTGGGAAATCTACCACCATTTTTGCAAGTGGATGAAGCCAGCTAAACCGCCGGAAACAAGAACTTGAGCATGGGGCGGACGCGGTGGGACCAGCTTGCTTCGTCGTGCGTGCCACCGTGGATCTTTTCGAAGTGGAGCGTTTCGCCGGGACGCCAGTGATTGGCTTTGAGCCGACGGTTGAGTTGCTCTACATCCTGCAGGGTGCGGCGGCCTTCATGGTCGCCCACGTCGAGCCACAGTTTGGGCCTGTCCCATATCTCCGGCGCACGTTCATTGACGTATCCGAGGATGCTTTTGCGGTTCCACCAGACGCTGGGTGAAAGCACGGCCAGCTTGCCGAACCATGTGGCATAGCGCAAGCCGAGATAGAGCGAGACCAGGCCGCCGAGCGACGATCCGCCCAGACCGGTGGACTCGCGGTCGGTTCGGACGCGATATCGGTCGGCGATCCAGGGCAGGAGTTCCCGAGTCAGCAATTGCCCATAGTCGTTGGCTTCGCCGCCGCCCATGCGCCAGTCACGTTCGGGGGTGTATTCGGCCAGTCGGCGGTCGCCGGTATTGTAGATGCCGACGATGATGAGCGGCTCGACTTCCCCTGCCTCGATGGCGGCGTCGGCGTGCTCGCGCACCTGCCACGTGCGGCCGGGAATGTACGAGGTGCGCGGGTCGAACAGGTTTTGACCATCCTGCAGATAAAGAACCGGATAGCTGCGGTGCGGGTGTTCGTCATACCCTGGAGGCAGGTAGACGATGACATCGCGCTTGTCGGGAAGAATCTGGCTGGGAAAGGCGCGATGCAGCCGCAGGCGGGGGTGCAGAGTGGGTTCGCCGGCGGCGAGCAGGGCTTTGTGCGCGTGCGAGGCGGATTGCGCGTGAGGCGATTGGCTTTCTGGATTCAATCCCTGCGTTCCTTTATTGTTTCATCGGCTGTTGGCGGGGGATGCGCCAGAAAAAATTGGGTGCCCAGGCTGTTACATTAACAAGAAATCGGCGGTTCTCCAAAAAACAGTGGATAGTGATTAGTGGTTAGTGGATAGAGGACGAGGACGGCGGGAGAAGGCATGAATCGGGAATATCACAAGTGGTGGTCGCCTCGGCTGGGGCGGGATATGGAACTGCTGGTGTTTGGCCACGCGGGGCTGCCGGTGATTGTGTTTCCCACGTCGGGCGGACGGTTCTTTGAGTTTGAGGATCGCAAGATGATTGCCGCTCTCGGCGGGAAAATCGACAACGGTGAAGTGCAGGTTTACTGCGTGGACGCAGTGGACAATGAGAGCTGGTACAACAAGCAGGTGTCGCCGCGCTGGCGCATTGCACGCCATGTGCAATATGAGGATTACCTGATTCACGAAGTGGTTCCGCTGGTGCGCCAGAAAAACCATGACTGGCACCTGGTCAGCCTGGGATGCAGCTTCGGCGGATTCCACGCGGTGAATATTGCGCTGCGGCATCCTGATGTTTTTTCGGGATTTCTGTCGATGTCGGGAGCTTTTGATTTGCGCAATTTTCTGGCCGGCTATTATGACCAGGACTGCTATTTTAATCAGCCTTTGGACTACCTGCCTAACATGGGCGATCCGTGGTTTTTCGATCGATATCGGCGCAATGCGTATGTGCTGGCAACCGGGTGGGACGATCAGTGCCTGGGTCAGAATCAGAGGCTTGATGGCATCCTGAGTGCCAAAGGTATTCCGCACAAATTGTTTGTGTGGGACACGTATAACTCGCACGATTGGCCGACGTGGGAGAAGATGGTGCAGCATTACTTGTGAAGCAGCTAACAGCTTACAGCGAACAGCAAATAGCTAAGAAAGGAGCTTTGGTGATGAGTGATTTGAATCCTTATGACAAGTTTATTGACGGTCGGCCGCTTGAGGTCATTCTGCAGGAAACGCCGGGCGCGATCGCGGGATTGCTTGAGGGGTTTGCCCCGGAGATGATTTCCGCCGCTCCCGCTCCGGGTAAGTGGAGTCCGGCGGAGATTGTGTGTCACCTTGCCGATTGCGAACTGGTGTTCGGGTTTCGCTTGAGGCAGACGCTGGCGGAAAATGCGCCGGTGATTCAGCCCTTCGACCAGGATAAGTGGGCCGCGACGTATCCCGGCGTGCCGGCAAGCCAGGCGCTGGTGGCGTTTATGACGCTGCGGGGATGGAACCTGCGGCTTATTGGGGCCGCGCTTCCTGCTGCGGCTGATCGCCCTGTCACCCATCCTGAACGCGGGACGATGACGTTTCTCACCCTAGTGGAGACCATGGCTGGGCATGATCTGAATCACCTGGCCCAGTTGAAGAAACTGGCTGGCGCCGCGTAGTGAGGGCCAGTTCACTCAAGTTGGACGGGGTGAACTGGCCTCGATGTACTCAGATCACTTTGCAGTGAGCGTGTTGTTGGTGCGGTCATCGTCGGGGAGCACATGATCGGGATCGATGGTTACGGAGGCGATTGGCTTGTCTCCGGCCCATTGCATCTCGCCTTTGGATTCCCATGCTTCAACAGGGAGACGGAAACGTGTTTTGGTTCCGTCGGTGAATTGCACTTCTACGGTTGCGGGCAGGACTAACTGGCCCTTGTTTGCGATGGTTACCTGCGAACCGTCAATGGCGGTAACCGCGAGGTCGAGGCGCCAGTTATTCATGTACCAGCCGCGCCAGAAATAACTGAGGTCTTCACCGCCTTCGCTGGATAACTCGCGGAAGAAGTCGGATGGCGAAGGGTGCTTGTAGGCCCAGTCGCGGATGTACTTGCGGAAGGCCCAATCGAAACGATCTTTGCCAAGGATCTGCTCGCGGAGTAACACCATGCCGTATGCGCCCTTGAAGTAACTCACCGGATGTCCGATTTGCCATGACATGGCATCCGCGTTGGTGAGGATGTTAGGCGCATCCGAGTTATCCAGCACCTTGAGAATCGTGTCTGGTGGTTCGCCGCCGGCTGAGTACTCCGAGTCGCGCTTGGGGCCGTAAACGCCGTTTTGAAATTCGGCTGATTCATCGATGTCGATGAAGGTGTTGAAGCCCTCATCCATGAAGGCATTGCGGCGTTCGTTGGAGCCGACGATCATGGGGAACCAGTCGTGACCGATCTCGTGGGCGGTGATCCAGAAGAGCGTTTTGCCCTTGTCTTCAATGCCATCGAAGACGATGCCCGGATATTCCATTCCTGTAGAGAAGCCGGCTACGTTGATGGCTGCGGGCCACGGATAGGGATACCACTTGCGTGAGAAGCGCTCGACTGTGTCTTTGACATATTCGGTGGAGCGGGACCAGGCTCCATCGCCGACGCTTTCGGGCGGATAGACGCTTTCTGCGAGGCTGGTTTTGCCGTTGGGGAGGTTGATGCGTGCGGCATCCCAGACGAAGATGGGGCTTGCGCTCCAGGCTACGTCGCGGGTTGAATCCATGTGGAAGTGCCAGGTGAGTGTGCCGCTGGATTTGGGGCGGCTTGCGGGATCTTTCACTTCGTCGGCGGTGCGAATGACGATTGTCTTGTCGCTGGTTTTGGCCTGGGCGAAGCGGTCTAACTGCGTCGGTGTAAGCACGTCTTTCGGATTCATCAATTCGCCTGAGCCGGCGACGATCATGTTGCTGGGGACGGTGACGTAGTAATCGAACTTGCCGTATTCGAGGTAGAATTCGGCGCCGATGTAGGGGAGCGTGTCCCAGCCGCGGAGGTCGTCGTAGACGCACATGCGCGGATACCACTGGGCCATGTCGTAGATCTCGCCTTGCTTGGACATGCCCCACGAGGTGCGGCCGCCCCATACGCCGGGGATGGTGTAGTGGTATTTGATGTGGAGTTTGAGCGTGCCGCCCTTGGGCGCGAGGGGCACGGGGAGGCGGACCTGCATGCGCGTGTCGTCGATGAGGTAGTCGGCCTTGACGGCTTTGGGGCCGAAGCCGATCTCGACTGCATCGAGTTCGAAGCCTTCAGTGGAAGGCGTTGGGCCGCCTGCTGCCATGCGCATCATGCGGCGCATCAGGGCGCCGTTGACGATTTGTCCGCGCGCATCTTTGCGATAGAGGTTCTGCTCCATCTGGATCCAGAGGCTGGGGAGGGCGTCGGGGCTGTTGTTGGTGTAGGTGATGACTTCGTCGTTGCGCAGGATTTTGGCCTGAGGGTCGAGGTCGACGTGCATCTCGTAGTCGGCTACATTTTGCCAGTAGGAGGGGCCGGGCGCGCCGTTGCTGGAGCGGTAGGCATTGACCGGGTCGGGCAATGTAAGGGGCGCGAAGGTGATGCGCGGATCGTAACTGGAGGCGCTGGGCGCGGCTGGGGTTGCTGGGGCCGCTTGCGCTGGCGCGAACTGGGAAACGATCGCGGCACTTAGTGCCACCACTGGAAAGAAGAGGGCTATCCTCAATCGCGTGGAATGCATTGGAACCTCCTGGGTATGAGAGAAGCGGGAAGCTTATAAAGCTGATTCTCTCAGCATAATGCCCCTGGCCGTTGATGGGCTTGTTGAGTTTTGTGCTTTCCCGTCCTCGCGACAGAAAAAGTCGCAAGAACGGGGCACGGTGCTTTTGTGGTTGATCCGGCGCGGGTCCATGTCGGCTGTAACTTCCTGGATGTGAGTTGGGCTGCTCAGAATGCAAAGATCTCTGCCATTTTGGGAACCATTTCGGGGTCGGCGGGGTCAAAGGAGATAGTATTCCGTTGACTCGCCTGAGGAGGTTTTGATGCGCCGGATTTCTGCTGTCTTGTGTGTTGGTGTGTTCACTTGTGCCCTTGTCGCACAGACGCCGGCGAAGCCTGCTGGCGAGGGCAAGGCTTCGGCCGCAGGCGCTGCTGCTGTCGCAGGAGCAATAACATCCGCTTCCGTGAAGGATCTGCCGGTGCGCAAGGTGGTGCTTTATAAAAACGGCGTGGGGTACTTTGAGCATGCGGGGTCGGTGAGTGGGAATCAGCGCGTGACCATCGACTTTACTTCGCCGCAATTGAATGACGTGTTGCAGTCGTTGACGGTGCTGGACGAGGGAGGCGGGCGGATTGGCGGGGTGAATTACAACTCGACTACGCCGCTGGCGGAGCAGTTGAAGACGCTTTCGCTGGGGATGAGCGACGATCCGACTTCGACGGAATTGTTTCAGGCGTTGCGCGGACAGCGGGTTGAGGTGACGGGCGGGCCGGGCGGGACGATTTCCGGAAGGCTGATGGCGATTGAGTCGCGGACGGAGAAGACGGGGACTGGCGACTCGACGGTGGACAAATACTATTTGACGCTGGTGGCGGGGTCGGGCGGAGTGCGGGTGATTGAGCTGACGCCGGCCTTGAGTGTGCGGCCACTGGACGGCAATTTGCAGGGGCAGCTTGATCGTTATTTGGAGTTGCTGAGCACGACGCACTCTACGGGGCTGCGGCATTTGACGCTGGATGCGCTGGGACAGGGCCAGCGGCAGTTACGGGTGAGTTATATCAGCGAAGTGCCGGTGTGGAAGTCGACTTACCGGATTGTGTTTCCGCGCGAGGCGAATGGAAAAGCCACCATGCAGGGATGGGCAGTGGTGGATAACACGGTGGGCGCGGACTGGGACAATGTGCAGTTATCGCTGGTGGCGGGTGCGCCGCAGAGCTTTATTCAGCCGCTGAGTCAGCCGTTGTATACGCGGAGGCCGGAGATACCGATTGCAGTGGATGCGCAGACTACGCCGCAGACGCATGAGGCGGCGGAGGCCGAAAAGGCTGACAGATTCAAAGGGGGGGCGCCGGCGCCTCCACCTTCTCCGGAAATTGCCAGCACGTTAGACAATGAGCTTGTCGACGGCGCTCAACTTAAGGGCCGGAATGCGGCGGCGTTGGTCAAGATGATGCCGGGAGTCACTTCCCGAAACGGGCCCGGCTCCGGAGGCAATCTCGGTGGCGGTCTTTACAGAGTTGGTGGGGGCGAAGGAGGGGGAGTCTATCGCGCTTCGGATGCCCTTCAGGAGGGCGATGTCTCAACCAACGCGTTCGACGACTTCTTCGAATATTCGCTGGCAGCGCCGGTTACGATTCACAAGAACGAGTCGGCGATGGTGCCGATTCTGCAGCAGGATTTGCCGGCTGAGCATGTCACTTTATGGAGTCAGAAGGAGAGTACGCCGTTGCGCGCCGTTTGGCTGGAGAATACATCGAAACTAACACTGGACTCGGGAAGTTTTTCTATCTTTGAGAGTGGGGAGTTTGCGGGCGAAGGCTTGCTGGACCCGATTCATCCGGGGGAGAAGCGGCTTTTGAGTTATGCCGCTGACCAGGCCGTGCGGGTAAAGGTGACTGACCGCGACGGAAAGAGCACGCTGCATCATGTGGAGATTCGCAAGGGCGTGATCATTGAGACGCACATGAATGTGGCATCGGTGACTTACTCGGCCACTAACTCCGCAGACGTGGATCGCGTGGTTCTGTTGGAGCATCCGCGCCGGACTGGCGGTTGGTCTCTGGATGATGGGCTGAAGGCGGACGAGACTGCGCCGGATCTTTATCGATTCAAGGTGCCGGTGGCTGCGCACTCGACGGCCAAGCTTGAGGTGCGCGAACACGGGCCGGAGCATCAACGGGTCGACCTGAATGCCACGCAGAACCAGACCGGATACTTGCTGGACCTGGTGAAGCGGGTGCCCGATGCGCTGGACAAGTTGAAGCCTGTAATTGATGCGCAGACGGCTCTGACGGAACTGGAAGGGCGCATTGCCGAATCGAAGAAAGCAGAGGAGACGGCGGCTACGGATGAAGGGCGTGATCGTGAGAACCTGACAGCGCTGAAGGGCAACGATGCGGCCAAGCGGTTTGTGGACGAGCTGAACCACGCGGAGGATCAGTTGCAAGCCACGCGTAAGCAGACCGCCGACCTTGAAGCGCAAAAGAAGGCGGCAGTGGACAAGCTGAATGCGATGATCTCGGGGCTCAGCTTCGAGTGGGACGTTACTTCGAAGTGAGCATTTCGTCTTGGACGCCGGTCATTGCGGACTGGATGATGCGCGCGGTTTGGTCCTCGCCATCCTGCGACGAGATCATGAGGTCGTAGAGGTGGGGATTGAGCCAGTATTTGCCCCAATTTTGCTGAAGGTATTGGGCGCGCTCGCCATCGATGGTGCGAATGCGCTTCTCCACGTCGACACCCGCGGGCAGGCGCTGGCGCAGGCGAAGAATGCGCTCCCGATGCGGCGCGTAAACAAAGACGTGGAATGCGTCCGGCTTGTGCTGGAGGACGCATTGCGAGCCGCGGCCAACAATCACGCAGTTTCCGTCGTGATATGCCTGTTGAATGATGTTCTGCGAGATTCTCACCATCTCTTCGGCGTCGAAGAGGGAGTTTTCGCGGAGTTCGAGGCCGGCGGCGAGGGCCGCTGAGCGCATGGCCTGCTGATTGATTCGGCGCAACCAAGACTCCACGTGCTCGTCGTACCGATGGACCTCCCTGACATCGACGTGGGCCTGATAAGCGATGGCATCGATGATGTCTTTATCCAGCAGCTTCCAACCTAGATTTTTGGCGATGGTTTGTGCAATACTCCCGCCGCCGCTTCCGAACTCCCGGTTGACCGTCAATGAGCGATAGTGCATGGCGCCCCCTTTTGATCTGATTCTCGCCGAATTGTCCGGGGTGTGATGAGCAATTCCGGACGCTGCACATGTGGGTGCAGATCGGATATTGGAAGGCCATTTTAGCCATTTGCGAAGGATGGAGAAAGTGAGGGTGGTCACAAAAGAAGAAAACACCCCGCGCGGAGGCCGCACGGGGTGTCTGGCTTGGGATGCGGAGTGGCTAGTAAAGAATTTTCAGGCCGAACTGCACGATACGCGGCTCGAATGTGCCGGTGACGGTGCCGCCGCTGGTTGGGTTGTTGAGGCTGGTGGCGGTGGAGAGTGTGCCACCGAGACCGCTGGCCGGCAGATAAAGGTTGGTGTGGTTGAAGATGTTGTAAAGCTCGGCGCGGAACTCTACTTTCAGGCCGTCCACGGGGGTATTGAACCGCTTGTTGAGATCGAAGTCGGTCTCAAAGAAGTTGGGCGTGCGGGCGGGGTTGCGGGGTGCGTTGCCGAAGGGGCTGAGCAGGTTGCCGTTGGCGTCTTTGGTGGCCGGCAGCGTGAAGGCAGCCAGGTTGATGTACTGGATGCTGCCGTTGGTTGCGCTTCTGTCCGCAAGGCAGGAGTGACCGGAGTGGCAAAGGACGTAATCCGCGCCAGCAACGCGGTTGGGGCGGTACTCGTTGGCTCCGCGATAGGTTGCGGAGATTTGCGGCGAGACCGCGTTGGCTGAGTTGGGGGTGTAGCCGACGTTGAAGGGCGTGCCGGCCTGAGCCGTGTTGACGCCACTGATCTGCCATCCGCCGATGACGGCGTCGAGCACTGGATTTGCGCTGCCGAGAATTTGCCGTCCATGACCCACGGGCAGGTCATAGACGAGGCTGGTGACGTTGGCGAGGGGCAGGTTGTAGTCCGACTCGGCGTAGTCGGCGCGGAGGTTGTTGGCATCCTGCGGCGAGGGCGTGTTGGCTTCGAGCGAGGCGCTGGCATTGTCGAGGGAGTGCTCCCAGGTGAAGGAGTTTAGCAGGGTAAGGCCCGCGACGAAGCGCTGTTCGTAGCGAATCTGCAGAGCGTCGTAATGGGAGTAGAACTCGTTGAGGGCTTGCGTAATGTCGCCGTAGTCAAAGGTTGTGCCGACGAGGCCGCCCCAGGTTGGATAGGGACGATTGAAGCCTGCCTGGTTGGGTGTGGCAGTTGCGCCGAGAGCGGGATTGCCCTGGTTCGCGTTGTCAAAGCCTTGCAACTTGGCGCCGTGATTGCCGATGAAGGCGATGTCGAGCAAGGTGTTTTTGGCGAGGGACTTTTGCACGTCGAGGAAGAAGCTTTCAACGTAGCTGTCCTTGGTGTCTTTGGGGATGTAGGTAACGTTGTCGGTACCAGGGCTGAAGTTGGAACCGGTGGCGAGATTTGTGGGGTAGCCCTGATCGAGGGTCCGGTATCCGGCGGCCGTTGCGGTGGCGGGCT
>Ga0302190_10003318_pt1 | contig 10270 bp, 11 predicted proteins | sample II_Bog_E2_3_FD_198784 | JGI IMG/M metagenome (GOLD analysis project Ga0302190, IMG submission 198784) | Peat permafrost microbial communities from Stordalen Mire near Abisko, Sweden - II_Bog_E2_3 | ecosystem: Environmental > Terrestrial > Soil > Wetlands > Peat | place: Sweden: Abisko... | reverse complement strand
GCAGGCCGTGGAAATGATGGAGATCAAAAAGCGATCTCCACATTACCACCGCCTCGACGACTACGAGAATAGTTCTTCCACTTAGAAACGCCGAAAAGCTGTCCAAACTACCGGGACCACCTTACTCATAGCGTGTGCAGGTAGGCCAGCAGGTCGCTCATCTGGGTGTCACTCAGTTGGGTGCCGGGCATGTTGTTACGCCCGGCAACGATCACCTGCGTCAGCCGCTCGTCCGTAGGCGGCGCGCCCGAGGGCATGGCCTTGATCTTGGTCAGCGCCTGCAATCCCGGGCCGTTCAGTGGGCGTATGTCGTTGGGCCGGTGGCACTTGCCGCATTTCACCTTGTAGACCAGCGCCCCGCGCGCTTCCTCCGGGGTAAAGAGCGCTGCATCCTTGGAGGGAGGCAGCGAGCGGCACCCGGCCACCACCACGGCGAAGCCGGATGCAAGCGTCAATACACAAAGACAAGCAGCAAAAGAAAGGTTCCGCATTTGCATCCCATCATACTAGGGCCTGTTGGCTTTTCCCGGGCTCACTCCGCCGCGGCGATAACCTCCGCGATGCGGTCGATAGCCTCAACTTCGGCATCGCTGCCCGGGCGGTGGCTGTTCACCAGGACGGAGAACACCAGCGTCTTGCCGGTAGCCGTGGTCAGGTAGCCGGAAAGCGCGTTTGCCTCTTCGTGGGTGCCGGTCTTGGCCCACATGCGGCTCTTCAGCGGCGAGTCGCGGAACCTGCCAGACAGGGTGCCATCCACGCCGGCCACGGGCAGGGACTCGCGCCAGGCCGCGCCCCACGGCTGCCGCGCCGCATAGGCCAGCAGTTGCGTAAAGGCGCGCGGAGCCATGCGGTCATTGGGACTCATGCCGGAGCCGTCATAGAAGAAGAAGTCGCCGTCGTCGACGCCCGCGCCCACCAGGAACTGCCGCACCACCCGCGTACCCTGGGCAAAGCTGCCGTCCGTGCCGTGGACCTTGCCCAGCAGGCGCAACAGCAGTTCGGCGTGCAGGTTCTGGCTCACCTTGTTGATGACCGTCACATCCTGCGCCACCGGCACGGAGATGTGGGTGGCCAGCACGCGGCGGCCTTCCTGCGGACCCGAGATCGTCAGAAATTCAGAGCGCGTGAGCTTGAGCGGCTGCTCCCGTTCCGCCGCAAAATCGCCGGTTCCGTTGGTGTACTTGTGCCGGGAGGCAGCTCCGCCGGCCGCCGTAACGCCGCGGCTGCGCAGCGCCTCCTTGAAGACCGCCGCCGTGAACTCCGCCGGGTCTTCCACGGCCAGGCTGGCATGGAAGCCTTCGGCCGGCGCGGTGCCCCAGGCCCGGACCAGCATGTTGCCGGGACGGCGATCGAGGCCCGGGTGGGCCGCTTCGCCCTTGGCCGCCAGCGTCATGGTGTTGTCCAGCGTGTAGTAATCCACCTTGGGGGTCCACTCGGCCACGGCCGTTCCGTGCGCGGAGGGATCTGGCGAGGAGGGGTCGGCCGCCACCGTCAACTCCGTCGCATTTTCATTGAAGGTCAGCGCGGAAACCGGCGCACCGAAGCTCCATTGCAGGTCGTCCCAGCTCCAGCCATGCCCGTAGCGCTCATCGAGAAAGAAGCTATCGTCGCCCACCACGCTGCCTTCCACGGTGCGCACGCCGGCCTGCTCCACCTGCTGAGCCAGCAGGTCCAGCACGTCGGAGGCGCGGGGCGGCCGCTCCACCTCGCCCACGGTGGTTGCAGCCGGGGCCGGGGTTGCCGCAGCCAGAGTGGGCGGACGGTAGGGATAATGCCGCGCGCTCAGCGTGGGATCGCCCACGCCGAGCAGGATCAGGTCGCCGTGGAGCACGCCGGCGCTGTCTACCTCGCCTCCGGCCACCACGTTGGTGACCCAGCTCAACGACTGCACCGGCAGCAGGGCATAGGCCGCGGCGGTGGTCACCAGCTTGGTATTCGACGCCGGGATAAACAGCCGGCCCTCGTTCAGGCCGTAGAGGGGCTCGCCCTCCAGCGTGGCCACGCTGATGCCAAACGACGCATGGCTCAGGGCTGGATCGGCCAGAATGGCGTTGATCCGGTCGCCGAGCGGTCCCTTGGTGGGAAGCGGACGCGCCGCGGGCCGGACGCCGCTGTGCGCCGGAGCCTGGGCCAGCAGCCCAGTGGTAGAAGCCAGAAATCCCGCCAACACAAGCGCCAGAAACTGCCGAAATACTTTCATGGACGGAGTGTAGCAGGAGGCTATCCGGCTGCGCGTACCATCAAATGCAAGGGACGCTTTGACGGTCAATACTTTTTGAGATTGGCCCTTTTTAGCGCCATGCAAGAACCGGTGAATTGAGATGAATCCCTGCGAACGAAAGATCACGCGTTGGCAACTGCGCATCCGCTCCGTTGAGCTGGGCCGGCGGACTCTGGTGATGGGCATTGTGAACGTTACGCCTGACTCTTTCAGCGATGGCGGAGCTTTTTTTCGTCCCGAAAATGCCGTGGCGCATGCACTTACCCTGCTCGACGAAGGCGCAGACCTGCTGGACCTGGGCGCGGAAAGCACCCGGCCCGGTTCGCGGGCGGGAGGAGCTGTGGGAACGCCGCAGGCTCCAGCGGTAAGCTCCGAACTGGAACAGGCGCGGATGCTGCCGGTGCTCGATGGGATTCTGCGCGCCCGGCCGGGAACCATTGTTTCCGTAGACACCTACAAGGCCGCAACTGCCAGAGCGGCCCTGGCGGCCGGCGCTGAGATTGTGAACGACGTGAGCGGTTTTTTGTGGGATCCGGCGATGGCTGCGGTTTGCGCGGAGGCCGGCTGCGGCGTGGTGCTGATGCATACGCGCGGCCGCCCGGACGAGTGGCGCGCGCAGCCGGCGCTGGCTCCCAGCGCTTTGCTGGCCGTCGTGCGCGACGGCTTGCAGACAAACCTGGAGACCGCTGCCGAGGCAAACCTCGCGCCGGAGTGCGTTGTGCTGGACCCCGGCTACGGCTTCGGCAAGGGATTCGAGGGGAACTATGCGCTGCTGGCGCGCCAGGCTGATCTGCTTTCGCTGGGCCGCCCGCTGCTGGCCGGGCTCAGCCGCAAGTCCTTCCTGGGAAGGACGTTGGCGCCGCTCTATGGCGGCAGCGACCCACCGGTCGAGAAGCGAGAGGCCGCCAGTTTGGCAGCGCTGGTGACGGCAATCTTGCAGGGATCGTCCATTGTGCGGGTTCATGCGGTGCGTCCCGCGGTGGAGGCGGCGCGCATTGCCGATGCGGTGCTGGCGGCGCGGCTTGATCGGAATTCGCCCGGATAGGTCAGAGTAGCTCTGACAGGGAACCGCCAACGGGTCATCCTTAGGTATGAAAAAGATTCTGCTTGGACTGATTCTCGCCTTCTGTGTCGCTGCCCCGTTTGCGGCCCAGGCGCAGGTGGTCGTGGTAGTGCACCCCCATCACCACCACCATCACCATCACAACCATTACCCCCATCAATTGCAGCAGTAATTCCTTCCGCTACCAAACGCCGAGTGGCCTTTACTTCCACCCCGCAGACAGATCCCTGTCCGTGAGTTGGAAGTAAAGGCCACTCGTCGTATTACCGGTAAACGGGAATACCAAGCTTAGCTAACCGTGGGCAGCCCCGCCAGGGCCGCGGCGATTTCTTCTTCTGGATATTCGAAGTTTTCCAGCTTTCCGGCCTGGTAGTCGATATAGGACTGCATGTCGAAGTGGCCGTGACCGCTGAGGTTGAACAGAATCGTCTTCTGCTTGCCTTCTTCCTTGGCGACGAGGGCTTCGCGGATGGCCTCGGCAATGGCGTGGTTGGATTCCGGCGCGGGAATAATGGCCTCGGCGCGGGCAAACTGGATGCCGGCGGCAAAGGCGTCCAACTGCTGCACGGTGGTGGCTTCAATCAGCCCCGCGTCCAGCACATGCGAAACCAGCGGTCCCATGCCGTGGTAGCGCAGGCCGCCGGCGTGAATGCCGGGAGGCATGAAGGAATTTCCCAGCGTGTACATCTTCAGCAGCGGCGTCAGGTGCGCGGTGTCGCCAAAGTCGTACATGAATTCGCCCTTGGTGAGGGTGGGGCAAGCGGCCGGTTCCACGGCCACGATGCGGGCATGGCTCTGTCCCTTGAGCTTTCGGCCCAGGTAGGGCATGGCCAGCCCGGCAAAGTTCGATCCGCCGCCCGCGCAGGCAATAATCACATCGGGATCGTCGCCAGTCAGCGCCATCTGCTCAATGGCCTCCAGGCCGATCACGGTCTGATGCAGCATGACGTGATTGAGCACGCTGCCCAGTGCGTACTTGGTATGCGGGTCCTTGACGGCCAGTTCCACGGCCTCTGAAATAGCCATGCCCAGCGAACCGTTGGAATCGGGATGCTCGGCCAGAATGGCGCGGCCCGCCTCGGTGGTGTTGCTGGGGCTGGCCGTGACGCTGGCGCCGAAAACTTCCATCAGGGCGCGGCGATAGGGCTTCTGGTTATAGCTGACCTTCACCATGAAGACCTTGCAGTCCAGGCCGAAGAAGTTGCAGGCCATGGCTAGCGAAGAACCCCACTGCCCTGCGCCGGTCTCGGTGGTCAGGTGCTTGGTGCCTTCGATCTTGTTGTAATAAACCTGCGGGATGGCGGTGTTCAGCTTGTGCGAACCGGCCGGGCTTGCGCCCTCGTACTTGTAGTAAATGTGGGCCGGGGTATCCAGCGCCTTCTCAAGCCGGCGCGCGCGGAACAGTGGCGCGGGACGCCACTGCGCGTACAACTGCCGCACTTCGGCGGGAATCTCGATCTCCCGCTCGGTGCTGACTTCCTGAAGAATCAGGCCCATGGGAAAGATCGGAGCCAGGTCGTCGGGACCGAGGGGTTGGAGCGTGCCAGGGTGCAACGCCGGAGCCATGGGCGTGGGCAGATCGGCGGCAATGTTGTACCAGGCTTTGGGAATCCTGTCTTGCGGGAGGTTGTACTGGATGGTGTCCATGCCAAAAATTCTACCAGCGGGATTTGTTCTTTGGCCGTGACGGGGCGCAGTTGCGGGATAGTTTCTCTTGGCCGGGCCGAAACTATTGTTTTTCCGACGCCAGATACACCACCACGCCGCCCAACAGCGCCAGGGTTGCAAGGGCGGGAATCAGCACTACAAGGCCCCACCCGGGATTGAAGAGCGCGGAGGGCCAGAGCGCTTCAAGATGGAACGAGCTGAGTTGGGGCAGTTGAACCTGCCACGAAAGCCAGTTGAGGCCGTGCCGTGCCTGCGAAACGAAAATCGCCACCGCGGCAAAAAGATAGATGCCCAGGGCAAAGATCTGCGCGCCCAGAATCGGCTTGCCCACGCGTTCCACCGCGGCATTGCGGCGGCGCAGTTGGGCGCGCCACCAAAGGGCTCCCGGAGAACTGAGTTTGGCCGCGCTGGCCACCTCGGCGCGTGCGAGCTGAAAAGCTGAAGTGACCAGGATAAGTTCGCCACAGGAGCGGCAGGCTGTTGCATGGACGCGCAGTTCCGGCGTACTGGCTTGGGGCCATTGGCCGCGCGCCACCAGTTCCGCCACTTCCTTTTCACGGCTACAAGAGTTGAATGTCATAGCTGGCCGCCTTTCGGGTTCTGTTCGCGGAGCAGGTTGGCAACCTTGCGCCGCGCGCGGAAGAGCAGCAAGCGGATGCTGGCCGAAGCGAGGCCGGTAACCTCGGCAATTTCGCGGTGCGTGTAGCCCTCCGCATAGGCCAGCCAAAGCAGTTGCCTGTCACGGGGGCGCATCTGCTTGAGCGCGGGGCCGAGTACGGCTTGCGAATCGGATTGCGCTGAACTGGCGGTGGCGGCAAAGAACTCTTCGGGAATTTCTTCAATGGATGCTTGGCGCGGACGACGCCAATGATCGCGCAGCAGGTTGGTGGCGATGCGGAAGAGATATCGCCGGCCTGCGACCTCACCCTCGGTTTGAATCGAGTCAGGCCGCGCGGCCGCCAGATAGCGTACGTAGCTCTCTTGCATCAGGTCGTCGGCCAGCGCGGGGTCGCCCGACACCCGCGCCAGATAAGCCCACAGCGGCCGGGCCGAACGCTCATAGAATCCGGCGAACGCGTCGCTATCCATGGGCAGTTCGGCTGCCCGCGGCGCGTCGCCGGCTAGAGCGTTCGGAAGTATCGATTCCCAAGTCATACGCTGTGGCTTTCTCTCCGGGGCCGCGGCCATTCCGGCTCACTTCTGTTCCGTAAAAGTGGAAGGCGGAACAAGTTTGTGCGGCCCGACTGGGTTCTCGGGCATCAGGCCCAGGCGGCCGGCCAAAATCCAGGTAACCCCCGCGGAGATGATAAATCCCAGGCCGGGCATCAGGGCTACGGTACCCAACAGGAGCATGGGGTTTTCCATCTCGGGAGAAGCGTGGCGAAGCAGGAAGAAGCCCGCGCCCAGCAGAGAGAGCACGATGCCGATCTGCAGCGGAGTAAGCACCCGGGCCACGGCGCTGGGCACACGGTGTTCCGGCTCAAAGCCCACCGTGATCGGTGCGGCCTCAAGGAAGCGCTTGCCTGCTTCCGTCTCCATGTAGAGCGCCAGTTCCTGCGCGGAACTGAATTTGTCGATCAGGCGGCCATGCACCTCGCTTTGCAGCTTGAAGATGCGGCCCCAACGGCGATTCTCAAGGAAGGCGCGAATCATCCAGATGAGCGCGCCCAGAAAGCATGCGAACGCGGCTGCGCCCGCGATGGGGCCGACCGTGTCGATATTTGAGTTGCTTCGTTGGTTCCCGATCTCCGGCCACACGGCGCGCTCCAGTGCTTCGTCGGGTCCGCTGTCGGACGCACTCATGTGGGTAAAGAGATAGAAGTCGGGATTGCGGGCAATCTCAGGATGGCTGACCAGGAAGGCTGCCAACTGCGGATTGTTGCGGCTCACATAGTCCTGGTTGGCCAGCAGCGACGGATCGTGGGCCACGACCGTGGTCAGCGTGGGGCTCATGCGCAGCAACCTGAGCAATTCCTGCCGGGTGGCGGCCAGGTCCTTCTCTGTGGGAACCGGCGCGGTGGCCGCAGGCAATTCGGATGCGGGCCGCGCAGGCGCAGCGGGCTTGGATTGCGCGACAGCAAGAGTAGCGAACAGGATGGCGGGCGCCGCGACGGCGCGAAGAACCCAGGGCAGGATGCGGCTGTGATTTTGCATTTTTGAAATCCCCTCACTCGAAGCAGCCTTGCGGCCTCTTCTGCACATACAACGAATGAGAGCGGGATTGGTTAACAAGAGCGGCGGGTTAGCGTCCGCTGCGCGAAAAGTGAGTCAGCAAGTCAGCGAGTTAGCTTTGCGGACTTGAGCTTTGTTGCTTTCCCACCCTTGCCTCAAAAACGAGGCAAGGATGGGGCCCAGATTCATACCCTGTGGGTCGGCGAAGCAGGTAGGCGACTGTTACCGGCTCACCTTCAGCACCCAGGCGGGCTGGTGCAGCAGTTCCTCGGGCAGATCGGGCAGATCGATTTCCGCGCCGCCCTCGACGGCTTTGAACTGTAGCGTTCCCGTCGATCCCAGGAGACTGACCGACTTGACCCCGGTTACGTCTTTCAGCAGAAAACGGCGTCCCGGCCAGCGCGGCAAAATCGCATAGAGGTCGCTGCCTTTGGTGGTGAAGAACGCCTGAATGCCCGCTTTGCCCGGCTCCGGTTTGGCCGCCAACTTTGACACGTCGTAGGCCGTCTCGAACTTGGCGTTGTAGTTGACCTGCGGAACCTGGCCGGCGCTCCATTGCCGCGAAGTTTTCGCAGGCCGCGTGCCGTAGATGGCCTCGCCATTCACCTTGAGCCAGTCGCCGATCTCGACGAGCCGCTCCTGCATGATCACGGGAATGGTGCCATCGGCGGCGGGACCAATGTCGAGCAGCAGGTTGCCGCCGCGGCTCACAATGTCCACCAGCATAATCACCAGTTCGCGCCCGGTGTGGTAGTCCTGGAGCCGCTCGGCGCGGTTGTAACCGTAGCTGTAGCCCATGCCCCGGCTCTCTTCCCAGGCGTGGTCCATGCCGCTCATGCCGGGCGTGTACTCGGTGGTCCAGTAGCCGCCGTGCTTGTGCCGCGTCTCCGAGCCCCAGCGGTCGTTCACCACCACTTCGTCCTTCACTGGAGAGTCATTGAATAGCCACGCCAGCAGTTCCGGGCTGCGCCACACACTGGAGGGCTGCTCCCACTCGCCGTCCGTGAAGATGATGGACGGCTTGTAGCGCGTCACCAAATCCTTGAACTGCGGAAACATGTGCTGCTGCACGTAACGCGGCTTGTCCGTGAGGTACAGCGGGTTTTGCCACTCATAGAGCGAATAGTAGTAGCCCATGCGCAGGCCCTTTTGCCGCACCGCATCGCTCAGGTCGCCCAGCAGGTCGCGCTTGGGGCCAATCTCTGCGGCGTTCCACGGCCGGTCCCAGGTGGCAGAGGCTTCCTTGCTGGGCCACAGGGCAAAGCCCTCGTGGTGCTTCGAAGTCAGCACCACATACTTCGCGCCCGACCGCGCAAACACGTCGGCCCACTGGTTGGGATCGAACAGCTCCGCTTTGAACGCCGGAGCGAAGTTCTGGTAGGGGAAGTCCGCGCCGTACTGCTTCTGGTGATAGGCCCAGGTGCCGGTCTCGACGGCATTGGCCTTGGGATTGTCGCGGCCCTCGGTCATCTGGTGCCAGTACCACTCCGCGTAGGCCAGCTTGCCCGGAATCACCGGCGCATAAGCCGGCACCGAATAGACGCCCCAGTGGATGAAGATGCCGAATTTGGCGTCGGTAAACCAGGCCGGCGTGGGCCGCTTGTCGATGGAGTCCCAGGTGGGCTGATAGATCTGCGCGCTCAGCGGAGCAAGGACAATCAGAAAGAAAAGAAAAAGCAGCAGCCGCTTCATGCAAAGTCTCCTTCGTCGGAAGGAAAATCATCGCACAAAGAAGCTGCTGCTGGGTTGGTTTCCGTGTCGCCGGTTTCACCTGCGCAGAACTACGCCTGATACTGCTCGTCGCTTACGTGTTCCATCCACTCCACTGCGCTGCCGTTGAGCTTTTCCTGAACGGCGATATGGGTCATGGCCGTGGTGGGCGCTGCTCCGTGCCAGTGCTTTTCTCCCGGCGGAAACCAGACCACGTCGCCGGGCCGGATCTCCTCGATCGGTCCGCCCAAGCGCTGCACGCGGCCGCAGCCGGAGGTGACGACGAGCGTCTGGCCCAGCGGATGCATATGCCACGCGGTGCGCGCGCCGGGCTCGAAGGTGACGTGGGCGCCCGTGACGCGGGCCGGGTCCTGCGCGTCAAACAGCATGTCGACCCGCACCGTGCCCGTAAAGTAATCCGCCGGCCCTTTGCCCGAAGGCACGGAACCGATTCGCTTGATATCCATTGTTGAAACTCCTCCTGATATTTTTGAGCCTGGGCCTACAGCGCTTTGCCCATGTCGTAAGCCTGCTTCATGGCGCGGGTTTCCAAAATGTCGCCAATCTGCCACGCGCCGGTGCCATACACGATGCCCTTTTCTTTTGCCCCCGTCAGGCAGGACAGGAATGCGCGGAAGCCCACGATGGTCGGCTCCATGGCCGGCTTGCTCGAGTCCGCCGCCGTCACAATGAAATAGAACTCCTTGTTGACGATCTTGGTGTAGCGCGCAACGCAGCGGTCAATCACCGTCTTCATCTGCGCGCACATGGAGTAAAAGTAGACCGGCGTCGCCATCACGATGACGTCGGCCGTCACCATGCTGTCCAGGATCTGCGCCATGTCATCCTTCTGTGCGCATTTCCCGTCACCCTTGCAGGCATAACAACCGTTGCAGTAGTGAATTGTCTTCTCTGCCAACACCACTTTTTCAACCTGGTGCTTGGCTTCGACCGCGCCTTCCATGAAGCGGTCGCACAAGGCGTTCGAGTTGCCGTGCTTTCTGGGACTCGAGGAAAGAATCAGAATTTTCTTACTCATAACGTCTTCTCCAACAGGCCAATCGATAAAACCGCACGTGGTCCATTTGTTCCGTACAGCGGAATGTTCGGCAACCGGCGACGTGGTTTCACGCAAACGCCGGATGGCCTGTTCGCTTAGAGATGAATCAGTTCGTATTGATCGTTGCCCATCTGCAGGGCTTTCATGTACTCAAGCTGGTGCAGCCCGCTGCGTGTCTCGATGCGCTCCACCATGTCGTGCCGTTGGTTTTCAGGCTGCGCGTAGAGCAGATCAATCGACGCCTTGTCGATAGCCAGGATGTCCGTTGAAGCGAGGATGCCGATGTCGTTGCAGGTTGGCTTCACTCCATGCGGATCGCAATCGCAGTCCACGGAGATATTCTTCAGAACATTGAGATAGGTGATGTGCGTGCCGA
>Ga0302190_10003314_pt1 | contig 10276 bp, 4 predicted proteins | sample II_Bog_E2_3_FD_198784 | JGI IMG/M metagenome (GOLD analysis project Ga0302190, IMG submission 198784) | Peat permafrost microbial communities from Stordalen Mire near Abisko, Sweden - II_Bog_E2_3 | ecosystem: Environmental > Terrestrial > Soil > Wetlands > Peat | place: Sweden: Abisko, Stordalen... | reverse complement strand
TGCTCTAAGTGCTGTCTTGACAACACATTTTTAGCATAGAAGGCCTTCGCTTTTCACTCCTTCATGCATAATCCGGGTTAGGGATGGGTGCGGGAAAACTCACTGCATTCGACAAAAAGTGTCAGGGCACATTTCAGCCGTGCCGTATGTGCCATAACATCAACGCGGGTTTCAGCCACTAAGGCACGCTTTTCGGGCTTCCTGCCTGAAGGCAGTCCTTTTTCCGCAGCCCGGCGCACAACCTGGACGCCTCTGAGCAGCGCGTATTTGTTCTTTTGCGCCTGGGGTGAGATGCCACGATGGCAGCATTGCACCAACATTGAAAATGCTCCAGGCACAACCGATGGGAAGGATGAAAGAACATGGCAAGATGTCCCTATGAACCGCACCGATTGAAGCTGGCCAACGGAGGCGTGTGCGGCAATTGCGGGCGAGACGTTCGCCTGTATGCGGCGCTCCGCTGGCTGCCCGAGATTCTCTACAACGACGCTCTTCGTCTGCTCGAACAGGGGGAGACGGACGCGGCTGAGGCGCTTTTGCTTCGGGTCTTTGCCCTGCGTGCCGACTTTCCCGAGGCCCACTGGCTGATGGCGGTCGTCGAACACAGCCGAGGGCGCTTGCTGGAGGCGCGGCGCTCCCTGGAGTGCGCGCTCTCCCTTGGGGCCAAGGTTGACATGGCATGGCTCGCCCAGGAGCCAACCCCCTCCGCAGAACCAGGACCGTCGGCGAAGGAGGACCCGGCTGCCGTCGGCAGCATTGCGGAGGAATCCCCGGACGTATCGGCTTCAGCGGAGACGGAGGCGCAGGATGCGCTCCCCTTGCCCGCCATCGAGGAGCCCCATGCCGCAACAGCGCCAACCGCTGAGGCTGCCTCTGCCGAGCCCCGTAAAGATGGGGGATGGGTTGCTCATCTGTTCTCTTCTCTGCCGCGATCTTAGATATTTTTGCCGATCGTGTGAGATTTGGGCGCCCCATCCTCGCCGCGTTCTTGGGCTTCATAGCAAGGGTGGTATGCCGAGATGCCTGCATCCAGGCAACGGTGACACGGCTCTCATGCTTCGGGTGATCGAAGAGGTCCATGAAGGTTCTGACCGATATTGCGGAACCTGGCTCAGTCTCCTTCTTCCGTTCTGGGAGCTTCCAGAGGCAGGGCCGCAGTGCCTTTCCAAAGGTCGATTCTCTCAAGGTTCCCGATCTTCGACGGATCGTTGAGGGCCATGACGAGAGCGGCGAGGAGCTCGGCTTTTTCCGGCCCCAGCCGGGCGCCAATCCCGTCGAGCAGATCGGCTACATCCCAACGGCGCGCGACCCCGCCCAGGCAGGGGAGCTCAGGCTCGGCCAGCATCGTTCGCAGTTGGCCTGGGAACGGGTCGGGATCCTCGTTGCGCAGCCAGGAAAGGGCGATGCGAACGAAGAGAATACGGCCGCTTGTGACATCCCGCCGGCCCCCTGTCAGCAACCACGCCTTGTCGGCAACAGAGATCGCCTCGTCCAGTCTGTTTGCCAGCATGAATACAATGGCCAGGTTGTTGCGCCGGTGAGCTCGAATCGGATGCTCCGGAGGCAACAACCGGTCCTCGATGCCGATGGCGCGCTGCAGTTGGGCGGCTGCCTCGTCGTAGCGGTTCAGCGTGCGAAGAACCAGCGCGTGGTTGTTCAGGTGCACGGCGAGTTGAGGGTCCTCTGCACGGCTCTTCTCCTTTGCATTGATCGCCCGGCGAAGCAGCGGCTCGGCCTCGGCCGGGCGGTCCGTATCCTGGAGCAACGAGGCAAGACCGAGGAGATCCGCGACAACGATGGGATGATCGGGGCCGAAAGACTTCTCGTCGATCACCAGGGCGCGACGGACCAACGGGGCAGCCTCGGCCGGCCGGCCGGTGGCTTGCAGCACCCTGGCAAGACTGTTCAGATCGATGGCCACATTGGGATGATCGGGGCCGAAAGACCTCTCGTCGATCGCCAGGGCGCGCCGCATCATGGGCTCGGCCTCCAGCGGCCGGCCCGTGGCCATCGAGAGCTGCGCGGAAACGTTCAGGCACGCTGCCACATTGGGATGGTTCTTGCCCAGGCTCTGCTCCCATATCGCCAGCGCCCGGCGCAGCGGCTGATCGGCCTCGGCGAACCGGCCAGTGTCCTTCAGCAGCAGGGCGAGATTGTTCAGCGGAACCGCGACACTGGGATGATCGAGGCCGAAGAAGTTCTCGTTGATCTCCAGGGCCCGGCGCATCATCTTCTCCGCCTCCGCCAGCCGGTTGGTGACCTTGAACAACTGGGCAAGATTGTTCAGGCAAGAGGCTACATTCGGGTCGTTGCTGCCAAAGCACTGCTCCCAGATTGCCAAGGCGCGACCCAGCAAAGGCTCGGCTTCGCTTACCCGGTTGGTCACCTGCAACAACCCGGCAAGATTGCTTAGCCGAACAGCCACATTCGGGTGATCGGGGCCAAAGCAGTCTTCGTCAATGGACAGGGCGCGGCGCATCAGGGGCTCGGCCTCAGCCAGTTGGTTCTGGTCCTGCAGCAACTGGGCCAGATTGTTGAGGTCCGTGGCGACGCTCGGATGATGGGGACCGTAATAGTCTTCGTCGATGGCCAGCGCACGGCGCCACAGAGGCTCGGCTTCAGCTCTGTGATCGGTAACTTGCAACAGCCCGGCCAGGTTGTTCAGGTCGGTGGCGACGTTGGGATGGCAGGGGCCGTAGTAATCTTCATCGATCGCCAGCGCGCGGCGGCACAGCGGCTCAGCCTGGGTAAATTGCGCTCTCTGCTTCAGCAGTGAGCCAACCTGGTTCATAAGCCTTGCGGTTGGCTCGGGCACATGACGCTCGTCGGCAAAGCCAACCGCCGCCCGCGCGTGGGGCAGCAGCGGCTCCAGAACAGGCCAATCCCGCACATCCGTCGGGTCGCCCTTGAACGCTTCGTTGACCCATTGCAGCGCCCTCGTCACGCACGACAGTATCTCCGCTTCCGGCAGGGTGTGACGCGTTGCGTCCTGCACCAGCCGATGCACTGAGAACGCAGGTTCATCGTCCGACCGCTTGACCAGCGAATGGTCCGCTAGCTCGGCCAGCGCGTCCCGGAGATCGAGAGCCGCGCCGCAGGCCTCGCCCTGTGCAAACGCCAAACCACAGGCCTCCAGCAGCGACTCGGGAATCGGGTCCGGGGCTAGCCAGCTCAACAGGCGCAACAGACCGCGCGCCGGCTTGCTCAGGCGGTCAAACGAAGTTTGCCAGGTCGTCGCAACGCTGCGCGGATACTGCATGAGTCGCTCGTTGAACCACTCCAGCACCCGTTGGTGCTTTTGCTGCCACTCTTCCAGATAGCCGGCGAAGGTGGAGCGGTAGCGCACGATGTAGGCGCTGGCCTGTTCCAGCGCCAGTGCCAACTGTCCCAGTTCAACCGCCAGCACCTGCGCCTGGGAGTCGTCGTCACCGAGTTTCCGGCGTCCCGCGCCGGTTCTCTCCAAAAGGAAGTCTGCCGCTGCCTTCACGCTGAGAATATCCAGGGCCAGCGCTTCAACTGCCCCTTCCCAGTTGCTGAGCCGCGAAGTGATGACTACCTGCCCGGCCCTCGACAGCCGCGCCAGCAGGCTCTGTACCGCAAGAGCCGCCTCATCCGAGTCAACGTTGTCGAGAATGAGGAACCAGCCAGGGTGGCGTTGGAGCCACTCGAGCACCGCCGCCACCTGGACTTCCCTCTCCCGGGCTTCCTTCTCGGCAAGATCCAGCACCATTGGCCCGCACAGTAAAGCCAGGTTCTGCTCAAGGCCGGCGGGCGAATCGGCCTGTACAAACAACAGCGCCGTGTACTCGTCGGCATAGCGGTGCGCGTATTCGATAGCCGCGCGCGTCTTGCCGATTCCTCCCAGCCCGTGAACCGTTGCCGCCGTCGCCGTTGCGGTAATGGCCGCGCTCCGCTGGTGTCCGCGGTGCTCCATTGCACCCAAAGCTTCGCGCAACTGCGCGAGAAACTCCTCGCGCCCCTTGAACAGAGTTCCCATGCTCTTGAAGGGCAGGTTGTCGATCTTGCGTGTCGATTGAAGGCCAAGATCGTAGAAGACCCGCTGTACCAGATCGGCCGGCCCTGTGAACGTCTCGAAATGCTTTCCTTCGCGTTTGAAACGCTCGCGATGCCCGGCTTGCAGCCGCGCCGCCTCTTCGGCTTGCCCCCCCAGAGCCCCGTTGTCGCGGGGCGCTTCTGCGGCGGCGACGTACAAGTACATGCGCCTTTCGAAGCGAATCGCCAGTTCGTACTCCCACTGCGTGTAGGAGTATTCCGGGAGCGGATCGGGAATCGCGACGCCAAGATGCGCAATCAGGGTGCGCACATGTTCCGCCGTCGGCCGCGCCCCGCAAATGTCTCCCGCCAGATGAATCACCAGATCGCACTCGCGGACGTAGTCAGCCAGCTTGTCCAGCAGGGTGAAGCCACCCTGGTCGAAGTCTTCCTGCACTCTCACTTCATAGGGCTGACCCCTCAGCGCCCCAAGATGGTTGGCCAGCCTGAGCCGGTAGGATCGAAACTCAACGTTGACGCACGACAGGAAGACTTTCATCGACTGAGCCTCCAGTTTCGCTCCCTTTCTCCGCCGCTATGGGAATGAACCGGCTGACTTCCCATGGCGAAGCGCTCCATCGCCAATCATTCCTGCCCGCAGCCATAAAAAACCCTTGACTCCCCGCCGGCGTTCGATTGGATTGTTGAAGACGATCTTATAACCGGCGCGACCAATTGTCTCAGGGGATTCGAGGATGCGGTCCAGTTCCTTGTCTTTCTCTCCAATAGAACATTGCGGCGCCTTCAATCCCGGCCTGAAGAGGGGGCGGGAAAACTCATTGTTGGCGGCAAGAAGCGTCAGTGCACGAATTCGCAGCTTGCGGAGAAATTTGTCTGGGCGGTTGGCCCGGGAATTATCCCCGGTATAAAGCCCAGCAAATCAATAGAGCCTTTCGGCCCCGCGGTTTGCTTTTCGGGTGTTTGGGCCAAAAGACGGAGTGACAGGGCTTTGCGACAAGCGCACCTGCGCGCTTTCCCGATGAACATTCTGCAACGGAACGACTCCCGCCCTTTGCACGTTCCAGTCTTTCAAAAATTAACGGAAGGAGGGGCTACGCATTTCCATGGCGTGGCACACTGAAGGCGGAGGCACTTCCTATGAAAGCTGCAAAACTGTTGCTGCTGGCCGGCGACTTTGTTGAGGACTACGAGATCATGGTTCCGTTCCAGGCTCTGCAAATGGTCGGCCACACGGTCGATGCGGTCTGCCCCGGCAAGAAGAAGGGCGAACAGGTCCGCACCGCCATCCACGACTTTGAGGGCGACCAGACCTACTCCGAGAAGCGCGGGCACAACTTCACCCTCAACGCCACCTTCGATGAGATTGACCCCGCAGACTACGACGCGCTGGTGATTCCCGGCGGCCGCGCGCCGGAGTACTTGCGCCTCAATGTGAAAGTTCTGGACATCGTGCGCTATTTCGACAAGGCGGACAAGCCCATTGCCGCTATCTGTCACGGACCCCAGTTGCTGGCCGCGGCGGGCATCCTGAAGGGCCGCAAGCTGAATGCCTATCCGGCCTGCGCGCCGGAGGTGGAACTGGCTGGCGGAACCTTTGTGGAGGTGGACTTTTTTGGCGCCGTGGTGGATGGAAAGCTGGTGACCGGCCCGGCCTGGACAGCCCATCCGGCCTGGCTGGCGCGGTTCCTCGAAGTTCTGGAAGCGCACCTGACGGCGTAGCTTCTTCGCTCGGTACGAGCAGTCCCACCCTGGCCGCAAAAACAGCGATGCGGCGAGGGTGGGATCGTCGGCGCCCGCTACTTGTTGAGCAGCGCCTTCATCAACGGTATATAACGCTCGCCGGCCGCCGCATCTGGCGGAAAGATTTCCTGAAGGCTCTGGACCTGGTTCGGCGCAAGCGACAGGTCGACCGCCGCGGCGTTCTGCTCCAGGTACTTGCGGTGCTTGGTGCCGGGGATGGGCACAATGTCCTCGCCCTGCGCCAGCACCCAGGCCAGCGCCAACTGGCTGGCGGTCACACCGGCCTGGGCCGCCAACTGCTTTACCTTCTCAACGAGTTCGAGATTGCGCGCGAAGTTCTCTCCCTGGAAACGGGGACTGGTGCGGCGGTAGTCGTCCGCTTCAAAGTCGTCCGGGCTGGTGAAGGCGCCGGTGAGGAAGCCGCGTCCCAGCGGGCTGTAGGCCACAAAGGCCACGCCCAGGCGGCGGCAGGCGGGCAGCACCTCCGGCTCGGGGTCGCGGGTCCACAGCGAGTACTCGCTTTGCAGCGCGGTGATGGGATGAACCTTGCACGCCCGTTCCAGGGTTTCCGCCGATGCCTCGGAAAGGCCCAGAAAGCGCACCTTGCCCTCCTCCACCAGCCGCGACATGGCGCCCACGGTCTCTTCGATGGGGGTGTTGGGGTCCACGCGGTGCTGGTAATAGAGGTCGATGGTTTCAATGCCCAGCCGCCGCAGGCTTCCTTCGGCCGAACTGCGCACATAGGCCGGGCTGCCGTTCACGCCGCGCTTGGCAGGGTCGGCCGGATCGCGGACGATGCCGAACTTGGTGGCCAGAAAGACCTGGTCGCGCCGCCCCTTGAGCGCCCGGCCCACCAGCACTTCGTTGGTGTGCGGGCCATAGACGTCGGAGGTGTCGAGCAGATTGATGCCCAGCTCCAGGGCGCGGTCGATGGTGGCCAGCGACTCTTTTTCATCTCGCCCGCCGTAGAAATCGCTCATGCCCATGCAGCCCAGGCCGATGGCCGAAACTGTGGGTCCGTTCGTGCCCAATGTGCGCGTCTTCATGGTGTTCTTGTCACCTCTCTCCTCCACCGTACAACTTTGAGCGCGCCCACAGTCAAGAAACTGCACGCATCGGGCTGCATTGGCGCAGGCAAAAAGGGCGGCCCGCTGGGGCCGCCCTTCGGTGTTTCGATGAAGCCGGGTTAGAAATCCAAACGCAGCGACATCTGCACCTGGCGCGGGCTGCCGATGGTGTGCAGCGTGGTGCCCAGGCCGGCGGGGCAGCTGTAAAGGCCTTCATTGCTGTTGTCGCAGCTGGTGGGCCGGGCGGGCGTTCCTGCAACCGGGAAGTTGTTGTAATTCGCGTTTTGCGAGACGTTCTCGCCGGTCACGTCGAAGCTGGTGGTGTTGGTCAGATTGAAGACGTCGAGGGTGTAGCGCAGCTTGGCTCGTTCCCTGAGCGAAGTGAGCTTGACCAGGGAAATGTCCGCGCGTTTCTGCGCAGCCTGGCGGAAGATGTTGCGCTGCCCGTGCGAGACGAAGGTGGTCTCATACGGATCGTTCGCGGGAACTGCGCCGTTGAGGTCTCCGGGGTTGAGCAAGGGAAGAGTGAAGCACGATGCCTTGAGCGCCGGCGTGCCGAATGCGCCAGAAGCGCCGGTGGTAGCGCTTTTGGCCGTGCAGCCGGCGCCCAGCGGGACAACCGGGTTGTTGACGCCGTCAAAGACACTGTAATAAATGCTGCCCACCGCGCCGGTGTAGTCGATGACGCTGAAAGGCTGGCCACTTTGCAGAACGGTGAGGCCGTTCAAGCTCCAGCCATTGGCGACCGCGCCCTTGAGCGAATCGTCGGAGCCGAACCTGGGCAGCTGATAGGTGTAAGTGAAGTTGAGCACGTGCTTGCGGTCGAAGTCCGACAGGCCGTAGCCGCCGCGCAGATTGTTCGGGTTGTCGCCGTTGTAGAACAGGCCCATGGCGCTCTGCTCGTCGGTGGCATGCGAGAACGTGTAGGAAGCGCCCGCTTGCAAGCCGTGGTCCATGCGCTTGTCCACATGCACCTGCAGCGCGTTATACATGGAGATGCCGGCCGCGCGGAAGTCGATGGATTCGGACGAGTAGCCGACGTAGGGAACGCGCAGATCGACGTTGCCGCCTTCGTAAGTGGTCAGATACGTGGAGCCATCGGCGAGCGCCTGCGGGTTGTAGTTGTCGTCGACCACGGTGTAGCCGTAGCTGTACTTCTGGCCACGGATGGGATTGCCGGGGCTGGCGATCTGGGACTGGTTGAAGGGCACCGGAATGACCTGGTGGCGGCCCACGTTGCCCACATAGCCGATTTCGACGGCCACATCGTTGCGCGGTTGCCACTGCAGGTCGAGCGTGTAGTTGATGGAGTAGGGTAGCTTGTTTTTGGGGTCGTAGGCGCCCATGGTGAAGGGAATGGCTCCGCCCGCAATGGCCGCGGCGTTGGGCAGGTATTGGGTAATGTCAGAGGCCTTGCCTGTGGGCGCCGGTCCCAGGGTTGCGCCCCAGGGCATGGACAGGTTGGCAACCGTGGGATCGCAGGTGGGAATGTAGCCGTTGTACAGGTTGGGCAGCAGCGTGCCGCAGGTCTGCGCATTCACAAAGGGCTGCGTCTGGCTCACGCCGAATGGCCCACCATGCACTTCGCCGGCCGCATAGCCGGGAGAGAAATATGTGAACAGTTCGCCGCGGTCATAGTAGAAGCCGCTGCCGCCGCGGACCACCACCTTGTTGCTGAATTTCTCTGGCGTCCAGGCAAAACCCAGGCGGGGTCCAATGCCCCACTGGCGGCCGGTCAGCGTGGTGTCGCTGTTGTTTTTGGCCACCACGTAACCGTTGTTGTTAAAGGTTCCGCTGGCGTTGTTGGAATCAGCCGCGGTGCCCGCGTTGTAGAGCGAGGGGTCGAAGTTGTAGATGTGGCCGTACTTCTCGCTCATCCCGCCGTTCAGGTCCCAGCGGATGCCGGCCGTCAGGCTGAGGTTGGAGCGGATCTGGTACTTGTCTTGCAGATAGATTCCGGTCTGGTTGGCGCGATAGTAGCGGTCGCCATTGCCCTGCAGAAAGGTCGTGGTCTGGAAGTCTTCGTTGGTGGTGACCAGCCCCTGGACGAACTGGCTGAAGTCAGACGAGGCGGTGGTTCCAGCAACACCGGGACGCCGGTCGCGCGGATTCAACTGCGTGTGCGACCAGCTTCCGCCAAAGGCCAGGGTGTGATTGCCCACCGTCCAGATGCCATTGCCTGAGGGCATGAGGCGGTTCTGAAACACGCCGGTCAGCGAGGTCTGGCTCGATCCGGGACCGATATTGAGGGACTGGATTCCGTCAGGCGAATTGGAGCCCAGAATATCCACGATGGAAACGCCCGCGTAGTAGGAAGAACCCAGGTTGTTGACGCCCACGGCGGAGGGGCCGAAGGGCTGGTCGTTGGTGGAGTAGATCTTTTCGCGGATCACGCCCATGGTTTCCGTCACGCTCAGGTTTTGCCGCAGCAGGTTGACGTTGTTGACGGAGAAGACCTGGCTGCCGGCGTCCAAGTGCTGGTCAAAGCCCGGCACGTTGGAGAAGGCGTACGGGGCGACGGTGGGATCGTGCTGGTAGTAGTACCTCAGCGCCAGAGTGTCCTTGGCGCTCGCGTTATAGTCCAGGTCGGCAATGGCCTGATCGGCGGTGAAGTAGGCCGTTCCGGGAAGCGAGACATTATAGGGATGGGCTACGGAGACGATGCCGGTGGGATTGGGAATCAGCCACTTGCCAGCCTCGCCCTTGACGGCGGGCTGGTTGAACAGGTTGTAGGCCACGCTGCTGCCGGGGTTCACCACATTGTTGTTTAGATCTGCGCTGGAGAGCGAAGTTCCCCAGCCGGCATTGGCCACGCCGGCCAGCCCGCCGGCGCTGCGGTCGTCGCTGAGTTCCACCGGGACCGAGAAGCGGGAGTAGCCGATTTCCTGGTCGGAAACGTGCAGGTGCTGGTAGCCGATGAAGCCGAACAGCTTGTCCTTGATGAGCGGGCCGCCTACAGTGCCGCCCGCGGTGTAGCGGTGCAGTTGCGGAACCTTCTGGTTGGCGGGAATGTCGGGATCCTGATTGAAGAAGAAGGGCGCGGCGTTGAGCCAATCGGTGCCGCGATGGATGTAGGTGTTGCCGTGCAGCACATTGGTGCCGGACTTGGTGCTGATGTCCATGTGCGCGCCGGCCGTCGAGCCCTGTTGCGCGTCGTACATCGAGGCGTTCACGCGGACTTCTTCAATGGTCTCGGGAGCCGGGCTGGGGATGGCATTGCCGATGGAAAGATAAACCGACGCGCTGCTCTGGATGACGCCGCCCGCGCCGTTGTTGCCGCCGCCAGCATTCTCCGTGATGCGGGCCGAGCCCACCTGGCTGGTGCTTTTGCCGTTGAACAGGTTGCTGGCATCGACGCCGTTGAGCAGAAAGGTATTCGAGGTATCGCGCTGCCCGTTGGCCCAGATGGGCGCGTTGCCCAGGCCGGAGTTGACGCCGGTGCCGCCGGCCAGCTC
>Ga0302190_10003289_pt1 | contig 10310 bp, 15 predicted proteins | sample II_Bog_E2_3_FD_198784 | JGI IMG/M metagenome (GOLD analysis project Ga0302190, IMG submission 198784) | Peat permafrost microbial communities from Stordalen Mire near Abisko, Sweden - II_Bog_E2_3 | ecosystem: Environmental > Terrestrial > Soil > Wetlands > Peat | place: Sweden: Abisko... | reverse complement strand
GATCATCCATCTTCAGCTTGCCCGCCCGGACTCCTTCAGGCTCATCTTGCGTTGGAATCAGCTCCCCCGCTCAGGCTCATCTTGCGTTGGACAAGAGTCACGCTTGCAGTGTAGTCCTATTGCGACTACAATTAGTCTGAAAGTTGATAATCAAGGAGGCTCGCCATGATCACCGTAGACACCTATGTCCGCGCCCGCATTGACACGAACACCAAAGAGCGCGCCTCGGACGCGCTGGAAGCCATGGGTCTGTCCATCTCCGACGCCATCCGCCTGCTGATGCTGCGCATTGCCGATGAGCGCCGTCTGCCTTTTGAGATCAAGGTTCCCAACGCGACCACCCGCAAGGCAATCGCCGAACTTGAGTCCGGAAAGGGCAAGAAGTTTGCCAACATCAACGCATTGATGGCGGATTTGCATGCGGACGATTGAGCGTTCATCGGCCTTCAAACGCGACTACAAGCGCGAGGCCAAGGGCCAGCATCGAGCCACCCTTGACGCCGATCTTGTAGCTGTTCTGTCAGCCTTGGCATACGACCAGCCCATGGAAACAAAACATCGCGATCATGACCTGAGCGGAGATTGGAGCGGCTACCGGGAATGCCATATCCTGCCCGATCTGCTGCTAATCTACCGCAAACCCGACGATGCCACACTGAGACTGGCCAGGCTCGGCTCCCACAGCGAACTCTTCGGCTAACCTTTGCCTCTCCCCCGCAAATCCCCCATACTAGCCTCTATGGCGCGTCTCCTCCCCCTCGTCGCCGCCTTGCTCCTGCTGCCCCTGCCGGCAACGGCAACGCTGGTGGTTCTGGTCCCTTCGGCAGACGGTCTGGTGGTGGCTGCTGACAGCCGTACCTCTGTCCTCGGCGCTCAGTGCGACGGCCAGTTCAAGATTGTGCAACTCAAAAAACCTTCCCGCACGGTGGTCATGGTCACCGGCGACGGCGTCTTCATTCCGCCGCCCAGCGCCGCGGAACCAGACCTGTGCCGTTACCAGCAATCGGCGCCGCGCCTGCTGGATATGGCCGCAGTGGTTTCCAGCTATCTGGAGCGCAACGCGCCTGACTCGACACGGCACTCCCTTGAGGACCTGGGCGCGGAATGCGTGCGCGCCGCCCAGCGCTTTCAAGACTCGTACCCTGCGGCCTTTCAGTCGCACCTGGACGGCGAAATCTTCTCCGTGGTGGTGGCCAGCTACGATCCCAAGGTCAAAGTCTCAACCCTCGGCAACTTCGTGGTGCGCATCGATCAGGAGACGCACAAGATCGAGGCCGCCCGATTCTCGCACATCACCATAGCGTCCACGGACCGGCGCGGTCTGTGGGCCTACGGAGAAACCTATTACGTTGAGAAGCAGGTGTACAGCGGCTTCGGGCGGCAGTTTCTCACCGCGTCCACGCTCGACTTCATTCTGCAGGACAAGCCCGTGGACCAAGCCTCGCGCGATCAGGCAGTCGCCGCCGCAGTCAACTTGATCCAGGCCGCCCGCCGCGCCGCTCAGCAGGTTCCCGCTCCCAGCGCCATCGGCGGGCCAATCGATGTGGTGCTCCTGGGCCGCAAGCCGCGTCCGCAGCAACTTCAGTGGCAAAAGCAATAGCCGCTACAAATACACCTCATCGATATAGCACCACCGCCAGTCCTCGCCCTTTTCGGCGGATTGGATGAGCGGGTGCCCCGTGGCGTGGAAATGCGCCCGCGCGTGGCGGTTTTTGGACGAGTCGCAACAGCCCACATGCCCGCACTCCAGGCACATGCGCAGGTGCACCCACGCATCTCCGCTGGCCAGGCACTCCTCGCACCCTTTGGTGTGCGGCTTCACCTGCTTCAGGTGTTCCGCTACGTGACTGCAAATCGGTTCTGCCATCCGATCCTCCGTCTCTTGCGAGCCGCTCTGTTGTTTGCTACTACACCACCCGGTACTGCTCGGCCAGTGCGCGGAATTCCTCCACCTGCGCCGCAATCCAAGCCTCGTCGCGTCCCAGCTCGGCAGCCAGCAGCCTGGCCACCGGCTCGGCCATGGCCATAGCCGCCTTCGCGTTCAAAAACAGCGCCCGCGTGTGCCGCGCCAGTGCGTCCTCCACCGTGCGCGCCATCTCGGCCCGCGCCGCCCAAACCACTTCGGCCGCAATGTAGGGCAGATCGGGATGCAGTTGCACCGCCAGCGCAGGGTCCCTGGCCAGCGTGCGGATGGCCTCCGCATCCGAGCCGTAGACATCCAGACTGCCCAGCGCGGCAAAATCCTGCGTGTAGCCGTGAATCTTCAGCTCCCTGGTGGGGCAAGGCGCATCCTTCAGTTTTCCCAGCGTAATAGCGTGGTCCACGGCGTCCTCGGCCATGTGCCGGTAGGTGGTCCACTTGCCACCGGTAATGGTCAGCAGGCCAGAGTTGTCCACGTGGATCAGGTGGTCCCGCGACAGCGCCGAGGTCTTGCCCTCGCCCTTGACCAGCGGCCGCAGACCCGCATACACAGCCAGAACGTCTTTGCGCGTGGGCGGCCTCACAAAAAAGCGCGCCGCCGTTTCCAGAATGAAATTGATCTCTTCTTCCAGCGGCTTGGGTTCCAGGCTGGGCGCGCTCACCGGCGTATCGGTGGTTCCGGCCACGGCGTGCCCGTGCCATGGAATCACGAACAAGATCCGCCCATCGCTGGTGCGCGGCACCATCAGCGCCGTGTCACTCTGTAAAAACGAACGGTCGAAGACCAGGTGAATGCCCTGGCTGGTGACCACAATATCCTCTGCCTGGGGGTCGGCCATCTGCCGCACGGAATCCGTGAAAATCCCGGTCGCATTCACCACCATGCGCGCCTTGAGCGTCAGCTCTTCGCCGGTTTCCTGGTCGCGCGCCGTCACCCCGTTCACATAGCTATCCGGGTCCAGCGTCAGGCCGGTGGCCGGGCAGTAGTTCAGCACCGTCGCGCCGTGATCCGCCGCTGTCATCATCAGGTGGATCAGCAGCCGCGCATCGTCGAACTGACCGTCGTAGTAGACCACTCCGCCGCGCAGCTCGTTGGGCTCCAGGGCCGGAACCCGTTGCAGCGTCTCTTCCTTGCTGAGCAGCTTGGACGCGCCAAAGCCGTACTTGCCGGCCAGCAGGTCATACATCTTCAGCCCGATGCCGTAGAAGGGCGCCTCCCACCAGGAGTAGTTGGGCACCACAAACGCCAGATCGTGCACCAGGTGCGGTGCATTCTGGCGCATCAGCCCGCGCTCTTTCAGGGCCGACATCACCAGCGAAATATTGCCCTGCTCCAGGTAGCGCACGCCGCCGTGCACCAGCTTGGTGCTGCGGCTGCTGGTACCCTTGCCAAAGTCGTAGGCCTCCAGCAGGGCAACGCTCAGCCCGCGCGCCGCCGCATCCACGGCCACGCCCGCTCCGGTGGCTCCGCCGCCAATCACCACAATGTCCCAGGGCTCCTGCCGCTCCCGCACAGAACGCACCATCGTCTCTCGTTGCATCGATAGCTCCCGTAACCTACCTCATTTCAGAGGCTTCAAACAGGAGGAAAGACTCACTTTCTTGCACGGAGGAGCCTGGGCACATGTAGCAAGCAGATCGAGTTTCTATTCGTGTGCGGCCCACGGGTCATACGTTCCGGCGCTCCAGCTATGGCCTTCCGGGTCTTTGACCGCGAACTCGCGGCTGACGTAAGGCGTGTCGTAGAGCGGGCGAGTCACTGTCGCTCCTGCGGCCTCGGCTCGGGCGAAGGCCGCATCGGCGTCGGGAACCACGATGTAGACGCTGCTGGTCTCTACGCCGCCCAGTTCTTCCGGCGACTTGAAGCTGTGGCTGTGCTCGTCGTCTTTGACGGAGCCGAGCATGATCATGCCGCCGCCCAGGGTCAGTTGGGCGTGGGCGATGGAGCCGTCTTCGGCCCGATAGACGGCATTCTGTTCAAAGCCAAAGACCTTGCAGAACCAGTCGATGGCGGCCTGGGCATCGCGATAGCGCAGTCCGGGGATGACCGTGCTGGGTGAATCAACCATAGGGAACCTCCGCGGGCAGAGTAGCAAGAAACCGAAGCCAGAGCAATCCGATATTCTTGCCTTGATGCAGCTACCCCAAGGCGATTCCCAACTAGTGCAGATCATGGACGCGGCGCTGACCGAGGCGGTGCGGAAGGCGGGGCCCTGGCTGGCTTGCTGGCCAGGTTGCACGCAGTGCTGCCATGGAGCCTTTGCCATCAATTCTCTGGATGCGCTGCGGCTGGGCGCGGGGGTGGTTGCGCTGCGGGCCGCCAACCCGGCCTTGGCCACCGAGGTTGAGCGCCGCGCGCGGGCGTGGGTCGCGGAGCACGGGGCCGGATTCCCCGGCGATGCGAAGACTGGCCTGCTGGGCGACTCCGATACGGAGCAGGAGCGCTTCGAGGAGTTTGCCAACGAGGCGGCCTGTCCGGCGCTCGACCCGGCCACCGGGCACTGCGACGTTTACGCGTGGCGGCCCATGACCTGCCGCGTCTTCGGTCCCCCGGTGCGCATGGGCGACGGCGACGCCCTGGGCTGCTGCGAACTGTGCTTTGTGGGTGCGGACGAGGCGGAAATCGCCGCCTGCGAAATGCCTCTGCCCCACGAGTTGGAGGCGCGGCTGCTGGACGAGATTCCGGGGCGGGGCGACACCGTGGTTGCGTTTGCGCTGTTGCGGTAGCGGCAGCAATAGCGGTCTCCTCCCCATCCTGAGTCCAAAATCCTTAACAAAACACCGGCTGTCATTCTGAACGAACGGGACCCCGAACGCTTTTCAGTTCGGGGGTGGTGAGTGAAGAATCTGCTTTTGTTCTTCGACGAACTTCAGGCTCACCTCCCTAGCCTGTGGAACTCGGTCTTCTCCTCACGCGATAAACTGGTTGCTTGGAAAACCAGATGCCAAACCGCCCTTGCTGGGTTGAGATTCAAACCCGTCTCCTCGAAGAAAATTACCGCTTCCTTCAGACCCTGGCCGCTCCGCAGATGGAGTTGCTGGCCATCGTGAAGGCCGATGCCTACGGCCACGGGCTCCCACTTTGCGCTCCGGCCGTGGTGCGCGCCGGCGCCCGTTGGCTGGGCGTAACCAGCGTGGAAGAGGGCGTGGCCGCGCGTGCGGTGTGCCCCGACCCACGGGTTCTGGTGGTGAGCGGCGCTTTCCCGGGCGAGGGAAAGGCGGTGGTTGAGAATCGCCTGACCGCCGTGGCCTGGGAGCTGTGGCAACTGGACGAGCTGGAGGGTGCGGCGCGCGCAGCCGGGCTTCCCGCGCAGTCGCTGCCGGTACACCTGGAAATTGACACAGGCATGAGCCGCCAGGGCATGCTTCCTGCCGAGCTTGCCACAGTTCTGACGCGGTTTGGTGCAGGATCGCCGCTGCGGCTGGAAGCGGTGATGACCCACCTGTTTGCCGCCGACGAGGCGAATGGCGTGGTGACCCGGAAGCAGTTGGCCGAACTGGACAAGGTGGTGGCAGCGATCGAGGCCGCGGGGTTGAAGCCGGAGTGGCTCAACGTGGGCAGCTCCGCCGCTCTACTGGCCGGACAGGCCGCCACGGTTGCCGACCTGGCCGCCCGCCGGGGCATGAAGCCCATGATGCGGCCAGGGCTGGCGCTCTACGGCCTTGTGCAGGATTTCGATCCGCCCTTTGCGCCGCATGAGGAGCCGGAGGCCATGACAGCGGCGCGGACCCACTTGCAGCCGGTGCTGAGTTGGAAGACCCGAGTGGCCGGTGTGCGGACGGTTCCCGCAGGCTCGATGGTGGGCTACAACGGCACCTTTGTGGCCACCCAACCAACGCGTCTGGCGCTGCTGGCCGTGGGGTACGCCGACGGCCTGGACCGGAAGCTCGCCCGCCACTTCAGCCTTCTGGTGCGCGGCCAGCGCGCCCCCTTTGCCGGACGCATCAGCATGGACCAGTCGGTGCTGGACGTGACCGGGATTCCAGGCGTGGAAGCTGGAGATGAAGTGGTGATTCTGGGCACGCAGGGCGATGAGACCATCACCGCCTTCGACCACGCCAAGGCCACGGGGACCATCCCGTGGGAAGTCTTTACCCGCATCGGTCCGCGCGTAAAGCGGGTCGCGGTTTAGCGGCATAAATGCGAGACGGAGAGCGCCCAGCTGTTGCTCAGTTAGTTTTTTGTGACAGATGCGTGAGAAGGCTCGTAAAGCAGCCTGGAATTTGCGCGTTCCATTCCGTCCAGTCGTGGCCCCCGGGTTCGGTGTGGAACTCGTAAGAGAACATCCTCTGTTTGAGCCGAGCGGCAAAGCGGCGGTTGGGACCGAAAAGCGGCTCTTTCTGGCCGACCGTCAAATAGATATATGGGGTCGCGCCAGGATTCGCTGACTGTACCATCACAAAGGGATCACGGGCGTTCCTTTCCTTGCTGCCCATTGGGCCAAAGATCCTGCGGAACCTCCACCATTGCTCGATGTGTTTCACGCTAAACCGACGGCCGGGCACATCGATTGCTGGGCTGAGAGCGCCCGCGAAGAAGAATAAGTCCGGCCGAGTGAGTGCGTACTCAATTGTCGCGAATCCCCCCATGGAAACGCCAATGATTGCGCGGTTCTCGCGATCCTTTTTTGCGGGAAAACGCGATTCAACGTCTGCAATCAAGTCTTGCGTTATGTAGTCCTCATACTTATCTTGTGCTACTTCCACCGCATTCATGAAGTACGACGAGTTACCCTCGGGCATGACCAGGATGATTCCCTGTTGGGCGTACTTTGCGACATCGGAGTCGTTCGACCAATCCCGAAAGCTGCCACCTCCGCCATGGAGTAGATACACGACAGGAAGCTGCTGCCCGACCGCAAGATTTGCAGGCAGAAATGCTCGGTAGGGCATCTCCCGGCCCAGCGCGGCGCTGTGAAAGGTCACGTCATACATCCTGACGCCAGCAGCAAGCTGTGGACGGTCGGGCCGCACCTGAGGTGCGCGATGGCAGGCGGAGAGAAACCAGATGGCACTGGAAAAAACCAGGAGAAATGCGGATACAAATTTACGGAGTTTCATCGAGGATGAATTTTAAACCACCTGGCCGGACTTACTCTTCTTACGACCGATCAGCTCCGCAAACAGGTCGCTCAGCGCCACGCGAATCGGCGTCTCCGGCACGGTGATTTCGCCGGAGGGGGCCAATTCGAGACTCGTGAAGGTACTCCAACAGGCCAGACGCAAAGTGGCCGCCCTGCCTAGTCGGTATCTGAGTCGGACGCATTCTCTTCCTCGCCCTCGACAGAGATGCGCAGGGAGTGGAGAAAGTGGAGGTCGTTCTTGGTGAAGGGCGCTTCCTCGGCGCCATCCTCCGCGTCGGTCTCGGCGTCTTCAGAATCCTTGGCGGCGAGCTCGTTCAGGCCGATCGTGGCTTCCAGCATCAGCAGGACGTCGAACCCGTGCTGGCGGATATCCTGCACCACCCCGGCGATCTGCTCGCTCTCAATGACCGACTCATGGATGGCCTCGCCCAGTTGTTGAATCAGTTCGCGCAGACGAGATGTCATGGTTCCCTCCAGAAGCGGCGGCCAGCGCAAGCGAAAGCGCGGGTGGCTGCGTAGGTTCTATATACCTTACGTCCGATGCCGTTTGGGAGCAACCGGAAAGCGGCAGGAAAATGCGACAGGCGGTTCGGCAAGGGGCGCTGCTACCATCATAAACGGAATGAAACCACAAACCATAGGCCGCACCCTGGGCATTGGACTGCGCATCGCGGGACGCATTGCCGGCAAGCAACTCGCCGCCAGCGCACAAGCCGCTGCCAATGCGCCTGCGCGCCCGCCGGCCGCTCCCACCGCCGAGCAGAGCCGAACCACGGGAAAGGCAGCCGGACAGGTGACCCGCAGCGTCGCCCGCGGCGTGGGCGGCTTTCTGCGCCCGTTTAGCCGCGTGGGCGGCATTTTGTGGCTGGAAGTGACCGGGGTTTTCTTTTTTCTGCCAGTGGTGGTGTTTAGCCCCAACCTTTGGCGCATGCGGGCCAGCTGGCTGCGCGGCCCGGAGCACGCGACTTTTCTGGTGACCGCCGGAATCGTGGCGCTGTTTTTCTACCTGAGCGCCAGCTCGTTCTGGCGGGCGCGGAAGAAGTGAGCCACCAAGGCACAGCTTACCGCCGCCGCTGAAAAGGGTATTTGCCTGGGTATGCGGAGCAAGCACGGGAAAACTGCCTAAAACCAGCGCCGTCTGCGCCGCTGGTACACCCAGATCACCACGACGGCAAGAACCACCCCGATGATCAACCAGGTAATGTCCTCTTGCGTAATGCCGCCATCCAAGAACCGGAAACGGTGCCAGCACACCAGCGCCAGCGCATTGCTCATTGCCATCCCCATCTGTTCCCTCCGCGTGCCCGGCCCTGGGGCCAAGCCGATACATGGGTGAGAACCCGGCGTTGCCTCGCGAGTTGCCTGCGCGACAAATGCCGGGGAGGATCAGAGGCGCTCTTCGCCCCTAAAGACGGGGCTGAATCGCATTTTGAAACGACACCGACGCAATCACGCCCGCGGCCGGTCTGGCCCGTGCAGAATCCGCCAGACGCCTACACTGACCGCCAGCACGCCCAGCCCGTAAGCCCACAGCGCATGGGTGCCGGTGTGGATCTTCCAGCCCTGGTAGAGGGCAAAGCCGCCCGCGGCCAGCAGCATCACTCCGCGAAAATGATTCATGGTTGTCTTCTTCCCCGTTTCTTTTCGGATCCGTGTTTCTTTTCATCCTAAAGCGCGGGCCGCCGGTTTGACCCCGCGCCGGGCGAATCCCTATCGTAGGCAGGGTACAGGCAGAGCATTTCTATCCTGACTTTGCCCTGAAAGGACTCCCCATGACCACTTCCGCTACGCCCGCCGTCCCTGAACTGAAGAAGACCGCACTCAACGCCACCCACCGCGCCCTGAAGGCCAAAATGGTGGACTTTGGCGGCTGGGATATGCCTGTCGAGTACCCCGGTCCCGGCGGCGGCCTGATTGCCGAGCACCTGGCCGTACGCACCGGCGTGGGCCTGTTCGACGTGAGCCACATGGGCGAGATCCAGTTCCGCGGCCCGGGCGCACTGGCCGCCGTGCAGCACATCACCATGAACGACGCCTCGCGCCTCAAGGACGGCCAAGCTCACTACTCTGCCCTGCTCACGCCGGAAGGCACGTTCGTGGACGACATCCTGGTCCACCGGCTCAGTGAGAACGACTACCTGCTGGTGGTCAACGCCGGCACCAAGGACAAGGATTACGCCTGGATTCGCAAGCAGGTGGGCGGGTTCCCGTCGGTCCACATCAGCGACTACTCCAGCTACTACTCGCAAATTGCCGTGCAGGGGCCGCGCGCGCCGGAGACGCTGCAAAAGCTGACCAAGGTCGACCTGGCGGCGATCAAGAACTACTGGTTCACCTTTGGCACGGTGGCGGGCGTGCCCAATGTGCTGATCGCGCGCACCGGCTACTCCGGCGAGGACGGCTTTGAGGTGTACGTGCCTGCCGACGAGCCGACGACAGTGAAAGTCTGGACCGCGCTGATGGAAGCGGGCGCGGAGTTCGGCATACGGCCCTGCGGACTGGGCGCGCGCAACACCCTGCGGCTGGAAGCGGGCATGTGCCTCTACGGGCACGAAATCTCGGACCAGATCAACGTTCTGGAAGCGGGTCTGACCCACTTTCTCAAGCTGGACAAGGGCGAGTTTATTGGCCGCGACGCCTTGCTCGCTGTGCAGGCAGCAGGCGGACCGAAGCGCAAGCTGGTAGCCCTGGAGATGGTGGAGCGGGGCATTGGCCGCGATGGGTACGAAGTATTGTCCTTGGATGGAGAACAGATCGGTGTAGTGACTTCCGGCTCGCCTGCGCCGTTCCTCAAGACCAATATCGCCTACGCCTATGTGCCTGCGGCAGTGGCCGCCAGCAAGGAAGACGTGCTGATCCAGGTCCGCGCCAATCGGGTTAGAGCGAAGCAGGTGCCTGCGCCGTTTTATAAGAGGGTGAAAAAGTAACTGTTTGACCTTCGATTTGTCCTATGGAAACCAAGACTCCGCGCAAAAATGTCATAACTTCGACACTTTTGCGCGGAGTCTTTTCTTACTTGTTACGACTTAACGACAAGCGGCTCAGACCTGCATCACTTCCGCTTCCTTCTTGGCGGAAAGCTCTTCCATGCGGCGAATTTCTTCGTCGGTCATCTTCTGGATTTCTTCCTGGGCGCGCTTCTCGTCGTCTTCGCTGATCGCCTTTTCCCTGCCCAGTTTCTTGAGGGCGTCGTTGCCGTCGCGGCGCACGTTGCGGACGCTGGTTTTGTGGTCCTCCAGCACCTTGTTCAGGTGCTTGCACACGTCGCGGCGGCGCTCCTCGGTCATGGGCGGAACTGGTACGCGA
>Ga0302190_10003281_pt1 | contig 10316 bp, 9 predicted proteins | sample II_Bog_E2_3_FD_198784 | JGI IMG/M metagenome (GOLD analysis project Ga0302190, IMG submission 198784) | Peat permafrost microbial communities from Stordalen Mire near Abisko, Sweden - II_Bog_E2_3 | ecosystem: Environmental > Terrestrial > Soil > Wetlands > Peat | place: Sweden: Abisko, Stordalen... | reverse complement strand
TCGAGCGAAATCGTATTCACTCCCTTGTGCTCGTCGGGGTATTGGGCCACCAACTGGCGCATCAGCAGTTCCAGATCTTGCGTGGCGCGCGTTCGATCGATGCCCGGCCGCAGCCTTCCGGTGACGTTCAGCCATGCATTTTCGCGGTGCTGCATGGCCCAGTCGCCACTGCCCGGGCCAACATTCATGGTAAGCGGGGTCCATAGGTCGACGCGGATGCCGGGCATGCAGCCGATAAAGCCCTGCGGGGCGACGCCGATGATGGTGAACGGATACTTGTTGATCTCAACGGACTTGCCGACGATGGCCGGATCAGCGGCAAAGCGGGTTTGCCACAACGTATAACCGATGACGGCATAGAGCGGACCGCCCTGCAGAGACTCTTCGGCGGGCAGAAAGAAGCGTCCCATTAAGGGCTTGATCTCGAGCACGTCGAAATAGTTTGCCGAAACATTGGCCCCATAGATGCGCAGGGGCTCATCGCCGCCGGTAAGCGCGAGCCAGTCGGCATGATAGGCCAGGATGCCTGCAAAGGTGTGGTTCGAATCGCGCAGATCGCGGTAGTCGAGATAGGAAAAGGGCGGGGACGGGCTATCGCTGCGCTCTCCGCGCATGAGCGACACCAGATTGCCCGTGTGACTGGCGCCGGGAATGGGGTGCAGCATGGTGGAGTTGATCCAACTGAAGACGGTGCCGTTTGCGCAGATTCCCAGCGCCAGCATCAGCGTGGCCGCCACGGTAAAGCCGGGGCTCTTACGCAGTTGCCGCAATGCAAACCGTACATCCAGGATCAATCCAGACATCGTGACGCCTCTTTCCAGCTTCCCACTCACTTGGTGAGCGAATACCCAATAGGTATTGCACCTGCCGCGCCAAACATGAACTTTCTACAAGTTATTTATATACAACCATTTGGATGGAAGGGAAGGGACGCGCGACAACTGCCGGGTGTTCGCTCGCGCACGCCTGTGGCCGTTTCCGGACACTTGGATGACCTGCGATGGGCGGACGCAGGGCCGACGACAGGACCGGATTTACGGTGCAAGCGTATTATCATTCTGTGTTTTTTGTGCGTCAGAAAAAGACGGGCCGTGGAATCACGGAAAGTACCCTCGGATGCAATCCTCCCTTGAACCCGATACGTTGCGGCAGACGCAGGCATGCCCGGCGCCGGATGCGACGACTCCCAGGCTTGAGCCGGACACTCCGGCGGCAGCCACTCCCGAGCTGGTCTATGACCTGCGGCAACCGGACGGCTGCTCCGATGGCTTTTACGCGGATGTAGCCCGGTTCTCCGATGAAGTTCTGGCCGGAATCGAACAGCATGCGGCTGCCGTACTGGATGGCTACACGCGCCACGTTCAGCTTTTCCTGCGCGAGACCCGGCGCAGCCGCGGCGAGTATGCCATCGAGTTGCTCACGCTGGGCCAGGTTCTGCGGCGCTACGGCGGAGCGGCAGAAAGCACGCCCCGCTGGATTGTGCAGTTGGCGCGCGAGCTCTTCGGGATGCGCCGCAGTTCGTCCTTGATGAAGCCCGTGGCCGACCGGTTGCGGGCCGTGGTGACCCGGTACTTCCTCATGTCCCGGATTGGCCGCAAGGCAACTGGAGAGCTGCCTTTCCCGAACGGATTGCCGCGCCTGATCGAGTGGCTCCATGCTACCGGCGAGTTTGAGCAGGAGGCCATGCGCCTGCACAACTGGCGGAGTTTTTTCGACACGCTTTCCCAGCAGGAAGCCACCCACTCGATTGAGACAGCCACGGAATTGTTCGATTGGTTCGAGTGCGAGGCAGACAGGGCGCTGGGACCCTATACCAGCGGGGTTCGTGATTTTCTGTCTGGCGAATATGCATGGCGCGGCTGCCGCGAAGATCAGGTCTTTTGTGGCAAGGAACCGGCGGAGTACCACCTCTGCATGGTCGCCGCCGAGGTGATGAACCGTGGACTGCGCGCGGAGTTCGAGCGCACGGCGAAGAAAGCTATCCTGGTGCCCACTTGCCTGCGCGGCGTCCATGCCGATACCTGCCGGGCTGTCTTTTCTGGCGTTGACATCACGTGCGCCGCCTGTGATCCGGCCTGCACCGTCAACCGCATCACGCGTCGCATGCGCGGCTTGGGAGCGATGGTCTACCTGGTGCCGCACGCGACGGGATTCAGCCGCTGGCTGGAGCGGTGGAAGGCCGCGCCCCAGTATGGCGTCGTCGCCGTGGCCTGCCTGCTGAACATCCTGCCCGGCGGGTACGAGATGCGCGCCCGCGGAATCGCCTCGCAGTGCGTGCCGCTCGACTATCCCGGCTGCATGAAACATTGGCGCCGCCCAGGAATCCCGACCGGCCTGAATGAAGACCGGCTGGTACAGATCGGAACCGGGTCCCGGCCCTAGTCCCCTGCGCTCACAACCACATGGTCATCGGAACTGATGGAAGCGCAGTCGATGGAGAGGCAACAGCCCAGCTCGCTGAAATTCTTTTCCCAGCGCGGCCGGTCATCCGCGGCCAGTGCGGTCAGCGCATAGCTGGAGGTGCGCAGGATTTCGTACCAGATGTTCTGCGCCTGCCACAGATTCAGCTCGAAAGGCAGTTCCATCAGGGTGCGGGACAGCGCCAGCGCGCGGTCAAGAATCTCCATCGACCCGGATGACATTTGCAACTCGATCATGGCTCGCTTCATGCGTTGATCGACAATGTAAGAGAGCGTCGCCGCCTCCAGCGGAACCTGGTCCGCCTTGGCCAGGGACAGGAAAGACCGCACCTGGGCCTGGTCGATGGAGTCGGCTTCCAGCGCCCGGCGCAAGCCGGCATTGATGGCAAAACTGGCAGCCAGGGCAAGAGCGGGCGGCTTGGGCAGTCCGGCCTGAGAGAGATAGTGCAGCAGGCTGGCATGGTCCTCGTAGATGGTGGTGAGCGAACTCTCGATATCCCACAGCGTGGAGTTGAGAATCAGCTGCACAATGCGCCGCTGCTCATCGGTAAACAGCGAGGTGAGCGAGTAGTCCACATGGCCGTAGTAGCGGTCGAGCAGGCGAATCACCTCAGGGAAGTTGGCGCGCTGCACCTGCTCCGCCGCGTGGCTCACAAAAGCTTCAAAATCGGCTGCATCGGCCTCTGTGTAGGCCTTCACGGCAGCGGTAATGTTCTGGTCGCCAAAGTGCAGAACCGCAAACGAGAAGCTCTGGTTGTAGCCGGTGAGAGCGCTGGCAATGTGCGCGCGGCCTATGGCAAGTCGTCCGCGGCCTGAGGTATAGATATCGTTGGAGATGCGGCGAACGTGGAAGCAGAACAGTTCGGTCTCTTCGGCAAACGAAGAGAAGACCGAGCTGATGGCGTAGTGCGCGGCCACTTGTTCCAGGCCCAACTGCTTGGCGGCAACGCAGCTCTTGTAGATGAGGGCGCCATCTCCGGCGCTGGCTACGTTGGACTTGGCCTCGGCCATGCGGGCCAGAAAAACCGGTTCCAGCGCCGCGGCCTGCTCGCCAAAAACCTGCTGCGCCAGTTGCAGCACACGCGCCGCATAGGCGATGATCTGCACCGTCTCAATGCCGGAGATGTCGTCGAAGAACCAGCCGCAACTGGTGTACATCAACTGCGCGTGCCGCTGCATTTCCATCAGCGCCAGGGCGTGCACGCGTTCCGGCTCCGTGAGAATGTGGCTCTCATTCACGCGGAAGAAGCGGTCCACGGACTCCGGGGCGCGGTCGAGCACGACTTCGATATAGCTGTCGCGGGCGGCCCACACATCCTTGAAAAGTTTGACGCCCTCTTGCTCCGTCATAGGCGCGATGGCGTCGCGCAGCTCGTCCAGAGCCTGCCGCAGCGGCGCGCGCCAGGCCTGGTTGAAGCCCGGCTTGCCGCCGTTGCAGCCGCAATCCGACCGCCAGCGCTCCACGCCGTGCGCACAACTCCAGGAGGTGTTGTCGACAATCTCGCACTCGTACTCGGGCGGAAACTGCTCCAGGTAGCTGCCGTAATTGGTGAGATTTACGGTCTTGTCCTCTTCCAGCAGGCGCAGCGTATAGGCCAGCGCCATCTCCCCATGCTTGTGATGATGGCCATACGATTCGCCGTCCGTGGCCACGTGAACCAGTTGAGGCTGGGAGCTGTCTTTGAAGCCTGCCTTGAGCCGCGCGGCAAAGATCTCGCCGGAGTTCAGCAGTCCCTCAAAGGCGATGGCCCGCGAGGCTGGGCCGTTATAAAAGAAAACCGCGATGGAAACCCCTGACTCGAAGCGCACCAGGTAGGGACGGGTCGTGTCCACTGTCGCCGCCGGCGTATCCGTCCAGCCTGTTCCGTCTTTCGCTGCGCTGTCTTTCAAGGCCCGGATGCGCTTGCACTGGTGCGGCGCCAGCACGGTGAACTTGATGCCGTGCTGCGCCAGCAGCTCCAGCGAGTTGGCATCCGCCGCGGTTTCAGCCAGCCACATGCCCTCCGGCGATGCGCCGTAGTGATTCTCGTAGTCGGCAATGCCCCAGCGAATCTGCGTGACGCGGTCGCGCTGGCTGGCCAGGGGCAGAATGATGTGGTTGTACACCTGCGCCATGGCTGAACTGTGGCCGTTAAACGCCTTGCGGCTGCGGCGCTCGCCGTCCAGGATCATGCGATAGGTGCGCTGCGCGTTCTCTTTGAGCCAGCTCAGCAGCGTGGGCCCGAAGTTGAAGCTCATGCGCGCGTAGTTGTTGACGATGCGCGTGATCTGGTTTTTGGCGTTTACCACGCGCGCCGCGCCGTTGGTGGCGTAGCACTCCGCGCAGATGCGCTCGTTCCAGTCGTGATAAGGCGCGGCGGAATCTTGGGTTTCCACCGTCTCCAGCCACGGATTCTCCCGCGGCGGCTGGTAAAAGTGACCATGAATGCAGACAAAACGCTTGGTTGCGGGCATTAACTTTCCTATCTCTTGCCGGTACCCTGTAAGGACGCATCTCCAAAAACGGCGATTGAAGGGACGGGGTTTAGCCCGCACCCTTCGCTCCATGCCAAATCCTGAAATGTGGCCCGGCTGTCTTGGTTATTGTAGGCTTGAACGCCCCGTCGGAGCTGTCTTCTTGGCCAGATCGCAGGCCCGCCAGAGGTACCAGCTGGCCACGGAACGGAACGGCGCCCAGCGTTTTCCCCTTCTGAGCAGAACCTCGGGCTTGGGCAAGTCCTCTGCCGCCAGCGGCCGTGTCTTGGGAATCCGCTGAAAGGTAAGCGCAAAGCCCTTGCGCACCCCGTAGTCGGTCACAGGAAAGACATCGGGCCGGCCCATGCGGAAGATCAACAGCATTTCCACCGTCCACGGGCCGATGCCGCGCACCAGGGTAAGCCGCTCCACAATCTCCGCGTCGGTCATTTTGCGGATGGCCGCATGGGTGGGCACGGTACCGTCCAGGGTGCGGGCGGCCAGGTCTTTCAGGGCGCGCGCCTTGTTGCCGGAGACGCCTGCCGCGCGCAGAATCTCGTCGGGCGTATCCAGCAGGAGCTGGGGCGAAGGGTCGCCGCCAAAATGCGCGCGCACCCGTCGGTGAATGGTGGCCGCGGCCTTGCCGTTCAACTGCTGGTACAGAATCGACTCCAGCAGCGACTCGAAGGGCGAGGGCTCCGAGGCGAGCTTCATCGTAAAATCGCCTGCACGGTCGATTAGCGCGCCCAGCTTGGCGTCGCTGGCCTGCAAATGCTCCAGCGCCTCGACCGGATCAAAGGGAAGTTTGCGGCTTTTGCCGTTGTGGATCATAGGCGAACAGTGTACCGTGCTGGAACTCGACGGGTGCAGAAAATTGCCTTGGCCGCAGAGAAGCTGCTCACCGGCTCCTGAGGCTGTAACATCGAGTGCATACACGGCAAGGAGCACCAAAATTATGAAGATGCGGCCAGGAACACAAACCGGATTTCTGATGTGCGGCAAGGAATGGATTGAGGGTGAAGCGCTGGAAGTGCGCTCGCCGTGGGACCAGGGGCTGGTGGGACGCGTGACCGTGGCCACTCGCGCCGATGCGCGCCAGGCCGTGAACCATGCAGTGGCCAGCCTGCGCCGTACCCGCGCTCTGCCTCGCTGGAAGCGCCGCGAAATTCTTGAGGACGTGGCCGCCGCGATCATTGAACAAAAGGAACGGTTTGCGCAGCTGATCGTGGCCGAGGCCGGCAAGCCGGTGCGCCTGGCGCGGACCGAGGTGGATCGCGCCGTGCTCACCTTCAAAACCGCCGCCGAAGAGGCCGCGCGCGAGGGGGGGGAGAGTTTGCCGCTGGACCTGACCGAGGGCAACGAAGGCCGGTGGGGGCTGGTGCAGCGCTTCCCGGTGGGGCCGGTGCTGGCCATTACGCCCTTCAACTTCCCGCTGAACCTGGTGGCCCATAAGGTGGCTCCCGCCATGGCCGCCGGCTGCCCGCTGATCCTGAAGCCTGCGCCGCAAACTCCCTTTACGGCGCTCGCGCTGGGCGAGGTGATTCTGAAGGCCGGCTGGCCGCAGGAAGCTCTGGCCGTGCTGCCGCTGAACAATGCCGACACCGCCTGGCTGGCGGAGAAGGAAGACCGGATCAAGCTGGTCAGCTTTACCGGCTCGTCCAAGGTGGGCTGGGAGCTGAAGGTGCACTCCGGGCGCAAGCGGGTGCTGCTGGAACTGGGCGGCAACGCGGCCCTGATAGTCCACGGCGACTGGCCCGACTTGGACGAAGCGGCTCTGCGCACCGCCCATGCGGCTTTCGGCTATGCCGGGCAATCCTGCGTCAGCGTGCAGCGCGTGTTTGTGGAGCGCAGCGTCTTCCAGACCTTCCTGTGGAAGGTTGTGGATCATACAGCCAAACTGATCTCCGGCAATCCGGCGGAAGACGCCACCGAAGTGGGTCCGCTGATCCGGCTCGGCGAGGCAGAGAGAGTAGAGGCGTGGATCAAGGAGGCTGTGGAAGGCGGCGCGAAGCTGGTAGTCGGCGGCGAGCGCCACGGTTCCATGGTCACGCCGGCCATCCTGACGGGGACCAAGCCGGGCATGAAGGTGCGCGACGAGGAGCTGTTTGGGCCGGTGGTGTGCATTGAGCCTTACGAGGACTTCGAGCAGGCGCTGGCCGACGTGAACCACTCCAGGTACGGCTTGCAGGCAGGGCTGCTGACCCGCGACGCAGGGCGCATCCTGACCGCCTATCGCGAGCTGGAAGTGGGCGCGCTGATTGTGGGCGATACGCCTAGTTGGCGGCTCGATCCCATGCCCTTTGGCGGCATGAAGGACTCCGGACTGGGACGCGAGGGCATCCGCGCGGCGATCCAGGAGATGACGGAGCCGCGCATGCTGGTGATGGGCGGACTGACCTAGACAGTTACGCTTCCTGGACTCCGTGACGCATCACGAGGTCCACGCCGGCTTCGCGGAAGAGCTTCTCGGTGTATTGGAAGCTCTCTGCCCAGCGTTCGCTGTCGTTGGGCACGGTGACCACGCGGCGGATGCCGGACTGAATGATGACGGACGCGCACTGCGAACAGGGCATGAAAGGCCAGACGTAGAGCGTGCATCCTTCCAGCGGCCTTCCCGCGGAGAGGATGGCGTTGACTTCGGCGTGGATGATGGTGCGGTACTTGACCTCGCGGTTTTCCAGCCGCTCCGCCGAGTCGTCCACTCCTGCAGGATGGCCGTTGAAACCGAGCGAAACCACGAATTTGCCTTTGGTGATGACCGCTCCAACCTGCGTGCTTGGGTCTTTGCTCCACCTCGACACGAGAATTGCCATTTCAATAAAGCGCGCATCCCAATCCGTCATTCCCGCTCCTCCTGTGCCTCGATCACGACCTTGTTCTCAGAGTCTAAGCTGTCGCGTGCGCGGAGCGGTTGCGATTTGAGGCAAAATGGGGTGTTTTTCGCCAAAAAAGGCTCAAAAAGAGCCAAAAACAGGCCAAAATTGGGCCGTTTTGAGGGGCGTTTCGTGGAGGAAATATCTCCGGTAAGAGATTGATATAAATATAGTTATATGCGGAAATCGGGTTATGACAGGAGGTGCAAATTAGGGGGAGGGGGTGGGGTATTTGGGGGTTTATGCGCGCAAAATGCGGACCTTTGCGCCGGGCACATCGCATGAAGGAGTCTCAGCGCGGCCCTTCGGGGCGCGAGGAACTTGATCTGGATGCGGTCCCCGGGTTTCCCCTTCGCCTTGCTCAGGGTCCACCCGGGGCTATTCTCCCATCGTCCTTACAGGACGACTGCGGTTGTCATCTCTAGTCCTCTTCCAGTGTGCGCCAGGGGCGGGTTATTGTCGGCAAAGTAGGTGCTATCCCCGGTCTCAGAAGCGAGACCGGGGATAGCGCTCTTTTATAGGAGATTCAGATGTGGGCCAACGCCCGACTGATCCGAAGACCCGCTCATCGCGATAATGCCGCGATGAACGGGGCACAGTCCCTGGTAATGTGATGAGCGGGCCAGCTGCCAACTAGAAAAGCAGTTGCGATGCGGCTTGATATATGGCATGGTATATAGCACAAGGAGGCGAGATGGCACAGATTGAGAAGGCGCGCGTATTCATGAGCGGCAGGAGTCAGGCTGTCCGCATTCCAGCCGAGTTCCGGTTTACGTCAAAAGAGGTTTTCATTCGCCGGGACGCGCAGAGCGGCGACCTGATTCTCTCCCAGGCGCCGGGCAGTTGGGCGGAGGTCTACGAGGCTCTCGACAAGGCCATGTTCCCGGACGACTTCCTGGCTGACCGCAACCAGGGGCCAGCCCAAAAGCGCGAAGAGCTATGACCCGGCTCTACATGCTCGACACCAATACGGTCAGCTACATCCTCAAGGGCAAATCCCCTGCCGCCCGAGTCCGGCTGGCCAATCTGGCAGACGACGAGTCTGTCTGCATCTCCAGCGTGACCGAGGCGGAACTCGAGTACGGCCTTTCCAAGAATCCCAACGCGAGGCACCTGCATGTCGCTCTTCGCTGGTTGCTGTCGCGCATGAGGGTTCTTCCCCTGGGTTCCGAGGAGGCGCGCGTCTACGGGCAACTCCGCGCCAAGCAGGAAGCAGCAGGGCGGCCGCTGGAGAGCATGGATATGCTGATCGCGGCGCACGCCATCGCCGTGGGCGCAATTCTCGTGACCGGCGACAAGGCGTTCAGTACTGTGCCTGAGTTGACGGCGAGAGAGAACTGGGCGACCGATCTGGTGGGGTGAGGGTGTTTTCCCCAGTCTCAGAAGCGAGACCGGGGGCACCCGTTCTTTTGTGGGAAATTCAGATGGGGGTCACCTGCCCAATTTGCACCACTGTGCGATATACTAGTTTCTGTACGGAACATATCCGTACAACTTTCTTGGAGGGAATATGGCTACCGCGAACGCACCCATGCCGAAAGCTGTACGCACGGCGCGCGAACGGATCGATGTGCGGCTTCGTCCCGAGCAGAAGGATGAGATCGAACGGGCGGCTTCGATCAAAGGGCTTACGGTGACCGACTTCATTCTTCAGAATGCGGTCAGCCATGCGAAGCAAACGATCCGCGAATACGAATCCTGGACCCTGGAGCGCCCCGATGCGGAGATCTTTGCCTCGGCGCTGATGGAGCCGGCCGCGTTGGGTCCTCAACTGGCCCAGGCAGCAGAACGCTATAAGGAGCGTTTTCTGAAACCGTGACCGCCAGCCAGGAACCCACTTACCGCTTTGAGCCGCTCGGAGACCAGCATGACCGGGCGGCTTTCTCGTGCGGCGTGGATGCCCTCGACAGATACTTCCGAGGCGACCCGATCCGGCAGGACGTGAGCCGGAAGGTCACCAATGCCTTCGTGCTGACTCCGGACGGTACGTTCGTCGCCGGCTTCTATACGCTTTCTCCTATCTCCATCCTCAGCGTGGACCTGCCACCCGCCCTGGCCAAAAAGCTCCCCAGACGCCCCATTGGAGCAACACTGATCGGCCGCATGGGAAGGGACCTCTCTTTGCGCGGAAAAGGAATCGGCGAAATGCTGTTGCTGGATGCCCTGCATCGGGCGTGGATGGCCTCAAAGCTGGTGTCGAGCTGGGCGGTTGTGGTCGACGCCAAAGAAGGCTCCCGCGCTTTCTATCTCGAGAACGAGTTCACGCCGTTCGCGACACAACCCAGCCGGCTCTTCCTGCTTATGAAGAAGATCGATCTGCTGTTTGCAGAGGCGCGGGGCTCATAGCAGCGCGTACCATTCTTTTGTGGGAAATTGAGATGCGGGCCACGCGCCCTTACGATCTACAATCGGAGATCGGCCACTTGTGAAATTCCCAGATGCTAAAATCGGGGGCTTATAGGCGTGTGGAACATTGGATATTGGATTAAGTCTTGCTCGCTGCTGCTCTTAAGATTCGGGGCGGTTGGGCTATCCATCCTCACCATCTGGGTTCTGGTGGGATCTATTT
>Ga0302190_10003275_pt1 | contig 10330 bp, 16 predicted proteins | sample II_Bog_E2_3_FD_198784 | JGI IMG/M metagenome (GOLD analysis project Ga0302190, IMG submission 198784) | Peat permafrost microbial communities from Stordalen Mire near Abisko, Sweden - II_Bog_E2_3 | ecosystem: Environmental > Terrestrial > Soil > Wetlands > Peat | place: Sweden: Abisko... | reverse complement strand
ACGATCTGGCGGAGCGTCTTGATGCTGTTGACCCGGAAAAACCGGTCCAGCCTGGGCTGCCCGTTTGCCCACGCAGGCAAGATCATGGTGTCAATGGCTAGATCAAGGATCGGGTCATTGGCAGAGACCTGCAAGCGTTGAAGGAATGCCGCACGCTCAGGATTATGGGCACGGGACATGCGCGCGGCCGCATTGTGCGTCGCCGCAGGTGCGTCCCGGAGCCGCCAGATTTTCGAGGCAGAGACGGGCACGTTGGCCGTAGGAGCGCAATGCATGTTCATTTGAACTCATCCTCAACGATGTGCTCGGCTTCGCGCGCGGCATCGCTGCCGAGGCGCCAGCCAAAGCCGCGGGCGAAAGCACGGAGGATCGACATGAAAAATTCGGCCATGATCAGGGCTCCCTTCAGCGATTGTTGAGGCTGTCTTTCGCGGCCTTCGCAGCCGTGAAAACGAGCTTGGCTGATGCGGCGATTTGCAAGGGTTCGCCTGTGATCGGATTTCGACCGACGCGGGCGGGCCGATGCTTGACGACAAATTTCCCGAAGCCGGTCAGCGCGGTATCTTCGTCACGCTTGGCGGCATCGAGGATCTCGGCGAAGACGTCCGCGATGATGGTCTTTGCACGCGGGCCTTGCAGATCGTGACGTTCTGCGATGCGGGCGGCGAGGTCGGAGAGGTTCATGAATCTGGTCCTTTCGTCAGGGTTTTGCAGGGAGGAGCGGTTTGCCGGCGACATCGCGATAAGTCTGTTTGCACTTGGGGAAGCCGGAGCAGGCCCAGAAGAACTTGCCCTTTTCCTTCGGCGATGGCCGTCGGCGCAGACCAGACCCACAGGCATGACATTTGTGCTGATCGGAGACGGGCGGCGGCGCGGCGCGGGGAACGGGCTTGCCACCCTTGTCGTCGCAGGAATATTTACAGTCAGGGTAGCCGGTGCAGGACCAGTAAAACGATCCGGGCCGTTGCTTGGAGGGCCAGCGCTTCAGCGGACGCTTGCATTGGGGGCATGTTGGGCCGGTGGCCTTGATGTCGAGGCCATGGGCCTTGAGGTTCTGGATCTCGCCGGCGATGTGGCTGGCAATGCCGGTCAAGAATTTGTCGATGTCGGAGCGTCCGTCCGCGATCGCGCGCTGCTGTTCGTGCCACAGCGCGGTCATGTCGGGGAAGCGGGCCTGGTCAGGCAGGACGTCATAGAAGGCACGCGCTGCTGGCGTGCTGATGACATTCTTGCCCTTCATCGCGAGGTAGCCGCGTTCGAAAAGGTTTTTTATGATGGCATCGCGCGTGGCGGGCGTGCCAATGCCGCCATGCTCGCCCTTCTTGTCCTTGTCCTTCTCGACGAGGATCTTGCGCAGCCGGTCATCCTTGATGTGTCGGGCAACGCGGGTCAGCTCGGCAAGGAGCGTTGGCAGGGTATAGAGGGCAGCGGGCTTGGTTTCGCGGCGCTCGGCGGCGGCGGAACGACACTGGCCGGCGGCACCGATGGACAGTCCGCGCAGATCCGCGCCACTTGCCTGTTCGCCTTCCTCCTCCCCGTCTTCCTGGCCTACGTTATCTTCGTCCTCGTCGGCGCTGGCATCGGCGCCGTACAGCACCGTCCAGCCCGGAGCGGTGGTGACTTTGGCCTGGGCCGTGAAACGGTGCCCTTCGGCCTCGATGACAAAGTCGGTCTGGTCGTAGGCATGAGGCGCATGAAACTGGGCGACATAGGCCCGCGCGATCAACGTATAGATGCTGCGCTCTGCCGGGCTGAGCAAACCCATTGCCGGGGTGGCTTCGGTGGGAATGATTGCGTGGTGAGCGGAGACTTTGGAGCTATCGAAGGCACGGCTCTTGATGGCGGGATCAGCGGCCCGCGCATGATCTTCCATGTCTGCGAGATTGCGGGCAACGGCGCGCAGCACGCCGGGTGCATCGCCATGCTGTTCCTCGGAGAGGTATTGGCAGTCCGACCGGTTATAGGTGATGAGGCGGTGCTTCTCGCGCAGGGCCTGAGTGATGTCTTTCACCTGATCGGGCTTCAGCCCGAACAGCCGAGCCGCATCCATTTGCAGCTTGAGCAGATTGTAAGGCAGTGGCGCCGGGCGGGTCTTTTGCGCCGTAGTACAGGACATAAGACGCGCAGGCCTGCCGTTGACCGCCTGGGCGATGGCACGCGAATGCGCCTCATCGCTGAGCCGGCCCTTGTCGTCGACTGGATCGCCGGGCCTGATCTGGTAGCGTGCCTTAAAGGCCCTGCCCTCAACGAGAAATTGTCCCTCGATCTGATAAAAATAGGTCTTGCTGTGCCCGGCATGTTCACGATCGCGGCGAACAACGAGGCCAAGGATCGGTGTTTGCACCCGCCCGACGGTGAGTACACCGTCATGACCTCTGGCCTGTGCGGCGAGCGTGTAGCCTCGCGTCATGTTGACGCCATACATGGCATCGGCGACCTGACGGGCCTCGGCTGCCTTGGACATGCCGAGGAAGTCGCTGTTTGGCCGTAGGCTATCGAGCGCACGGCGCACGATTTTGGGATTGTTATCGTTGATCAGCAGGCGTTCGACGGGGAGACGGCATCCAGCCCAATCAAGCACTTCATCGATCAGCAACTGCCCCTCTTCGTCGGGGTCGCCAGCGTGAATGACGCGCGAGGCTCGCCCGAGCAGATGTTTGATGGTCTGGAGCTGATCGCGGCTCTTCTCGATCGGCGCCCGGTGCCAGGGCATGAAGCTGTAGGGCAGCTTTTCCCAAGCCCATTCCTTGTTGGGTGGAAGCACAAGTTCCAGCATGTGACCGAAACACCAGGTAATGATATGCTGTCCGCAATCGATATAGCCGTTGCCGCGCTTGCCGGGACCGACGACCTCGGCAATGGCGCGGGCAAGCTCGGGCTTTTCCGCGATGACGAGGGTGATGCCGGTCATTGGGCTTGCTTCCACAAAGATTTGTAGTTACATATATAGCGATGGAAATTGAGTTTGATCCGGCCAAGCGTGAGGCCACGCTCCGAGAGCGCGGTCTTGATTTTGTGGACGCACCGGAAGTGTTTGCGGGCCGTTCGTTGACCGTGACGGACGACCGGATGGATTACGGTGAAGAACGCTTCATCACCTATGGCTTCATCTCGGCCGGATCTGTTGCCGTAACTTGGACAGATCGCGATGGGGTTATGCGCGTCATTTCGATGCGGCGAATGCATTTGAAGGAGGTAAAACATGTCGGCTTGGGTTGATCCGGACGATGCACCGGAACTGACTGCTGAAATTGCAGCGCGCGCAGAGATCCGCGAGGGCGGCAAGGTCATCCGCCCTGCCACGGGCACTTTGACACGCATGGGTCGCCCACCAATCGGCGAGGCCCCAAAGCGGCAGGTCACGCTGCGCCTTGACCAGGACGTGATCGAGGCCTTCCGCGCGAGCGGCGCCGGGTGGCAGGCGCGAATGAACGATGCGCTGCGCAAAGCCGTGCATCTTTGAGCGATGATTGATGAGCAGCGTGGGCGGAGCAGCACTCCGCCGCCTTCGGCGAACTGTCGATCGAAGATGCGTAGTGGGTTTGATGCTGCCTTGCGGCCCCTCTGGGCCGGGAGAGAGGGGAATGGGGCGTGATCGATGAAGTCTATCTCGACAGGATTGGCGGCCGGATAGTAACCCTCGTCGAATATCATCAAGAGCGTCAGCGACGGCGAGTTGAACAGATCCCGGTGTTTTGCACGGAGTGCAAACATCGAGCGGTGCCCTACGATCCCGCGGATCTGGAAAAGCCCCGGGGATTTCGGCACTTTGGATCGCCGGATCAGGGGCGCCCATGGTGCTTGAAGGGGGATAACGGGCGACGTGGCGGCGAAGTAGTCTGGCGTCTCCATTCCGAAGAGTACGGGCGCACGGTCCGTGCCGCCTTTATCGGCAGCAACATGCTTGAGACGGCCTATCGATTTTGCTGTGCAGGCTCCTGGGGGGAACTCGATGCAGCGCGCTTCATGGGATTGTTGCGTTGGGCAGATTCTCGCAACTTGTGGCGGGCAGAAGGTCTCAGGCAATGGCAAATCGGCTTTCACCTGCTGCGCGAGCACCAATTCACGCACAAGGATACCCGGTTCTACTTCGACTGGCGCCTCTCTGCGGACATAGCACGGGTGGTCAAAGCGGATGGCTCGCTGCATAGTATGCCTGAACGCTGGGCGTTGGTACGCATGTTCCTGGACAGCCGGAAACCTACGCATGGCGGCCCCCTCCTGTTCTCGGAAGCTGCGCTTGGCCAACTAGCAGGACAGGCTGGCTGGCGATGTCGGCGTGAGGCCGAACGGCTGCGTGGCCTTCTTGCGGCATAGTGTCACCGGCGCCTGGTTGTCCGGGATTGCGTGCATAGATGGTCTGCCCCCGCAAATCGAAAGTGGCGTTGCTCCAGTCATGCGCGGCAATGTCGCCTAGACCCATTTCGGGAAGTGGGTGGTGGGGGCCACGCAGGGCAGTGTCGAACCGGCTGATGATCTGGCAAAGCGCGTCGCAGGCATCCGTGAAGCTTGTAGCCTCTTGATACGCGTCGTCCTCGTTCTGGATGGAGACGTTGCACCAGGTGCCATGCCCACGAGATGCGACGAAGTAGTGATACCTCGCGAGTAGGGTTTCGGCATTGCCGGCGGTGATACAGGTTGTGTTGTGTTGTTCGCCCGGGATCAGCATCGCGACCCACCGGCCTGGCTTGCTGGGATGGGCCATCACATGGCCGTACCATCCAACGCCCCAGGAGTTCGCCGCCATATCGTTACACAGGTAGGCAACGAGTTCAGGGCCACCGCTAGGGCCATGCCCGGTGGCAACCACCCAAGGGTTGATGGCGATCCCGGTGACGCATTTTTCGTTGCGCTCGATCGCGGCCATGACGGAGGCGGCGCGCTCATGGAAGGTCGAAGTGTTTGGATGCCTCATGACGCGGCACCCCTATTGTCAACCAATGAATTTTTATTCGTCAATAAGTTTACAGAGGCAGCCACCGTTGTCGCCGCAACAATTCGGATCAGAGCTTCGAGCCGATATATCCAACGGTGCTTCATTCCCCTTCTCCGTCATTGCATTGCGCATCGAGCGAGCGATATCGATCAGGGAAACGCAGCATGTCACGGCGACGATAGAAGGCTCGCATGCCGACGACACAGCACTTACAGATTATGAGTGCGACGACTATGCAGCAGGAGATAGTCAGTCGCACCTTGAGCATATTCATTACAGCCATGCTGGCACTGTCTTGAGGCATGTCCCAGATCGCGAACTTGTACACGTACTGGAACAGAAGGATAACCGCTGGCCCGTAGATTGTAGTTACAACGCCCCATTTCCATGAATTGTACAGTGTATATTCAGTTTCGTTGTAGGCGCCGCGAAGCGGCACTTCTCTATATGAAAATGGGTTTTCTTCCTTCAAGAGAAAATAGCCTGATATATAATCCCAGAATGTCATTTCCCTTCTCCATGGCTGAAATGAAACCGCGTCAGGTTTTCGGGCGTGGCGTAGCGCTGGTAGGCTGCGATCCAGTTGCTAGCGATCGCACCCTGGGCGGTGGCGAGCGGCACCTCATGGCGGCAGACCAGGCGCCACAAGACGAATTCGAGCGCATCTTTGTCGGCGGCGTTGTTCTGGCCCGTCCATGGCTCCAGCCAGAGGTTGTGCGGATCGGATGGTGCGCCACCGATGGAGAGCGGGATCAAGTGATCGAGCTCGTAGAGGCGGAAACTTTCGCCAGGATGCCGAGCGCGCATCAAGCGCCGCTTCAAGGGTCCGGTGAAGGCATAAGCTGGCCGCACGGATTTTGCGTAGCCGGGCACACAAATTGTCTGGTCAATGTTGGCCTGGCTGACACTGACGTCAGTGACGCCGGGTGTCTGGCCCCTGTTGGGCAGCGATGCTGTGTCGGCGCTGCTGTGGATGATGTTCTCTAAATTGCTCCTGACAGCCGGAAACGCTGAAAGAGCGACGCCGCCCGAGACGATGACGAGGGTGATCAATTTCATGCTCATGCGGCCTCCGCGCTTTTTGCTTGCAGCATGTCGTTCCAATCGCCGGCGCCGACGGGCGGCAGATTGATTGTGACCTGGCGATTGTTCGCGATGAGATGCGAGAGTGCTTTGTGGACGCCCAGTGCGGCAGGTTGGTCGCGCTGTGACCAGATGACGATGTGGCGAATGGCCTCTGGGATGGCCACATGGCTGTAGCGGACTTTGCCGCCAACAGCCCAGCATCCGGTGAGATTGTGGAGGATCATCACCGACGCCGCGTCTTCAGGCCCTTCCGCCAGATGCAGCGTGTGGTTGGTGACGTCGCCAAAGCGCATGGCGCCGCCCAAGGGCAACCCCAGATTGCGCTTGGCTTTGCCCTTGTCGAGAAGCTGGGTTTTGGCGCCGGTTTTGGGATCAAGGAATATGCGTTGAATGGCCGTGATCCGCTCACCATCCTGATAAGGAATAATGAGCGCGGGAAGCCTGATGCTATCCATGCCAATTCTGGTGACGGCAGCGGACTCATAGCGGCCCATGTCAATGCCGCTGATGCCACGCTGGCGCAGATAGAGTTCGGCGGGCGTCCCATTGATGGGGCGCGCGGCATTCCAGATCTTGTTCGCAAGCGCCCTGGTTTTGCCTTCGGCAGCGACGGCATTTGCCGTTGCATCGCTATCTGCCTGCGAGGTTTTGGGCTGAGCAACGCCACCCCGGCGAAGCGCCGCCACAACGTCGGCGCCGCTGCAACCGGTGTGGCAGTAGTAGAAAATGCCTTTGCGACCCCCTGAGATTTGCAGGGATGCGTTTTTGTCAGCGTGCGCCGGACAGCAGGCCATGCCGTAGCTTCCATACCACACGCCTCTCAGCTGCCGCACAACTGCGGCTGCTGCTTCGGTGGTGCTGGGAGCTATGGCGGGCATTGCTACTTACTTGATCGACAAGTCAAGGCGTCGTTCCACGCACGCTTGAGGTGCAGAGTTGCGCTGTGCGCGGCTTGGCTTGGAGAGACTGACATGGTGTCACTATACAATATACGACATTTGATACAATCGAAACGTTGAATTGGCACACTCGGGTTCCGCTTGCTCCATCTGGGGAGCAATCCGACGGCGCTAGCCGGCGGTCCGAGGTGGCGGCCTTATTCTGAGGAGGTTAGATACGCTGTCGAAGCGTCATTGTGAGCCCGTCAGGGCATACGTATTGCCCGGCCAGGGCAATTCCTTTTCCTCTTTCTTCTTAAATAATGAAATTCTCAGAGGTGGAGCGCAATTTTTGCACTCTTGGCTACGAGCCTGTTTTGCTGACCGGCGATCGACACGCATCGCGGCGGCAAGCAGCGCCGCGCGTTGCTCTGGGTCTTCCGGCATAAGCCGCCGGCGTTCTGCGGGGCTCGCCGATGCCATCATGATTGCGCGTTCTTCGAGCGCGGCTTCCTCACGGGCGATAGCGTCGTCCGGTGGGGGGGCAAAAAAGCCGATCAGCTTTGCGACCCAGACGGGGAGTTGGAAGCGGTAGAGGTTGCTCGTCTGCTCCGATCGGGCGCCAAGGATCGGGTCTGGCGTATAATCGAAGCGCCTGATCCATGAGAGCAAACCGATCTCACGCAGGACATTGATCGCCTCGTTAACGGTGCGGCGACTTCTGAGGTCGGCCCATTCGGCCAATGTTTCATAAGATGGAAAACACCAGCCCCTGCGGCGTTGGCCTTCGTTGACGAGAATGCGGAACACCTCGGTATGCGAGCGCGTGAGGCGGCTCAAAGTCAGGTCTTGTTCTGTCAGATCTGCATCGCCAGCGCGGCGGCGAGCGCGGATCTGGACGGCCTGGGAGTAGAGCCGTTTTACTGCGGCAACAAGCTGGCGCGCCGTATCCTTGCTGATCGGCCGCACAAAGTCGGCCTCGCAAGGCGAGCCGGTTTGTACGCTGCCAGCTTTCACGGGGCGCCTCGTGATGTGCAGGCCGCCCGTCGTCTTGGGCTTGGGCTTGGTGGCGACCAGCGCTGCGGCGGTCGCGCCATATGTGACGGCCGGATCGTCGCCACGAAGCATCACATTGCCCAGAATATTGCTGACAAGGTGGCTGAAGGTATTTTTGGTCGAATGTTGTGGCGGTTCCAGATTGAGAAGACTGGTGAGAGGCGGCGGCGTTCGTCCATGCGCCCGCTGGTGGCGTTGTGCTTCAACCGCCCACTTCACATCTTCAGGCGGAACGCCACGGCGGAGCAGCTCGTCGACGGCATCGGCCAGATTGCGAGGTAGAGAATTTTGGGTAAGCATCATTGTTCGTCCTCCCGTTCGAGAGGCCGTCAGCAGGCAAAACTTTTCCGTGGCGCGAAGCGCGCGAAAATCTTGACAGGGACTGTCAGACAAACTATCCGGGAAGCATTGTGTTTAGGCCTCCGCAAGCGACGTCAATCGCTCGGATAGTTGTCTCGATTCCCGGCCCTCGTGCCGGGTTTCGTTTATGTGCTCACGGCGCTCTCCTTTAAAATCAGTGGCATGCGAAGCTGCTCCGGCGCCGCGTCCAAGTCTGGAATCATCGCGAGAATGCTTTCGAGCACTTGGCCGACGGTTGCATTGCGATGAAGTGCACGAACGTCATCGACGAAGGCGACGAGTTCGCGCGAAATCATAGCGACGACAGGCATGAGATCCTGCACGCGGGGAAGCGGCGGCACCAGCACGATGTCAGTCGGCTCGTAGAGGGTTGCTGCCTTGCGCAGCAGCAGGGCGACGGTGAGATCGCGGTTCGGAATCTTACCGAGAACTTTGAGATGATCGATCTTCGCTACAGCGGAGCGCTGCACACGAAAATTACGCTGAAGTGCGCCAGCGCGGTAAGCAATCTCGCGTGTCCGTCGTTTAATTCGAGCGGTGTCGCTGATTTGGGACTCGGGCAGTACTGTCATTTGGGCTGTGTGGCAGATGATCCTCGCGATGTAAATATGCTGTAGTCAGCGGCGGGGAGGACTCATGTTAGAAACTCATTAGGTATGCGCGGTGCAGAGTGGCTGCAGGAGGTATAACCTAGTGAACAATGTGAGGCTGGGTGGCAAAGGATCGCCGTTGTCGATCAGGGTGGGCAAGTGGGTACGGCATTTCCGTCAACGCGCCTGCATGTCCCAGATTGACCTGCATGAAAAGACTATGGTCAGCTTATCACATATTTCGAGAATTGAGCAGGGCGCCGGGAATCCCACGCTGCAAATGCTCGAAGCGCTCGCGCGCGGTCTTAAGTGTGCGGTTACTGACTTGCTCCAGGAAAGTGATCCAGAGGGGGATTCCATTTGAGGCTTATAGGGATATGTTTCGTCATTGTGAGGACGCTTGGTCTGCTCAAGTATGAAACCCTTGGAGCAAAAAATGCAAGAGCCGTACCAGAACGTCGCGCATTGGAATTTCGTCAGTAATTGTAGCCGAATGGCGGCGGAAAAATTATGGTCGGTAGACGATCTCTCGGCCGCCGCCGGGATTACGCGGGCGGTGGCCGCAGTTGCAATGGGTCTATGCGACGGTGAAATCCGGTTGTTGGATCTGGAAGCGATCGCCACTGCCTTGGGTGCCAGCCCCGCTGCGCTCTGCACAGGTCTACACGACAAGGTCCGGGTTAGTCCGTAAGCGGTGCACTGGTCCCACCTTGCGTTGGTGAAGCGCAGCAGTGCTTTGCCACGTCCTGATTTTGGGCGAGGCGTTACTCCTATGATAATCTCTGGTGATAATCCTGTGAGCAAGGTTTAGGCTTCACCTCGTTCAGATATGCGCTGAATATAACGGTACAGCGTAACGCGAGCGACCCCCATCGACCTGGCGAGCGCTGCAATGTTCGCCTTGGGTTTCGCCAACTCTGTTTCAAGCTGGGCGATCTGTTGGTCAGAAAGCGTGCGCGGTCGCCCGGAAGGTTTGCCCTCACGGGCAGCCCGCGATAGTCGTTCGGCAATTTGTGAGCGGTTGTGCTCCGCCAACGTCGATAGAAACGCGGCGAGGTCGTGCGAAAGGGTTGCAGAATCTAGTAATAGGTTTTGCTCGGCAAAGAGGACTGCCACGCCGCGTTTGTGGGCGTCGTTAATGAATTTGATGAGCATACCCATCGGCGCCGGGAAAGCTGCTGCGCTGTACAAGGCAATGACGTCGCCGGTGTCGAGTGGGCGATTAGCACCAATGAGTTTTTCACCGATCTTTGAGACCGTCGGATTTTCGAGAGTTAAAAGATAAGTGCAGCGAGGCGCCAGGGTTGCGTCTTGAAGCGCAACGCTGGGACCAGCAAACGTCTTTACGATGATACCTATTTGGTCGTTCAAATTCATGCCTCCGCAGCCCGCCGTCATATTCCGATCTCGCTATGGCGCAAGCT
>Ga0302190_10003242_pt1 | contig 10396 bp, 7 predicted proteins | sample II_Bog_E2_3_FD_198784 | JGI IMG/M metagenome (GOLD analysis project Ga0302190, IMG submission 198784) | Peat permafrost microbial communities from Stordalen Mire near Abisko, Sweden - II_Bog_E2_3 | ecosystem: Environmental > Terrestrial > Soil > Wetlands > Peat | place: Sweden: Abisko, Stordalen... | reverse complement strand
CTGGACCAAGACTACCGCAGTCGCGCAGCGGCGTCCCAAGTTATCCACCTATTGATGGAGGAGAAACTCACTCCAATGGGTCAAGACTTCGCGCCAGGCTGCCGATAGTCTGTGTATGTCTCCTGAACTGGTCTACTCAAGTGTGACTTCCGGGTGGCCGCCCTACTCGCTGGGCTGCCGCCCGATTCCTTTTTAGTGGGCTGTTTCAGTCCGGCCCTTCGGGACGGACGATGTGCAATCGGACGTCTTCCCACGGTTGCGCTACGCTCCACCGTGGGCTATTCTCCTACGCTCCCTACGGGAGCTGAGCCGACGGCTCAGCGCTTCGCTGAGTACCTTCTGAGATTTGAGCGCTCCGTTCGGGAACTGGGCAGAAGGACTTCCGCTTCCAGCCGGGGTCCATGCGGGTTCCTCGCTTGCCAGAGGCGTGCGGCGGCCACTATAAGTGCAGCTGTACTGCTGCCTGTTTGCCCTGGTTCTCGAACCCAGACCTACACACGTATCCGTTTCTCAGCAAACGAGAGAAGAGTTCTCAGCAGACGAGGGAAAAGATGATTACCCGCAGAGACCTGTTTGTCGCTTTGATCGCCGTTGCCGCCACTGCCGGCGCTTTCGCCGTGGCAGACCAGAAACCCGTCATGGGCTCCGCCGTTTTCGATTGGAATTCCGTGCCCGCTACACCCAACGCCGTGGGCAGCGTGCGCCATTTCTTCCAGACGCCCACCGCGACCATGGAGCAGTTGGAACTGCACGTGACCACGCTGAACCCCGGCCAGTCTCCGCATCCGCCCCATCGCCATCCCAACGAGGAGCTGCTCATCATCCAGAAGGGCACGGTGGAGACCCTGTCGAACGGCGAGTGGAAGCGCGTAGGCCCCGGCTCGGTGATCTTCAATGGCTCGAATCAACTGCACGGGTTGAGGAATGTGGGCACGGAACCGGCTGTCTATCACGTCATCAATTTCAAGACCGCGGCCACGCCGGCGCCGCTGCCTGAAGCGGCGGCAAAGCCCTAAGCCTTTGACCGTGTGATTTTGTACCTTGAGTTTGTGCTTTCCCAGGTCCCAGAAGCGGGACCTGGGGCACCCAGTGTGTATGGGTGGATGGAAGGCAAAGGGACGGGGTGGGTAGGTTCAAGGGGTTTGTGCCGCACAATGGCGGATTTGGTGAATCCGATTCCGGCTTGGCTGCTTTCCCACCCATCGCAAAAAACGCGATGGATGGGGCACTCAGTTTCATCCGCTGTAGCACAATGTGGTGCTGCGACAAGCGGTCAGAGACTACGTGTTTGGCCCCACAGCTGGCGGGGTAGCCAGCGCGCGCAAGGATTCCGCGGTTAACTCGTCGGCGCGGCGCAGGCCGGGGAACAACGAGGCCCAAAGCCCGGCTACTGCCAGCGCGCCCATGCCGCCCAGAATGGTGGCGCGGACTGCGCCCCACCACTGCGCGGTCAGCCCGCTCTCAAACGCGCCCAGTTCGTTGGAAGCGCCGATAAACAGCGAGTTGACGGCGCTGACCCGGCCGCGCATCTCGGGCGGGGTGGCCAGTTGCACCAGCGAACCGCGGATGATGACGCTGACGGCGTCGGCCGCGCCGGAGCAGGCCAGGGCGGCGAGCGAAATCCACATACTGCGCGACAGGCCGAAGCACACCGTGGCCACGCCGAACAGGGCTACGGCCGTGAACAGGTGTCGGCCCGCATGGCGGCCCATGGGGAAGCGTGCCAGCGCCAGCGACATGATGACCGAGCCCACCGCCGGAGCCGCGCGGAGCATGCCCAGTCCCATGGGGCCGGCGTGCAGAATTTCATGAGCGAAGATGGGCATCAGGGCCACCGCTCCGCCCAGCAGCATCACAAACAGATCCAGCGAAAGCGCGCCCAGCAGCATGGAGGATCGGCTGACGTATTGGAACCCGGCCAGCACCACTTTCCAGGAGGTTTCGCGCTTTTCCATGCGGCCCGGCCGGATGTTCAGGCTCAGCACCAACATCAGAAACCAGGCCAGCGCCGCCACGTTGAAGACGTAGACAATGCCCGCGCCCTCCAGGCCCCATCCGGTAAGCAGAGGACCCAGGGGCAGGGTAAAGAGCAGTCCGCCGATGGCCGGTCCGGTGACGTTGGCGAACTGAAAGATGGCTCCGCCCCAGGTGACCGCGTTGACGAAGTGCTTTTCCGGCACCAGTTGGGGAATCAGCGAGGTGCCCGCCGGTCCGGCAAAGGCGCGCCCCGTGCCGATGAGAAACAGCACTGCGTAGATGGGATAGACGCTTTGCCAACCGCTGTGGGCCAGGGCCACCAGCGCCACCGCGCAAACCATCTGCAGGCCGTAGAAGAGAAGCAGAATCTTGCGGCGGTCAAAGCGGTCTGCCATGTGGCCGGCAGCCAGCAGGAACAGCAGGCTGGGCAAAAACAGCGCCAGCCCGGTATAACCCAGGTCGATGGCCCGGTGGGTAATGGAATACACATGCCAAGCCACGGCCACCGCCTGCGCCTCCGCGCCCAGAACGGCAATCACGCGCGCCGACTGGTAACGCCTGAAGTCGCGGAAGGCAAAAGCCTCCATGCCGCGCCGGGTGGAATTGGGGGGAAGGGTCTGCATGGTCTTCTTTAAGGGTATATTGCTTTCCGGAGCGGGGGCGAAAGCGGGCCTCTCTCCAGCCGGCCTCGAATTCTCTTGTCAAGGTATGCGGCGATCGGTACTATGGCGTTCACGCCGCACAATCAGCAGGGAAGCGGCGGCTGATTCGGCAAACTCTGAACCGGGTAAACCCCTGACAACGGGAGCCTAGCCATGCCTGACGCAACCGTTCCTTCCCCTGCCTTTGTTCCGCCGCCTGCTTATTTTGCCGAAGCCCTGGCGGATGCGGAACGCCTGCTTAAATATGCCGCCGAATCGGGCATCAGCGTGGACGACACGACGCGCGACGCCGTGTTGCAGGCCCGCGCAGCCAGCAGCGGCGGATGGACGGAGCAGGCGGCTGCCAGCCTGATCACGGCGCTCACCAAACTCGCCGCGCTGGTCAAGCCGGTTACGGCGGCAAGCCTCGAGGCCTGCCAGGATGAAATCGCGCCCACCGTCCGGGGCTACCTCATCTCCGCCATCTGCCTGGCCGTTCTGATTGTCCCGTTTTCAGTCGCCAGTTTTTTGGTGTCGGCCATCTCCACCACCATCCGCGGCGAAATCGCGACTGCCAACGATCTGGCTGTAAAGCTCGACACGCAAACCCGGGCTCCACAAACGGCAGCAGTCCCGCCTGCCGTGGCGGCAACGGCAACCCCCGCCGCAGCGCCGAAAGCAACCGCGGAAAAGCGAGCGTCCCTGTCCGCCGAACCGCTGGAGCAAACAACGCCGCGGCCGCATGCGCAATTCGTTCCCTGTTTTGTCCCCTCCGTTCCGATGCCGCCGGCCCCGCTTCCGCAAGGCGTCAATCCGAGTGAGGTTATTACCGAACTCCAGCAGTATGCCTCGACCATCCGGTCCATCGATGCGCGCGCCCGGCAGTTGAACTTTCTTGTTTTTCGCATCGAGGGCGACCCCTGCGCCGGCATCCGCAACAAGCCAGCCGCGCTGCACCAGGTGTTCGAGTTGCCGGCGGGATTGCCCAACCTGGCTCAGGCGGCGGATGAGCGGACCGCTGTCTATCAGGAAATGCGCTACTTTGCCCAAAGCCTGCTCGACGACACGTCCTTCTTCTACGGCGCAATCACCATCTGCATTCTGCCCGCTCTCTATGCCCTGCTGGGAACCTGTGCCTATCTGCTGCGCAACTTCGAGCAGCAAATGACCGCCCGGACGTTCATCCCCTCCAAAGCCAACTCCGCCCGGTTTCTGATTGCCGGGATCGGAGGCGCAGTCGTGGGATTGTTCAACAACTTCACCATCACCCAGGGAGCCAGTGTGCCGCCGCTGGCCATTGCTTTCCTGGTGGGATACGGAGTGGATGTGTTCTTTGCCTTCCTTGAGGGAATGCTGCAGACTTTTACGCGCAACGCCACGACACCATCTCCGCCCGCCAAATGAGCGGGGAAGAGAGCCTTCCGCGAGAGCGCCAGGCCGGCCTGCGCGGAATCATTCTGACCCGTCAGGCGGCGCGGCGCGCGAAATGCACGTCCAAGTGCTTAGTGAACATTCCGATTCCACCGCCGGCTCAAGCCGTAGTGCCTCCCGCGCCCAGTTCGCCCGTGCCGCACTGGCTCATGCACCTGGGAGTGGCTGGGCTTTTCATCGTTGCGGCGTTCGATTCCTCGGTAATCCCTGTGACCCTGCCCGGCAGCACCGACCTGCTGCTGCTGTGGCTGGTGTCGCGCAACGGCGATCCCTGGCTGCTGGCGGCCAGCGCCGTTGCCGGCAGCCTGCTGGGCGGCTACACCACCTGGCACGTGGGCAGAAGAGGCGGCGAGGCAGCGCTGCGGCTGTATGTGCCGAAGAAAATGCTGGGCCGGATCGTTGTATGGGTGGAGCGACACCCCATCCTCGCGATCTTTCTTCCCGCAATGCTTCCTCCGCCCATTCCGCTGGCCCCGTTTGTGCTTGCCTCCGGTGCTTTGGGCGTTCCGCGCCGGCGCTTTCTGCTGGTCTACGGCTCCGCGCGCACCTTGCGTTACTCGCTGGTCGCCTGGCTCGGGGTGGTCTACGGACGCAGCGTGGCGCGCCTGTGGTCAGGAACGATTCGGCATTGGACGGCGCCCCTGCTTTGGGTATTCGTGGTCATGATGGTGGGCGGCATCGCGTTCGGCATCGTGAAAATCCAGGGCCTGCGCAACGCCAAGGCCGTGGAAACCCGCGCCATCGCTGCCGCTGCCGCACGGTTTCGATAGGGGTACGGTTGTATTTGCACTGGATCGTTCTGCTCCGGGCCTAAAGGCCATGGACTCTTGACCCATTATTCAGGGGGATGAATCCCCCTGCTCCCTCCGCAATCACTACCTGCAAATGCAGGACTAGGAGTGGGTCTGCGCCCAGTCGCGGGCGCGATCGAAGTACTCCTTGTCGCGCCACACGCCGCGCGACCATTTATCGCCGATCTGATCGAACTGCTGGTGGGCAAAGGCCGCATCGCGGAACTTCCAGGCCATGTAGGCGATATGGTTCTTCAGCCCGCCGGTGTTGCCGTACTGCGCGGTCAGCGATTGGTAGCCGCGCTGAATCCGCGCCCAGTCCATCTCTTTGACAGGGAAGTTGCCATTGCTGCGCGAGATGAGAACCATGGCGATATGGAAGTAGATTTGATCGCCCGCCTCGCCGCCCACATTGTCCGCGGCGGTTTTGGCAAAGGCCGAGGCTTCGCCGGGCTTTCCGTCCCATTTGGGCAACAGGTAATTTGCATATTCCTTGTAGAAGCGGAAGTAGTCGGGCTCAAACTGGACGGCCTGGTCGAAGAGTTCCTTCATGCGGTTTGCGTCCCAACTCTGGGCCAAGCCGACAACCATCATTTCGGAGTACCACGCGGGGCAGCGCTCGTGGAGGTTGGCCGCGGCCTTCAGCACCGACTCGGACTCCTTGATCCGCTTGTCGAACTGAAGCCATCCCTCCGCGGTCACCGTGTTTACCTCGCCGCTGCCACGCGCCACCCACGCCCAGCGATGCAGGCTGGTGGCCAGGGCAACCCGGGCGGTGATGGACTCGGGGCGCTGCGCGATCCAGTGCTTCAGGTGTTCAATGTGGTCGCGGGTGTCCTTGTCGGTCAACTCCGGCTTGTCGAGCGCGCCGTAAAAAGCGGTCAGCTTCCAGCCGCCGCCTTTGAAGCGGGTCTTTTGACTGCGATACTCGGCGGCCATGTGGTCCAGCTCGTCGAATTTCTCTTCGACCAGATCGGATTCGATCCGCTGTGTCCAATGGGAGCCGCGCAGAGCGGTTGGATCTTCCTCAGGCTCGGATGCGGCGGCGGCGCGTGCGGACGCATGAACAGCCTGCGCAGGGAGAGGTTTTGATAGGAAGGCGAGGGCTGGAGTGAGGACGAGAAGAAGGGCAATTTTCGAGACGGACATGAGCAGTTCTCCCGGAACGGCTCCATGGTAATGCGTTCTGCCAAGCGGTACAAGTTCACTCCAAAGTAAATACCTGGAGCGCAATCCGCTATCCTAAAGGATTGGAACCCCTCTCCCAACCTGAGCGTACCGTTCCCAGCCCGTGGGCCGCGGCAGCCGTGATGCTGTGCGGCCTGTGCGCGTTTCTTGGGGTGTATTGCACCCAGCCGCTTCTGCCCATGCTGACCCGGCTGTTTCACGCCTCAAAAACCGGCGTGGGATTGACGGTCTCGGCCACCACGCTGGGAGTGGCCCTGTCTGCGCCCATCTTCGGCATGCTCACCGAGCGGCTGGCCCGCAAGCGGGTGATCGTAGCCTCGCTGATCGGGGTCAGTGTGCCGACGCTGCTGGCCGCCACCTCGACTTCGCTGGCGCAACTGGTCATTTGGCGCTTTCTGCAGGGCATCATGGTGCCCGGCATCGTGGCGGTGGTCATTACCTACATTGGCGAAGAGTGGCTGGCGGACCGCCTGGCCCTGATCATGGGCTTTTATGTGGGCGGAACGGCGCTGGGCGGCTTTGTCGGCCGGGTTTCCAGCGGTTTTTTGGCCGACCGCTTCAGTTGGCAGGTCAGCTTCCTGACCCTGGGCGCAGCCTCGCTGGCCGGAGCGGCGGCGGTGTATGCCTGGCTGCCCAGCGGCCGGCGACGTCTGCCGGTCAAGCCGGGCGCGCAGGTGTCGTTCCCGTATCAAGTGCAAGGGCTGCTGCGCAATCGCCGCCTGGTGGCTACCTTTGCCGTGGGCTTCAACGTGCTGTTTTCGCTGGTGGGCGTGTTCACCTGGATCACCTTCCACCTGAGCGCCGCGCCCTTCAACCTGTCGACCACCGCGCTCAGTTCGCTGTTTTTTGTCTACCTGATCGGGCTGGTGGTCACTCCGGCAGCGGGTTACATCATCACCAAGGTGGGCCTGCGCGCGGGGATTGCGGGCGCCCTCTGCTGCTCCATGACCGGCGTGCTGCTCACCCTGTCGCCATCGCTCACGGTGGTCATTCTGGGGCTGGCCATGCTCTCCACCGGCGTCTTTATTGCGCAAACCGCCTCGCAGAGCCATTTGCGCGTGGCCGCGCCTCCGGGAACGCGGGTGACGGCCGCGGGACTTTACCTGACCTGCTACTACCTGGGCGGCACGGCAGCCGGCGTGGTTCCCGGAGCCTTTTGGGCGCTGGGCAAGTGGCCGGCCTGCGTGGGCTTCATCGTGGCCATGCAAGCGGCGGCGCTGGTCATCGCGCTGGTCGGCTGGCGTGCGCCGAAGACCGCCTAGTTTTCAGACCGGGTGATTTCATGCCTTGAGTTCATCTCATCCCAGGTCTCAAAAGCGAGACCTGGGGCACCCGAAGCCCATCCAGCAACATGCTGTCAGCGGCCTAGCACACCGCCCTGCCTGGGACAGGACTCCGGCATAATCAATATGGGGACATGCACCCCGCGTGCGGCCTTTTTGCCGACTGAACCGGCAACCCGGCCCTTCCGCTGCCTGAATCGATGAACCCCGGCGGCGGCAATCGGAATCTAAAGATCAGTACGCATTTTTTGCGGCTTCTGAGCACACCCACCCGGGAGGAACTCCTCCAGCCGGCGCAAACCGCGGGGCGGTTCCCCGGCCAGAGATAAGAAAAGCAGAGGAAACTACTTTTGTCCGCATTGCAGCCCGCATCACCAGCTTCGGCCGGCGCAGGAACGACCCTGAAAAAGGTTGACAATCCGAATCCCGGCATTCCGGTGCAATGGAAGCCCAGGGTAAATCCCTGGCTGATCGCCATGACTGTGGCCCTGGCGGCTTTCATGGAGGTGCTGGACACCTCGATTGCCAACGTGGCCCTGCCGCACATCGCCGGCAGTCTGGGCGCCAGCACCAACCAGGGCACCTGGGTACTGACCAGCTATCTGGTCGCCAACGCCATCGTGCTGCCCATGGGCGCATGGGCCAGCAGCGTCATGGGCCGGCGCAACTTTTTCCTGTTGTGCATCATTATCTTTACCGTATCGAGTTTCCTGTGCGGGGCTGCGCCATCGCTGCCCATGCTGCTGATCTTCCGCGTCATGCAGGGAGCCGGAGGCGGGGGCATGCAGCCCATGGCCCAGGCCATTATGGCCGACAGCTTTGAGCCGCAAAAGCGCGGCCAGGCCTTTGCGCTGTATGGCCTGGTGGCGGTGCTGGCGCCCTCCATTGGCCCCACGCTGGGCGGCTGGATTACCGACAACTACTCCTGGCGCTGGATCTTCTTTATCAATATTCCGGTCGGCATTCTGACCTTCATTCTGGTCAACCGCATGGTGGAAGATCCGCCCTGGATCAAGGCGGACCGCTCACTGCTGCGCAAGATGGACTACCTGGGCCTGAGCTTCCTGGTGCTCTCCATGGGCGGGTTGCAAATCATGCTGGACAAGGGCGAGGAATACGACTGGTTCGCCTCCAACTACATCCGCTTCTTCGCTTTCCTGTTTGTCGGTAGCATCGTGGGACTGGTGGTGTGGGAGTGGCGGCACAAGAATCCGCTCATCAACCTCAAGCTCTTCCGTTTCAAGAACTTCGCCATCTGCTGCTTCCTCATGGCGCTGGTGGGCGGCGTGCTCAACGCCAACACAGTGCTGCAGCCGCAGTTTATGCAGCAACTGCTGGGCTACAACGCCACCACTGCCGGACTGGCGCTGACCGCGGGCGGCTTTATTTTGCTGTTTGTGATGCCCCTGGCCGGCTATGCCACCGGCAAGGTCTCGGCGCGCACCCTGGCGGTTATCGGCTTCAGTCTGTTCGTCATTACCTTCCGCTACGCGGCCTACGTGACCACCCTGCAGATGACCTTTCAGGCCGCGTCCTGGCTGCGCGTGGTGCAGATGATGCCCATTCCCTTCTGCTTCATCTCCATCACCACGGCGGCCTATGTGGGCATGCCGCAGGAGGAGAGCAACCAGGTTTCGGGGCTCATCAACTTTGTGCGCAACATCGGCATCCTGATCGCCCTGACCAACGCGCAGGTGACCAGCCGCGGCCTGTGGCACCAGCAGCACCTGCAAAACGCCATGACCTCAGCCTCCATCGCCTTCCAGCAGCAGACGCAGGCGCTTGCGGGCTTTTTTGGCTCGACCTTCGGCGCGGCCAACGGCAAGAGCATGGCGTTGGCCTCCATCTACGCCCAGCTCAACATGCAGGCCCAGGCGCAGGCCTACCAGGACGTCTATATGGAGCTGTCGTGGATGTCGGTGGGCCTGGTTCTGCTGGCATTCATGCTGGGCAAGAACAAGCCGGCACAAGGGGCGAGCGCCCAGGCAATGCACTAGGGCGCAGCACGGCGCGCTCCACGCATTTCATGGATACCGTTCAACAAAATGGAACTTTCCAAATCCTGTTGCGTTCCTTCTATCAAGGGCGTAATGTGTGTTTGCGATCATGGGGATTGTTGCGGAAAAAATGGTAGGCTCTGCAACATAGACACGGATTGGGGGCTTTTTACTTTTGCGCACCGTCTTGAAAACACGCCTTGATGCTGTTGCTACTGGTCCGTTCTAAACGCTTTCATCGCCCTCTGAAGAGGGCATAGTAAGTGCTCAGGGGTTCGCGAGCGGGCTGTCCGGTATGCTGCCGCCTTGTCGCGAGTTCTGCCGCATTTTCTGATGCTTCTCCTGAATGGAGAAACATGCGAAGTGAAACGGACTGGCGGCGTTTTTTCCGATAGTGTTCTGGTAGGTTGACTGCACGGAGCTGATCGCTAGAGATGAGTGAGCTTTCAAATCCTTGCACCCGCCGGTATACGCAGAGTTTTTGGGAGTATCCGTTTTGGGATTGAATCTGGCAGGATTGGGAACGCCGAAACCCGCTGTGACTCCGATCGCGCAGTCAGACGATCGCGCGCACGCGAAACTGCGCAAGCCGGCCCGTATCCTGGTAGTCGATGACGAGGCCCAGGTCCGCATCATGATCGGCGCCACGCTGGAGCGCCAGGGATATCAAGTGGAGTTGGCCAGCAGCAGCAGCGAAGCGCTCGATGCGCTGGAACTGAATACCTTCGAACTGGTGCTGACCGACATCGTCATGCAGGGTGGAAACGGCATCGCCCTTCTGGAACGCATCCACGAAAAGCAACCGCACCTTCCCGTCATCATGGTCACGGCCGTGCACGACATCGCCGTAGCCATCGACTCCATGCGGCGCGGCGCTTATGACTATCTGCTCAAGCCCTTCGAACGGGAACACCTGGTAGGCACCGTGCAGCGCGCCCTGGAGCACCGGCATGCCCTGCAGGAGAGCGAGAACTACCAGCAGAGCCTGGAGCACGTGGTGCGAGCCCGCACAGAGATGCTGCGCCAGGCCATGGAAGACCTGGAGCACTCCTACGACGTCACCCTGGAGGCGCTGGGCGATGCGCTCG
>Ga0302190_10003241_pt1 | contig 10402 bp, 6 predicted proteins | sample II_Bog_E2_3_FD_198784 | JGI IMG/M metagenome (GOLD analysis project Ga0302190, IMG submission 198784) | Peat permafrost microbial communities from Stordalen Mire near Abisko, Sweden - II_Bog_E2_3 | ecosystem: Environmental > Terrestrial > Soil > Wetlands > Peat | place: Sweden: Abisko, Stordalen... | reverse complement strand
AGCGCCCAGATATTGCGAAAGGTAAAGCTGCGCAACCCCGGCTGGTCCTGCTCCATCTGCACCAGCGAGTACCAGTTATCCAGAAACAGATTCTGAAAGGTGAAGTTGCTGCTGGTGCCCTTGGCCCCGTTCGCGCCCCAGTAGCCGAGCAGCCCAAACGTCTGTCCGCAGGCCCCAATGCCGCCGTGCAAAATGTCGCTGTCCCGCAGCGTAAAATTGCGCGAGTTGAATACCTTCCGCGGCCACCCTGCGCGCACAATATTCGAAATGCTGGTCGACAGCACGCTGTGTTCGATCAGGATGTTTTGCACATCGTGGCCGGGCCGCAGAATATCCTCGTCGGTGTACCCATCCCAGTTGCCCTGCATGGCAAAAACGTCGTCCGACGCGCGCAAAAAGGAGTCGCGCACAATGGCGTCGCCGCCGCCCAGCCAGTCCATCCCATCCTGGTTGGCATTGCCCGGATTGCCGCCGATCACCCGCAGGTCGTCGTAGATAAACCCCGTGGAGTCTTTCATCTGGATCGACCAGGTCCTTGCCCTCACAATGCAGGTCAGCCCCTCGATCTCCACGTTTTTCGCTTCCAATGCTCCCACGCAGTGCCAGTCCGGCTTCTGCATCCATCCCTCGTCGTTGGCGGGGTCCTGGCTGCCTTCATACACAATCGTTCCCCGCCCCAGCACCTTCACGTCGTGCACCTTCCACAGGTTCAGGCTGCCGAAGAAGTAGGAGCCCGGCGCCAGATAGAGCGTCTCTCCGCTCTTGGGGTTCAGGCTCTGACGGTAGACGCCCGGCAGATAAACATGGAGGTTCGGGACGCGCGGCACGGGCGGCGGCGGCGCGCCGGCAAACAGAAAAAGCATCTTGGCGTGGTTCAAAAAGTCGCCGGGCCGGGAGATGGAAAGCTTGGCCGGCCCTGCAAGCCGGAAGCGGATGGTCTGGCCGTTCCGTGTCGGGCGCAGGCCCAGCCTCCACGGCTCAATGTCTACTCCCGGATCCCAAAACCCCTTCTCGGCTGCGGTAATCGCCACATCCACCGGGCCGGTCACGTCGAAGCTGACAAACTCATAACTCGCCGCTGCGTGGGCCACGTCCACGGCTTGGCCGTTCACGGTCACAGTAAAGGCTGCCGAATGCAGTTCCTTGGGAACGGGCGCGGACTGAACGCGGCTGGCAGCCTGGGCAGCAAGAGGGACAGCGAGAAGCGCTACGAGCAGCGGACGAAAAACCAGCAAGAAGACAGACCCCGGCAAAAAAGTGGGAACGACTCCACTTTAGCACCGCGCAACCTGCTTGCGGCTTCCGTGGAACCCCCATGGAAGCCGCAAGCGGTCCTGATTCTTGGCGCTACTTCAACACGTGGCAAACCAGCTTCATCGGGCGTCCGTTCGCGTCCTTGGGCTGGCCTGGCTGTCCTGCGGCGTCCGTCGCCTCTTCCGCGGCAAAGGCGCACCATTGCACGGCCTTGTCGGAATAATGAGGGCAAGGATCGTCGGGCTTGAGAGGTTTGTAGCTGATAAACAGCGGCTGGCTGACGCCCTCCACTTTGTAGGCCGAGGTGCACTTGGCGTCCAGTCCACTCGGCCAATTATCTACGTGGGTTTCATGGCCCACCGCAGACACAACATCCAGCCGTTCCATGTCTGCATGCAGGCCCTTCACGGCGCTGTCGAAAGGGGTCGACTTCGGTTGGAATTCAAACCATACCAGGCCTGCGGCTACAACGAGCGCCACACCAACCAGAATGATGATCAGTTGGTAATTGGCGGATTTGTCGCTGCTTGGCTCTGGAGCTAAGGAGTGGAATATTTCCTCGTCCGCTCCCTTTTTTTCATCGTGGGTCGGCATGAGCGTTCTCCTTGGGGATCCGGCCCGGCCGAGTCGACAGAAGACAATTCAAGGGCTAAGGCGATCCCCCTGGCATTGCTCAGGACGACAAATCTTCAGGTTCGACCGTTCAGGGCCGGAACAATAGTAGATCACTTTCTATCAACGCGTCTTTGCAAAAATTCAGGAGCCAGCTGCGGTTTCAGATGCCTCCGCCCGGCTTCAGATCCCCTCGCCCATGGAGACGTACTGGCGCATCCGCTCCAGCTTTTCGCGGTAGGCTTCGCGCTCCGCGGCTTCGGCGGTGAACTGCTCGGCCGGTTGCGCCTTTCCGCCCAGTTGCTTCTCCAGATTCTCCACCCGGGCCGCCAGCGCGATCATCGAGTCGGAAAGCGGATCCTTGATGTCATGGGGATCGGTAATCAGTACCCGCTGGCCATTGCGATAAACAATGTGCGCCGGAACGCCCACCACAGTGGAGTTGGGCGGCACGTCGGAGAGCACCACCGAACCCGCGCCCACCCGCGAGTTTTCGCCGATGGTGATGTTGCCCAGCAGGTTGGCGTTGTTGCCCACAAAGACGCCGTCGCAAACCGTGGGGTGGCGCTTGCCGTATCCTTTTCCGGTTCCGCCCAGGGTCACGCCCTGGTAAAGCGTCACGTCGCTGCCCACAATCGCGGTTTCGCCGATCACCACGCCGGTTGCGTGGTCAATGAACAGACGCCGCCCCAGCAATGCGCCGGGATGAATGTCCACTCCGGTAAAAAAGCGCCCCACCTGCGATAGCAGTCGCGCCGACAGCCGCCACTTGGCGCGCCACAGTTGGTGCGAAACGCGATGAATCCACACCGCCCAAAGCCCCGGATAACACAGAAAAACTTCCACCTTGGAGCGTGCGGCCGGGTCGCGCTCCCGTATGGAGGCGATATCTTCGCGGATATGGGCAATCAGGGACATAAGAGAAAGCCTGGCGACAACACTATCAGAACCAACTCCAAAGGGAAGTGCAGCACATTTTCAAGAAGAGCGGATGGAACTGGGTGCCCCATCCATTTCGCGTTCTCTGCGAAATGGGTGGGAAAGCATGAGGCTGGCATCCATACAGAAACAGTGAATATGCCCTGGATCCCTTCGCCCATCGAAACATAAGGGCGCCGGGAGCCCCAGGTCTCGCTTTTGAGACCTGGGAAACCCCAGCTGCCTACAGCGTAACCGGCTGCGTAACCAGCGCCTGCGCCTGCTGCCGCAGCGATTCGAACAGCACCGTCGACAGATACCGCTCCCCGAAGCTGGGCAGAATGGCGACGATCAGCTTGCCGGCATTCTCTGGCCGCGCGGCCACCTGGAGCGCGGCAAAAACCGCTGCGCCTGAAGAGATGCCCACAAAAATGCCCTCTTCCAAAGGCAGCTTGCGCGCCGTGTTGATGGCGTCGTCGTTGCTCACCTGGATGATCTCGTCAATGAGCGAGGTGTCCAGCACGCCGGGCACAAAGCCCGCGCCAATGCCCTGAATCTTGTGCGGTCCCGGCTTGCCGCCTGAGAGCACGGGGCTGTCTGTCGGCTCCACGGCAATGGCCTTGAACTCCGGCTTGCGCTCCTTGATGTATTTGGCTATGCCGGTAATGGTGCCGCCGGTGCCCACGCCAGAGATCAGAATGTCGGCCTTGCCGTCCGTGTCATCCCAAATCTCGGGGCCGGTGGTGGCGTAGTGGATGGCCGGATTGGCGGGATTGTTGAACTGCTGCAGAATGAACCCGTCCGGGTTCTGGGTCAGCAGTTCATTGGCCTTGGCAATGGCGCCCTTCATGCCGCTCGGTCCCGGGGTCAGAACCAGTTCCGCGCCAAACGCCAGCAACAGCACGCGCCGCTCCAGGCTCATGGTCTCCGGCATGGTCAGGATCAGCCGGTAGCCTTTGACCGCCGCGATAAACGCCAGGCCAATGCCGGTGTTGCCGCTGGTCGGCTCAATCAGGATCGTCTTGCCTGGGGTGATCTTGCCCGCCTTTTCGGCGTTCTCAATCATGGCCAGGCCAATGCGGTCTTTCACGCTGCTGAGGGGGTTCTGGCTCTCCAGCTTCACGACGACGGTTGCGGGCAGGCCGGCTGCGATGCGGTTCAACCGCACCAACGGGGTGTGTCCAATAATCTCAGTGATATTCGCGGCAATATGCGCCATAACGATCTCCTTTCCCGGGATACACTCCCAGGGTCTTCAGGTTTTTGGGTGAGGAAGTAGCTGTGAGTGGGAAAAAGCGAGCGCGAGCAGGGCGCACGTTGGCAACGGAGCATTCACCGGGACGGCGTTAGCGACATCGTTGCATGAACATAGCGTATTCCCTGCGCCTCTCTGTGGCAAGCAGAACCTGAGAAAACTTGCTCCAGCACAACCTCAACCCGTATTCCTCAGCCCCGCCGAAATGCCGCTGATGGTCGCCGCAATGGCCCGGTTCACCTCCGGCGTGTCTTCGCCGGCCCGTTTCCGCCGCAGCATATCTACTTGAATCAGATGCATCGGATCCACATATGGATTCCGCAGCCGGATCGACCGCCCCAGCACCTTGTTGATCTCCAGCAACTCTGTCTGCCGGGTCACCGCCAGCACCGCCGTCACCGTCCGATGAAACTCGGCTTCAAACATGCCGTAAATCCGCTCGCGCAGCCCGGCGTCTTCCACCAGCGCCGCATACAGCCGCGCCGTGGCCAGGTCCACCTTGCCCAGCGCCAGTTCCACGTTGCGCAGCAGGTCGATGAACAGCGGAAACTCCGTCGCCATATCCTGTAGCAATTCCAGCGCACCCGGCCGCTCCAGATACTGCCCCAGCGCAAATCCCACGCCAAACCACGCCGGCACCAGCAGCCGCGACTGCGTCCACCCAAACACCCACGGAATCGCCCGCAAATCCGCCAGATTCAGCGACGCATTCCGCCTCGCCGGCCGCGACCCAATCTTGGCGTGCTCCAGCTCGCCCACCGGGGTGGACTGCTCAAAGTATGTCACTACTCCCGGATCGTCCAGGATGTGCTCGCGATAAAACTCATACGAGATCGCCGAAAGCTCGTCCAGCGCCGCCTCCCACTCCGGCTTCAAGACCCCGGTAAAGTGCCCCTCCGGGTCCTTCGCATTGGGCCGCGCCAAGGCATCGAGAGAAGCCGCAATCATCAGCTCCAGATTCCGCTCCGCCAGCACCTCGTCGGCATATTTGAAGTTCAGCACCTCGCCCTGTTCGGTAATTCGCAACTGCCCTTCGAACGAGTCCATCGGCTGCGCAAAAATGGCCCTGTGCGTCGGCCCGCCGCCCCGTCCCACCGTGCCGCCCCGCCCGTGGAACAGCCGCAGCTTCACCCCGCACTCCCGCGCCACTACGTGCAGGTCCCGGTGCGCGCGGAAAATCTCCCACGTGCTGGTCAGCATCCCGCCGTCCTTGTTCGAATCGGAATACCCCAGCATCACTTCCTGCCAGTTGTCCCAGGTAGCCATCAGCTTGCGGTAGTCCGGCCGGCTCCACAGCTCCCTGCACACCGCCGGAGCCTGCTTCAAATCCTCGATCGACTCGAACAGCGGCACCGGCATCAATCCCGGGTCGCCTCCGCCGCCTTCCACCCGCACGCCGCCCAGCCGCGCCAGCCGCACCACGGTCAGCACGTCCTCCACGGTTGAAGCTCCGCTGATCACGTACTGCCGAATCGTCTCCGGCGAGCAGCCGTTCTTGATCTCCGCCACCACCCGGAAGGTCTCCAAAACGCTCGCCGTCTCCGCCGACAGGCCGCCCGGCAGCGTGGGCGAACTGGTATCCACCACAGCTTCCTTCAGCGCCGCCGCATGCACCTTGGCGTGCTGCCGGATATCCAGCGTGTGCAAATGCAGCCCAAACGTCCTCACCTGCAAAATCAGCGGATCCACCAGCGTCCGCGCGATCCTCAGCCCGCGGTTAGCAGCCAGCGACTCACGCAGCGCCTCTAGATCCCCTAGGAAATCTTCGACGGAGCAATAGGCCGGCAGCGCCTCTGCCATCTTCTCCTGCCCCTGCGTCAAGGTATAGGGCGTCACCGGCATCGCCGCGCCGTGGCTCGGCTGCTCCATGTACTCCAGTGTCCGCTGCAGCCGCGCCTTCAGGCAGATAATGAACCGCCGGTAGTACTCAAACTCATACTGCTCGCCGAACACCTGCGCCTCGGGCGTATGCACCTGCGCCACATAGGCTTCCAGCCGTTCCAGCAGCTCCGCGCTCACCCGCCTCTGCTGCGCGCTGGTCGTCAGCAGGTCGATAATCTCCTCCAGCCGCCGCTGGTAATAGAGCACCAGGTGTCCCCGCGCCAGTTGGATCGCGTCCCGGGTCACGTCCGGCGTCACATACGGATTCCCGTCCCGGTCGCCGCCAATCCACGAGCCAAAGTTCAGCACCAGCGGCAGCTCGTGCGCCTCCATCTCCAGGCCATAGGAGGCTCTCAGCGCCTCGGCAATCTCCCTGTACAGGCTGGGAACCGTGGCAAAAATGGACACGTCGTAGTAGTCCAGCCCCATCTTGATTTCGTCGTACACGGTGGGCCGATGCGTCCTCACCTCGTCGGTCTGCCACAGGCTGGTAATCTCCGCCAGCACCAGCTCTTCCAGCCGCGCCAAATCCTGCTCGGGCAGGGGGATGCGGTCCAGCTCGGCCAGCAGCTCGCCAATCCGCCGCCGCTTGAACATCACCGACCGCCGCGCAATTTCCGTCGGATGCGCCGTAAACACCGGCACAATCAGCACCTGCCGCAGCCACTCCAGCGCCTCAGCCGCTGTAATGCCCACCCGCCGCATCTCGTTCAGCGTCCCCACCAGCGACCCTCTCTGCCGCCCGGCCTCGCCCGTCAGTTGCAGCGCCGTCCTCCGCCGCTTGCGGTGGTTGGTCTCCGCCAAATTGATCAGTTCAAAGTAGAAGCCAAACGCGCGCGTCAGCAACAGCGCCCGCTCCACGGGCAGCGAGTGCACCAGTTCCAGCGAACTCGCCGCATCCCGCGCAGCCTCTTCCGCGTGCCCCCGCGCCTCGGCGTCGCGCCGCCGGATGGTCCCCTGCCGCAGCGCTTCCACATGCGCAAAAAGGTCGTCGCCGGCCTGCTCCCGCAGTACCATGCCCAGCAGCGTTCCCAGCGAACGCACATCGCGCCGCAGCGGCGCTTCTTTCAGCTCGCCGGTCCGCGCTTCCAGCTCCGCCAGCCGCTCACTCCAACTCCCGGGATTCCACAATAAGGCCATCGTGTTCCTCATTATGCACGACGGCGCGCACCTAAGTATTTACGATTCCGCTCTGTATAACGTCTCTGCGATCAATCCCCCTTGGCTTTCGCCCGCGCGGCACGGTAATCTGGCTGCAATGCGTTCCCATCCGAGAGAAAAGACGGGCAGAAACGACCCCTGCCCCTGCGGCAGCGGCAAAAAGTACAAGCATTGCTGCCTATCCAACACCCCCGTGTCCATCAGCAGCCCCATGCCCAGTGACAGTCCTTGGAGCAGGCAACGCGATGCCTCCGACCGGATTACCGGGGGCCTGCTGCGCGTTGCCAAACGCGAGTTCGGCGAGCAAATCCTTGACGCATGGGAGGACTTCAACCAGGTTCCAATTCCCGAACCGATGGAGAAGTTACCGCACGAAATCAGCATCTTCAATCCCTACCTGATCTTCGAGTGGGACCCGGACAGGCCCGTCCGGCGTCGAACAACCAAGCCAAAAGCCGGCGCAATCGCGCGATCCTATATGCAGCAGAACGGGAACCGCCTGTCTGAATTGGAGCTTCTGCTTCTCGAGCAGGCTATCTCGCGGCCGGTCAGCTTCTATGAGGTGATTCGCTCCGACCCTGGCCGGACCGTGGTCTTGCGGGACCTCCTGATCGGCGAAGAAACACTGGTTGAAGAGCACTCCGCCTCCAAGATGATGCGGCCGGGCGATCTGGCCTATGGACAAATCTGGATTCTGCCGGAGGTTGCCACGCTGGGCAGGCTTGCGCCCATCATCATTCCGCCCGACAAAAAAGTGGAGATCGTTGCACTTCGCGCGAAATTGCGGCGAAAAATCGCCAAACGGAATCGGGACCTTTCTGCTGCCGATCTCGTTCGCTACACAGAGGAGATTCGCACGGTCTATCTCGACATTCGAGATATTCTCCGTACCCCGCCGCAGTTACGCAATACCGACGGCGACCCCTATGTTTTTCACACACTCACCTTCAGAATCGGCTCGGCGCAGGTGGCCTTCGACGCGCTTGCACCACTTGCGTTGGGCTTTTCAAAGGAAGAACTGCTCGACAGTGCAGAGCACAGCGACGACGGAACTCTGTGTAACGTCGAGTTCGACTGGATTAAGAAGGGAAACGCGATGCACAAGACCTGGGAGAACACCATCCTGGGCCACCTGAAGATATCCGGAAAAACACTGGTTGTGGAGGTCAATTCAGCAAATCGCGCCAAAAAAATTCGCCAGGAGATTGAGCAACGGCTTGGCCTTCACGCCACTTACCTCCGCACAGAAGTGCAAACGCCCGAGGAGGCAATTGAAAAGTCGAAGCAGCAAAAGCGCAGCCGTACGGAACACGAAAGTTTAGAAGCAGAAGATCCCCTTCTCGATCCCGAAACGAGACGAGAGTTTGAAGCTCAGATACAAGAGCAGGTCGAGGCCTGGATCCACCAGGAGATTCCGGCCCTGGGTGGACTTACACCTCTGCAAGCCGTTGCCAATCCAGACGGCAGAGAGATCGTCGAAGCCCTGTTGTTGAACTGGGAACGCCGCTACGAAGGACCCCCTGCTCCAGGGGAGTGCCGCCCCGACATCAATGCCGTTCGCCGGCTGCTGCATCTTCCCGTCTGAATCGAGATTCAGTTTGATTCCAGATTCTGCCTGATTCGGGATTGCTTTAACGTGAGAGGCTCTTTCCATGCACGTCCGGAGGGAACATGGGCCTTCTGGCCCCTGATTCGATCGATCCAGCAACAGGGCTTTAGCCCGGCGCTCCCTCCTCTCCTCTGCCTCTAAAAATGATGCGAAACGCTCGCGATCACCGTGTAATCCGCAAAAAACGCATCCCCGTTCGTGATCTTGTTCTGGATCTCCGGAACGCTCGGCGGCCGGTCGCGATAAATCGCCCACGGTCCGTTCACCGAGAAGGTGTCGTGCTTGTAGTTCCACATGAAACCCGGATCGACAGAAACAATCGACCCCGGCCGCCGGAACCCGTTGCTGTCCCCCAGCAGGTCGCGTACCGGCACGCCCTCGCCACGCACGCCAATGCTCATCGCCAGTCCCCTGAGCTTGGGAACGCCCTGGGAGATGCCGCCGCGATAGAGATACTGGTCCGTCACCGACATCACGCCCTGCCCCGGCTGGCTGCGGAAGGTGACCACGCCGTTGGTGTCCCTCGGGTTGAACAGGTAGCTCCCCTGCCCGTAGGCCGAGGCGCGCCGCCACAGAGTCTTGTACCCCTGCGTCGCCACGTTGAAGCCCCAGGATCCGTCGCCCGGCTGCATGGACTGGTCGGCCGTGGCCTTGATGATCTTCCCCTGGTACAAGCCTGATCCGGAGGCGTCGTCGATTCCCGTGGGCAGCTTCACTGAGGCGCTGACCGCCACGTTGCCGCCGTTTTCCGTAGGCGGCCGGAAGATCCACCGCTGCGCGCCCACCGTGACGTCGCCCAGGCCACTCACCTGGAAGATGCCCACGGGAGGATAGATCTGGTTGCGTGTGCCGTTGTAGACGGGCACGTCCGCGATCAGGCTCCAGCGCGAATTCAGCCGATACTCCAGCCCGATGTCAAAAATGTTCTGATGGTTACGAACAGCCGTCGGCCGCGCAATCTCCGTGCTGCCCTGGAAATACTTGTTGGAGTTGAAGACCCGGTAGCCAATGTCCACCGTCAGGTTGTGGATCCGGGAATGTTCCACCGGCAGGATGGGTTCGCTGGCAACCAGTTCGTCGAGAACGCGCTGATTGCTGTGGGCGGCAACGCACCCCTGCGCCTGTGCCCTGCCGCCGGCAAGTGCGAATCCGGCAACAGTCAGCAACAGCAGGCATTTCTGTGTGTTTTTCATGGGTGACCTCCAAAGTCTGGCCTCACAACTAAATGTGATATGGATCACACTTGAGAAGGAGTATGCCCAAACTACTGGAGGACATCGCTGTTGTCCTCAGCCCTTGGATGGAGAAGAAACTCCACCCGGAAACACGCTCTAGTCGTGGATACGCTCAATAGTCGTCTACCGGCATCGCCGACCCGTGTGGATGAAACTGGGTGTTTCGTCCCACCCGTGGGTCGGCAAAGCCGGTGAGCGACTGATTTCGTCTTCCCCCAGCGCGGGTTCCGTCCTACACTCTCCCCATGGATAACGAGCGCATTCGTGAGCTTTGCCTGGCGCTTCCGCATACGACCGAGACCCTGAACTGGGGCCAGGTGCTGGTCTACTGGGTGGGCGACCGGGCCATCGGCGGCAAGATGTTTGCCCTGACCAACGCCGACGCTGTGGGCGATGTGGTGCTCTCGTTCCACTGCGGGGCCGAGCGCTTCCATGAACTGCTGGAGAACGAAGGGATCTGCCCCGCACCGCACCTGG
>Ga0302190_10003240_pt1 | contig 10405 bp, 9 predicted proteins | sample II_Bog_E2_3_FD_198784 | JGI IMG/M metagenome (GOLD analysis project Ga0302190, IMG submission 198784) | Peat permafrost microbial communities from Stordalen Mire near Abisko, Sweden - II_Bog_E2_3 | ecosystem: Environmental > Terrestrial > Soil > Wetlands > Peat | place: Sweden: Abisko, Stordalen... | reverse complement strand
CCGCGTCGATCATCGCCGAATTTTCCCGGGCTTTTGCCGCCGATCCGGCGATTGGCGCGGCCTTTCGCGCCGACATCGCCGCCGTCATCGACCGCGACCCGGCCTGCGACCGTTTCATCGAGCCCTTCCTCTATTTCAAGGGTTATCACGCCATCCAGACCCACCGCCTGGCGCATTGGCTCTGGGGGCGGCAAAAGACCGATCTGGCGCTTTATCTGCAAAGCCGGTCTTCCGATGTGTTCCAGACCGATATTCATCCGGCGGCGCGCATCGGCAAGGGGGTGTTTCTCGATCACGCCACCGGCTTTGTCGTCGGCGCGACGGCGGTCGTCGATGACGATGTGTCGATTTTGCAGAATGTAACCTTGGGCGGCACCGGCAAGGAAAGCGGCGACCGGCATCCAAAAGTGCGGCGCGGCGTGATGATCGGCGCCGGCGCCAAAATTCTCGGCAATATCGAAATCGGCGAATATTCACGCGTCGCCGCAGGCTCTGTCGTGCTGCACGCTGTCCCGGCGCATGCGACAGTCGCGGGCGTGCCGGCGAAAGTCGTCAGCGTTTCGCCGAAAAACGAACCCTTCCGCGAAATGGACCAGATTCTCGGCCAGCTTGCGTATGATTCCTTTACCTACACGATCTGAAACGGCTCTTTGAAAAGCTCAGGCCCGCGACCGAAGCACTCGGTGGCGGGCCTTTTTTCGACGTGCGCGGGGCTCTAGCCCGCGCGGAGAGCGACGAGGCGCGGCGACTGAAAGACGTCTTTCGCCGTGGTGGAGCGATGATCGTCAGTTCCGCCCTGCTCGTTGAGCGAAAAGCGCAAAGGGAGAGCCGTGGTCGATTTGATGTTTTGCAAAACGAAATGCGACGACACGTTGCGCAGCGGAACGATCGCCGTCAGGCGCTTGTAGAAGCGGTCATAGGCGGCGATGTCGGGCGTAACGACGCGCAGGAAATAATCTACCTCTCCGGCCATGCGGCTGAACTCCATCACCTCCGGCATCGCGACGACGGCGCGCACGAAAGCTTCGAGCGACTCCACGGAATGGTCGCCGGCCTGGATAGCGATGAGCACGGACAGGCCGATGCCGACCTTTTGCGGCGACAGGATCGCCACGCGCTTCTGCAACACGCCGGTCGCCTCAAGCTTCTGGATGCGTTTCCAGCACGGCGTTGGCGAAAGTCCGACCTGGCCGGCAATTTCGGCGACGGTCGCGGCAGCATTTTCCTGAAGGATTTCAAGAATGTGGAGGTCGATCCGATCCATAAACCTGTCCTCGGTAACCGACCCAACGTCGGCCTAAATCAATTCCTTTAGTCTATATTTTTAGTCAACTATGTCAATTACGGATCGGAAAAAAGCGGATTTAATCCCGCAATGCCTGGTCCAGATCCCTGATAAGGTCCTGCGCCGTTTCGATCCCGACCGAAAGACGCACCACATCCGGCCCGGCGCCGGCGGACAACCGCTGCTCGTCGCTCAACTGCCGATGGGTCGTGCTGGCGGGGTGCAGAATGAGGCTCCGCGTGTCGCCAATGTTGGCGAGATGGGAAAACAGCTTTACCCGCTCGACCACTTTGAGGCCGGCCTGATAGCCGCCCTTGACGCCGAAGGTGAACACCGCGCCCGGCCCCTTTGGCAGATATTTTCGGGCGAGATGGTGGAAAGGGCTCGACTTGAGGCCGGCATAGGAAACCCAGGCGACCTTCGAATGGCCGGCCAGAAATTCGGCGACCTTTGCGGCGTTGGCGACATGGCGCTCCATGCGCAAGGGCAGGGTTTCGATTCCCGTCAGCGTCAGGAAGGCGTTCATCGGCGACAGCGCGGGGCCGAAATCGCGCAAGGCCACGGCGCGCGCTTTGGTGGTGAAGCCGAAATCGCCAAAAGTCTCGTGGAAACTCAAGCCGTGATAGGCGGGTTCGGGCTCGGTCATTGACGGGAATTTGCCGGAACGGGCCCAATCAAATTTTCCCGATTCGATCACCACGCCGCCGAGTGAATTGCCGTGGCCGCCCAGAAATTTTGTCGTCGAATGACAGACGATGTCCGCGCCCCAGGCAATGGGTTGGCAGAGATAGGGCGTGGCCAGCGTGTTATCGACGATGAACGGAATCCCCGCCTCATGCGCGATGTTGGCGACCGCCTCCAGATCGACCACCACGCCGCCGGGATTGGCGAGGCTCTCGACGAAAATCGCCTTGGTCTTCGGCGTCAGCGCCTTGCGGAAATTGTCGGGGTCGGTCGGATCGACGAAATGGCAATTCCAGCCGAGCCGTTTGAAACTCAGGCCGAATTGCGTCAGGGAGCCGCCATAGAGATTGCGTGAGGCGATGAACTCGTCGCCCGGCTCCAACAGGGTGAAAAAGGTCAGGAATTGTGCCGCATGGCCGGACGCCGCCGCCACCGACGCCCGTCCCCCTTCGAGATTGGCGAGGCGCTCCTCCAGCACCGCCGCCGTGGGGTTGGAAAGACGGCTGTAGACGTGGCCAAATGTATGCAGATTGAACAGCGACGCGGCCTGGTCGGCATCCTCGAAAACATAGGACGCCGTCTGATAAATCGGCGTGATGCGCGCGCCGGTCACCGGATCGGGCGCGGCGCCGGCATGGACGGAGCGCGTCTCGAAGCCAAAGGCGTGATCGGCGCGCTCCGGCTCGGTTTCGGCCCGTTTCTTCACCGCCGGCTTGGGCGCCTCGCGGCGTTTGCTGGAAATAATGCCGGAATCGACGCCGGACCAGGAAAGCTCGCCGCCGAGACGGCCGAATTCGATTTTGGGACAGCGGTCCATGATGACGGTCAGCCCGGCCGCTTCGGCCTTGGTCGCGGCGGCGTCATGGCGGACGCCCAGTTGCATCCACACCACCGGAATTTTTCGGGCGATGGCTTCATCGACAATCGGGGCCACGGCGTCCGACCTGCGGAAAATCTCCACCATGTCCACAGGCTCGGCGATCTCGGAAAGGCTTCCGCGCACCGTCTCGCCGAGGAGTTGTTGTCCCGCTGCGCCGGGATTGACCGGAATGACGCGATAGCCCTTGCCCTGAAGATATTTCATCACGAAATAGCTGGGGCGGTTCCAGTTGGTGCTCGCGCCGACCATGGCGATGGTGTTGACGGTCCGCAATATCCGGGCGATCAGGGCGTCCGGATAGGTCAGCGCTTCCATGGTCAGCGTCCGCTCCAAATGGGCTGGCGCTTGTCGAGAAAGGCGCCAATGCCTTCCTGCGCGTCCTGCGCTTGCAGGTTTTTCGCCATGACTTCGCGGGTGTAGTCATAGGCGCCCGACAGTGGCAATTCCGCCTGCTTATAAAAAGCCTCCTTGCCGATCGCCAGCGTCAACGGCGATTTCGACGCCAGTTTTAACGCGAAATCAAAGGCGCGCGACTCTAGTTCGGCTGCTGGCGCCAACTCGTTGACGAGGCCGAAACGCAGGGCCGTCGGCGCGTCGATGAGATCGCCCGACAGCAGCATCTGCATCGCATGTTTGGGCGCGACATTGCGCGACAGCGCGACCATGGGCGTCGAGCAGAACAGGCCGATATTCACCCCCGGCGTGGCGAAACGCGCATCCTCGGCGGCGAAGGCGATGTCGGCGCTGGCGACCAGCTGCGCCCCGGCGGCGGTGGCGACGCCATGGACGCGGGCGATCACCGGTTTTGGCAGCCGCACGATGGCCTGCATGACCTCGGCGCATTCGGCGAAGAGCGCATCGACATACGCTGGATCGTAATTTTTGCCGCGCAACTCCTTTAGGTCGTGACCTGCGCAAAAGGCCGGACCGGCGCCCGCGATAATGACCACGCGCACATTTGCGTCGGCGGCGATCCCGGCCAGCGCGGCTTTGAGCGCCTGCAACATGCCGAGCGACAGGCCGTTGCGCGATTGCGGACGGTTGAGGGTCAAGGTGGCGACGCCGAGAACATCGCCGCGCAACAGGAAGGGAGCATCGGTCATGGCGTTAGAATCTCCTGATATCGTTATTTGCGCAAGGCGCCCGTCTGATCGACTTTGCGCAGATTGGCCAATTCCTCGCGCGTCGGCTCGGCGATGACTTTTGCTCTAGGCGACGTTCTGAGGTCCCAGCCGGTATTGGCCTTGATTTCCTCGGGACTGGAAAAGGTAAACCAGCCGTCCAGCACGAATTCATTGGTTCCGGCCTCGGGGCGCAAAACGCCCAGAGTGGTGATGATGGCGGAAGGGCCGCCGCCGACAAAGCCGTGGCGGCTGCGCGCGTCGCCGCCTTCGAGATAGCCCGGCGAACTGATATAGGTTACCTTTTCGGCGAAACGCTTGGGCTCATGCGTGACCATGATGATGAAGCGCTTGGCTCCGCAGGCGATGTCATTGGCGCCGCCGGCGCCGGGCAGCCGCGTCTTGGGCGGACGGAATTTTTCGCCAATCTCGCCGTCCCAGATGCCGGTCGTGTTGACGTTGCCGAATTTATCCACCTGCGCCGCGCCGATCACGCCGACATCGCAACGGCCCGAGGCGACGAGAAACCCCAACGCGTCGAGCGCCGAGGAAAAACAGGTGGCGTTGGAGGAAATGCGGTTGCATTCAATGCCCCAGGGCAGGCCGCCGACCGGCGTCGCGCCATAGACTCCGCCTTCGGTCATGCTGCGCAGGTTGGGCGCGTGGTTGGCGTGGGCGAAATAGCCCGCCAGCATGGACAGGCCGACGCCAAAAATCGCCAGTTCGCCATCGCGGATCTCGCGGCCCGTGGCGATCGCCATGATTTCCTGGCGGGTATAATCGAGAGACGCGCTCATGCCGCCAACTCCGCGGCGTGTTCGGCAATCTGCTCGGGCGAAAGAATCCATTTGCGGTAGGGATCGAGCAGGAAGCTGGTGCTGCTCTGCGACAGCGTCGCGATGTTTTCGCGGCCGATCATGTCGAGATAGGAGTCGATATCGTCGAAGGGCGCGACGAAATCGCGGATATAGTCGGCGGTTCCCTGCTCGGTCGCCAAAGCCTTGTTCATGAATTTCATATGCCCCTCATCGACGTCATACATGCCGGGCGAGCTTTGCGGCCAGGCGGCGAAGGGCCAATAGACCACCGCCTCGACGATGAGGTCGGGGATGCGGACGAGATTGGGAAACTGCCGGATGCAGCCCGGATCGACGATGGCGTCGGCGATGATCACCACCTTCTTGGCGGCTCGGGACAATTCGACGCGGCTCCATTCGGTGCCGAGCAGAATCGAATTGCCGGTCGCGTCGGCCAGCGTGACGTGGATGGCCGCCACATCGGGTTTTAGCGGGCTGAAGGCGCCGATCTCGCGGCCGGAAAATGGATCGACAACGCTGGGGATTTTGGTCTTGTTCGGGTAGTCATCCGGCGCGAAGGCGCTGCGATATTGCATATCCGAGCCGATATTGACGGTGGCGGGCACGAAGGGCCAATTCAACGCGCCGCCCAGAAAGCGCAGGGGCATGGCGAGATTGGAGTAATCCTCCAGCGCCAGCTGGCCACTCTCCACCGCGCGGCGCAGGCCATTGGCGAAGCCAAAAACTTCCAGCGCGGAAAATCCGCATTCCGCCTTGGTGACCGCGCCTGCCGCCGCGAGCAAATTGAGCTGCTGGCTATTGCAGTGAAAAATGGCGTGCAGGTCCCGCCGGCGCTGGCGCAAGAGTTCGCGGCCGAAAATGATGGCGTCGGACCCGACAGGCAAGGCGGCGCCGCTGGCATATTGCATGCCGTCCCAGCTGAAGCGGCGCACTGCTTCGGCGAGGGAAATCAATTTTGAGGACATGAGTACTGAATTCCTTGGATTGCTTTCGGCCTGTCACCAGGAGGCGTCGAGCCCGAGCAGGCCGAGAATTTCGCGCCGCCGCGCCACGAGGTCGCGGTCGTCGCGATGGCGCGGATAGGGTTTGTCCCAGGCGATATCGGCCTTGACGGTCGCGGGGCGCTCGCTGAACACGATGACGCGCGTCGCCATAAGGAGCGCTTCCTCAATGTCGTGCGTCACCAGCAGCGCCGTAAAACCGGCGCGCCTCCACAAATTGACAATTTCCCCCTGCATGGTCAGGCGAGTCAGCGAGTCGAGCTTCCCCAGCGGCTCGTCGAGGATCAGCACGTCGGGATCGTTGACGAGAGCCCGCGCCAGCGAGACGCGCTGCGCCATGCCGCCTGATAATTGATGCGGATAGGCTTTGGCGAATCCGTCAAGCCCGACCAGACGCAAGGTCTCTTCGATCCGCACGCCGCGCGTTTTCAACAGCCCCTGCGCTTCCAGCCCCAGCGCGACATTGTCGCGGACATTGCGCCAGGGAAACAGCGTCGGGTCCTGGAACACAACGACGCGCGATGGATGGGGACCGGAAATTTTGACCCCATCGGCGGAGATCTCGCCCTCGCTGGGCGGCTCCAGCCCGGCGACGAGACGCAGAAGCGTCGATTTGCCGCAGCCGGACGGACCCAGCAGCGCGACGAATTCGCCCGGCGAAGCCGTCAGGTTGATGCGGTTGAGAACCGGCAGCGGCGCGCCTTCGAGATCGAAACGATGGCTGACGCCGCGTATGTCGATCTCGACGCCTGTGGAACTTTTCAGGGCATGGGCTACCATTGCACTTCCGCCTTCTGATACGAGAGCAGACGGTCGCGGACGCGAAACAACAGCGTGACAAACCCCGAGCACATCAGCGACATCACCAGCAGCGCCGCATACATGTTGGCATAGGCGGCCCAGCCCTGCGCCCATTGCAAATAGAAGCCGAGACCCGCCTTCACGCCCATCATTTCCGCCGTCACCAGCACGGCGAAGGAGGCGCCCAGTCCCATGAACAGGCCGACGAAGACATGCGGCAAGGCCGCCGGTATCGCCACCTTGAAGACCAGGAAGGCGGGACTTGCGCCGAGCGTGCGCGCGACATCGTAATAGGCGGAATTGACGCTCGCCACGCCCGACCAGGTCAGCACGGCGACCGGAAAGGCGGTGGTCAGGCCGATCAGGAAAATCGAGGCGCTCCAACTCGACGGAAAGGCGAAAAAGGCGATGGGCAGCCAGGCGATCGAAGGCATGGGGCCGACCAGGCGCATGACCGGATGGACCCAATAGCCAAAGGCGCGCGACCAGCCGAGCAACACGCCGATCACAAACCCGGCCCCTGCCCCGGCGGCAAAGCCGAAGAGTTCCAGTTTTATCGACGCGGCGACGCTGATCGCCAGCTTGCTCCAATCGTCGCAGAAAACTTCGACCAGGGCATGGGGCGGCGGGAAGAAGGGGTGCGGCAGAACGGCGAACTTGGCCGTCGTCGCCTGCCACACCGAAAAAAACACGCCGAGCGCCAGAAACCACGGCGTGGAGCGGCGCAGACGCGCCGCGACCGGCGCATGAAACACGCCAATGGCGCCCGCGAGAATGATCGCCGCGCCAAAAAGAGCCGCAGCCAGCGCCGTTTCTTCGCCTCGCCCCCAATCGCCGAGATCGGGCCAATGCAGGGTGATGAAAGCGAAAAGCAGCCAGGCGCCGCCCGCCGCCACTGCTAGGGTCGCTCGGGACAGGCCGCCCCAGGACAGTCCGCCGCTCAGCGCCCTGCCCGCGCGGTCAGTTGGCGGCGCGTCGGTTGAAGTCAGAATGGACATGGCCCGCTCCCGTCAGCTCAATACGTCGGCGTAAATGCGTTCGGCATATTTCGCCGTATCGGTGGAAGGCTTGAAGATCGAGATCAGCTTCAGCTCCTCGGCGTAAGCCGCCAGCTCCTTCTTCAATTCGGCGCCGACCGGATGGTGATGATGCGAGTGGTATTTCGCCAGCGTGATCAGATCGGCAAGCTCGATCTTGCCCGGCGCATAAGGCACATAAGTCGCGGCAGCCTCTTCCGGATGATGCGCGGCGAATTCCGAGGCTTCGATCAGCGAACGCGCGATGGCCGCCGCCGTCGGCTTGTCGTCGCGGATCAGGCTGCCGCGCACGCCGATGATGCAGCAGGTGCGATGAGCGTATTCGTCCTCGAGATTGCTCGAAATCTCGCGGAAGGATCCATCCTTCTGGAACAGGAAGGTGATCGGGTCGTTGTCGGCGAGCGCATGGGCCTCGCCCTTTTCGACCGAGACGCGCAGCAGCGGACCGGGAAATTGCCTGAATTCGACATCGGAATTCGGATCGAGACCTGCTTTTTTGAGGCGGATCGAAAAGAAATTCTTGCCGGGCGAATTCATGTCGCTGACGGCGATGATCTTGCCCTTGAGATCCGTGAGCGTCTTGATGTTCGACGAGGCCGGCGCGAGCAGGCGCAGGCAGCCGCCATGGGTGCTGGCGACGATCTTGACGTCAAACCCCTGCTCGAGCGGTTTGAGCCAGCGCAGAGCCATGCCCGCCGCGGCGTCAGCCTTGCCTGTCGCCAGGGTTTCGAGCAATTGGTCGGTCGAGCCGGAATAATTGATCAAATCGACGTCGAGGCCATTTTTCGCGAAAATGCCCTTCTCCTTGGCCACAGTGACGCCGAGCAGGCAGGGCGCGCCGGCGTTCCAGGCGAAGTTGATCTTTTTTAACGGCCCGGCGGCGACCGGAGAGCCCGCCGCCGCCGTGCGGCAAATCGGCAGCTCCGCGCCCGGAACCGGCAGGATGCGCGGCGTGGCGAACACACGGCCGGCCAGAAGCCCGATCGGCGCCGCGGCGCCTACGGCCGCAGCGGCAGCGATAAACGCGCGGCGCGATCCCGTTTTCACGTGATTTTCTCTGTCGGTCATGAATTTGCTCCTTTTGATCCACGCCGACGTCTTGCTCGCAAGGCGCGGACGGGACCGCATTTCGGTCCGGGCAGGGTCACGGGACCCGTGCTGCACCGCATCATTCTTATAGTTGATTATTTTTATAGACAAGATATTTTTTGTTCCGTAAAAAATTTCCATCCCGCTTTGGACTGATTTGAGGACGTAATGAGAAATTGGAATCTGATCGGCGCGACAGTCGGCCTGTTGGCCCTGCTGGGCGCGGGCGCGGCGACGGCGGCGGACGTCCGCCTGCTCAACGTCTCCTACGATCCGACGCGCGAGCTTTACACCCAGTTCAACGAATTCTTCGCCGCCAAAGCCAAGGCGCAGACCGGCGACAAGATCACGATCGAGCAGTCGCATGGCGGCTCTGGCAAGCAGGCGCGCTCGGTCATCGACGGCCTCAACGCGGACATCGTGACATTGGCGCTGGGCTGGGACATCACCGCCATCGAGCGCGCCGGGCTCATCAACCCCGGCTGGCAAAGCAAATTTCCCTATAATTCCTCGCCCTATACCTCAACCATCGCTTTCCTCGTCCGCAAGGGCAATCCGAAAAACATTCACGGCTGGAAAGACCTTCTGCGTCCCGACGTCGCGGCGATCACCGCCAATCCCAAGACCGGCGGCGGCGCCCGCTGGGTTTATCTCGCGATCTGGGGCGGGCTGGCCAAGGCTCAAACGCATGATTTCGCCACCGCCGAGGGCCAGGCCCAGGCGGCGGCCGGCGCAGCGGCGGCCAAGGATTTCCCGGCCTACCAGAACGCCGACGTGCAGGCGCAGGTCGCCGAAATCTATAACAAGCATGTGCCGGTGCTGGACGCCGCGGCGCGCGGCGCCACCGTCACCTTCGCTCAGAAGCAGATCGGCGACGTGCTGCTCAACTGGGAAAACGAACTCTGGCTGGCGCGCGACGAATTCGGGGCCGAGAAATTCGATATCGTCTATCCGGAAACCAGCATCCTGACTGAACCGCCTGTCGCGGTGGTGGACAAGATCGTGGACCAGCACGGCACGCGCGCCGTCGCCGAGGCCTATCTGAAAGCGCTCTATACGCCCGAGGCGCAAGACCTTATCGGTCAGATGCATTACCGCCCCCGCAATCTCGACGCGCTCAAGAAATACAGCGCCGACTTGCCAAGAGTTCCCTTCTTCACCATCGATGAGACTTTTGGCGGCTGGGAGAAGGCGCAAAAGACCTTCTTCGCCGACGGCGGCCTGTTCGACCAGATCTACAAGCCTGGGAAATAAGCCGGGAATTTCCGCCCGGCGTTTTGTCGCGCCGGGCGCTGCTTTCAGGAAGACTTTATGGCCAATTCATCGCGCGTAATTCCCGGCCTGCCGCTCACGCTGGGCTATACGCTGTTCTATCTTTCGGCATTGGTGCTGATCCCTCTCGGCGCGCTGGTGCTGAAGACGACGCAGATGAGCTTTGGCCAGTTCTGGGCGGTCGTGACCGACCCGATCGTGGTCGCGTCCTACCAACTCACCTTCACCGCCTCCTTTCTCGCCGCGCTGGTCAACGGGGTGTTCGGCCTCATCGTGGCCTGGGTCCTGGTGCGCTACGACTTTCCCGGCCGGCGCTTCTATGACTCCCTCATCGACTTCCCCTTCGCGCTGCCGACCGCCGTCGCCGGCCTGACCTATTCCAGCCTCTATCTCAAGGATGGCTGGATCGGCGGCCTC
>Ga0302190_10003233_pt1 | contig 10417 bp, 7 predicted proteins | sample II_Bog_E2_3_FD_198784 | JGI IMG/M metagenome (GOLD analysis project Ga0302190, IMG submission 198784) | Peat permafrost microbial communities from Stordalen Mire near Abisko, Sweden - II_Bog_E2_3 | ecosystem: Environmental > Terrestrial > Soil > Wetlands > Peat | place: Sweden: Abisko, Stordalen... | reverse complement strand
AGCGAGAAGTGGGCGAAGGGGCGATGTGGTTCATCGTTCCGAGCCCACGACGCTGCTGTGGGCCGCCAGAAGCCGCCCGCAGGGTTTCCATTCCCGTCCGCTGGACTTCGGCGGAACGGCTCGACGATGAACCACATCGCCTTCGCCGCTCCTTCTCGCCAGCGAACGGGAATGGAAATCCTCATGGGTCAGGATCACCGCACCTTGGTATTACTTCGTCATTCCCGCGAACGCGGGAATCCAGTCTCGCGCAACGGCTCAAACCCGAAATCGCTTGCGAGGTCACGCCAATCCGGGTTGCCCGCTTCGATCAGCTCGAGTTTCCATGCGCGGCGCCACTTCTTGATTCGTTTTTCGCGCAAGATAGCATGCTCCATTGATGCATGCTTTTCGAACCAGACGAGCATCTTGACGTCGTGCGCATCGGTAAACCCGCCAGCAGGCCCCCGCGATGTTGCGCCACGCGCTGCAGCAGGTTCGAGGTGACCCCGACATAAATAGTGCCGTTGCGTCGAGACGCCATGATGTACGTTATCGGGGCAATTTCACGCTTCACCGAAGCGTTGCTGCTGGATTCCCGCCTTCGCGGGAATTGTCTCTCGATAATCTGGTTTAAAGGTAACAGGCTGGCGAGACGAGCTGCGGGGTGGCCACCCCGCAGCTCGTGGCGGCAAGGCGTCCGTGCGGGAATGGGTCGTAACGACCGTTGTCATCCAGGAACCTTGTCGCCCCAGCTTCGCATCGCTTGCTGACTTGAATGGGCCACCTCGTGGTACGCCCGCAGACAATTCGAAGCATGGGACCTGACAATGACCAGATATGCTCGCGAAATCCAGACGGCTCTTGGCCTCGACGTCTCTCAGGACACCGTAACCCTGTTTGACAGCGTGACCGGCCAGACCCACACCATCATCAATGACATTGACGCGCTCGGCGCGGCTCTTGCTACCTTGCGCGACCGCGATCTCGCGGTTTGCGAGGCGACTGGAGGCCATGAAGACCGACTTTTGAATGTCCTCCACCACCTTGGCATACCAGCACATCGCGCCGATGCCGCCAAAGTGAAGGCCTATATCCGCTCCTATGGAAAACGTGCCAAGACGGACGCCATCGATGCTCGCTGGCTTGCTCGCTATGCTATTGATCGGGCACCTGCATTAACTCGCTGGCAACCTCCGGAACCGTGCCAAGCCCAGATCGAAATCCTCGTTTCCCGACGCCTCGATCTCGTCGCCATGAAAAGCCAAGAGCAGAACCGCCTCAAAGCCCCTCGTGGCCATCTCATCGCTGATGATATCCGTGCTCACATCGTCGAACTCGAAGCCCGTATCTTGGCGGTCGAAAAACAGATCGACGAAATCATTGCTCAGCACCAAGCCTTCAGCCTTCGCGCCAAAGTCTTACGCTCAATCCCCGGCATCGGCCGCGTTCTGGCACCCATGCTCATCGCCACCATGCCGGAACTCGGATCGATCAACCGACGACAGGCGGCGAGCCTGGCTGGGTGCGCCCCACATCCCAAGGACAGCGGAAAGCTCAACGCGTACCGCTACACCACAGGCGGAAGGCGCCAGATCAGGCCAGCGCTCTTCATAGCCGCCCTCGCAGCAGCACGCGGAAAAAACGCCCTCGGCGACTTCTACCGAGCCCTCGTCGCGGTTGGAAAACCCAAAAGGCTCGCCCTCGCAGCCGTCATGCGCAAAATCATCACCATCGCAAACGCTCGAATCCGAGACGCCAAGGCCCTGCCTCAACTGACTTGATGACGAGTATGGGGGCAATGGTCGGACATACTTACGCCGCTGCGTCGCGGGTATCCCTGATCGTGTCATCGAGGACCATGCCCTCGATAGTCCGGGGCTTTATCGGTTTGGCCGCGACCAGATCGAAGGCGGCTTCGGCGGGCATCGGGCGTCCGAAATAATAGCCCTGGATCTTGCGGCAGCCGAGTTGGCGAACCATCGCCAGTTCCTCTTCGGTTTCGACGCCTTCGGCGGTGGTCGACATTTCCAGGCTGTCTGCCATAGCCACGACCGCGCGCACGATCGCCAGGCTTTCGGCATTGTGACGCGCCGCGCCCTGGACAAAGCTGCGGTCGACCTTGATCGTTGAAAAACGGATCTTGCGCAGATAGCCGAGCGAGGAATAGCCGGTGCCGAAATCGTCGAGCGCCACGCCGCAACCGAGCCCGATGATCCGCTGCAAGGTTTCGAGCGCCACGGTGCCGTCGCGCAGAAACACGCTTTCGGTCACTTCGACTTCCAGCCGATGGGGCGGCAGGCCGCTGGCCGCCAGCGCCGAGACCACGGTTTCGGCAAAACGGCCGTCGAGCAACTGTTCGCCCGAGACATTGACCGCGATCTTGATCGGATCGGGCCAGCGCGCCGCTTCATTGCAGGCGGTGCGCAAGGCCCATTCGCCGATCGGCACGATCAGCCGCGCATCTTCGGCCACCGGGATGAAACGCACCGGGCTGACCGACCCATGTTCGGCGCTGGTCCAGCGCGCCAAGGCTTCGAAACTGAGCACTTTGCCGCTGATGGCGTCGACCACCGGCTGATAGGCCAGCGAAAATTCGTTGCGGTCGAGCGCATGGCGCAGCGCGACTTCGAGCACGCGGCGCTGTTCGGCATCGGTGTGAAGCGAGGGTTCATAGGCAAAATGCGCTGCCCCGCCCTCGTCCTTGGCGCGATAGAGAGCAAGATCGGCATTGCGCATCAAGGTCTCGACCGTGGCCCCGTCGCGCGGCCCGATCGCCGATCCGACGCTGGCGCCGATATAGAGCGTGTGGTGATCGACCATATAGGGCTGCGACAGCCCGGCGATGATGCGATGCGCCACAGCATGGATCTTGTCGCTGTCGACGCCCTGGGTCAGCACCACCGCGAATTCGTCGCCCCCCAGCCGGCCGCATACCCCGGTATCGCCGACCAGCGTCCCCAGCCGTTCGGCCACGCGTTCGAGCAGGCGATCGCCGACCAGATGGCCGAGCGTATCGTTGATCGCCTTGAACCGGTCGAGATCGATCATCAGGAACGCGCACCGGCTGCGGAACTGATCGGCACGGCGCATCCCAGCCTCGAGCGCCTCGGTCAGTTGCAAGCGGTTGGGCAACCCGGTCAGCGTATCGAACCGGGCGAGATAGGCGATCTGGTCTTCGTTCTCGCGCCGCTCGGTAACATCCGATCCCACTCCGCGAAACCCGACGAAGACGCCGTTTTCATCGATGCGCGGGCTGGCCGACAGCTCCCACCAGCGGTGCTGTCCCTTGAGCGTGACACGCACCATCAGATTGCTGAAGCTTTCACGCCGCTTTATCCGTTCGGCAAGGTCGTGCAGCGAGGAATGGAAATATCCGGTGTCCCAGCTTTCGCCCGCGATCAACTGGATCAGCGGCTTGCCTTCGACATCTTCGGATTCTTCGCCAAGGGCAAAGGCAAACCGCGGAGAGACGTTGCGCACGCGGCGCGCCGGGTCGACCTGCCACAGCCAATCGGCTTCGCCCTCTTCGAATTCGCGCAGCAAGAGCGAAACGACATCGCTCTTGTCGACCAGCCCGGCCTCGGCCAGCTTGCCGTCAAGAAACGTGCGTGCGGTCTCGAATGCGCCAACCGCGACAAACACCAGAAAGCAGGCCGCGACCGCAGCTGCAGTCCATTCGCCATGGGCCATGAATGCGCCGATCCCCGAAAGGCCGAGAATCACGATGAAGACTTCGGCGCCAAGCGGAACGGCCGCAAAGGCAAAGCCCATGCCCGCCATCAACGTTGCCATGATCGCCCAGATCACCCCGCAATCGTTCGCGCCGAGCCATGGGCCAAAGACCACAATGGGCAAGGCCCAGACCGCGGCAAGCCCGGCCGTCCCCAACGCCTGGACGCGAATGGCGCGCAAACCGACGCGGCGCTGACCAATCGGACTGATCCGGCGATCGACCATCGTGGTGCCGATCACGGCGGCGATCAGCAAGGCCAGCCAGCCCACCGAAAGGATCATGCCGACCCCGGCGCGCAGCACGCGCATCATCAGCATCGCGCAAAGGCCATGGGCCAGAATTCGCCCCACGGCCATTCGCGCAAGGCCGACAAATTGCAGGCTGCGCAGCCGACCCCAATCGCCATCGGCCGGATCGGTCAGCCCCAGGACCGCACGCCACTGCAACCGCGACGGCAACGCCGGTTTGGCGTGGTCGGCAAGACTGGCAGCAGAGCGGGCGCGCGGCAGGTGAGTCACCCGGCCTGTTTAACCCGCAATGCTTGCCCAATGGTAAGCGCCAGGCGCAATCAGATCATTCGACGGTAACCGATTTGGCGAGGTTGCGCGGCTGATCGACGTCGGTGCCTTTGGCCAGCGCGACGTGATAGGCGAGCAATTGCACCGGCACCGCATAGACCAGCGGGGCGATCAGCGGGTGAACCTTGGGCATCTCGATCGTCGCGAGACAGCCCTCGCCCGCCTCGGCCAGCCCTTCGGCGTCGGAAATCAGCACGATCTTGCCGCCGCGCGCGCGCACTTCCTGCATGTTCGAAACGGTCTTTTCGAACAGCGGGCCCGACGGCGCGAGCACGATCACCGGCACTTTTTCATCGATCAGCGCGATCGGCCCGTGCTTCATTTCGCCGCTGGCATAGCCCTCGGCGTGAATATAGCTGATTTCCTTCAATTTCAGCGCGCCTTCGAGCGCCAACGGATAGTCCGGCCCACGCCCGAGATAGAGCACGTCGCGCGCCGGCGCGATCAGCGGGGCGATCGCCGCGATTTCGTCGTCATGCGCCAGCGCGGCGTTGAGCGCGGCCGGCGTTTCATCGAGATGCCCGACAATTTCGGCTTCTTCCGCATGGCTGATCAGCCCGCGCTTGACCGCCAGATGCACCGCCAGCGCGGCCAGCACGGCCAATTGGCAGGTAAACGCCTTGGTCGAGGCCACGCCGATTTCGGGCCCGGCATGGGTGGGCAACAAAAGGTCGGCTTCGCGTGCCATCGTGCTGGTCGGTACATTGACGACGACCGCAATCGTCTGCCCCGCCGCCTTGCAATGGCGCAGCGCGGCAAGCGTGTCGGCGGTTTCGCCCGATTGCGAGATGAACAGCGCCAGCCCGCCCGATTCGAGCACGGGATCGCGATAGCGGAATTCGCTCGCCACATCGATGTCGACCGGCAGGCGGGCAAAGCGTTCGAACCAGTATTTCGCCACCATCCCGGCGTAATAGCTCGTGCCGCAGGCGACGATCGTCACACGGCGGATGCTGGCAAGATCGAAATCGATCTGCGGCAAGGACACGACCTGTTCGTAACGACGCAGATACGAGCGCAGCGTCTGGGCGACGACGATCGGCTGCTCGTAAATCTCCTTTTGCATGAAATGACGGAAATTGCCCTTTTCGATCGCGGCGGCAGTCGCGCCGGACGCGACGATCGGACGCACGACCGGATTGTTCGCCGCATCGAAGACCGACGCGCCGTCGCGGGTGATCACCACCCAGTCGCCTTCTTCGAGATAGCTGACTCGCTGGGTCAGCGGGGCGAGCGCCAAAGCATCGGAGCCGAGGAACATCTCGCCATCGCCATAGCCGACCACCAGCGGCGAACCGAGCCGCGCACCGATCAGCATGTCGGGATGCCGGCGAAACGCGATCGCCAGCGCAAAGGCCCCGCGCAAGCGCGGCAGAACCGCCTGGACCGCTGCGGCCGGCGAAAGCCCCGCTTCGACTTGTTCGGAAATCAGGTGCGCGACGACTTCGGTATCGGTTTCGCTTTCAAAGCTGCGCCCGCGCGCGATCAGTTCTTCGCGCAACGAACGGAAATTCTCGATGATGCCGTTATGCACGAGCGCGACTTCGTCGGTGGCATGGGGGTGCGCGTTGTTGGTGGTCGGCGCGCCGTGAGTCGCCCAGCGGGTATGCGCGATGCCGATCGTGCCCGGCGCGGGATTGCGCGCCAGTTCGACGACCAGATTGGCGAGCTTGCCCTCGGCGCGGCGGCGGACCAGTTCACCACCTTCGACGGTGCAGACACCCGCGCTGTCATAGCCGCGGTATTCCATGCGCCGGAGACCGTCGACCAGACGGTCCGCCACCTGATCCTTGCCGACAATCCCGATAATTCCGCACATGGTACAAGTCTTTCAGCAAGTGTGGGCCGACGCGCAGCGCATGGCACGGCCAAAGTGAACGGCAGATTGCCGGGTGGTCAATCCTGTTTTTCGGTCTTCTTGTCGGCCTTTTTTTCGGCCTTTTTCTTTTTCATCGCGTCGTGAAAGCGGTCGGCCCAGCCCGGCTTGACCAGTTGCTCGGCGCGCACCAGCCGCAGCTCGCCATCGCACACATCGCGGCTGACCGCGCTGCCCGCCGCGACGATCGCATCGGCACCGATCCGCACCGGAGCGATCAGCGCCGAATTCGAGCCGATGAAGGCGCGTTCGCCGATCACGGTGCGATATTTGAAATAGCCGTCATAGTTGCAGGTGATCGTGCCTGCGCCGATATTGGCCTGCGCGCCGACATCGGCATCGCCCAGATAGCTGAGGTGATTGGCCTTGGCCCCCTTGCCCAGCCGCGCGTTCTTGACCTCGACGAAATTGCCGACTTTGCTGCCCTCGCCCAGATCCGCGCCGGGGCGCAGACGGGCAAACGGCCCGACCGAGGCGCCGCTGGCGACATGCGCGCCCTCGATATGGCAAAAGGCATGAATCGCGACGTTGTCCGCGATCACCGCGCCGGGGCCAAAGACGACATTCTGTTCGATCGTCACATCGCGCCCGACCACCGTATCCCAGGCGAACCACACCGTCTGGGGCGCGATCAGCGTGGCGCCATCGGCCATCGCCTGCGCCCGGCGGCGTGATTGCCAGCGTTCTTCTGCGGCGGCCAGTTCGGCGCGGCTGTTGATCCCGGCGACTTCGTCGGCATCGTCGGTCACCACGACGGCGGCCCGGCGGCCGTCGGCCAGCGCGATATTGACGATGTCGGGCAAGTAATATTCGCCCTGGGCGTTGTCATTGCCGACCCGCGCCAACAGGGCAAAAAGATCCTCGGAGCGCGCCGCCAGCAGCCCCGAATTGCACAGGCGCGTGGCGCGCTCGGCTTCGGTCGCGTCCTTGAATTCGACCATCTTTTGCACAAGGCCGCCCCCAGCCCCACCCGAAGCGATCACCCGGCCATAAGCCAGCGCATCATCGGGCTGAAACCCGAGCACGACCACTGCCGGCGCATCATCGGCGTGGAGCCGTTCGAGCATCGCGCGCATGGTGTCCGCCCGCACGAACGGCACATCGCCATAAAGCACCAGCACATCGCCCGAAAAACCTTCGAGCGCGCCTTCGGCCTGCTGCACCGCGTGCGCCGTGCCATGCTGCGGATCCTGCACCGCGATCGTCGCCGACTCGCCGACAGCCTTTTCAAGCTGTTCGCGCCCGCTGCCGACGACGACGACCTGATGCTCAGGGTTCAGCGTCGCCGCGCTTGCCATGAGGTGCTGCACCATCGGCCGTCCGGCGATGGGATGCAAAACCTTGTGCAGGTCGCTTTTCATCCTGGTCCCCTTGCCGGCGGCAAGGATGACGATAGCCAGATGACGATCTTCGGCGCGGGCTTCGGGGCGGGCGGATTCAGGCGTGGTCTCGGTCATGGTTGACGTCCTTGCCAGCATTTCCTTGCAGTTTCCAGAAGGCTCGGGCACGGACCGCGCCGATGGCTGATTTTCCTTATGACGTCGTCGGATTCGATCTCGACGGCACCTTGCTCGACACCGCGTGGGATCTTGGTCACGCGCTGAACCACGCGCTGGCGCTGATCGGTCGCCCGATCATCCCGCTCGAAGATGTCCGCGGCCTGATCGGCGGCGGCACCGGCCAGATGCTGCGCAGCGGGCTTGCCCGCACGGGCGGCGTCGACGAAGCGATTCTGCCCGATCTCACCGAAAAGCTGGTCGACTTTTACGAAGCCAACATTGCCCGCCACACCGCGCTTTATCCGGGCGGCGAAGCCATGCTTGCCGGACTTGAGGCGCGCGGCGTCAAGATCGCGGTCGCCACCAACAAGCGCGAGGCGCTGGCGCGGCGGCTGTTCGACGAGCTCGGCCTCACGCACCGGCTGGCGACGATCATCGGCGGCGATACGCTCGGCCTCGATCGCGCCAAGCCAAAGCCCGACATGCTGATCGAAATGGTTCGCCGCACCGGCGCGTCAAATGCGGCCTTTGTCGGCGACACCACGTATGACGTCGGTGCCGCGCGTGCTGCCGGTCTGCCGGTCGTCGCGGTCAGCTTCGGCTTTTGCGATTTGCCCGTACATGACCTTGGCGCGGACGCGGTCATCGACCATTTCGACGAGCTTATCCCCACACTCGAACGCCTCGGCTGAAACAGCCCGACAATCCCTCTTTTCATCTGCGCCGCGCCCGTTATATGCGCAAGCCTCGTTGGGGCGTCGCCAAGTGGTAAGGCACCGGTTTTTGGTACCGGCATCCGCAGGTTCGAATCCTGCCGCCCCAGCCAATTGTTTTACAAGCATAAAATACCATTTGAAAAATAGTTATCCACAGCGTTCCGCACTTCATTCCGCACCTTGGGTTACGCGTCATCTGGTACTTTTCTGCCGCGACTCCAGTTTGGCGACGGCAGAGTTGCTCTGAATTGCGGTCAAAGCCTGGTATCGATCGAGCATGTCGTTCACTGTTCTGATCGTCCAACCCAGCATCGCAGCGATTTCCGACGGGGTGCAGCCGGCATCGGCAAGCATGGTGCAGCTCGTCCCGCGAATGTCGTGAAAATGCAGACCATCGAGACCCGCATCGAGCGTGGACTTGCGCCAGTGGTGCTGGAAATGGATCTGCCCCCACGACTTGCCATTTGACTTGGCCAGGATGGTTTCGGCCGTTCTCGGCAAAGCATCGAGCAACGCCCGCAACGCCGCAGGAACCGGCATGTCAACTTTGCGGTTACGCTTGCCCTGCCGAAACGAAATCCGTCCGTCGTTATAGGAAGACCAGCCAAGCTTCAGCAGATCCCCTTGCCTCTGCCCAGTCCAAAGCGCGAGTTCGAGGCCGAGGCGCATTTCGGGCGAGGCAACTTTGCGAAAAGCCTCAAGGTCTGCCGACAGCCAGATTTTCTCACTACGATCAACCTTGTAGACCTTTTTGGGCCGGGTGGCATGGTTGTTGGAAATCACGCCCCGATCTCGAGCCCATTCGAGGATGATGCGCAGCACGCCGAATATTGCGTCCGCCTGCCGAGGCGAGCTCTCGGCCCTCCGGTCACGCCAGTCCAGCAACCGTCGACGTATCTTCGGATCATCCAAAAGTTCGAGAGGATATGTGGAAAAGGCAGGCGATTTTTCGGTCAGCTTTGCCTTGGCGATCGTCGCCAAGTGTTGCTCATAATCGCGCTTGGTGCGTGGAGCGAGGCTCGTGAAAGCCGTACTTTTCATATAGCCGTCGATGATCGCCTGTAACGTCCCCGTCGACCTCGCTTGGCTCGGCGCCTTGATCGCCGCGTTATACGACCTCATGAAGGCAGGCGAACCGGGGTAGAAATCTTCCGCTTCATCACCTGACACAGGATTAAGGGCGCCATAGCCACGAAGAATATAATAGGTTTTCAGACGTCCCATCGCGAGCCTCTTGTGGCTCTGGTAGACGCCTTTCAGCCTTCCCAGGCGCGGGCATGCGCGGCATCGGTCGCGCTGGCGATGGCATTGGCGAGATGGGCGGCGATTTCGTAGTCGGACATGGGCGCTGACTGGATATGAATGCGGGCAACCATAGCCGGGTTGGTGACGGTGATGCCGGTGGTGACGCAGGCGATGTCGTCGAAGGCCGAGATGATCTGCATGGGGTGTGCTCCCGAATGGAAAGGGCGGCCCGCGCCATTTGTTGCACGATTTCTGCGAAATCGCCGGGGGCCGCCCGTCTGGGTCAGATGAACTCGATTTCGTCGGCGACGATTTCGGTGTTGTAGTAAGTGCGCCCGTCCTTCTCGTTGCGGGTGTAGCGGATCTCGCCGGTGACGATCAGCTTGTCGCCCTTCTTCTTGTGGTTGGCGATCGACTTGCCGAGGCCCCGGAACTTCTACGGGTGTGCGAGGAGTGCTATATGTCGACCCAATGATATGGCTGTTATGGTCGCAATCCTTCAGCGCTGAGTATTTTCCGTCGCTAGCCAAGGCGGTAACCGAACGCCATGGAAAGACGGCATTTCGCACCATCCGCACCGAGACAGATTGGCTGTTCCCACAAGCTTGGGTATCCGGGGGTACGCCTACCGCACGCATCGCAAAGTTGACGGCTTGCCGCACAGGGATGCAACCGCCTTCCTCAATGTGTCAATCGGCGTTGAATATTGACCCCCTGATCGGCGTGTAAAAATGACCCCCTTTGCGGCGTAGATGGCGGTTATCCCGGTAGTCCATGGGAGGGGCCCG
>Ga0302190_10003227_pt1 | contig 10423 bp, 9 predicted proteins | sample II_Bog_E2_3_FD_198784 | JGI IMG/M metagenome (GOLD analysis project Ga0302190, IMG submission 198784) | Peat permafrost microbial communities from Stordalen Mire near Abisko, Sweden - II_Bog_E2_3 | ecosystem: Environmental > Terrestrial > Soil > Wetlands > Peat | place: Sweden: Abisko, Stordalen... | reverse complement strand
GAGAGGGCTGGGGAGAGGGGAAGTTACCACTGACAGCGCCAGATTCCCCTCTCCCTAACCCTCTCCCGAAGGGAGAGGGGATAAAATCCGCAGCTTGGGCTGAGCGCAGCGAAGCCCAACAAGCCCCCTGCAACAGCGTGCATTTACCACCCAATCCGTGGTCTCTCCCGCAACCCCAACGCCTTTAACGATTTTCCACTCCCGAATACCCGTACAATAGGGTAAAACCTCGCGCCACTGTACCCGCACCGAGACTCCATGCGCCGCCCCACCCGCATACACATGAAGGACAGCCTGCAGGAGGCCGATCTGTTCCGCCGCCGCGCCATCGTGTCGGCGGCGTTCGTGCTGGCCATGTTCCTGCTGCTGCTCGGGCGCTACTACTATTTGCAGGTGGTGCAGTACCACACCTATGCCACGCTGTCGGAAAGCAACCGCGTGCACCTCGACGCCATCGCGCCGCCGCGCGGCTATATCTATGACCGCAAGGGCCGCCTGCTGGCCGATAACCGGCCCTCCTTCTCGCTGACCATTGCCGGTACCCAGCTGACCGACGTACCCACTGTCGATGCCATGATCCGCCAGCTTACTCCTGTCATCCAGCTCACCCCGGACGAAATCCGCCAGTTCTGGGCCAGTATCCTGCTGGGTCGGCATAACGACCTGCTGACCCTGCGCCAGCACCTGTCGGACGACGACGTGGCCCGCTTCAACGACATCCACGCGCACTTCCCCGGCCTCAGCATCGTCGAAGACGAAGACCGCCATGGCAGCAGCAACCGTTCGCTGGTGGTGAACCGGGCCACCGTGCCCGACATTTCTACCCTCGTCGATACGGTGGCAGCCCTGACTCCGCTGCTCAACCTGAGCCCGGCCGAGGTCAAGCAGTTCTGGCACCGTATTCCGCTGGCGCGCAAGCTCGACAAGGTGCCGCTGCGCCTGCGCATGAGCGACCAGGACATCGCCCGCTTTTCCGAGGTGCGCTACGAGTTTGCCGGCGTGGACATCGACGTGGAGCTGTCGCGCTACTACCCCTACGGCGATCTTTTTGCCCACGCCGTGGGCTATGTGTCGCGCATCAACCAGGACGAAGAAGACGACCTTGACCCGGCCGAATACGAGGGCACCAACCTGATCGGCAAATCCGGCATCGAGAAGTATTACGAGCCCTGGCTGCACGGCAAGGTGGGCTACCAGCACGTGGAAACCAATGCCCACGGCAAGCTGATCCGCGTGCTGGAAAAGACCCCGCCGGTGCGCGGCGACGACCTCACCCTCTTCCTCGACATGGACCTGCAAAAGATCGCCGTAGACCAGCTGGCCGGCCGGCGCGGGGCCGTGGTCGCCATCGACCCCGCCACCGGCGGTGTGCTGGCTTTTGTCAGCTACCCCAGTTTTGATCCCAACCTCTTTGTCGGCGGCATACCCTACAAGGACTTCGAGCAGCTCAATACCAGCATCGACCGCCCGCTCTACAACCGCGCCCTGCAAGGCATCTACCCACCCGGCTCCACCATCAAGCCCTTCGAGGGCCTCGGCGGCGTGAACTACGGGCTGGTGGACTGGAACACCACCTTCTTCGACCCCGGCAGCTTCCACCTGCCCGGCGACACCCACGAATTCCGCGACTGGAAGCACGGCGGCCACGGCACGGTGGACCTGCACAAGGCCATCGAGCAATCCTGCGACGTGTACTTCTACAATCTGGCCGACCGCATGGGCGTGGACAAGTTTCACGACTGGATGGAGCAGTTCGGCTTTGGCGCACGCACCGGCATCGATCTGCAAAACGAGGCCACCGGCACCCTGCCCTCCACCGCCTGGAAGCGCGCCCGCCTGAAAGCACCCTGGTACCGGGGCGAGATGATGTCGGTGGGCATTGGTCAGGGCTATTTCACCGCCACCCCGCTGCAACTGGCCATGGCCACCGCCATGATGGCCAATAACGGCAAGCATATCCGTCCCCACCTGCTGAAGAGCGTGAGTGGGCCCAAGCCCTTTGATCCGGGCAACCACCCCGACGGGCAGGTGCAACTGGTCAACCCCGCCAACTGGGAACAGATGCACCTCGCCATGGAGGCCGTGGTGCACGGCGAGGGCGGCACCGCCAAAGCGCTGGCCAAGGGCCTGACCAATTACATGATCGCGGGCAAGACCGGCACCGCGCAGGTGGCCGGCATCAAGCAGGGCGCGCGCTACAACGAGGCCCTGCTCACTGCGCGGCAGCTCGACCACGCCTGGTTTATCGGCTTTGCCCCCGCCGACCACCCCAGGATTGCCGTAGCCGTGCTGGTGGAAAACGGCAAGCACGGCGGCAGCGCCGCCGGCCCCATCGCCCGCGCCCTCTTTGACTACGAGATCAACGGCATCATGCCGGCGGCCAAGCCCGGTGCCGCGGTCAGCGCACCGGGCGTTGAGCCCGGCCCCGCCACCGGAGGCGTTGAATGAACAAGCCGCAAGACCGCTTCCTGCGCTATGCCCCGCAGACCGGGGCCCGCTTCAGCAACAAGTTGGAATTCTGGAACCGCCTGCACCTCGACCTGCCCCTGCTGGCCGCCCTGCTGGTCACGGCAGGACTGGGCCTGCTGGAGCTGTACTCGGCTTCGGGCCGCGACATGGACATGACCCTGAAGCAGCTGGCCAGCTACGGCCTCGGCTTTACCGCCATGATCGTGCTGGCACAGGTGCCACCGCGCAGCTACGAGGCCATTTCGCCCTGGTTCTACGGTATCGCCATGGTGCTGCTGCTGATGGTGGCGGTGGCCGGCGAAACCCGCCTTGGCGCCAAGCGCTGGCTGCGCATACCCGGCGTCACCAGCCTGCAACCCTCGGAATTCATGAAGCTGGCCATGCCCATGATGATGGCCTGGTTCCTCGGCGCCCGCGTGCTGCCACCGCGCCTGCGCGTGGTCGGCCTCGCCCTGCTGCTGTTGGGCCCGCCGGTGGCGCTGATCGCCAAGCAGCCTGACCTCGGTACGGGCATACTGGTGGCCAGCAGCGGGCTCTTCGTGCTCTTCCTCTCGGGCCTGCCCTGGTGGCTCATGGGCGTGTTTCTCGCCCTCGTCGGCAGCCTCGCGCCCGTGGCCTGGCACTTCATGCACGACTACCAGCGCCAGCGCATACTGACCCTGATCGACCCCGAGTCAGACCCGCTGGGCAATGGCTGGAACATCATCCAGTCCAAGACCGCCATCGGCTCCGGCGGCCTCTTTGGCAAGGGCTGGCTGGAAGGCAGCCAGTCACACCTCGACTTCCTGCCCGAGGGCCACACCGACTTCATCATCGCCGCCTACTCCGAGGAGTTCGGCCTGATCGGCGTGCTCATTTTGCTGGTACTCTACACCGTTATCCTGGGCCGCTCCTTCTACATTGCCGGGCAGGCTACCGACAGCTATTCGCGCCTGCTGGCGGGCGCCATCACGCTCTCGTTCTTTGTGTATGTCTTCGTCAACGCCGGCATGGTCAGCGGCATCTTGCCCGTGGTGGGCGTGCCCCTGCCCTTTGTCAGTTATGGCGGCACCGCCGTGATTACCCTGCTCTCGGGCTTCGGTATGCTGATGTCCATTCATACCCATCGCAAGCTCATAGGCTAGTGAATATGCGTAAGCCCCTTCTTTGCCTGCTGCTCGCCGCCTGCACCCTCGCCCATGCCGGCGACTACAGCAAAAACGAGGAACTACAGGCCGTGATCGACCAGCTGGTGCAGGAAAAGGTCTACGCGCCGGGCGAGCTGGAGGCCCTGTTCGATCAGGTCAGCCGGCAGGAGCGGGCCTTGAACGCCATGTCAAAACCGGCCGAAAGCGTGAAGGAATGGAAGGACTATGGGCCGCAGTTCCTGACCGGCGAGCGCGTGGATCAGGGCGTGGCCTTCTGGAACCAGAACCAGTTGGCGCTGGACCGGGCCGCCAGGGTCTATGGCGTGCCGCCGGAAGTCATCATCGCCATCATCGGCGTGGAAACCAAGTACGGCAGCAGCCAGGGCCGTTTCCGCACGCTCGATACCCTCGCCACTCTCGCCTTTGACTACCCGGCGCGCAGCGCTTTCTTCCGCAAGGAGCTGATGGAGTACCTGCGGCTGGTGCGCGAGGAAAAGCTCGACCCGCTCAATACCTGGGGCTCCTACGCCGGGGCGCTGGGCTACCCGCAGTTCATGCCCTCCAACTGGCGCACGCTGGCGGTGGATTTTGACGGCGACGGCCACCGCGACCTCATCAACGACCCGGTCGATGCCATCGGCTCGGTGGGCAATTACTTCAAGTCCATGGGCTGGCAACCCGGCGAACCGGCGGCCCTGCGCGCCCACATCATCAGCCAGGACTACGACAGTGCCATCAACAAGGACTTGACGATCAACAGCACTCTCGGCGAAATTGCGAGGAAAGGCCTGATTCCGCGCGAAAGCGGCAGCTATCTGGCCACCATGCCCGCCTCGGCCATACGCCTGCAGGGCGACGACGGCGCCGAGTTCTGGCTGGGCCTCAACAATTTTTACGTGATCACGCGCTACAACCACAGCGCGCTCTACGCCATGGCGGTCTGGCAGCTCAGCCAGCAGATAAAGGTCGCGCACGAGGCCCGGATCGCGCCGCCCCTGCCGGCAGTCCTGCCCGCTCCGGCGCCTGCGGCCGCCAGTGGCCAATAACAAGAGGTTGGACGCATGAGACGCCTGACGACCCTGCTCCTCAGCAGCCTGCTGGGAGCCTGCGCCAGCATGGCCACGCCCCCGGTACCCGCGCCTGTACGACAAGCCCCCCTCGTCGCGCCAGCACCGGTGGCGAGTGCCGCTGCCCTGGCGCCAGTCCCGCCACCGGTGGCCAGCACCGGGCTTAACCCCTATACCCACCTGCCCATCCAGACCGTGCCGGTACCAGCACCGAAAGACCGGCCGGCCTTTGGCAGCGCCGCTTTCAACGCCATCAAGGACGCACCTCCCGCCGTGACCATCGACGTGTCCGCCATCCCCGACGCAGTGCCACAAGAGGAACCGCTGGCCAAGTACGGCAACGACAGCCCGTATACTGTGCTCGGTGAGGCCTACCAGATCCTGCCCACGGCCAAGGGCTTTACCCAGACCGGCACGGCTTCGTGGTATGGCACCAAGTTCCACGGCATGAGGACCTCCAGCGGCGACCTCTTTGACATGTATGGCATGACCGCCGCCCACCGCAACCTGCCGCTGCCCACCTATGTCCGCGTGACCAATAATGACAATGGCCGCACGGTGGTGGTGAAGGTGAATGATCGCGGGCCCTTCCACAGCGAGCGCGTCATGGACCTGTCCTATGCCGCCGCCATCAAGCTCGACATCGTACGTACCGGCACCGCCAACGTGACCATCGAAGCGCTGGACCCGGCCGAGTTCCAGCCCGCACTGGCCCACAACGGCAAGCCAAAAACGAAGGCGGACGACACCGCCGATGAGCGCCAGTATTTCGTGCAGGTGGGTGCCTTCAGCAAGCTGGACAACGCCACGGCTGTGCAGGCGCAACTGCTGGACCTGGTCTATGCCCCGGTGGCCATTACGGGTGGCGACGAGCCCAATGCCATCCACCGCGTGCAGATAGGTCCCTTCCTGAGCATCGAAGACGCCCACAAGATGAGCCAGATCATCCGCGACGCCAATATGGGCGACCCACGCATCATCAGCCCTTGACCGGGGTTTTGGGTCACAACACGGTTCGGGTTCGGGTGCGCTGTGCGCAGGCGGGCACCGGCGACGCGTGCGCACAGCGCACCCGGCCAGGTGAACACCAGTCAGGGTTTCGGCCCCTTCGCAAGACAAACCCCCAGCAAGCCCCCGCCCGCTGCCAGCAGCAGTATCGCCAGCGCCCGCAAATGCACCAGCAAGCCCACCACCAGGGCCGCCTCACGGGGTGCGTTGGCTGGCACGAGGTTGGGCGGCAGCACCGAGACGATGGCCGGGTCGTCGAGCAGTTGCCTGAGAAAGCCCGGCTCGGCATAGGGAATGAAGGGATAGGGATTGTTCAGCAAGATATCGTAGTCATGCGTCTGCAGATAGGCCCGCACATTGGCCTCGGCCACCGGGCTGAACACCAGCTTCTGGCCCAGAAAAGGAATGACATGGTTGCCGTACCAGATCAGCCCGCCCAGCACCACCACCATCCATATCTGTGCAAAGGGCAGCCAGGCTGCCGGCAGCGCCGCCTCGCCGGCTGCCACCCGCGCCGCCGCATCTGAACGCTCCTGCTCATGGCGGAACACGCACAGGCCGTTGAGCAGCAGGCCCAGCGTAAACAGGTCCACGTAGCGCGAGGTGATCGGCATGGCGGCGCGTGAATAACAAATCGCCAGCAGCTGGCCCAGTACCCACAGGCCCATGAGAAACAGGAACCACGAGCCGTCCTCCCGCTGCGGTGGCCGGCGCAGTTGGGCCAGCATGAAGCGCAGCAGGGGCAGGTAAATGATCAGCAGAAAGCCCGGCACCACGGGCCAGGAAAACACGCGGATCAGGGCAATGCCAAACTCCAGCGGTGAGTGGGCACGCACGTCATCAAAGGTATGCACCGTCGGCGTCAGCGCGATGGAGACGAGGGCCAGTCCGGCCAGCAGCGCAGCCGTCAACCGTGCCTCGCCCCCGACACGCCACTGGCGCAGCAGCAGGAATACCGCCAGCACCAGCAGGGTTAGCGCACCCGAGGCCATGGACAGCGTAGCCAGCAGACAGCAGGCCATACCCAGCCACCAGAGCCTGGAAAAAGCCCCCGCCCGCGTCAGCGCCCTGGCCGCGCCAAAGCTGAACAGCATGAGGAAGTAAAACTGGCTCTGGAAGCCGACCAGGGTGTTTTCTACCGCCAGCGGCACGCCCAAAAGTACTGTGGCAAAGACCAGAAACACGCCCCTGACACGCGCCGGGCAAGCGTCACGCAGGCCCAGCAGGAGCAGGGTCAGGGCGCCCACGTGCAGGATGGCGTTCAACACCATCTGCAACATGGGGTTCCAGACATTGCCGTTGAGCGTGAGCAGCAACAGCTCGTAGAGGTGGCTGGTGACGATGCGGTGCTCGTTGAAGCTGGCAAAAATATCGCCCCAACCCAGCCGACCTTCTACCTGCAGCCGGTAGAGCCGGTAGCCGATGCCGTCCCATTCGTCGTGCATGGGCGTGAGGCTGCCGTAGTGGGCGATCAGCAGCCACTTGCCGCCCAGCACCAGCAGGGCAAAGGCAAGATAAGGCAGCAGCGGCCTCAGGCTCACCGGCATGGTGCTGGCTCAGTCTTCAAAGCTGCGATCAACAAACTCGGGGGCCACTTTCTTGAAGTTGGCGGTGCGGGCGATCTTGTGGTTGCGGCCCATGATGAGGATACGCTGGATACGGCTTTCAATGGCGAAGGCAGCATTGACGGACACCGCCCAGGTCTGCTGGAACAGGGACTTGGTGGCCGCCACGGAGTCCGGTGAGCGTGCCTTGAGCTGAGCCACCAGCGCCTCGGCGGCCGCCAGCGGGTCTTCCGCCACCTCGGTCACCAGATTCATGGCCTTGGCCTCGGTGCCGGAAAACATGACGCCGGTCATGGTCAGGCGCTTGGCCACGTCAATGGGCACCAGCTCGCGCAGGGTGACGGTGCCGGTCATGTCGGGCACGAGGCCCCACTTGGCCTCCAGAATCGACAGCTCGCAGTCGGGCGTGGCAAAGCGGAAGTCGGCCGCCAGCGCAATCTGCATACCGCCGCCATAGCAGCGCCCGTGCAGCACCACCAGCACCGGCACCGGCAGTTCGCGCCAGCACCAGCAGGCTTCCTGAAAGAGATTGGTGGACTTGACGCCGTACTTGAGGAAGCCCCGGATCATGCGCACGGGGGTCTTGCTGAAGCTGCCAAAGTCCAGCCCCGCGCAGAATGCCGGCCCGGCGCCTTGCAGGATGACGGCGCGGACACTGCGGTCCTGACGCACGGCCCTGGCCGCTGCCACCAGCCCCTGCAACATATCCCAGTCGAGGCCGTTGAACTTGTCGGCGCGATTCAGGGTGACGTAGGCCACGCCATCGCGCAGCTCGGTTTTGACACGGTCATTCATGGGCCTGCTCCGCAAAAAAGTCTGGCGCAAGGGTAGCAAAAAACAGGGGCTCAGCCCGTACTATCTTTTGGCCGGCGCCACCCATACACGCCAAGGCAGAGCACTCCTGCCAGCAACAGCGCCATACCGATGGCTCCCAGGTGAGCAGTCAGCTCCCGCAGCGGCATGGGCTGGCGTTCGGCATTGGCCGGCACCAGATTGGGCGGCAGCAGCGCGTCAATGTCGGGGTTGTCGAGCATGCTTTTCAGTGCTGGCTGGTCGTAATAGGGAATGTCAGGAAAGCTCTTGTCAGCCAGCCAGGCATAGTCACGGGTCTGCAAGTAGCCGCGCACGTTCTGCTCGGGCAGCGGCGCCCAGACCATTTTCTTGTCCAGCTCATGCACGAGGAAGGTGCAATAGTGAATGGTGCTGACCAGCACCACCAGCACCCACAACTGCGAAAACGTCATATAGGGTGGCGGCGCCCGCTCGGCCTCGGGCTTTGCGGCACGGCGTTCCGCCAGCCCGCCCTCGCGGCGCAAGGCAAACAGGAAGGCGAGCAAAAGGCCGATGACATAGACATCGTTGTAGCGAGTGACCAGCAGCGAGTGGGTGCGCTCATAGCTGATGGCGAAGAGTTGGGCCAGCACCCACAGGGCCATGGCGAGGGCAAACCAGGATTCGTCAGTCGCCGCAGCTGTACCCAGAAAAAATACGCCACCGGCCCATAAAGAATGATGGCAAGGGCAATAAAGCCCTGCCAAGCAACGGCCGTGCCGGTATAGGCTGGCCAGGCGCAGACTTGCAGGAAGGCCCAGGCCACCTCGCGCACGGGGTTGATCCACGGAGCGTGCCCGCTGGGGGTATTGGCCATGGCGACAGCGACCACCCCAAGCAACACCAGCATGAGCACCCCATCGGAGCGGCACCCCCCAAGCCGCGCCACGCGCAGGCCCAGGAAAAGTGCACCACAGAACAGGGTCAGGGCACCTGCCGCCATGGTAAAGAGGCCCAGCACACCGCAGGCCATGCCCACCCACCACAGGCGCGAAAAAAGCCTGGCGCTCACCAGCGCCCACAGGAACACGTAGCTGAACAGGATGAGCAGGTAGAACTGGGTCTGGTAACCAACGAGCACGTTTTCCACGGCCAGCGGCAGGCCCCAGAGCACCAGCGAAAACAGGAAGTACACCTGCCGGTAAGCGGCTGGACAGCTACGCAGGAGCAGACGGGTCAGGCCGGTGACGGCGGCAGCCTGGATGAGGGCATTGCCGATCATTTGCTGCACCGGGCTCCAGACGCCACCATCGAGCTTGAGGGTCAGCAGTTCATAGAGGCGGGTGGTGACAATACGGTGTTCGTTGGCCAGCGCGAACAGGTCTGCCAGCCGCAGCTGGCCCGCAAGATATGGCTCAAAAAACTGGTGGCCGATAAAGTGCCACTCGTCCTCCATGGGCGTTTCAGTGCCATAGTGGGCGATCAGCAGGAAACGTGTGCCGGCCACGATCAGGAAAAAGGCCAGCCAGGGCCAATAGCCCTCCAGCGTGGCCCGCCGCTCCGCGTTTGACATGCAAAAAGCCCCTGCTCAACGATGACAGACAGCCGCACAACGCTGGAAACCGGCGCATTCCAGGAGAGCGGACTGTGGCGGGGATTCTGTGGTTTTGCTCCTTGCTTGGCAAGGGTGGCGCAGGGCGGCCACGGGACGGGACGTGTTGAAGCAAGGATGATGCGGGCAGCGCGGTCGCCTGCCCGCTGGGCAGGTTAAATGGCCACCATCACCCGGCCCTGCTCGACCGTCACCTCATACACCGGAATACGCACGGAGGCGTCTTCCAGGCATTCGCCTGTATACAGGTCATAGTGGTGCTTGTAGATCGGCGAGGCCACGACCTTGCGGCCCTTGAGGCTGCCCACCAGCCCGCGCGAGAGCACATTGGCCTCCGCCTGCGGGTCATGGTTGCCTACCGCCAGCACCTCGCCGGAGGGCAGGCGGAACAGGGCCAGCTGGCGGCCACGGATCAGGGCGCCGACGCCCAGGTTGACGTCCAGCTCGTCCAGCGCACACACATCAAGCAGGTTGCGCTGCAGGTTTTCAGCGAGATTGGTCATGGTGTTCTCCTTCGTCAATACGGTCAGGTGCCGCCCCGGCGGCGGCGCATAAAATGGGTTACACGGCCACCACGGCGATCAGGCCCTGCTTTTCCTGGCTGCTGGCCGGGCGAATCTGGCCGCGCTCGGGCACGAACACGATGTTGTCGTCGGTCTTGTCGCTGTTGATGAAATGGCGGAAGCGCTTGAGCGTTTCCGGGTCTTCAATGGCGGTCTTCCACTCGCACTGGTAGGTATCCACCAGATGCTGCATATCCCGTTCCAGCTCGGCACCTATGCCCAGCGAATCGTTGACGACGAC
>Ga0302190_10003214_pt1 | contig 10440 bp, 13 predicted proteins | sample II_Bog_E2_3_FD_198784 | JGI IMG/M metagenome (GOLD analysis project Ga0302190, IMG submission 198784) | Peat permafrost microbial communities from Stordalen Mire near Abisko, Sweden - II_Bog_E2_3 | ecosystem: Environmental > Terrestrial > Soil > Wetlands > Peat | place: Sweden: Abisko... | reverse complement strand
CCGTCCGGCGCTGGAAGCGCTGGGGGCGGCCCGCGACAAGGGGCTGCATGTGGTCATGGCGCATCAGGCGCTGGGCGACCTGCGCGATTGTCCCGCCGACCTCAATCCGGACGCCGTGACTTCGGCGGTGATGGAAAACGGCAAGCTCAAGCTCATCTACCGGGTGGAAGACCCCGACACGGCCGAATGGCTGGCCCGGAAGTCCGGCAGCATTCAGGTGGACGACGAGAGCCGCAAGGTGGCCCGCAGCATTGCCCTGGTGGAGAAGGTCGAGGGCGAGCGCACCATCAAGCAGTCCGAACGCTACTACATCGACGAGAACATGATTCTCAACCTGCCCAACCAGTGCGGTGTGCTGTTTGGCCAGGGCCTGCCGAAGTTTACCCATACCAGTCCCTACCAGGCCGCCAAGGACGGCGCCGCGCTGCGCACGGTGACCGAGCGCGGCCATGATGACCCCGATGGGGGAGGGCATAGCCCGGGGGGCCTTGCTCCCGTGGATTTCACTGTTCTCGACTGAGGCCGGCGCCGACAGCGCGCCTCACCATCAGCCCACCATCGGTTTACAGGGAGTAACCGGCCTCATGGCGAACGCCGAGTTTCTGATTTTCGACAAGCAGGAGCAGCTGGGCCGCATCGCGGCCAAGCGTGAGACCCTGCTGGCCTTTCTGGCCAGCGAGGGCTACAGCACGGCCGACCTGCTGGGGCAGGCCTTGCGCCTGTCGCGTACGGCCGTGTTCAAGACCTTGAAGGCAATGGAACGGGACGGTCTGGTGAAGCTGGACTATGTGTCCTACGCACCGGGCCAGCGCGGTAAACAAACCATCTGGGGGCTGACGCCCACCGGGGCGCTGATGGCGGCCGATCCGGAAGCGCAGGACTTCAGGGTGGATTACTACGAGTCGGGCCGGGTGGCGCCGTCCACCGTGGCTCATCACCTGGCCATCCAGCGGGCGCGCTTGCGCGCCGCTGATGCCGGCTGGAGCCGCTGGGAGAGCGAGCGCGGCTGTTACCAGCGCGCGCAGCGCGAGAAAGGCCGCTGGCCCAAGGTGCCGGATGCCTTGACCTGGACGCCGGAGGGGAGGGCGGTTGCGGTCGAGGTCGAGCGCCACATCAAGACGCCGAAGCGCTACGACGCCGTGCTTAATGATTACGCGCTGATGATGCACGACCGCACCATCGACGAGGTGCACTACCTCTGCAATCCCGGCATGGCGCCGCGTCTGCGCCGCCTCTTTGACAACATTGCCACCATCCGCGTGAAGGGTCAGCTCATGCCGGTGCCGGACGCCGTGCGCCGCCGCCTCAAGTTCTTTGACTTTGACCAGTGGCCGCCGGTCGCGGCGGGCGATGCCGCCAGCGCCATACCGGCGGCTGCTGTAAACACCGACCCTGCCAGGGAGGCCATGCCCGCATGAACCCTTTTGTTTTGATGGGTGCTGGCCTGCTGGGTCTGCTGGCGATTTTTCTCTATGTCATGGAGGACACGCGCCAGGCTAACGATATGTACGTCCAGCACGCCCAGCACCAGGTGCAGGTCGCCAAGTTCGATCAGGACTTTGCCAGCGTTATGAACAGCGGCGGCCCGGTGCAGGCGCCCAGCGCCGCCGAGGTCAAAGCCAAGGCCGATGCCGTCGCCGGCATCGAGGCCGAGCGCGCCCGCGCGCAGGCCGAAACAAAGCGCCGCATGGAGGCCATGCGCGCCTCGCTCGACCAGATGTCGGGCTATGCCAACTCAGGTAAACAACAACACAGGTAAATCCTAGGGACAGGAGCAGTCACATTGAGTAATCGCGTATTTTGTAAACCCATCATGGCCGCAGGCCTCGCCTTGCTGCTGGCCGGTTGCGAGCATGGCAACACGGCTGGCGTCGGTGCTGGAACCAGTGAAGAGGGCAGTCAGGAGTCGGGCTCTGTGTTGGAGCGGGTCAAGGAGATGCTGTTTTCAAAGAGCCGCGCCAATGCCATCGAGATTCCCTTGGCGGGTGTCATCAACGATGGCCTGACGGCGAATTACCGGCCATTTGAAACGCCGCAGGGTTTCAATCTTGCCAGCAATGCCTGCTACGCCATGGCCATGCCGGAGCGTTATGGGAAGTTCAGTTTGCAAAAGGCCAAGGCAGGCGACCTTGGGAAGTTCTTCGATAGCCTGGGCAGCAACCCGCCGGGCTCAGGCCCGCGCGGACTGTATGATGATTACCAGTACCTGAAGACCTTTACCGACGCGAACTATCCCCGGCTGTGTGCGACCTTGTTTACCCATCAGACGGTCCAGCCCCTGGTGGGCTGGCCGGGCTCCCCGTGGGGCGACGGTCTGGACCAGAACGCCACCTATGCCTTTACGCTGATGATCCCGGCGCTTGCCACCAACAACATCAACACCGTCATTGCCGCCAAGCTTGGCAATGACGTGTGGAGTGACGACGCGGCGGTGAAGCAGAAGGCCAATGCCATTCTGGATGACCTGGTGAAGTCCGGCCAGGTCACGGCCATGATCCGTGACGCCATGCAGCAGGCTACCCAGGCTGATGACGGCAAAGCCTTCATGTTAGATTACACCGGCCATGCCGCCGACCCGGTGCATTTCCAGACGCCAAGCTATGACTTCCGGGGCAATGGCAACGGCCTGCAATTCAGCAAGTCCGGCATCACCTGGTTTGGCGACGGCTACTACTCCGGTAAAAAATACACCGTGGCGGTGGAAACCCTCGCCGCCGGCAGCATGTCAAAACGCTCCAGCCTGAGCGACGGCCAATCCACCAAGAGCGCCGAGCATCAGGACAGCAGTGTCAACGTGCAGAACTGATGCTGTAAACGATTAAACAACCCCAAGCCCATTGAGAAGGAACCCGCAGTAATGGCAAAAAGTGTACTCAAGCCCAAAGGACAATCCAGCACCAAGACCGTCAGCTTTCGCATTGGTGTGGATCTCGCGGACGAGATCGACGCCGTGAAGGCTGACGCCGATGCGCGCGGCCTCGTGTTCGATACCGCAGCCATCGTTGAAAAGGCACTCGCGTCCGCCGTGAAGGCGGCCCGCGAGGAGTTGGGTCAGCCCGCGTCGGCCTGACCCAACTCAGGCGATAATGTTTACATTCTGTAAACACCATCGCCGCATTTATGGAGAACATGAACCGGAACTAGGCCGCTGACACAGCTGTTTCCGGTTCATGTTCTCCATAAATGTTATGCGTCACCGGAACCGCTACGCTGCCCTAAGCGCTGCGCGCTTGCCCTTTCGGGCCGGGCTTCCTAGCCGGACTGGACGTCCGTCTTGCCACACCTGAAAAGCGGCCATCGTCACACGCCTCGCGGCGCGCGACCCCGGCCCTTGCCGGCTGCGCAGACCCTGCTATGGAAATCCCCTTTGCTTCGCTCGGGTTTTCCATTGGCTTCACGTTGTTCGCCACCGCAGGATCAGCTTGTCCCTACGGGATACTTCAGCGCCCCTTTCTTTTTGCTGCGCAAAAAGCAGGGAACCCGTGCGCTTCGTACCGTCAAGGGCCGGGGTCGCGCGCCGCTCCGCTCTACTTGACGATGGCGGGCTTCGCCCCCACCTGCCTAACGCCGCCTGGGGGCGGCTGCGGTTTCGGCGCAGCTGATCTGTTTTGCCTACGCAAAACAGATCAGGCTTTGCTCAACGCGCCACGGCAGGCGGCTCCCCCACGCCGGCACCGGAGCGGTGCCGGTCATGCCGCTGGACGCGGCCTGACCCCTTTGGGGCTAAGGCAAAAGCGAAAAGACACAGCGCATTGATGGGCGGATGCCTGTGCCTGATTGAGTTGTGCTGTGGTCATGTTGCCGGCCAGGTCGTCGCGGGCTGATACCGCGTCCTGGTTGCCGGTGGCTTTGTAGGCGGCCAGGCCGGCATAGCAGGGGAGTGACAGGGTGACAGGCGCGGTCAGCTGGTTTGATGCGGGTGGGGCTCTATTCACACTCTGCGGCGACCTCTATAGTTGTCCATGGGCTGCTCCAGCGCTGGCCACTATAATAATATAAACAAGGAAGACCTTACCGATGAAGACGTTGCTTGCCCTTGCTCTGCTCGGAGTGATGAGCCTTGCTGGTCCTGCCCAGGCCCACCGTATTGTTCAATCGAGTTGGATCGATTGTGACAAAGCATCATCCCCGGTGGAGCATTTGATTTGCAGCAATAACAGCATGTTGGCAAAGGATGGTGAGCTGTCCCTAGTTTATGACGATGTGTTGCACTATGCGCCAAACAAAAAAGCCCTGAAGACGGAACAGCGGGCTTGGCTTTCGACGCAGCGAAACCGCTGCCAGGACGCGGCCTGTCTCAATCAAGTGTATGACCAGCGGATTCATGCGCTGATCGTGGAGGGGGTTGGCGGTATCGACAAAGTTCTGCCCAAGCTGACGGGCACATATATCACCAAACACTCTGACTTGGAGATTAAGCAGCTCCCAAACGGACACCTATCTTTTGAGGTGGCGGCCAGCTACGAAGACCAGTTCGGCAGTGTCTTGGGAGAGGTAGCGGTCAATGGACACACGGCCAAGTTCGACGATCCCCAAGATGACGATTGCCACCTACTGATGACCTTTGGGCAGTCTCGGGTTTATATCCAGCAGACGGGCAGGTGCGGCATGGGGGTCAGTGCGTCTGGGGATGGCCTGTATATTATCAAAGATCGGAAATCCCCGACGTTTGACTAGCGTGGCCAGGTTCCTGGTGATAGTTCCGTTAGCTGATTTGTTGCACTGCGCGGCAGGCGGGGTATGTTGAGCAGCCCCAAAACTTGGACCCCGCGCGAGGGCCGGATTTTGCCGTGCGCTCGACCATGGAGCTGCCACAACGTGGGCAGCGCCGCGCTGTGCTGTGCGCTTGCTGTAGGTTGCGAACATGCTCCCTGCTGGTGGCCAGCGAGGGGGTCAGGCGGCCGGACTGGATGGTGGCGAAAACCCGCTCCACTTCGTCATCAGACAGGATGACCTCTGACTTGCTTTTGATATACCAGATGTAGGCGATGCCCTTGCAGACGTTGGCCGGCATGGGTGTCTTGAACTGGCACTCGCCCACGAAGGCGATCACCGAATGCAGGGCCTCGGGTGGCAGGTCGAGCGCGCTTTCCAGTGTCTTCAGGTGCTTGTAGTTCTGGCGCAGCGGGTTCTGGAATTTGAAGGTCTTGCGGTGCAGCTTCTGAGTCCAGGATGCCTGATCCTCACTGCCAAATATCCAGCCCTTGTAGTTCTTGGTTTCCACGACAAACACGCCATACCGTGACACAAAAATGTGGTCGATCTGGGTGGTGCCGTTATCGGTGGGCAGGGTGACGTTGTGGATAGCCCGGTAGACCTTGGCGTCGAGCAGCAGGCGCGCCAATGCTGAAACTAGGGCCTCGCCGGCCATTCCTTTGAAAAAGGGTGTCTTGAAAAAGCCGATGACCAGGGCGACGGGTATCAGCCACCACAGGGTGCTGAATAGGTGGCCGAATATGAGTGCTGGAGTCATGCGATGTATCTCGGGTGGCCAGCACGCGATCTGGGCGGGCATACAAAATGTCGAGCCATTTTGCCTGACTGGTGCCGGAGCGTGAACCCGTCAGATTCACCAGCTTTAAAGTGGCCGGGCAAGCAAGCAACCCCGATACTTGGCTTCATCACCCCCGGAGTTATGCAGGCGATGTGCAACCAATAGCCTATACCACGAATTGGGTAGAGTTGCGGGCTGTCACGGCTTAAGCGTGGTGACGGGCTCGTGCTACCAATCGAGAAGCCAAGCTACGCCGGCTGCTACACCTAATGCGCCCGCTGCCACCAGTGCGACAGGCGCTACAACAACTCCTCCTGTAAGTAGGGCTGCCGTAGCTGCCGTGGTAGTTGCGGCCCCGCCAGTCAAAAGACCTGCGGCTGCGGTGCCCCCAGCAGCGGTGGTAAGCATTTTGGCGACCGTCGGGGCGCTTGTACGGACAGCTTCGGCCGCTGCCACCTGCCTTACCGCGTTCACGACATCTACAGTTGCCTTGGTTGTTTGGGTGAGCTTGTAGGCTTGATATGCGGTTGCGAAGGCGTTGACGACTTGGGGGCTCACCGGAACGCCCGTTATGCACCAGTAAACGAAGGTCTCGCAGTTGTTCCACAGGAGGTTATAGTTGTCCGCCCCTAACTTGCTCCATGCTCTTTCGACAGCTTCATCACGGTCATAGACCCTGATCATGAATGGCACTTTGCTGATGCTCTCGCCGTTGGCAAACGCCTTCAGCGTTACGCATTCAACAGCCCCGGAGGAACCATCACCGGCAAAGCCAGAATAATGAATAACCTGGCCGTCACCAACGTACAGGCCATGATGGGTGTAAACCCCGCGAGGGGTTGATAGATGATCGCCGGGGGTATAGTTCGACATTTCCAGATGCCTCTCTGTTGGCTCAGGTGCGCAATTTTATCATCGTGGCACGCTGGCCAGATTGCTTCAAGTCGCCAAGTCGGTCATTCACTGCCTCCCGCCGGAGGTGGTGTTACGTCCCCGGCTTTCTCGTAGTCAGCGACGCGTTGCGTCCCGCGTTCTATCTTGGCCATCACCCGCATCATCCCTCAGATCATCGCGAGACATTTCAGGCATAAAAAAGGCCAGTACTCCTCTGTTATTGTTGGAAGTTCTTGAGTCCGCCAACAGTAAAAAACGAGTACCAGCCTATGCACCGCATGGTAGCCGCGATTGTTTCCCTGTATCAACACCTGAATGCCGTTTGCCACACCCCCGAAGTCTATAGACCCTCCGCTTGCCCCTCCTGTGGCCGGGGCCGCCTGTGGTGCCATGGCTGTTATTCCCGCAAGGCAGACCGGTCGTCATCGCCCGCGCCCTCACTCAACCCCGTGCCGATTCCGCGCTTTATATGTGCCGACTGCTGTTGCACCTGCTCCCGCCTGCCGGGCTGCCTGTCGCCCCGGCGCTGGTATGAATGGGTCATACAGGAGCGCGCCTTGCTGTGTTTGTTGTTCGGTACCTCGCGGCGCCGCAGCAGCGCGGACACCGGCGTGGCGCGGAGTACGCTCCGGCGCTGGTGGGGGTGGCTGACGGAGCGCACTGATGTCTTTGCCTTTCACCTGCGCAGCCGCTTTCCCCATCTGGGCCGCACGGTGGACAGCACCGCCTTCTGGAAAGCCTGCCTGTCGGAACTGTCCCTGGCCGATGCCATGGGTTGGCTGGACCAGGAGGTCGATGTCCCGTAATGGATTGATCCCAAGCCCGGCGGGGACAGCGTAAATCCGCTGATAATCCACCCCACACACTGTGGCCAGTGCCCGACCTGAGCGCTTTCGGTTGTCATTCATGCCCCTCCATTGAAGGTATGTGACATGAAGCCCATCGATCCGAAAGCCCTGTTTCGCCTGTCCGTGCTCGGTCCCCTGGTCAGTCGTGAACGGCTGGCCCGTGGCGAGTTGCAGCAACTCGTCCGTGAAATAGCCCAGCGCGAATACACTATCCCCGGCTCCCGCCGCCGCCATATTGGCGAGAAGACCGTAGAAGCCTGGTTTTATACCTACCGCCGTGAAGGCATCGAAGGTCTGGTGCCGAAGACGCGCAAGGACCATGGCGTATGCAAGCTGACACCCGCACTGCAGGAAGCCATCCTCGCCGCCAAACGCGATAACCCGCGCCGTTCGATCCGCCAGATTCGTGACTTGCTGACCGCCGCCGGGGTCGCCGCCAAGGACAGCCTGTCGCGGTCGGCCATCCACCGGTTGTTGCAGCAGCAGGGACTTTCCCAGATGACCGGCTCCGCCAGTTTGCCGGAGGAGAAGCGCAGCTTTGTCACCGAGTTCGCCGGCACCCTCTGGTATGGCGACGTCCTGCACGGGCCGTCGGTGAGTGTCGATGGCAGGCTGCGCAAGGTCTACCTGGTATCCCTGATGGACGATGCCTCGCGCCTGATTGCACACAGTGAATTCTGTCTGGGCGAGACGGCACTGGATATCGAAGGAGTACTCAAGCAAGCGCTGCTGAAGCGGGGTTTGCCCCTGCGTTTCGTGGTCGATAATGGCGCCGCCTACCGGGCCCAAACCCTGCAGGGCGTTTGCGCGCGGCTGGGCATCCAGCTGATTTTTTGCCGTCCCTATGCGCCCGAAGGTAAAGGCAAACTGGAGCGCTGGCACCGTACCTGCCGGGATCAGTTCCTCAGCGAGTTGGACCTGCGCCGGATAGCCTCGCTGGACGATCTCAATGCCCGCCTGTGGGCGTGGCTGGAAACGGTTTATCACTGCACGCCTCACAGCGGTCTGGGTGGACTGACACCCTTGGAACGCTACCAGAAGGACCTGCCTAAAATCCGCAGCCTGGGACCACGCGCTGCCCAGTTGGATGATCTGTTTTATCACCGCATCAGCCGCTATGTCCGCCGCGATGGCACTGTGTCCTATCTGGGCCAGCGCTTTGAAGTGCCCTTTGAGCTGTCCGGCAGAACGGTGACGCTGGTGGTCGACCCGCACGCGAAGCGGGTGGTCGGGGTGGAGAACGCGGCCGGTGAGCTGATCGGCAGCGCCACACCGCTCGATACCCTGGCCAACCTGCACCGTACCCGCCGTAAAGCCGATGCCGCCGAGGCAACCGATGACGTCCGCTCGGGGCCGAACCGGGTCGAACTGGCCCGTCAGCAGTATTACGGCGACCCGGAGGCCTGACATGTATTTATCGCATTTTGGCCTGCGTCATCCGCCGCTGGGCAAGGAAGGCGCCGAGCTCTGGGACGATGGCAGTCTGGCGCACCTCAGCGAGCGCTTTAGCTGGTTGCTGCAATCGCCAGGCATTGGCCTGCTTACCGGTGAGCCCGGGGTGGGCAAGACAGCGGCCTTGCGCCATTTGACCCGGGCGCTCAATCCGCATCGCTATCAGGTGATTTATCTGGCTGAGACGGACTTTGGCCGGGTCGATATTTACCGCGCGCTGGCGCGGGCGTTGGGTATTGAGCCCAGCTTCCGGCGGGCGCAGCTGTGGCGCGATATCAAAACACAGATCCATGCGCTGGTTGATGGCAAGCAGCTGACACCGGTGTGGATCATTGACGAGGCGCAGAATCTGCCGCCGGAGTTCTTTCGCGATTTGCCGGCATTCCTCAACTTTGCCTTCGATTCGCGCGACCTGATCAGTGTCTGGCTGGTGGGGCATCCGGCCCTGGTGCAGACCCTGGCGCGGGCACCCTATGCAGCACTGCAGAGCCGTATCCAGGTTCAGGTGCAGCTCAAGCCAGTGCTGGAACGCGAACGCTTTGCGCCCTTGATCCAGCATGCACTCAAAGCCGCCGGCGCCCAGCACACACTACTGGCCGACTCGGGTATGGAAATCCTGCGCCAGGCTTCACGGGGTTATCCCCGGCAGGCCGGGCGCATTCTGCGCACCGCCATGCGCCTGGCGGTGCCACGCGGGCTCAACCATTTGCCGGACGAGCTGCTGCAACAGGCCATTGAGGAACTGCGATGAAATACCCCCCGCACAGGCTGTTTCCAGACGACATCTCGGATGAGGCGGCGTCGGTGCTGACCGAGTTCCTGTACGAGTTGGCGGTGGCTTGCGAAACCCGCTACCTCACGCAAATCCGGCGTTATCACAACGGTCAAAAAAACCTGTATGACCCGGAGCGGCCGTGGCTGTCGCCACCGGCCAAGGAGAAATAATCCCGCCACTGTCCCGCGCTGCACAAGGGGCGTGTTCCGCCGAAAACAGGCCGGGACACGCCCTTTGTTTTATTCTGGAATAGGGTGGGATGGGACGCCTGATTTAGCTCGGGACGTAACACCCGTCAGTTCATTGCCGCGTTCCACACGTAGCTGATGCTGGAGGCAGCCGCAGGATTTGACCCGGCCTAGCTTGAGGTTATCTGCTGCCACTTCCTTGGTGTTGCCGCAGGCGCATTGGCACAGCCAGATGGCGCTGTGGGTCTTGTGCTCGCCCCGTGGTATCCGGTGCAGGGCGGTGAGTTTCCCAAACACCTGGCCAGTGAGATTTACCGCAACCGGCCCGAAGCTTTTCGGGGGGAGCGGCTTCACTGAGGTATCGGGCTGGCATAGACAGGACTTCGGTTTGCCGCACTTCACTCGGTCCACAGGCAAGCAGAACGTCTGCCCGCAGTCGCACATGACCTGCCAGTGCTGCTGGCTGGAGCGACCGAGAGAGATACCATCCCATTGCGGCTTTCCCGCCCAAGCCATGACGATGAGTCGACGGAAGCGCTGACCAATCAGATTACACTTCGGATAGGGAATGCGCTGCCCGGTGCAGTTGCAGTGATGGATGCCGGCCTCCCATGTGGTCCGGTCCGTGGTGGCCTCACGACCACAGAAGCAACGGTAGTCAACCTGGTCCTTGAGTCCAGTTAGTAGTAGCTGGGCGCTGGGTTTGGATTGAGGGCGAAAGTGAGCGTTCATGGCGTCCGTGGAGGCGTGTCTGTCTTCTATTTATACATTGGTAGGATACGGGACTGC
>Ga0302190_10003197_pt1 | contig 10465 bp, 9 predicted proteins | sample II_Bog_E2_3_FD_198784 | JGI IMG/M metagenome (GOLD analysis project Ga0302190, IMG submission 198784) | Peat permafrost microbial communities from Stordalen Mire near Abisko, Sweden - II_Bog_E2_3 | ecosystem: Environmental > Terrestrial > Soil > Wetlands > Peat | place: Sweden: Abisko, Stordalen... | reverse complement strand
GGGGGGCTCACCACCCAGGACAACGGCCGGCTGCTCTGTGGGTTCCACAACCGCCTGCGCAACCAGCGCGAGCAAAAAGGCGACCAGCGCCAACGGCCACCGCCGAGCGCAGCGTGAGAGGGGGGCGCCCAGGCCCAGGCGAAGGGACTCTTCAGCCCTGCCCCGCCCCGCCTGCCCCGCCCCCCGGCAGCACCCTGGCCCCTGTTGCGGCCGGCAACTCGAAAAACGATTCACTCCGGGGCTTTGACGCGCCCCGGTTGCGGCGCGACTACGGCCTCATAGGGCCGAGGAACGGCAGAACGTTTACGACAGGTGCGTGCGCGGCCGCTCGAGCTCGACACCATCGAGGAACAGATCGATCTTCTCGTTGTAGAAGGCGATCAGCCCGGCGATGGGCAGGAGTTCGCGAGTCGGGAAGTCATAGGTCCAGGCGATGTCGGGATGGATGCGGAGCTCCACTTCCGCCGACCAGTACCCGCTCGTCGTTCCCTTGTAGGGACACTCGGTCTGGGTGTCGGACGGCACCAGATGCGTGAAGTCGACGTCGGTCCGATCGATGTAATAGCGCGTCGGGAGCCCGGTCTCGAAGCACAGGACAGGCGAGGATGTCTCGGCCAGGACCACGCCCTTGGATTCCACGCGCAGGTGCCGGCTCGACCGCAGTGCATCCACCCGGGTGTACGGGTTTCGGGGGTGGACGAAGACCTGTTCGTCTTCCTCGAACCACGCGTCGAAGGCGGACCACGAGAACCGGACGGTGTCGTCCAGCCCTTCGACCTTGGAAGGTCCCAGGACCGAGGCCGAGCTGGGGCGATCGACATCGCCGACCCGCACACCGAAACGCTTGGCGTCGCCGCGCGATGTCTCGGTCGTCGTGCCCTCGTCGACCAGCAGGCTGGCGTCGACGTCTCCGAGCGGGATGTAGTACTGCGGGTACGCGGTGTTCTCCCAGACGTAGCGGGCGTCCGTCGTATCGAAGACGGCGCGGCCGGCCAGGAAGGCCCGGATCCGACGGGGCGCCGGCTGCACATGGTTGACCGCCACGGGTGGAGCGGGAAAGTCACTCACGCAATGGCCTCCTGTCGGCGCTGCACCGGACGGCTCGGACCACCGGGACCCTACCGGAGCACCAACAGCAACGGTTCAGCCGAGGTTCAGGTGATGGCCAGCATCCGCTCGAGCGCCACCTTGGCCCACTCGGTGGTCTCGGGGTCCACCACTATGCGATTGCGCACCTCGCCGTCCACCAGGCCTTCGAGGACCCAGGCCAAGTGCTGAGGGTCGATGCGCGACATGGTGGAGCAGGGGCACACCAGCGGGTCGAGACAGAGGACGGTCTTGTCGGGTGACTCGTTGTTGAGCCGGTTCACCAGGTGGATCTCCGTCGCCACCCCGATGACAGAGCCCGGAGGTGCAGCCGCCACCGCCCGAATGATGGCATCGGTCGACCCGGTGACGTCGCCCATCTCCACCACGTCGTGGGCGCATTCGGGGTGGACCATGACTATCCCGTCCGGGTACGAGGCCCGGAAGGCCTCGACGTGCGCCGGCCGGAAACGCTGGTGCACCGAACAGTGTCCCTTCCACAAGAGCAGCGTGGACTCTTTGACCTCGCGGTCGGTCAGCCCGCCCAGGGCCAGCCGCGGGTTCCAGACCCGCATGTCGTCAGCCCCGTACCCCAGCTCGAAGCCGGTGTTCCGCCCGAGATGCTGGTCGGGGAAGAACAGGACCCGCTCGCCACCCCCGCCGCCCTGGGAACGGTCGAGCGCCCAGGTCAATACGGCCCGGGCATTGGACGACGTGCAGACGGCACCCCCGTGGCGACCGACGAAGGCCTTGAGGGCGGCGGCCGAGTTCATGTAGGTGACCGGAATCAGGCCGTCCACGTCGATCACGCGACCGAGCTCGTCCCACGCCTCCTCCACCTGGTCGATGTCCGCCATGTCGGCCATGGAGCAGCCGGCGTTCAGATCAGGGAGCAGGACCTGCTGGTGGTCGCCCGTCAGGACATCCGCCGACTCGGCCATGAAGTGGACGCCACAGAAGACGATGTACGACGCGTCGCCCTGGCCGGCGGCAATCCGGGAGAGACCGAACGAGTCGCCCCGGGCGTCGGCCCAGCGCATGACCTCGTCCCGCTGGTAGTGGTGACCGAGAATGAACACCCGGGACCCGAGCGCGGCCTTGGCCGCGCCGATCATGGAGGCCAGTTCGTCTTCGCTTGCGGACGTGTAGCGCTCCGGAAGTGGCGTTTGAAGCCTGAGCATGTGGTCTGCCCCCTTGTCGGGAGTGCATCGATATGGCCGGCGGGGACAGCCTGGTCGCCCATCCGCGGGTATGTCGGCCTCGATGCGAGGTGGTGTGCCGGAAACCAGGCCGGCCCGTGCAGTGTACCGCCCGCAACCAGCAGCTGCGCGAGAGTGGAGGACCTGATGCAGTATCGGCCCCCCACCGGCACCATCCCGGACGCCCCGGGCTCCTACCAGTTCTATGACGCCGAGGGCCGGGTCCTCTACGTGGGCAAGGCCAAGTCCCTGCGGCACCGCCTGCCCAATTACTGGCAGGAGTCGGCGAAGCTCATGCCTCGCACGGCCCAGATGGTGGCCCAGGCCGACCACGTGGAGTGGGTGGTAGTCGACAGCGAAGTCGACGCGCTGATCCTGGAACACTCCCTGATTCAGGCGCACCTGCCCCGCTACAACGTGCGCCTCAAGGACGACAAGAGCTACCCGTGGCTCGCCGTCACCCTGAACGAGGAATGGCCGCGCCCGGCGGTCGTCCGCGGACGCAAGCGCAAGGGCGTGCGCTACTTCGGCCCGTACGGCAACGCCGGCGCCATCCGGTCCACCCTGGATCTGCTGGTGCGCAGCTTCCCGGTCCGCACGTGCTCGGACACCAAGTTCACCCGGCACGAGCGCCTCGGCCGGCCCTGCCTGCTCTACGACATCGACCGCTGCTCGGGCCCCTGCGTCGGCGCCGTCGACCACGAGGCCTACGACGGCTACGTCACCGATCTGATGGGGTTCCTCTCGGGCGACACCGAGCCGGTGCTGGCCCGGCTGGAGTCCGAGATGCTGGCCGCCAGCGAGGATCTCCAGTTCGAACGGGCCGCCCGGTTGCGCGACCGCATCGTCGCCGTGCACAAGGCGGCCGAGACCCAGCAGATGGTCTCGGACCGGGCCGAGGACTTCGACGTGGTGGGGTTGGCCGAGGACCCGCTGGAGGCCTCGGTGCAGATCTTCCGGGTGCGCCGGGGCCGCGTGGTGGGGCACCGGGGCTTCGTGGCCGAGAAGGTGGAGGACCTGTCGGATCCCGAATTCATGGCCCAGGTGGTGGCCCAGGTTTACGGGGCTGACGGCGCCGAGGTGCCGCGCCGCATCCTGGTCCCCGGGGACCCGGCGGACCGGGAGCTGCTCCAGAGCTGGCTGCACACCATCCGGGACGGGCCCGTCGACATCGCCGTGCCCCGCCGCGGCGCCAAGAAGGCCCTCCAGGACACGGTCACCCGTTCGGCCGGTGAGGATCTGGCCCGGCACCGGCTGCGCCGGGCAGCCGACCACAACGCGCGGTCCAAGGCGCTGACCGAGCTGCAGGCGGCGCTGTCGCTGCGCGAGGCGCCGTTGCGCATTGAGTGCTACGACATGAGCCACCTGCAGGGCACCGACTATGTCGGCTCCATGGTCGTGTTCGAGGACGGCCTGTCCAAGCGCTCGGATTACCGGCGCTTCAAGGTCAAGTCCGTCCCCGGCAACGACGACTACGCCGCCATGGAAGAAGTGCTGACGCGGCGGCTCACCGCCCTGCAGCTTCCGCCCGAGGTACCGGCGGGCGGACGCCCGCGCCGCTTCGCCTACCGGCCCAACCTGATTGTGGTCGACGGGGGCAAGGGCCAGCTCGGGGTGGCCGAGCGCGTCGTGCGCGAGCTCGGCCTCGAGGGCGAGGTGGAGCTGGCCTCACTGGCCAAGCAGTTCGAGGAGGTCTACCGCCCCGGCTCGCCCGACCCGGTGCGGCTGCGGCGGGGGTCCGATGCCTTGTACCTGCTGCAGCGGCTGCGGGACGAGGCCCACCGCTTCGCCATCACCTTCCACCGGGAACGCAGGGGCAAGCGGATGACCAGGAGCATTTTGGACGACATTCCGGGCCTGGGGCCCGCCCGCAAAGCCCGGCTGGTCAAGGAAATGGGTGGGGTGAACGCGGTGCGGGCCGCCGCCCTGGAGGAACTGCTCTCCCGCTCGTGGTTGCCCGATGAGGTCGGGCTCGCCGTCTACGACTCCATCCACAAGCCGGGACGATGAACGAGGCCGGACGAGGCAAGAGGCAGGAGCGACATGAGCGAGGCGGGACGATGAACGAGGCGGGAGCGCCATGAGCGAGGCGGGACGATGAGCGAATTCGTGGTGGTGACGGGGATGTCCGGCGCCGGCCGTTCGACGGCGGCGGCGGCCCTCGAGGACGTCGGATGGTTCGTCATCGACAACCTGCCGGCCGGACTGATCATGAAGATGGTCGAAATGGTCGACCGGCCCGGTTCCGGCATAGAGCGCGTGGCCCTGGTGATCGGCCGCGGTGGCAGCAACACCGGCTCTGAGTATTTCGACGACCTGCCGGACGTGCTCGACGAACTGCGGGCCACCCGGCGCCGGGTGCGGGTGGTCTTCCTCGACGCGGCCGACGACGTCCTGGTCCGCCGCTACGAGGGGACGCGGCGGCGCCACCCGCTGGCGGCGCGCGGAGTGGAGGAGTCGATCGGCGACGAGCGCAAGCTGCTGGAGCCGGTGCGCGAGCGGGCCGACCTCCTCATCGACACGGGCGAGCTCAACTCGAACCAGCTCCGGCTGCGCATCCTCGAGGCGTTCGGCGACGACGAGGCACCGCGCATGCAGACGTCGGTCGTCTCCTTCGGCTACAAGCACGGGATCCCGCTCGACGTCGACGTGGTCTTCGACTGCCGCTTCCTGCCCAATCCGTTCTGGGTGGAGGAGCTGCGGCCCTACAGCGGGGAGGACGAACCGGTGCGGGATTACGTCCTGGGCCAGCCCGAGTCCCGAGCGTTCCTGGACAAGGTGGACGAGCTCCTCACGAGCATCCTCCCGGCCTTCACCCGGGAGGGGAAGTCCTACCTGACCATCGCCATGGGTTGCACCGGCGGCCGGCACCGCTCCGTAACGCTGGCCCGGGAACTGGCCGCCCGTCTGAGCGCCCACGGCGAACCGGTGCCCGTGTTCCACCGGGACATCGACCGGTGAGCCGAGATGGTGGGCGACGGGGCGGCCGTCCCTCGGTGGTGGCGATCGGCGGGGGGCACGGCACCGCCGTCACCTTGAAGGCGGCGCGGCGCTACGCCGGCCAGCTCACCGGCGTGGTCTCGGTGGCCGACGACGGGGGGAGCTCCGGCCGGCTGCGCGAGTTGCTCAACGTCGTGGCCCTGGGCGACATCCGCAAGTGTCTGGTCGCCCTGGCCGACGAGGACTCGGCGCTGGCCACCGCCTTCGAGCGGCGCTACGACGAGGGGGAGCTGGCGGGGCACGCGCTGGGCAACCTCATCCTGGCCGGGCTGATCGACGTCACCGGCGACCTCGTGCTGGGGGTGGCCGAGGCGGCCCAGCTCCTCGGGGCCAGCGGGGACGTGCTGCCCGCTACCTCGGAGCTGGTCGTGCTGAAGGCCGAATCGAGCCACGGCACCGTGGCCGGCCAGGTGGCCGTCAAGGGCACCACGGGCATTGAGCAGGTCTCCCTGGTGCCCGGGGACGCCCAGCCGCCCGCACTGGCGGTGGAACGGATCGCCGAAGCGGACCAGGTCGTGATCGGGCCCGGATCCCTGTTCACCAGCGTGTTGGCCGCCGTGGCGGTGGGAGGCATCGCCGAGGCGGTGGCCGCCACAAAAGCCCAGGTCGTGTACGTGTGCAACCTTCGTCCGGAGGTCTCGGAGACCGAGGGCTTCGACGTGGCGGATCACGTGGCCGCCCTGGCCAGGCACAATGTCACTGTGGACATCGTGCTGTGTGACAGCATCCGGGGTATGGGCATCGGCGAGACTGATGTCAAGGTGCACGACGTCCCCCTGACCGGGGAGAACACCCTGGTCCACAGCCCGGCCAAACTGGCGCAGGCGCTGTCGGGTCTGCTGGCATAGCGGAACGCCGAGACGGCCGGAAGGATGGGACACGATGACGGTGCGGGCCAGATGACGGTGCGGGTCGGATGACGGTGCGGGTCGGGATCAACGGCTTCGGCCGCATTGGCCGGAATTATTTGCGCGCCATCCTGGCCTCTGTTGCCGATGTGGAGGTAGTGGGCATTAACGACCTGACGTCGGCCGAGACCTTGGCGCACCTGCTGCGCTACGACTCGACGCACGGCCGGCTGTCGGTACCGGTCCAGGTCGAGGGGGCCGATCTGCTGGTGGGGGAGAAGCCCATACGCGTCATGGCCGAGCGGGACCCCGCCCAGTTGCCCTGGGACCTGCTCGGGGCCGACGTGGTGATCGAGTCCACCGGCATCTTCACCAGCCGGGAACAGGCCGCCCAGCACCTGGGCGGCACGGTCCGGCGCGTCATCATTTCGGCCCCGTCGGGCGACGCCGACACCACCGTGGTGATGGGCGTCAACGACGAGGACTACGACCCCGAGAAGGACTTCGTCATCTCGAACGCGTCGTGTACGACCAACTGCTTCGTCCCCATGGTCAAGGTGATCGACGACGAGTTCGACATCGTCAGCGGGCTCATGACGACCGTGCACGCCTACACCAACGACCAGAACCTGCTCGACCTGCCGCACAAGGACCTGCGCCGGGCCCGGGCGGCGGCCACCAATATTGTGCCGACGTCCACCGGCGCGGCCCGGGCCACCGGGCTGGTCCTGGCTTCCATGAAGGGGCACCTGGACGGCTACTCGCTGCGCGTGCCGCTGCCGGCGGGCTCCATCACCGACTTCACCGCCGTCGTCAAGGGCAACCCGTCGGTGGCCGACGTCAACACCGCCTTCGCCACGGCGGCAGCCAAGCCGCCGCTCGAGAAGTATCTGGTGTACACCGAGGACCCGATCGTCTCGAGCGACATTGTGGGCTCGCCCGCCTCGTGCACCTTCGACGCCGGGCTGACGATGGTCATGCCGATCAACGACGAGCTCGGGCTGGTCAAGACCTTCGGCTGGTACGACAACGAATGGGGCTACTCCAACCGGCTCGTCGACCTGACCGTCCTGGTGGGCGGCTGAGCTGATGGACCCCCTCCGCGGCATCCCGCTCCTGGGGGACCTCCCTCCGCTGGAGGGCAAGCGCGTCCTGGTGCGGGTCGACTTCAACGTGCCGCTGCACATCGGCGTGCGGGGCCGGGCCACCGTGGCCGACGACTTCCGCATCACCGCCGCGCTGCCCACGCTGCGCCGGCTGCAGGACGAGGGCGCCGACGTGGTGGCCGCTTCGCATTTGGGACGACCGGCGGGCGCACCCGACCCGCGCTGGGAGATGGACCCGGTGCGCGATCGGCTGCAGGCCCTCTGCCCCGGTGTGGAGCTCACGGAGAACCTTCGCTTCGATCCGGGGGAGAAGGCCAACGACCCCGCCTTCGTGCAACGACTGATCGCCGGCTTCGACGCTTACGTGGACGAGGCCTTCGGGGCGGCCCACCGGGCCCACGCCTCCATCGTCGGCCCACCCCGGTTCCTGCCGAGCGCGGCCGGCCTGCGCTTCGCCAAGGAGATCGAGATCCTGGGCGGGATCCTGGAGCAGCCCGCCCGTCCCTTCGTGGCCGTGGTGGGCGGGGCCAAGGTGGCCGACAAGCTCGAAGTGCTCAAGGTCCTGGCCACCAAGGTGGACACGCTCGTCGTCGGCGGTGGCATGGCCTACACGTTCATGGCCGCCCGGGGGCAACACATCGGCAGCTCCCTGCTCGACGAGGCGCACCTCGACGACTGCCGGGCGCTGCTCGACTCTGGCGTCGACATCCTGCTCCCCTCGGACACGCGTGCCCTGGAGCCCGGCGGCACCTTCGGGCCGCCCTCGGTGGCCCACGGGCCGCGGGGGAGCGTCAAGGTGATTGAGGGTGACCTGCCCGACGGCTGGAACGGCCTGGACATCGGCCCCGACTCCGCGGCGGCGTTCGCCGAGGTGGTGGCCGGCGCCGGCACCGTGCTGTGGAACGGGCCGCTCGGCGCCTTCGAGGACCCCCGCTTCGCCGAGGGCACCCGCATTGTGGCCGAGGCGGTGGCCCACTGCCCCGGTTTCTCGGTGGTCGGCGGCGGCGACAGCGCCAGCGCGCTGGAGGAGCTCGGGCTGTGCAACCAGGTCGGCTACCTGTCCACCGGGGGCGGTGCCTCGCTGTCGTTCATTGAGCGCGAGGGCCACCTGCCCGGCATTGACGCGTTGCGCCACGCTCCGAACGCACCTCGAGGATGAGCACGCCCGAGCCGGGCACGCCCCAGGCGGGCGCGCCCAAGGTGAGCACGCCCAAGGTGAGCCCACGTCGCCCGCTGGTCAGCGGGAACTGGAAGATGCACCACGACCACATTGAGGCGTTGCACACCGTGCGAGACCTCGGCCTGCGCCTGAAGCCCGACGACGTGGCGCGGCTGGACGTGTCGGTCCATCCCCCCTTCACCGACCTGCGCACCGTGCAGACGCTGGTGGAGAAGGAGCACATCCCACTGGCGCTGGGTGCGCAGCACTGCTCGGACGAGGACGCCGGGGCACGCACGGGCGAGGTCAGCCCGCGCTTCCTGGCCCGACTGGGCACGGCCTACGTCATCGTCGGGCACTCGGAACGGCGCACGCTCTTCGGCATGGACGACGCCACGGTGGCCTCCACGCTGCGGGCGGTCCTGCGCAACGGCATGACACCCGTCCTGTGCGTCGGTGAATCCGAGGAACAGCGGGACAAGAGCCAGACCGAGAGCATCCTCGAAGAGCAGGTACTCGCCGCCCTGTCGGGCCTGGCCGCCGAGGTCGTGGCCGGCCTGGTCGTGGCCTACGAGCCCCTCTGGGCCATCGGAACCGGGCGGGCGGCCACCGCCGTGGACGCCGAGGACGCCTGCGTGTTCATCCGCTCGCTGGTGGCCAAGGTGGGTGGCGACGAGGCCGCCGGCGGCGTCCGGATCCAGTACGGCGGGTCCGTCAACGCCGACAACGCGGCCGACCTCATGGCCGAGCCGGACGTGGACGGCCTGCTGGTGGGGGGTGCCAGCCTGGAGGCAGCGGCCTTCACCGACATCATTCGGGCCACCGCCGCCTGCTACCGTTCCTAGGCCGAACAGGCTGTTCGGACGCGAGTTGGAGGCTCCGCCGTGCTGGCAACTGTGGACACTGTCACCTGGATCTACATCGTCATTGAGGTGCTGTCCGCGCTCGGGCTGATCTTCCTGATCTTGATGCACAGCGGGAAGGGCGGTGGCCTGTCCGACATGTTCGGCGGCAGCGTGGGTGCCGCGGCGCAGGGCTCGACCGTGGTGGAGCGCAACCTGGACCGGATCACCGTCACCGTGGCCATCATCTTCGCCCTCACCACTGTCGTCTTGGACCTCCGGCTGCAGTGACGGGCCGGCGCCGACGCCCCCGGCGCTGGCGCTGGCTGGTCGGGTCGAGCACGCTGCTGGCTCTGGTGGCCTCGGCCTGCGGCGGCGGCAGTAGCGGCGGTTCCGGGACCACGGTCACCTATGTCGGCGTGGCCGGTGGCGCCATCTCCTTCGGCATGACCCAGAGCCCGACGGGGTGCAACCCCAACACGCCGGACGGCGACACGCCCGGCACGCAGACCGTGCTGGCCGGCGTGTTGCCCAGCCCCTTCGTGGTGAACGCCGCCGGAAGTCCGACGGCCAACGCGTCGCTGATCGTTTCGTCCGAGCTGGTGGACACCAAGCCCGAGACGATCGTCTACACGCTCAACCCCAAAGCGGTATGGTCCGACGGCGTGCCGATCACGGCCGACGACTTCAAGTACGCCTGGCAGCAGCAGCGGGGCGACCCGTCGGGCGCGGCGGCGGCCGACGTGGCCAGCATTGCCGGCTACCGCGACATTGCGTCGGTGACGGGCTCCAACGATGGGCACACGGTCACGGTGAAGTTCAAGACCACCTTTGCCGACTGGCAGATGCTGTTCGCCAACCTGTTGCCGGCCCACATCATGGAGAAGGTCGGCTGGAACCCCGCCTGCAGCACGGTCGACCCGGCCGTGGATCTGTCGGGCGGTCCGTTCATGCTGGGCGCGGTGACACCCCAGGCCATCACCCTCGTGCAGAACCCGAGGTGGTGGGGCACGCCGGCCAATTCCAAGAGCATCACCGTCCACATCGCCTCCTCGACGGCACAGCTGGGACAGTGGATGGCATCGGGCTACGTGCAGGTGGCGGCGCCCACCACGGTGACCCAGTCCTTCCTGACCGAGATGACCGGTTTGCCGGGGGCCCAGAGTGAGGTGGACACGTCGGCCACGCTGCTGCAGCTCGACATGGCGAGCTCACTCGACTCGGA
>Ga0302190_10003196_pt1 | contig 10472 bp, 11 predicted proteins | sample II_Bog_E2_3_FD_198784 | JGI IMG/M metagenome (GOLD analysis project Ga0302190, IMG submission 198784) | Peat permafrost microbial communities from Stordalen Mire near Abisko, Sweden - II_Bog_E2_3 | ecosystem: Environmental > Terrestrial > Soil > Wetlands > Peat | place: Sweden: Abisko... | reverse complement strand
GATGATCCGATGATCCTGGCCCAGCAGTTCCTCACGGGAATAGTGGGAGATGGTGCAGAACTTGTCGTTGGCATAGGTGATCCGCCCCTGGAGGTCGGTCACGGCCACGATGGCGTGGGCGTCCAGGGCCCATTTGAACTCCTTGAGTTCCGCCAGGACTGCGGCCATGCGGGCATCGGCGGCCTTTCGCTCATTGAATTCCCGCACCGCGGCGAACAGCACCTGGCTTCCGGCCGGCCATTCCAGTCGCCACACCAGATGGGTCAGGACCCCATCCTGGCGCAGGAACCGGCTGTCCAGCCCCGAACAGGGGATTCCCTGGCGGGCGGTGGCCATGGCCTCCCGGGCCTGGGCCCGGTCATCGGGGTGCAGGCAGTCCAGGAAATGCTTCCCGGTGAGTTCCAGCGGCGTATAGCCGAGGCAGCCCAGGCAGCCCAAGCTGGCCTCCAGGATCCGGCCATCCGGGTCCATGGCGAGGAACCCCTCCTGGGTCTGGTCCATGACCCAGCTGGCAAGGTCCCTGGGCCCCGGGGTTGGCGATGCCTGCACGGCGGGTAATGGCTCTACTTTTCTTGACATGAGGCATTTTATCCAATTCCCAAAACCGGCTCAGAAGAATATCCACCCCCCTTGCGCCCGGCCGCCAAGCTGCCAGGTGGCGTCCGACTCGGTCATCGAGCCGGTCCCGTGGAGCTAAAAGGTCCGGCGGGAGACCATGGCGTTGGCGATGAGCAGGCCGAGCATCAGGGTGACGGTCACCGAGAACGACTGGAAGCCCGCCTGGAGGCCCTCGACGGTCTGCTTCTCCATCATCATCGTCAGGCTGCGCACACCGAGGCTCCCCGGCAGGATCACCATCAGCGAGGGCAGGAGCAGCACCGCCCCGGGCCTCCGGGTGCGCCGGGCGTAATAGTTGCAAGCGGCCCCCAGCGCCAGGGCGGCCAGGCCGGCCCCGGTTTCCGGTCCCAGCAGCTGGGTGCCCAGGTGCGCCGTACCCCAGGCCAGGGCGCTGGCCCCCAGGGTCCAGCCGTAATCCGCCGGCCGCCCCTGGAAGATGATCAGGAAAGCCAGGGCCACCAAGGCCACGGCCGGCACCAGGGTCCAGAAGGGGAGGGCGTGGGGCTGGAAGGCCGCCAGGGGCAGCCACGAGGTGCCCAGGCGCTGGCCCAGTCCCACCCCGAAGGCCAGCAGCACGAATACCAGACCGGTGCCGGCCATGCGCGCCGTGCCGGAGACCAGGTTGCCGGTACCCAGTTCCTGCATGGAAATCAGCAGCCCGAGCCCGGGCAGCAGACCGATGATCCCGCAGACCACCAGGATCGGATCGGAGACCGAGGGAATGAAGCGGCTCAGGAGCCCGCCCGCCAGGGAACTGACCAGGCCGGCCAGAAGCGGGGCCAGGCGGGCCAGGTGCGACTTGCCCAGAGCCAGCTGGACCGCGGTGCCCGCCAGCAGGCCCACGGCCGTGCCCAGCAGGACCTCCCGCCAGCCGCCGCCGAAAATGATCGCCATGCCCATGGCCGCGAACCCATGGGCGCACACCCTCAGCCAAAACCCGAACCGGGGCGGCCTTGCGGTAAGCCTGGCCAGGTGTTCCCTGGCGGCAGGGACATCCAGCCGGTCCTGCAGCACCAGATCCACCAGGGATTCGGCTTCGGCCAGTTTCTCCAGGCTGTTCTGGCCGATATCCACCCGCATCAGGTAGGTCTTGCTGTGGTGTCCCTCCTTCCGCAGCGAAGCGAGGAAACCGGTGGGGGTGGCGAAGATGGCCCCCTCCAGCCCCAGGTGCTGGGCCACCCGGCCCAGGGCCGTCTCCAGGGTCGAGGCGCTGACCCCGAAGGCCTGCAGGGTCCGCCCCAGTTCGAGCACGAAGGCGACTTCGGGGATGGAACTGGACAAGGTGGTCTGGAAGCCGACCTTGGCAATGGCTTTATTCATGGGATCCTCATTCCCAAGATATCGCCAATTGTTAGTCCTCGTCCTGCCGCTTTTCCAGCGCCAGCTTGTTGAACATCCGGCCCAGCCCCGTGGCCGCCCATATCCAGACGCCGATGACCAGGAACAGCAGGACGGCGATCTGGCCGGGAGCCGCCCGCAGCGAATGGTAGATCCCGATCAAGGCCTGCTGGATCAGGGATCCCCCCGCCTTGCCCAGCCGCGCGCCCACCACGTCGATGGCGGCCTTCCCCTTCACCTTGGACTCCTGGTCCAGGTGGCATACATACGCTGCCACGTCGTATCTTTCCGCATTATGCCTTGAAGTTAAAGGGAAACACCTTTGTTTTTAGCCATACAGAATAAACGAAATAATACGTCTATTTGTGCTTAAACATATTATTTCGTCTCTCGAATTTTCTCGTTTTGCCTAAACGGTGGGACAGAAAGAGGGACAAGAAGGTGGAGCCCCTGCCCTAGCGGTTCTCGACGTCCACCAGGATGCTCCGCTCGTCCACCCGACCCAGGGAGGTCGTGACAGTGTTGGTCACGGTGTATTGGACCCCAACTACCCCGGCCTGGAGCCAGGCCGTCGTAATGGCGATGACGACGGCGCTCTGCTGAATGGTCGCGTCCCCGGTCTGGGGCGCCTGGGATGGGGTGATCGCCCAGGTGGACCCGACGATGATCTCCCCGGCCTGAAGCCATGAACCCCAGTCCAAGGAATAGTCCAGGGTGGATCCAGGAGCTTTGGTGTAGCTGGCGACGACGGACATGGCGGTTCCTTAGACGAGGCCCCAAGCGTAGGCATTGGTATAGACGAAGGCGGCCGGTTTGGCGTCGGTATAGGCGATCAGCTCAAGCTGGCCGAAAGTCTGGTTATATGCGGCAGTCCAGGACGAAGTTCCCATTCCCGAGAACTGGGTAAGAGTGCAGTTCCCCGTCATGGGAGGGATGGGCACTCCAGGGCCCCAAATATTTGCCACGGTCGCCAGGACGGTGCCGCTGGCATAGAGAGTTGCCGATCCGTCGGAGTTCAGAACCAGGGTAAACAAGGCAAAGGCATCTGCCTTTGACAGGTAGGCCCCGCATCCAACATTGATGACACTTGGGTAATTCGTCCCATTATAAGACGAGTTTACCTGAATGGTTTGTCCCCCAAAGCTAGACTCGCTCGATATTCCGAGAGACAAGGAACGGGTCATTCCATTAGCATCAGTAAATGCATATGTCCATAGGATTAATTCAGCATATTCGCTAAAATAGGCTGCATCAATAAACCCGGTAGAAATGGTCCTGAATGGAATTCCATTCGTAAAACTTCCAGCAGCCATTGATGGCGAATTCAAGGTGGGTGCGGTGCTTGTGTTGTAGTTCCCCGTGGAAAGCGAAAATACCGCCCGCCCAATAGGTGTCGACACCGTCGGGGAAAGCCACATAGCTGTTGCGGCCGTCATGACGGCAGCGGGGAAATACCATCCGTTAGTGCATACAGCGTAATTATTGTTCCCGCTGTAGTCTCCAAGCTGGGTCGTCGTCGCGTTCGGGATACCCATATCCCAAGCCAGCCAAGCATTGGTCAGGACCGACTTGCCTCCGAATGCGGGCATGACCGTGATGATCAAAGGGGATGGACTGATGAGGATAGGGCGCCCGTCAAGGGTCATCGACAGCGTCCGGTTTTCCGAGACAGAGGTATATGGGGCGATGAAGGTCAACAACCCAACACCCGTAGTTGGAGTCCAGGTCAGGCTTTCGATGGTATAGGTCTCGGCCGTATCGTCGGTCAGGACGATTTCCGATGCAACCGGGGCAAAGTTCTGGCACACCTGATTCGAGGCATTGAGAGGAAGAATATTGAGCTGGCAAAGTGCGCCGGAGATCAAGGGGACGGGCATCAGGCAACTCCTATATTTGAAATCATGAAAAGGGAAGCCGCGTTATTCGGCAATGGTGGATCTGAAATATTACTGATGACTACCCGGGCGACGGATCCGTTCCCATATGTCACCTCCGTTATGCCGCTGAGGATCGCCTCCCGGAGGGCGCCATTCCCCACAATCACAAGCGAGGTCCCGCTGATGATGGCGTGGGTCATTCCAGTAGCGGGCTGGATGTTGTAAATCTCGAAGCCAGGCCGGAAGGTAGCGATGGCCCCGGGATCCACGATGGGGATGCCATAGATACGAGTCCCGGCCGTCCGGGTCACCTTGGCCAGCCGATTCTCGAAGGCAACGACCGCCATGCGGTTCTCCCGAATCCTTGTGGTCCGGTTCCATGCAGCCTTTCCAAGATTCCCCTCTACCAGGGATCCCGAAAAGGATGAGGTTGAGACGGCACTGGCCGAGATGAACTGGATGGTCTGGAGGGATGCCTGGGCCGACGAACCTGCCGCCGCCGTGCCAAGAAGGGCCGCCCCGACCTTGAGGCTGCCCACGGCCGCCGCCACGGCCGCCGCGAGGCCGAGGAGATGGATTCCGCTGGATAGGGCCGAGGTCTCGCTGGACTGAGCCGCCGGGGCCGCCTTGAACAGGATGGCGGTCACCAGGGATGCCGACGCGGCGGACTGGGCGCCGGCCGTGGCCGCCAGGTGAATCCCAGAGGAGAGGGCAGCGGAAGCATTCGCCTGAGAGATGGGGCCAGCGGCTAGGAGGACCCCGACCTGGAGGGCCGGAGAAACGGTGGCCTGGGCCTGGGCGGAGGCTGCAAGATGGGCCCCGACCTGGAGGTTGCCCGTTGCGCTGGACTGGGCCGCCGGCTGGGCGGAGAGGTTTGCCCCGACCTGGAGGCTGCCAGAGGCCGAGGAGCTGGCCTGGATGGCAGCCGTGAATCCGTTCCCAGCGAGAAGGGCGGCCTCGGGGATTGTCGAAACGGCCTGAACCTGGGCGGCGAGGTTGATCCCGGTCGAAAGGGACGCGGTGACCGTGGCCGAAGCCGCCGCCGAAGCCGCGAGGAGGGCCCCAACCTGGAGAGACGCGGTAGCGGTCGCCTGGGACGCAACACTGGACCCCAGGAGGACCGAGGTCTGAAATTGGCCACCGTCGGTAGCTGAGGACGTGGCAGCGGCTATGGCGGCAAAGGTAGCCCCGAGCGGGACTACTCCAGGATTGAACCCGCCGGCCAGGGTCGACCGGTTGAGGGAACTGGAGTTCAGGCTGCCCTGGTCTTGCCGGGGGAGAGTAGTGAGAGACGCGGACGAACTGGATGACGATTGGGTATTGGCCCCCAGGAGGATTGCAGTCTGAAACCCTCCGCCGTCTGTGGCTGACGACGAAGCGGAGGCCACCACATTAAAGGCGGCCCCCGCTTGTATATCCATCACCCGCAGAGCGAGAAGCATGGGCGTTCTCCTCTGGCCCTAGTGTTAGATGGCGACTTCTTTCCAGAGGATGGCGACCGAAAGGACATGGGAGGTGCCGACGGCAGTCGCCGCCAGGGCCAGCATGGATCCGGGGGGGATGATGATGTCGCCGTCGTGCAACTCGATGGTGCTGTAGACGCCCGCGCCGGCCGCGACGGCAGCATCGCCTCCCTCGGTTTCCCACGCGGTACCGATGGTGCTCGCGGTCAGGGCCAGGTTGTTGAAAACCTTGGCGATGGAGGCCACGGCGCCGTTGATGACCTGGGATACCGGGCTGCCCGGGGTCTGGGTGATGTTCTGCGGGTTGGGAATGATGTTCCAGAGCAACGGGCCGCCCGGGGTGCCACTGGTGGTCGCCTGCTTGACCTTGGTGATCGAGATGTTCTTGCCGCTGCCGGCCGGGTTGTAGATGGAGGCGATGGGGGTGCCGGTGGCCGCCGCGATGGGAGAGACGTGGGTGGCCAGGAGGGTCAGGGCGTTGATGAACGTCCCGAACATGCCGCCTCTGACGTTCTTCTCGTAGCACTTGTCCTGGAGTTCCGTGACCACCATCTCGCCTTCGCGGGCGGTGCGGGAAATCTGCTGGGAAAGACCGTCGCTGTTCTGCTGCTGACCGACCTGGGACTGGACTTGCATTGGAATACTCCTACTGGAGGGTGGAGGTTTGAAGGCTCTCTGCCCGGAGCTGGTCCAGGTCATCGTTGAGAGAGAAGCCGACATGGGTGAGAGTGGTGAGGGTGCGAATTTCGGCAAGAATCAGCAAGAGGATTTCCTGCTCGGAGGCATTCCCGACCTGCACGTTCCCAAGGGCATCCAGAGTGATACGCCGGGTCAGGCCGGCCAGATCGGAACCACCCAAAGGGAGCGGGTTGGCGGTAGGGGGGAGGCCGGGGGCCACGTTCCCGGCCGTGTTGAGGTTGCCCAGGGTATCCATAAGGAGACGACGAGTGAGCCCCCCAGGATCCGCTCCGCCGACCTGGACAGGATTGGTTGCGGGGGCGATTCCGGGCGCATTCAGGCCACCGATAGCCGAGGTCCCGGCGGTCCCTCCGCTCCCAATCGGGTTCCCCGCGATATTGGAGATGTTCGCAGAGATGATCTGCGGGGCGACGTCGATGACCGATAACCGAAGGAAACCCTGGATGGTCCCTCCAGTGAATGCCGTGGTGACGAAAACCTTGAGGTATCGAAAGGGGAGCTTGCCGATGAAGAATCGGAAGGTCGAGGCGGAGATGGTGATCGCCCCCTGAATCGGGAGCCCAGTGCTGGGCGCTACGTCGTAGGACGGCAGGGGAACCCAGGAGTTGGGCTGGCCGGAATTGCTTCCCGAAATAGTGATGGCCCCCGCCGTGATGCCGGCCGACCCGATGATCTCAAGACCGAAGCTCCGGTAGGAGGTCGGGCCGCCCGCCATGGTGTCGATCAGGAAAAGCGGCTGGTTGAGGCCAGCGACTGACCCCGGGCTGGTGAGCATCGCATCCTGTGCCTGGTCCGACGCGATGGTGACAGACTGGGCTCCGCCCGAAGGGGTCTGGCCCGGGGCACCAGGCCGGGTAGCCAGAGACTGCTCCCCGGTCAGGACGGACTCCAGGAGGTTTACCCCACCGAAGTCTCCCGATGGGTCACCGACCAGATTGAGAAACAGGGGGGCGTCCTGGGCGGACGACGCGGCAAGGATGGCGAGGTTTCCGCCGGTCTCCTGGGCTGCGCCCGGGGGAAGAATCGGACGAGTGACAAGCCCCGCCTCGATCCCGACCGGAGGGGCGCCGAGAACCTGAGCCACCCCTCCCGGAACGACAGGATCGCCCAGGCTGATGATTTGGCGCATGACCGAATTTCCGCCATCGGTGACCATGGCGCCGTCGATCATCTGCCCCGTGCTATTGGGCGCGACCTGGACATATGCAGCGGTGAACGTGGCCATCGAGGTGGATCCTTCCTTGGAGCTGTCCGGTGAAGTTTGACCGGCGATGCCGCCCGGATCCGTCCACACCCTGCGTCATGCCGGTCCAATTACCGAGAAGACGCCAGACAGTGGTGACAATAGAGATTTATGAAGGAGGTTATCCCACGCTCCAATGGAGGAAGTTGGCCCGGACGTGCTTGCCAACTCCTTCCGTCCGCGCCCCCCACCCGAAGGTGCTGGGGCCGGCGGTCAGGAAGGAAGATCGAGCCTGCTGGAAAAGGGTGTCCCAGTTCTGGCCGCCATCAATAGAAACTTGGAAATTAAGATTGGTCCCGTCATCGTAAACAGAAAGGAACAAAGGGCCAGGGCATGGCGGAATTGCAAAGCCGGAGTACAAAGCTGACGATGGAACTGTCGGGCTACTCCATTCATATATCCAGAGTACTGAATCCTGGGCGCCACCACTATAGTTGATGATGGAAAATTCAATTAACTTGCCACTCCCGTCACCCACATAAATTCCGGCACTTGTGGCTCCAGAGTTAGGCAAACTAACCAGATAAGCCGAAGCAACGCATCTTTTATTTCCAGAATAAGATACCTGCATAGCAGAGATGCTATTTCCACTGGAAACAGGGAAATACAGTGTGGTTTGACCAACCTGGAGGGTTGCCGTAGCTCCTCCGTTGGCGGACTGGTTGACCCATGTGAAAGCCGAAGGGTTTGGCGGCGTCAGGGTGATGGGAATCCACGGGAACGGCCCGCCCCATACCGGGGCCCCTGCTACCACCTGAAGGGATTGGCCATTGTTGGCGGCGGTGCAGGCAGGGAGGCCAGAGCCGACCGTCGCCAAGTCCTTGAGCATCTGGGCGCATGGCCTGATCTGGACGTTGACCCCGCCGGCCCAGGGGAGAGCCGTCGTGCCGTCCACCCCCCGGACGATGGTGAATGCGGTTCCGACCGTGGCCGTCACCTTCACTATCTCCCAGGTATCCTCGGCGAGGTCCGAGAGGGTGAGGTAGAAGTAGTCCGTCCCGACGTTCACGATGACCGGAAAGGTGGCAGCGTTGGCCACGATGAGGCTGACCGCGCCAGCGGTGATTCCGGCGGAGAGCGTCGACGCGGCGTTGTTCGCCAGAAGCTGGCCCATGGGTTAGCTCAACGAGAACTGAAGGGTTCCGGCCGGGAAGCTCGGGGCCGCATCGCCGTTGTTGACCGTCTTCGGGGTGGTCAGGGCGCCGAAGACCAGCATGTTCCCGGCCGTGGCCGCGTCGAAGATGGCAAAGCCGGTGATCACGCCCCAGGCCGCGCCGACGGGGGCTGGAAAAGTGACGGGGTTGTTGTTGCTGGTCGCCCCGCTGGCACCGGAGCTGATCGCGGTCGTGCCGGCGCCCTGGGTACCAGCCCAGTCCGCCAGGTTGCCGACCACGGCGACCCGGGCGTAGGCGCCACCAGCCACCTCGACGCCGCCTCCGGCCGCCGTGGGGTTGGTGGTAAACAAGGCGATGTAGACCGTGGCCGGATAGACGTAGGCGGTCCCCCGAAGGAGCGCGTCCAAGGTTTTATTGATCAGGAACGACGACAAGGCAGCCATGGGTTCAACCCTCCCTTCCCACCCTGAACAAGAAGGGCGGCCCCGGAGGACCGCCCTTGGTGGAACAGTGCTGGTATTGCTTGGCGCCTGGGTGCTACATGGCCTTCAGTCCATCAAGGAAGGTACGGGCCCGCTTGCTGGCGCAAGACCGGCCATCCAGGAGGGCCTCCAGACAGTTGAGAGCCTTGGGCCCGATCTTGGCCCAGTCGATAGGCGCCGGGCCGCCATGCGTCTCGGCACGGGCCTCCATGGCTGCCTTGACGTGCTTGGGAGCCGTCCTGGTCAACCCGGATGCCTGAGCGATCTCCTGGGCCTCCTGGAGGATCGCCGGGGCGTCGGAGGGGCTCTCCTTCTGGACCTGGATGGCCAGGGATGCCGACACGTTCCCGTTCTGGACCTGGGCCTTCACGTCGGGGTCGCACTCCTGGAGGGTCAGGAGGGATTGGACGGTGGTGAGGGACAGGCGCAACCGTCGGGCGATCTCCTCGTCCGACCAGTTGTATTTCTTCAGCCCCTTGACGACGTTGGATTTCTCCAGCATTGAAAAAGGGCGCCCGGTGTTCTGGACGACCTGGGAGGCCAACCGCTCGGCCGGGTCGGTCCCGGCCTGGACCATCTGGACGGGCAGCTTCCCGAATTCCACCCCTTCCTCGATCAGGGCCAGGACCGACCGGAGCCGACCATGGCCGTGGACCAGAATGACGTGTTCACCCTCGGCCCGGCAGGTGATCGGATCCGTCACCCCGTTGGCCCGGATCAGCTCCTTAAGGTCGGCCAGGTATTCCAGATAGTCGGGGGTCTCCAACCGCTTGTTGAATCCCTTCTCGACCTCGATCCTCGCGGGGTCGATCCAGAAACCTTCCCTTGATTTGAATTCGGTTTTCATCCTCATCGGTTCTCCTTTGGTGGTGGTTCGCTGATAGCCCAAAAGCCCCTTCCGGGGCGGCTGGTGATGGATGAGTTCAGGCGTGGGCGGGGAGCGGATCGCCATAACCGTCCATGGCGGTCCCTCTGGGCTGTTCTTGTAGGGCGAATCCGTCTTCCGAAGCGTTGGAGGCACGGAGAGCATCCCAGCATTCGGAGTGCAGGTAGCCATGGTGGAACTCCCCTTCCCATATGTAGGCTCGACTCATCGCTGGCCCACCTACCTTGATGGGTTCAGGGCACCATTCGCACTGATGGGGCTTCCGGGTGGACAACGTGGCTTTGAGCATTTCCTTGCTGGTCATGGTTCCTCCAGATGGACAGGTGCGGTTAAACCTGGTTCCAGTAGATGCGGTGGTGGACCCGGCGCACTTTACCGACTTGCTGGTAACCATCCGATTTCCACTGGCGAATCCGCAACCGGACTTCGCGCCATGTGCGACAGATGGACGTTTCGATCTGATTTCCCAACCACCGGCAGTCAGCCAGAAAATCTATTTCAAAGTGCATGGTGCCTCCGGGTGAATCTGGACAGGTGCTACGCGGGTTCGTAGGTGGCGGCGAAAATGTCGGGCTTGCAGGGGTAGAACTCCCCCTTGACGCCCTTGATGATCCAGTCGCCATGACTCGCCAACATCGCGCCTTCCAACGTGAAAATTTTCAATCCCTCACACGCAACGAGGTCTTCGTATTCTTCCCATTTGAAATGATCGGCAGATGCGTTCTGCCCGGTGAACCGGATCACTTCCAGG
>Ga0302190_10003182_pt1 | contig 10495 bp, 10 predicted proteins | sample II_Bog_E2_3_FD_198784 | JGI IMG/M metagenome (GOLD analysis project Ga0302190, IMG submission 198784) | Peat permafrost microbial communities from Stordalen Mire near Abisko, Sweden - II_Bog_E2_3 | ecosystem: Environmental > Terrestrial > Soil > Wetlands > Peat | place: Sweden: Abisko... | reverse complement strand
CGCCCGCGAGGCGGCCATGGAGCGGATGCAGACGGCCGCCCTCGACCTGGGGGGTACCGGCGTGGTCGAGGTCAAGGTGACCGAGGGCCCCATGGAGTTCGCCCGTCACGCCGTGGGCTTCACCGCCTACGGCACCGTGGTCCGCCTCCGGGCCGACGAGCACCGCCACCTCGGGGCGCGGATGGTCCTCCCCCTCGACGATGCCGTGGTCGGGTTCGATGCCGCGGCGCTCCGGGGCAGCTGAACCCGGGCAGGTCGTCGGCGGCCGCTTCTGACGGTCCGTCAGATACACTCTGCGGCCATGCCCACCGACGCCCCACTCCACGGCATCCGCATCCTCGAGGTCTCCGCCCTCGGACCGGCCGCCATCACCATGCCGCTGATCGACCTGGGGGCTGAGGTGATCAAGGTCGAGCCGCCCGCCGGTGACTACATCCGGGAGATGACGTGGCCCATCGTCGAAGGGGTCTCCCTCATGCACCTCCACGTCAACCGGGGCAAACGGTCCATCGTCATGGACCTCCGCACCGACGAGGACGTCGCCACCTTCAAGGCACTGGCCGTCACCTGCGACGTCGTGGTCGAGGCCGGACGGCCGGGCGTCCTGGCCCGGCGGGGTGTGGGGTTCGACGACCTCCGGGCGCTCAAGCCGGACATCGTCTTCTGCACCATCTCGGGCTACGGCATGACCGGCCCCTACAAGGACCTGCCCGCCCACGGCGTGGCCTTCGACACCTGGGCGGGCATCGTCACCCCCCAGGTGAACGAGGACGGTTTCTCCTACCTCCCCGAGCACGCGTCGATGGGGATCCATGCCGGACCGCTCTTCGGTGCACTCGGGATCATGGCGGCCGTCCTCCGGGCCAAGCTCAGCGGTGAGGGCTCCTACCTCGAGATCGCCCAGTCCGATGCGGCCGCCGCCATGGACTGGTACCGCAGCGAGACCTGGAAGGCCTACGAGCGCCCCGACTCCGAGGTCACCGGCAACAAGGCGGACAACTACGAACGCCGGGACCCGGGTACCGCCGGCATGATCCACGGCGTCCGCTACCAGGTCTACGAGGCCGCCGACGGCCGCTACGTCCTGTTCATGGCGTCCGAGCAGTCGCTCTGGAAGAACTTCTGCGAAGCGGTCGACCGGGTCGACCTGTTCGAGAAGTGGCCGGGGTCCAAGTACGCCGACCACGCCGTGGGCAACCTCGAGCTGCGGGCCGAGCTCCGGGACATCTTCGCCACCCGCACATCGACCGAGTGGATCGACTACGGGACCGAGAAGAACTTTCCGGTGGCTCCGGTCAACTCGCCGAAGACGATCGCCCAGGATCCCCAGTTCCAGCACCGCTTCCAGTGGTACCCGGTGGAACAGCTGGGTGCCGAGCAGTTGGGCTCGCCCATCCGGTTCATCGGCGAGGAGATGCCCGTCCCCACCCACGCCCCGTCGGTGGGCCAGCACACCGACGAGATCCTCGCCGACGTACTCGGGTGGGATGCGGAGCAGATCGCGGCGTCCCGGGCCAAGGGCGGTCTCGGCGGGCCGCCGAAGGACTGACCCGGCGCCCCCGTCCGCTTCGCCACCTGTCCACGTTTCTGACGCTCCGTTAGGATTCCCCCATGCCCACCAAGACCCGAGTGCCCGCCATCGAGGGTTGGTTCACCATGGACGACCAGGCTCCTGCCCTGCTCGGCTCCCGGTGCACCAGCTGTGGCAACTTCGCGTTCCCGAAGGAGACCTACTTCTGCCGGAACCCGCACTGCCAGGGCACCGAGTTCGCCGAGACCCCGCTCAGCCGGACCGGCAAGATCTGGTCGTACACCAACGCCGGTTACCAGCCTCCCGAGCCCTACGTGGCCGCCGACCCCTACGTGCCCTTCGCCATCTGCGCCGTCGAGCTGGCCACCGAGCAGATGGTCGTCATGGGCCAGGTCGTGCCCGGCGTGGACGTGGACGAGCTGACGGTCGGCGACGAGGTCGAACTCGTGCTCGATACCCTGTACGAGGACGACGAGCACGAGTTCATGGTGTGGAAATGGCGCCCCGTCGACGCGACGGACGCCGCGGACGAAGAGGGGGACCCGTCATGAGCACGGACCATCGGGTCGCAGTCCTGGGTGCCGGCATGCACCCCTGGGGCAAGTGGGGCCGGAACTTCGTCGAGTACGGGCTGGCGGCAGCCGGAGACGCCCTGCGCGAGGCCGGCGTGGACTGGACGGAGGTCCAGTACGTGGCCGGGGCCGACACCATCCGCAACGGATACCCCGGCTTCGTGGCCGGTGCCACCTTCGCCCAGGCCCTGGGGTGGACCGGTGCCCGGGTCTCCTCCGCCTACGCCGCCTGCGCCTCGGGGGCCCAGGCCATCAACAACGCCCGGGCCCAGATCCTCGCCGGACTGTGCGACGTGGCCCTCGTGGTCGGGGCCGACACGACGCCCAAGGGCTTCTTCAAGCCGGTGGGCGGTGACCGCAAGGACGATCCGGACTGGTTGCGCTTCCACCTGATGGGTGCCACCAACCCGACCTACTTCGCCCTCTACGCCCGCCGGCGGATGGAGCTCTTCGGCGCCACCGAGGCCGATTTCGCCGCCGTCAAGGTCAAGAACGCCCGGCACGGACTGGAGAACCCGTATGCCCGCTACAAGAAGGCGGTGACCGCCGAGGAGGTGCTCGCCTCCCCCATGGTGGCCGACCCCCTCCGGCTCCTCGAGATCTGCGCCACCTCCGACGGCGGCGCCGCGCTGGTGCTCTGCTCGGTGGAGTACGCCAAGAAGCACGGGGTGGCGAGCCCGGTGACCATCGACGCCGTCTCGACCGTCACCCCCCGGTTCCCCCAGACCATCATCGAGATGCCCAACTTCTCGACCGACTCCTCCGCCGCCTCGTCGACCGTCGGGCCGACCTTCAAGGAGTCGGTGGCGCTCGCCGCCTACGAGGAGGCGGGCATCGGTCCCGAGGACGTCAGCCTGGCCGAGGTCTACGACCTGTCGTCGGCCCTCGAACTGGACTGGTACGAGGACATCGGCCTGTGCAAGCAGGGCGAGGCCGAGAAGCTGCTGCGCGACGGTGACACCACCCTGGGCGGCAAGGTCCCGGTCAACGCCTCGGGCGGTCTGTCCTGCTTCGGCGAGGCCATTCCGGCCCAGGCCATCGCCCAGGTGTGCGAGCTGGTCTGGCAGTTGCGGGGTCAGGCCACGGGCCGCCAGGTCGAAGGGGCCACGGTCGGCATCACGGCGAACCAGGGCCTGTTCGGCCACGGTTCCTCGGTGATCGTCTCCAAGTAGTCCCCCGCCGGCTGGGGCCGTCGGGTATGTAGGGCCGTCGGGTGGTCGCCGTGTCTCAGCGGCCACCGCGGCGCAACCGCTCGGCCGCGTCGGCCGGCATCCCGTAGGGCATCGTCCGTTCGTGGACCAGGGCCTCGGCGCGGCTGCGTTCACCCCGGTCGGCGATGAGCCGCTTGTCGATCCGGTTGGTGCCCCACGAGTTGGCCAGGATGCCTGCGGCCAGTTCCGCCACGGCCTCGTCGAGACCCTCGTCGGCGACCGCACGGTCGACCAGCCCGATGGCCTGTGCCTCGGAGCCACCCACCCGCTGGCTGGTGAACATCAGCCGCTTCGCCGTGGCGGTACCCACCCGCTCGGGCAGGCGGACGGACATGCCCCAGATCGGGGCGAGACCCCACTGGCCGTGCGTGTCGCCGAGCTGGACCGACTCGGCGGCGATGAGGAAGTCGCAGGCCAGCGCCAGCTCGAGGCCGCCGGTGACACAGTGTCCGTGCAGCCGGGCGATCGTCGGCTGCGGCAGGTCCTCCAGCGCGTCGACCGTCTGCGCCTCGAAGTGGCGGCTCGGCGCCTGCTCGCCGGAAGCGATGGCGTCGAGGTCGTGGCCGGCACAGAACGACCGGCCCGCACCCCGCAGGACCACGCAGCCGACGGAGTCGTCACCGGCGATGGCGTCCAGATGGGCGCGGAGTTCCACGAACACCGAGGGGGTCAGGGCGTTGAGCTTGGAGGGCCGGTTGAGCGTGAGGGTGGCCAGACCGCCCGCGTCCCGGCGGAGCACGAGCGACGCCGCCACGGTCAGTCGTTGACCAGGATGATCTTGCCGAGCTTGCCGCCGGCGGCGAACCGCTCGTAGGCGGCCGTGGCCTCCGCCATGGGGAACGTCGCCGCCACGGGCACGGTGACGGCACCGGTGCCGAGCAGGTGGACGCCGCGGGACTCGACCAACCAGGCCACCTCCGCCTTCTCCTCCACCGAGCGCGACCGCAACGTCGACCCTCCGATGGTGGCCCGCGTCCCCATCAGGGCCAACAGGTTGATCTCGGCCTTGGCCCCCGCCCCGACACCGATCACCACGACGTGGGCCTTGTGGGCCAGGAAGGGCAGGACCGCCTCCACTCCGGACGCGCCCACCAGTTCGAGGGACACGTCGTAGGGCCCGTACTCGCCGACCTGGTCGGGCAGGATCACCTCGTGGGCGCCGAGGGCCCGGACCTGGTCGTGGAAATCGGGGTTGCGCACCGTGGCCACCACATGGGCGCCGGCCACCGCGGCCAGCTGCACGGCGGCGGTACCGACCCCTCCGGCCGCACCGGAGATGAGGACGCGCTCACCCTCCATCAGGTCGGCCTGGGTGAACAGGGCGTCCTGGGCCGTGGAGAACACCTCGGGGAACCCACCGGCGGCCACGAGGTCGCACGTGTCGGGCACGGTGAGCAGTCCCGACTCGGGAACGGCTACCTGCTCGGCCTGGCCGCCACCCCCGCAGATGCCCATGACCCGGTCCCCGACGGCGAACCGGTGGGCTCCTTCACCGGACGCCAGCACGGTGCCGCTGAACTCCATGCCCGGAATGTCAGTGGGCCAGCCCGCAGGTGCCGGATACAAGCCCTTGCGCTGCAGCATGTCGGCACCGTTGAGTCCGGCCGCGGCCACCGCCACCACCACCTCGCCCGGACCGGGAGTGGGGTCGGGGTGCTCGTTCCAGAGCAGGTCCCCGTCGACGATGGTGACAGCGCGCATGGTGCCAGGGTACCGGCGTGACCCGACTGCACCCGCGGCCCGGCGATCGTAGGCTGGGTGCGGAGGACCCACCATGACGATCGATCCACTCGAGGTGCAGGTCGACGGCGGAGCGGACACCCCCGCGCCCCGCGTCCGCGATCGCCGGACACCCCCGGACGACGTGTTCCCCGAGCCCACGGCCGGCATGGTCCTCCACCGGGCCCTGGCCATGGCCGCCCGCACGTTCCTCCTGAACGACCTGGGGGACGAACTCGACGACGAGCGGAGACGCTCGGGCACCGTCGACGCCCTCCACGTGGCCATGGGCACCCGACCGTTGTGGGCCCAGTCGGCGGCCGACTCGCTCAAGGGCACCGAGCGCCGTCCGGGCGGAGTCGAGCGGATCCACCAGACCCGGGTGGCGATGCGCCGCATCCGCTCCAACCTCCGCACCTTCCGGCTCCTGCTCGACCCCGGCTGGGGCACCAAGCTGCGGGCCGAGCTCGCCTGGTACGGAAGCGAACTGGGCCGGTCCCGCGACCTCGACCGACTCGCCGCCGTGGTGGCCGACCGTGGGCCCGGGGTCCTCGACGCCACGGAGTTGGCCCGCCTGGGCTCGGTCATCGCCTGGCGACACGGCCAGGTGGCCGCCGACCTGGCCGCGGACCGCGCCGGACCCCGGCGCTTCCAGCTGACCGAACAGATGATGGTGCTGTGGGAGGGCCCGGCGTTCAAGGCCAAGGCGGCCCGACCGGCCACCGAGATCCTGCCGGCCATGCTCCACCGCTCCTGGCGCGACGTGCGCGGTGTGGCCCGCACGGCCCGGAAGGATCCGTCGGACGCGCACCTCCACCAACTCCGGATCCGGTTGAAGGACCTGCGCTACGGCGCCGAGACGGTCGCCCTCGTGGAGGGCGGTCCGGCGCGCAAGGTCGCCAAGTCGGCGGAATCGTTGCAGAGCAAGCTCGGTGACCTGCACGACGCGGTCTTCGCCATCGGCTGGCTCGAGGCGCTGGCCGTCGAACAGCCCGATCTGGCCGACGCCGCGCAGCAGCTGGTCGCGGTCGAGCGCGACGCGGCCGACCGGGCGCGCAAGGGATGGAAGCGCGACCTGAAGGATCTCGAACGCCGCTGGCGACGCTGGCAGGGTTGAGCCGGGCGGCTCAGTCCGGCGAGTCGCCGGGGTGCAGCGGCACCCAGAGCCGGATGCCCCCCAGGATGCCGGCCGTGTTGTCGACCACCGTCACATCGTCGGGGAGGTGGTGACGGACCACCCGGCGGGAGTTGCCGCCACCGATGTAGAGGTGGTCGAACAGGGTGAGCGCCCGCATGTTGTCGATGGCCTTCGTCACCCGCTTGTTCCAGCGCGTCTCACCGATCTCCTTGCGGGTGGCCTCGCCCAGCTGGTCGTCGTAGGACTCGCCCTTGCGGAACGGCTGATGGGCGATCTCCAGATGCGGCATCAGCTCGCCGTTGTAGAACAGACCGGTGCCGAACCCGGTGCCGAGGGTGATGACCAGCTCGAGGCCGGTTCCCTTGACCACCGCCGCCCCCTGGATGTCGGCGTCGTTGGCCACCTTGGTCGGGATGCCGAACTCCGCGGTCAGCGCCGCGGCGAGGTCGAACTTCGCCCACTGATGGACCAGGTGGTGGTCGGTCTCGCTGCCGGGCCCCTCGACGGTCACGAAGTGCGGCGCCGACAGCACCACCCCGCCACGCACCATGCCCGGGAACCCGACGGCAGCCCGCTCGGCTGCCGGCAACGGGGCGATGAGCTTCTTCAAGGAGGCGACCAGCTTCTCCGGGGGGAGGGGGTACGGGGTCGCGATCTTCACCCGGTCGGCCACCATGGCTCCTCTGGCGTCGAGCACGGACGCCTTCAGACCGGTGCCACCGATGTCGACGGCCAGGGTGAAGGGATGTTCCGGGGCCACCCGGGCCTGTTCGGGATCGGCGGGAACATCAGGGATGCTCTGGGGGCCGGTCGGCGCCGACCCGGAGTCAGGGGAGGTCATGCCCTCACGCTAAACCCCGCGGCCCACCTCGCGGGCCCACCGGTCGGGGGTGATCCTCCGGTGGGCGGGGGTAGCGTCGGCCCATGTCCGAACCGTGGCTCCTCGATGCCTGCTCACTGGTCGACGCCTACCGGGCGGGGACGGTCAGCCCGACCGAGGTGCTCGATGCCTCGCTCGCCGCCATCGAGGCGTCGGACCTCAACGCCTTCTCGTGGATCGACGCCGACACGGCCCGGGCCCAGGCGGCCACCGCCGACGTGAGCCTCCCGTTCGGCGGCGTGCCCATCGGGGTGAAGGAGTTGGAACAGGTGGCGGGCTGGCCCTTCACCGAGGCCTCGCTCGTCTTCGCCGACCGCCGGGCGGAACGCACGTCGACCCACGTCACGAGATTGCGCGCCGCCGGCGCCGTCCTGGCCGGTCAGACGACGTCCTCGGAGTTCGGCGGGGTCAACCTCACCTCGTCGAAACTGCACGGCACGACCCGCAATCCTTGGGACACCGGGCGCACGCCGGGCGGCTCGTCCGGTGGCTCGGCCGCCGCGGTCGCCGGCGGACTGGTCCCCATCGCCACCGGCGGGGACGGGGGCGGTTCGATCCGCATCCCGGCGGGATTCACGGGACTCTTCGGTCTCAAGTCCACCTACGGCCGCATCCCCCGGGGACCGGGGACACTGCAGCCGCCGCTGACCGTCACCGTGGGCTGCCTGTCCCGCTCGGTCCGCGACACGGCCCGGTGGTTCGACGTGTGCAACGGCTTCGACTCCCGTGACACCCTCAGCCTCCCGCGCGTCTCCGGCTGGGAGACGGGGCTCGGGACGTTGGACCTGGCGGGCACACGGGCCGCGGTGTCGGTGGATCTGGGTACGGCGGTCGTCGAGCCCCGCGTGGCCGCCCTCGTCATGGACGCGGCCCACGCCCTCATCCGCGACGCCGGCCTGACACAGGTCGACGTCGTCGTGCAGCTACCCCAGGGCGGCCTCGAGTGGGCCCTCTCCAATCTCGTCGGGTTGGTCGAGGAACTGGGCGACCGCTTCCCGGACTGCAACGACGACCTCACCCCGGAGATCCAGATCGGCATGAACCTGGCCACCCACCAGTACTCCATCCAGTCGGCCGGCGCCGCCGACGCCTTCCGCGTGGCCCTCAACGAGCAGATGGCCGACATCTTCGACCGGGCCGACGTCATCTTCTGCGCCTCCAACCCCGACACGGCGTTCGACGCCGCCGGGCCCCTGCCCACGCGGGTCGGCGACGTGGACCTGTTTGCCACCTACGGATTCGAAAAGGCGCTCGGTAACGGCGGGGCGTTGACGATCCCGGCCAACCTGGCCGGTCTGCCCGCCGTGTCCATCCCGGTCGGGACGATCGACGACGTACCCGTGGGCATGCAGATCATCGGCCGGCACCACGAGGAGCAGCTGTTGCTCGAGCTGGCCCACGTGGCCGAACGCGAGCGACCGTGGCCGTTGGTCGCACCCTCGGCGACGGCCTGAGCCGCCGGATTCGTCTAGAACTGGCCCATGCGCGTCGAACTCTGGGTCCCCACCGCCTCGCCGATCTCCACACCGGAGCTCTTGGCCGTCATCGGCGAGGAGGCCGAGGACCGGGGTTTCTCGGCCCTCTGGGTGGGTGAGCACGTGGTGCTGTTCGAGGAGTACGCCTCCTCCTATCCCTACGCCGACGACGGCAAGATCCCCGCGCCGCCCGGCACCGGGCTGCTCGAGCCTCTCAACACGCTGGCCTTCCTGGCCGCCCACACCTCCACCGTCCGGCTCGGCACGGCCATGGTCCTGCTCCCCCAGCGCAATCCCGTCTACACCGCCAAGGAGGTCGCCACCCTCGACTGGCTGTCCAACGGTCGGGTCGACTTCGGCGTCGGCGTGGGCTGGTTGGAGGAGGAGTTCCGGGCCGTCAACGTGCCGTGGCCCCACCGGGGCCGACGGACCGATGAGTACCTCGAGGTCCTCCACACCCTCTGGACCGACGAGACCTCCGCCTACGAGGGCGAGTTCTACGCACTGGAGCCCTGCCAGATGTTCCCGAAGCCCGTCCAGGACCCGCTGCCCATCCACATCGGCGGGGAGTCCGACGCCGCCCTGGCCCGCGTGGCCCGGGCCGCCGACGGCTGGCACACCTTCAACCGCAGTCCCGAGGAACTGGCCGAGCCGCTGGCGAAGCTCGACGGGCTGCTGGCCGCCCACGGTCGGACCCGCTCGGAGATCGCCGTCACCGTCTGCCCGTACTTCCAGCCTCTGGACGCCGACATCGCCGAGCGCTACGCCGAGGCGGGAGCCGATGCCGTGTCCGCCCTGCTGATCCCCATGGACGCCGACTCGGTGCGGGCCCAGCTCGACGGGCTCGTCCCCGTGCAGGAACGGGCGGCATCGCTCGCCCGGTGACCCCCGGACCGAAGCGGACCGTTCGGCGTCCCTAGGCTGGCACCACCTCCAGAGGAAGGACCTCACCATGTCTCCTGTCGCCCTCATCACCGGTACGTCGTCGGGCATCGGACTCTCGTCGGCGGTGGCGGCCGCCCGGCACGGCTTCACCACGGTCGCCACCCTCCGCGACCCGTCCAAGGATTCGGCGCTACGGGCCGCGGCCGAGTCCGCCGGCGTCGAACTCGACGTCCGCCGACTGGACGTGGTCGACGGGGACTCGATCACCTCGTGCATCGACGCCGTGGTCGCCGACCACGGCGCGCTCGATGTACTGGTCAACAACGCCGGCCGGGGCTTCGTGGGCACCATCGAGCAGGTGTCCATGGAGGAGATGCGGGACGTCATGGAGGTCAACTTCTTCGGTGTGGTCGCCACCACCAAGGCGGCACTGCCCCACCTGCGCGCGTCGGGCGGTCGCGTGGTCACGGTGACCAGTGTGGGCGGGGTCGTCGGCCAACCGTTCAACGAGGCGTACTGTGCCGCCAAGTTCGCCGTGGAGGGGTTCATGGAGAGCCTGGCCCCGGTGGCGGCCACCGTCGGCGTCCGCGTGTCGGTGATCGAACCGGGACCGGTGACCACCGAGTTCGTCAACAACGTCGGCGTCGACGTCGGGGCGATGTTCGCGGAGGGCGGCGGCTACACCCCGGCCATGCAGGCCTACTTCACCCACGTCATGGCCGAGTTCGCCAACCCCGAGTCCGCACAGACCGCGGACGACGTGGCCGAGACGGTGCTCGGGGCCATGGTCACCGACTCCGCCGCCTTCCGGCACCAGACCTCGGAGTGGGCGAAGACCTTCACCGGCTACAAGCTGAGTGACCACGACGGCTCTGCCGTGGTCGGGATGACGACCGACTGGGTGAAGTAGGCGGGCACGACATCGGCCGTCCCGAACCGGACGGGCACTCCGACGACGGTCCGGTCGGCGTGACCCCTGCGCCGATCCACGTCCTCGCCCACCTACCCGGATTCGACGAGGCCATGGCCGTCCGGATCGGCACCATCCGTGAGGACACCGGTGGGTTCACCTCCATCGAGGACC